>Ga0209281_1000140_pt1 | contig 178506 bp, 128 predicted proteins | sample MedtruBG_FD_187514 | JGI IMG/M metagenome (GOLD analysis project Ga0209281, IMG submission 187514) | Root nodule microbial communities of legume samples collected from California, USA - Medicago truncatula BG (SPAdes) (version 2) | ecosystem: Host-associated > Plants > Roots > Nodule | place... | reverse complement strand
TTAAACAAGGTCGCTTAATTAATCCCAAATTTTTCAACCGTTCGTGTTTTAAAACGGTTTATTTACTATACCCTTTTTTTCTAAAAATGTTTTTTGAAAATTTACTTGACTATTATTAGCTGGTCTTTAGTTATTAATTTATTGGACAGTATTATGTTAACCATAATTAAGATAAATACTCTACTTAAGCTTTTATAAAAGTAGTATTAGATAAAACAATTTCTTTTAGTTTATTAGCAAATAAAAAAACTTTCATTACTTATGATGATAATTTTTTATTTTTTTAAAAAGATTAATTAAATAGTTATTTTAATAATGAACAAAATTTTTATAATTACTTGTAACCTTAACTACAAACAAAGACGAGAAGGTATTTTACTTACCTTCTCGTCTTTATTTTTCCTTGAATGATAACAATTTAAAGAAGTTTACTACTACACTGACTTATATAATTCAACTTCTTCTTTATTTTCTCTAAATGTAACATATAGCTTTCTTTCTTTCCTCTTTTAATTTTAAATTCATACTTTAACCACCTAATAAGTATTATCTAGCGTATTATAACCGTTAAATAATATTTTAGTAAAATAAATGCATTACTCTAAAAATAATAGCATTTAAAAATATATTTAATAGGTTTAACGTTATAGTCATTAAAAAATTGTATATTCCCCTTATTTTCTTGATATTCTACTAATTAATCACATTTTCCAATAACTAATAACAAATTTTTTGGAGTTTATGTTTTGCCCTTAGAATTACTTACAACATCTATATATATCAAATATTCCATTTAGAGTATATAATTACTAATTTAACAATATATGATAATAGTGTTATTGTAATTACATAAAAAGGATTTTCATCATTTAAAATACATATAAGTAACTATTTCGTTATTATAATTAGTTACCATTTTGTAAAATTATTAGTTAAATTCATACTTAAATTTCAGATTATTTCTTTATGAAGAATATAATTGCAAAATGTTTCAACATATTTTGTAGAGGATTTAAAACCTGTTTCTAATTTTTAAATCTATATAACGTTAATGCTTATATAATAATAATTTTTTACCTTCTAACATTTGGGCGAAATAAGGTACAAGCCCTTACGAGAAGTATATCTTTTTTAGAAAGATAATTATTTCCAAGTGATAGCTGAATATAAATATCATATTATAAAACGCTAGTTTATATAAATTTAATTTAAGAATATAAAAGTTAAAAAATAGATAATAAAACACTAATATTAAAAACTTGAAAGGAGGTGAGAAAAATGAGAGAATTAAAAATTGAAGAGCAAAAGAGTATATGTGGCGGAACAAGGTTCGAGTTTACAGATTTAAAAACAGGCACTGTTCACTACAGTTCAGACTATCACAGGTTATATGCCGACAGAGAACGTCTTATAAAAAGAGGACATGATGTAACTGGTATTGAAAGATTTGAAGATTAATTAAAACAGTGTTAGAAAAAGCTGTCTCATATGAGTCAGCTTTTTCTAATACTGTTTTAAGTGTAATAAACTTGGATTATATTATACAAAACTTGTATTAATATTATATATAAAAACTAATAAGCAATTAATATAATTTATTAAATGTAAGGAGAAAATATGACTATAACAAGAAAATATTGTTGTATTAAGCAACATGATATAACAGACTGCGGTCCAGCATGTATATGTACTATTGCAAGGAAATATGGATTGAAAATTTCGATTTCTAAGCTAAGAGAAATCTCTGGAACAGATTCAGAAGGAACATCCGTTTATGGAATTGTGGAAGCTGCTAAAAGTTTTGGATTTTCTGCTAAGGCGGTAAAGGTATCCAATAACGAAGAAATATTTCAAGATTTAAAAACTCCTTTAATTGCACATGTAGTTATTGATAATATATTGCTGCATTATGTAGTAATACATAAAATTACTAACGAAAGTATTTTGATTGCAGATCCAGCTAAGGGAATTGTTAAATATACGCCTAAAGAATTTTTTGATATATGGACGGGTGTATTAATTTTTATGGCTCCAACAGCTACTTTTAAAAAAGGAGATGAAACTAAAGGTCTTCTTGAACGATTTTGGAGATTGATTAAAGTCCAAAAAGTCTTATTAATAACAATATTTATAGCATCTTTATTAACAACGATCTTTGGAATAGGAGGTTCATTTTATTTTCAATTTTTAATAGACGATATACTGCCTAATAACTTGGTTCAAAAATTATTATCGGTATCTATGGCAATGATTGTACTAGTTGCATTTAAAGTTGTAACTGAATTCCTTAGAAGTATACTGTTTATACATATGGCTCAAAATATAGATATTCCTTTATTACTGGGTTATTATAATCATGTTATTAATTTGCCTATGAAATTTTTTAGCACAAGAAAAGTTGGGGAAATTATTTCTAGATTTAATGATGGATGTAAAATAAGAGATGCAATTTCATCAGCAACATTAACTTTAATGATTGATGTTTTGATGGCAATTGTAGGAGGTATTATTTTATATATTCAAAGTTCAAAGCTATTTTTTATTTGTTCAGTGCCAATATGTTTATATTTAATTTTAGTATTTGGATTTAAAAATAAACTAGAAAAGGTAAATAGAGATGTTATGGAAAATGATGCAGTATTGACATCTTATTTAGTTGAATCAATAGAGGGAATAGAAACAGTAAAAGCTTTTAATGGAGAAAAAAGAGTAGAGATAGAAACAGAAAATAAATTCATGAAATTTATGACAAGTTTATTTAAACATGGTTATACATATAATCTTCAAACTACATTAATAAATGCTATTAAAGGAGTTTTTGGTATATGTATTTTATGGCTTGGAGGTATTTTTGTTTTAAAAGGGGAAATAACAATTGGTGAATTAATAAGCTTTAATGCATTACTTGCATACTACATTGGACCAATGGAAAGATTAATAAATTTACAACCACAATTACAAAGTGCAGTAGTTGCAAGTGATAGATTGGGTGATATATTAGATTTGGAGTTAGAAAAGTCACAAGATGAAGCTAAAAAAATAAAGCCTAAATCATTATCTGGAGATATCGTTTTTAAAGATATTAATTTCAGATATGGAATAAGGGAACTAGTTTTAAAAAATATAAATATAAGTATAAAATCAGGCGAAAAAATAGCTTTAGTTGGAGAAAGTGGATCAGGCAAGACTACAATTGCAAAACTTTTAATGGGATTTTATGAAATAAAAAAAGGTGAAATTATATTAAGTGGTCATAATATAAAAGATATAAATAAGGAAGTATTAAGAGATAAAATTAGTTACATATCACAAGAGCCATTTTTATTTTCAGGGACAATAAAAGAAAACTTACAATTTGTAGACAAAGATTTAACTGATGACGATATAATATCCGTTTGCAAAAATGTAGAAATACATGATTATATAAATAGATTGCCATTAAAATATGAAACTCCTTTAGGAGAACGAGGCGGTAATCTTTCTGGAGGACAAAGACAAAGATTATCAATAGCTAGGGCATTATTAAAAAATCCTGATGTATTAGTAATGGATGAAGCAACATCTAATTTAGATTCTATAACTGAAAAAGCGATACAAAAGACATTAGAAGAATGTTCAGGAAATGTAACTTCAATAATAATTGCTCATAGATTGAGTACGATTATGAAATGTGACAAAATATATGTTATGGGCAATGGAGAGATAGTAGAAGAAGGTAGTCCTAGAGAGTTGCTGAAAAAAAAGGGATATTATTATAGGTTATGGAGTGAACAAAGTATTGAAGAATCAGATAAAATCATACCAGCACCTATTAATAGTATACAAATGGATCATACAAATTTTAACTCACCAAACTCCTTACTATATAAATAATTTCACTAAAAGTTATTTTTGTGAAGTATCAAAAATTAACAGTTTTAAAACATTTATAGAATATGAAACGTTGGTTTTTAGTTTAGTATCTATAAAGAAAAATGGGACATTTTACGCTACTCTACACGAAATGTCCCTTTTTATATTTACTTACTACTAACCCTGAAAGGTATATATAAAGTAGCTATTTAGAAGGAAGGTAAACTATTGTGAATAAACTCTTTAGAATTATGTTAAAATAAGTTTATATACAACAATAATGCAATTATCATAAATACTAATAAAAGAATTGGGGTATAAAATTATGGATCTTGAAAAACTCATTCAAGAATTTGGCAAAGCATTCGCAAAAGTTCTTTTTGATAAGAAAGATAAAAGTAGTGACAAAATTAATATAGAGCAAATGAGTTCAACTGATATACTAAAAATAATTTTTAATAAATCATTTCATGAAGGAAATTATAATAAAGCAGAAGATTTAATTTTCGATGAATTAGAAAAAAATAATTCCCCAGAAGTATATGAAATTGGAATTGAGTTTTATAATTCACTCCTTGAAAAAAGTGATGAACAATTGAAGCAAAGTAATTTTCCAAGAAAAGAAATTTATCAAGGCTTAAAAGATATACACCGCTATAAAAAGCGCGAAGCGCAGCCAAGAACTTTTAATAATTTAACAATTTAAGAAAATATAGAGAAAAAAATTAAAGTTAATTTATAAACCTAATAAAATAAATTGTTAGAATATTTCTCAATCGCCTCAACCTTCTCAATATTAAAAATTTCAATAACTATCTTATATATTATTTCTTTTGACAAAAAAAACAGAGTATCGCTCTTAATTAAAATTTAATCATTTTGCGACACTCCCCTTTTTTAATCTATCTAATAATAAAATTTAGGAATTCCCCTTTTATTATCCAATCCTGGTATAATTGGCGGTATAAACTCATTTCTTAGCCATGATCGGCTTGACTCAGTAGTAGTAAGTTCTGCCAGTTTTGATACTCCAACATAAACATCTGATATCTTGTACCAAGTTGCATAATTCACCACACCTGTTTGTGGTAATGTAAATACTTGCTGAAATATTTTTACTGCATCTGCAGTTTTTTGAGTATACTGGCCATCTTCAGCCTGTCTTGGAATTAATGGATAATTTCTAGCTATTCTATTTAATTGACCTTGAATTGCTCTTACATTTGGACCAGTTGATCCTATAGTTAATTCACGTCCTGGATATGACTGAGGACTTCCTTGAACTTCTTTAGCTGTAACTAATTCAATATCATCTCCATAATAGTATCTCAATATATCATATGGGACTCTACCTTGCTGTGCTAATTCTTGACTTCCCCATTGGCTTAACCACTGAGGGCAGCTAACGGTTTTTCCATCGCAGTATTGTGTAAAAAGGGGCTGTTTCTTTCCAACTCTTTTTACATAAGTAGAAAAAATCTCATCTACAACTTGGCTTATATTATCATAAATATTTCTGCCATAATTAAATGCGTGATCATAAGCTGTAGAGCTTGTAATATCGTAATTTTTCCCTTTTCCTCTATACCATTCAGTAAAAATTCTATTTAATGTAAAAGATATAATACAATAAATATTTGCTCTTAAGGCTGAATTATTCCAAGTTGAATATATTTCACAAGAAGCAACATTTTTAATGTAATCTTTAAATGGTACTCTATAATTTGGTGCTGATGTATCATTTGGGCTTCCTTGATGAACAATAATATATTCTGGAACTATAGGTTCTGGTAATACAACACCTGAGGTTGGCGGTGGCACAGGTTTATCCTCCTCTTCTGGTATTTTAGGAGGAAAGTTTCCATTTAACGTATTGGGTTGTACATTTATAATTTCCTGCCTCATATCACCTCTTCCTAAACTTGTTTCTAAATTACAGATTTGATATGCAACTTGAGTTGGAAATACTTGACATCCCCTTATTACTATTGGTATAAATCCAGCCCTCTCAACAGTTATATCATATAAACTATAAGGTAACTGATTACTCTCTTTATTTAAGGAATACTCTAATGGTGGTGCTAATAAATCTATTTCCTGCGTTAATCCAACTGTATCCGTAAATAACTCAATGGTTTGTAAATTTTCAGTTCCTTCTGTACCACTTACAGTTATCTTTGCTCCATCAACTGGAATATAATTATTACCTCTAAAACATTGAACTTTTAACCTGCCTATATTTGACATGGAATTTATATTATTTATATTCTCCATATATTCCCTCTCTATATTTTTTCTCAAAATATTATATTTCTGAAGGTTAATATTTATTACTAGTATATTTATAAGTAATTTATTTAAAATTTTCTCTATCAGCTTCTGTTTCAAAATTAGGAATTATATTCTTAATATCTTTTAATTTAATATCTTTAGCAATAGATGTAGAATAATAAGCTACTATAAAGATGTGAAAATTCTAATAATCCTACCGAACCTCTTCGCATTATTTATTCATTGCAATTTGATAAATATCATTTCCTAAACTTGTATCTTTTATATTTTTAACTTAACAAAACACAAATAGATTAGATATAACGTATAAATTTCAAATCAAAAGATAATCTAATACTAAATATTATAATTCCACAAATATGCATGGAGGGGTAAAATGAAGATATTAAAAAAGATATTATCCTTTGCTATTATCTCAATCTTATTATTACATAGTATTAAAATCACCGCATATGCTAGCCCAAACATTAGTCCTGAAACTCCAATTAAAGTGGCTGTATTTTTAAATGATTTTAATGATCAATTCATTTCCAATGTTAAGAAAAACTTAGAAGGTATTCAAAAAGAAAATGAAAATAAAGTTCAATTTACTTTTTTTGATGGAAAAGGGAATCAAGTTGTTCAAAATGAAAGTATTGATCAAGCACTTAATAGAGACTTTAACCTTTTTGTATTAAATTCAGTCAGTACTAACCTTGATAAAATTGAAGGTATTCTTAATAAAATAGAACAAAAAAATATTCCATTAATTTTATACTACGCGCAAACTACACCAATAGTAAATTTTCTTAAATCTTATCCTAACTCTATTATTATAGATACAGATATTAATCAATCTGGTATTCTACAAGGTAAAATCCTTGTTGATACATGGAATGCTAGCAAAGAAACTTTAGATAAAAATAGAGATAATATAATGCAATATGTTGCGTTAAAAGGACCAGCTAATAGTCCAGAAACAATTGCGAGAACTAAGTATTCAATTCAAACAATTAATGAATCAGGAATAAAAACTCAGGAGCTTTTATCTGTCACTTGTAATTGGGACGAAGAATGTACTAAAACTGCAATTGAATCAAGCTTATTAACCCTTAATGATAAAATTGAAGCAATAATTGCCAATAATGATGCTATGGCAATAGGTGCTATTAAAACACTTCAGAAATATGGATACAATAAAGGTGATAATTCAAAGTATATTCCAGTTGTTGGAGTTGATGGTTTGCCAGAAGCTCAAGAATTAATTAAACAAGGCGCTATGACAGGTACTGCTGTGCAAGATCCACGTGCTCATGCAAACGCAATTTATACCATAGGAATGAATTTGGTCTCTGGCACATATCCTCTCAATGGTACAAATTATAAATTTGATGAAACAGGAATTGTAATTAAACTACCTTATTATGAATATTTTAAATAATTATTTCTTACATACTGGTATTTCCAAATATTCTGGTTCATTATCATATCCCAGTTACTCTTAACCTTTCTACTGTAAGATTCTGTAGCATATTGATAATAGTTTAAAATAATAAAACGGAGCATCGCTCATGATTAAATTTTAATCATGAGCGATGCTCCGTTTTCGTTTAAATTAAGAAATCTCCAAGTAATTGAAATAACCTATCAATATTATTTGGAGATTTCTTAATTTGGTTCCAATTTCAATTGTAACATTTTTATTGGCTCGAATTTTTTGTTAAAACTTTTAAGACTCTAAAATCATTTTTCTTAATGCTAAAAGATCTGCTGTATTAATTCTTCCATCCTTATTTACGTCTGCATTTGCTTTATTTATATTGCCTGTTCCTTCAAGTATATATTTTTGCAATGCAATATAATCTAATGCATCAGTTTTACTATTACCATGGTTAAAAATACTTTTTGCAAAGTTATAAAGACCATGTTTCCAAACTGTAAAATCATGACCACCATCAGTTGTATACCAAATATGGTTAACTTTATTCTCAATTAGTGTTTGGTGATAAGTATTAGGTATATTTCCAACAACACCATCGTTATTTCCAGTGCATATCATTATAACTTTAGGAGTATTTATAGAGTTTTTGGGAATTGTAAACTGTTCCTTAGTAAATTGACCAGGATAATTTAATGCACTATCTGGAAGAAGTCCTGGTGCAGGAGAAAAGGCACCTATATAAGCAAACTTATCGAGTTTTTTAAAACCTATAAATAATGATTCTCTCCCCCCCATTGAGAGTCCAGCTATAGCAGTATTCTCCCTACCTTGTTTCACTGAATAATTAGAGTTAATAAAAGGCATTAAATCATTGCTTAAATCATTTATAAAGTTATCAAAAGCATTTCTATTTTCTTGACTTAAAATATTTTGGGGTACTGAATCATTTGCAGCAGCACGAACATTAGGCATTACTACAATCATATCTGAAGCTTTGCCTTCAGCAACTAGATTTCCGATTATTGCAGCTGGATTTACATTGAGCCATTCTGAATGTGTGCCGCCTATACCGTGTAATAAATATAAAACAGGATATTTTTTCTGAGTTGAATAGTTTGCTGGTAATAGCACATTGCATTTTCTTTTAGTTCCAGTTGTTTTCGAATAATAAGATACTTCTTTTAAAGTCCCATATTTTACATTAGGTTTATTAGTATCAAAACCATAAGGAACTTTATAGTCATCCATGGCTTGTACCTTATTTTCGGTAAATTGTAATTTTTGTCCCTCATCTTTTACATTGATTTCTGGTGCATTTGTATCAGCAAAAGTTGTAACTGTGCTTGTAGTCGCCGCAAACGCATTAACATTATAGTTACCAGCTAAATAACATACAGACATGGCTATAGATCCAACAACAATCTTTGATACAATCATTTTTAATTTTTTTGACATATGAACATCTCCTTTTAGTTATTAATATATTTGTTCTAAATTATTACTTTTGTATACAATATCCAAACCCATATATTTACTTATTCAACAAAATTTTACAACTACAACTATTTTTTATCAACAACTTTTCTTTAAAATACGTTTTTTATACTTAAACAATTAGTTTTTGATAAATTATTCATAAAAAAGTGGCTGTGCCACTAAGCCTTTAACTATGGTTGCTGCGTTTTTCATTAGAATACCAGTCGGTTCATTTGTTTCTGGATTTTTTATGATAACACCATTGTTAAGATTTGGTTTATCTTTTGTAAAATTGGCTAATTCTAGTGCCTTTGAGTTCACAGCCAATACATATCCTCCACGAGATATCATGACAGGATGGAACAGAAAAAAACTGCATTCTACTAGTAATTGCATGACTCTTAAAGGATCTGAATTACTAGCTAGAAGTACAGCATAAGTGTATTTATTTCCACTATATTGACATAAATACACTTATATATTACTAGAATCTACAAACTAGTTAGTTCGTTCGAATACCCATAACTGATTGCTATTTCCTCCATAAGTCCATTGGCATACATTGGTGCCATCAGAAGTTTCAAAGTTATAATCATCTAATACCTTAGTTTGGTTACTACTCATAGTTGCAACGGTATATGCCCCGCTTGTTGAAGAAGATTTTATAGAAAACTTCTGTGCATCATTCGAATATGCATTGTAAATCTGAATATTTGAGCCATCTTTACTCTCACCATTGCATACATCAAGCATATAGTTGCCTAACGCACTCTTTAATGTAACGTAACCATTTCCTACATTTGTTAAATACCACTTTTGACCAGCAGCTCCTGAACCTGTACGAAGCTCAACATTTTGACCTGCCTTTCCTATATTGTTTGCAACTTGAAGGTATTTCTGAGCATTAACATTTTTAATATAATACCATCCATCACTTAATGTTGCGGTATTTCCCATAGCAGTACTGCTTCCCCCAGTATTATTACCACCTGTAGAATTAATAGTATATCCTGCATCAAAATATGCTTTCAAAACTGAAGAATATGCTTCTTTTGGTGTTGAATAATTCGAATATAATAATGGTCTCTCTTTAGAACGCCATGAATGATCGTCACTTAATCCCCATAATACAATGGCAGTAATATTAGCACCTGATTTTTTAGCAGATAAAATAGCAGACATTAAGTCATAATAATATTTTGCTTGTTCTGATAAAGAAGTACATCCAACATCAAGTTCTGTAATTTGAATTTCAAATCCTGCTTTTGCAAATGCATCCAATGCGCTTTTATAATAAGCAACTGATGGGAATTGAGTAGTTAAATGAGATTGCATACCAATTCCAGCACAAATTTTCTTATCTGAATTAATATAATTAATTAGATTTATAATGTTTTTAACTTCCATATATTCGTTGAAATCATTATAAAATAATTTGACTTTATTTGTTAATTTATAATATGCTAATGTGTCATACGCATACTGAAAAGCTTGTTTTATAAAACCTGGTTTTGTACCCAGATTTCCATAAATCTTTTGCCATCCAGTAGCTTTAACACTTTCCGCAGGTTCCGCATGTAAATATTCATTTGCAACATCCCATGCATAAATTACACTTCCATATTTACTTGAGAAAACATGTCCCATAACAGTTTTAATATAGAACTCCATTCTCTTATTCATGACCTCAGGAGTTACATATCCGCCATTATTGTTATAACCGTTTCTAAAATACCAGTCTGGAGTCTGCGAATGCCAAACAAGTGTATGGCCACGCATTGATAATCCATTGTCATAACAAAATTTTAACATATTATCTACGGTTGTAAAATCAAGTTTTGGAACTGTACTTTCTGGATAATTATCAGGAATATAGTAACCAAGTGCTTTTGCTTGTGATATAGAAATCACATTTGCAGAATAACCTAAAATAGCATCAGGTTTCATTTCATTTTCTGCGGTTACACTATTGTATTCCTTCTTTGTAGCATTTATTGCATTTCTATCTGAAATTTGAGCTGCGTTTAATGTAGTTCCTACCTTTCCAAACACTTGTCCATAAGTATTTAATAAATTAGCATTACTTGGAATGCTTGCAGCATTTGCCTGAATTCCTGAAGTAAAAACCGTACCAATAACAAGAGCTGCAGATAAAATTGCTCTTACATATTTTTTCATATTATTTTCCTCCTCGTAATATATAATTGTTATTTACAAAATAATTTATTGTCCCTATCATACTACTGACCTACACCTGTTGCATTCGGACTGAATTTAAAGTAATCAAAGTCAGCATAGCCGCTAGTATCAGAACCAGTCGTATAATTAAAGAGAGCAAACCTGTACCCTACAAACCATAATTTATAGAAAAAATCCATTTTAAGATTGCTACCCAACTGTGTCCAAATACTAGCATTATAGCTGTAATAGAATTTGGCTATTTGTGTATTGCAATCAACATCCACCTTTAAGTACACAATATTATTAGTAAGATTAACGGAAGTTTCTAAGCCATCTACATTATATTGAATAAGTTTTTTAGTTCCATTATCATTTCTTACTGCTATATATCCATACTTACTATGGAAATCAGATAATCCAGCAATCTGTCCAGCTTTGATATTGGTTGCATCCAACTTAACCCATCCTGAAGATGTTGGTCCTTGTATCCTCTGCGCCAAAGTATTTCTTGCTTGAAGAAGGTTAGGAGCATTGCTGGTCTTAAGCCTTAACCATCCTGGACGTTCAGAGGTAGTCCATTTTGAATTATCAGGATTGTGATTCCATTGCCATTGGGAAAGTACGTAACCCTGTGCAGAAAAATCATCATCTGTACCAGGTGATTTTATTCCGTTTCCCGCTACAGGTTTGTTATATGTTGCTGGTACTTTGCCCTTTACACCTATCATAGGCCAGTCATTTACCCATGTAACAGGAGCAACTTTTGGTATACGTCCAACTGCCCCCTTATCTTCAAATAGTACTGCCCAATTATAACTACTATCTTCAACCACACAAACCTGATGATTTCCACCATCATCTAAAATTACTTTTTGTTCATAAGGACCTGTGAGGTTTTTAGACCTCCATGCTTTTTCTATACGTTGGTAGGATCCACCCTCCTTTACAGGTGTTGAAAGTATATAATAATAGCCATTTTTCTTAAAAATTCTATTACCATCATGACTACTACCGCCATCAAAAATTTTCTTGTTTATTCCTCCAGCTTTGACAGATTTACAATCTGCATTTAACTCTGTTACAGTACATCCGCCATTAACAAGATACACTCTTCCATCAGTATCAAAAAAAAGGTCTGCATCATGAGCATATCCTATACCTTTGATTTCTGTAAAATCCCAGCCTCCAAAGTCCATTGGAGCATTCCTTGTACATACAAAGGTTTTTCCTAGATCAAGAGAAGCAAATGTAGCATAAAACTTACCATTATGATACTTTAAACTTGGTGCCCAACACCCTTTACTGTATACATTTTTTCCACCTACTAAATTGTAGGCATCTGCATGCGCTTTATCAATACCACTCATACCTACATCAATACGATCGTATGCATAAGAACAAATCTCCCAGTTTACAAGATCTTGTGACTTCAGAATAGGAAGACCTGGCATGTAATTAATACTAGAACATATCATATAATATGTTGACCCTACTTTAATAACACAGTTATCGGGATAATCAGCATACATAACAGGATTTTGATAAGTTCCATTTCCTAGATCTGAGGTATATGCATTAGCTGGTAAAGCTGGTACTGCTAGTAGCATACAGGTTAGCATTGACATAGAAATTAGCTTATTAAAATAAAATTTTCTTTTATATAACTTAATTTTTAGCATAATAAACCCTCCTACCTTTTATAATAAGTTCATAATCAGTTGAATAACTACTACCTTCTCTTTTTTAATAGAGACTCCATTACATTTTCAAGATCATTTTGTAGAATTAAATTTCCACTAATTAATTATTACAAACACCATTAACACCTTTAGGGTTAATTTCCAGTTGTTAATTTTCTTGTAAATGTTGTAATATTATCAGTATTAATAATAGCTATTCTTGGCATATTCATTAAATCACTAGAATCTGTAGCCATTCCTCCACCTACTTTAAATGCCATTTTTACCTTTAAAGTTTTTAAAACATTAACAAAATTGTTACTTGATTCACCAAATGGATATGCAAAGTACTTTACTGGTTTGTTTGTCAAACTTTCAAGTTTAGCAGTTGCACCACTTACTCTTTTTGTTAGTTCTGCAGTACTCAAATTTGCAATATGCCCGTGTGTTGTAGAATGATTTTCTAACTCTATTTTGTTATTTCCAACTATTTTAAGTTGATCTTCGTTCATTATTTTAATTATATCTGATGGACTTCCCCAAGATGTGCCAATCTGATCTGTTACAACATATTCTGTAGCATTAAATCCATATTGTCTGAGTATAGGATATGCATTGTTATAAAAGTCTATTGTCGCACCATCAAAGGTTAAAAGAACTGGTTTTGCTGGCATAGCCGCTTTTTTAGTAATAATATTGTAAAACTGATCATTAGTAAGTGTAGTATAACCGTTGTTTTTTAAATATTCCATTTCTTGTTTAAATTCAGTTAAGCTTATTTGCCATGTATCACTTCTATTAGGATTTGTTTCGATCCTATGATACATTAGTACTGGAACTTTTACCGATGTTGCAGCATTTGCATTTAATACAAACGTTGACATGAAGATTGCAATACTAATAATTGAAACAATAATTTTTTTCATAAAAATCCCCCAATATAATTTAATTATATATGTTGCAATTAGTTCTTTACATCATATATCTAGTCATTTATTTAGCATATAACCTTTTTGAATATAATTTTATTATTGCAACATATATATTAATACACATTTTAATTAATAGAAAAATAACCTTGCTTATTAATGAGTTGCTAAATATGATTTTAACCATTTAAGTGCTGGACGCTCAGTACCATTTGAATTAATCAAGTGAGTGTTATTTATCCAAGTTTGTCCTTGGATATATCCCCACAATGTTACACCTTTAACATTAGGATTTTCCCATAACACTGGGAACTTTTCTTTATATCTTGCTAATTGTGTAGCATCATCACCAGTTATATCAAGTTCTGATACATATATTGGTAATCCTGTTGCTGATAATTTATTTAAAACAGTATTCATTGTGCTTACAGAAACTGTGTCCATATTGAATTGATGACATTGAATTCCTATTCCATCTATAAGCCCTTTACTCTTAAGTATATTTATAATTTTGACATATTTATCTGCCTCACTAGGATTCCCAATTATTCCATATTCATTAATTAGTAATTTTGAATTTGGGAAAGCCTTCCTAGCCTGCTCAAATGACCAAACAACCCAATCCCATCCTGTTGAACCATCTCCGCCTATAGCATTCTTAAAATCTATTTTAGTATGCAAAGGTTCATTCACAACATCTACAAAATCTGAACCTGAATATCTTTTACCTGCAGCTTTAATCCACTCTGATATCTCTGCTTTTTGATCTGCTGCTGAAAGACTTGTTATCCAGTTTGGCGCTTGAGCTCCCCATACTAATGTATGAAATTTAAATTTCATACCTTTACTTTTTGCATAATTGTAATCAGTATCTGCACCGGACCAGTTCATATTGTTCCTGCCTGATTCAACAGATCCCCATTTAGTAGCATTTTCTGGTGTTACCTCATTCCAATAAGTAGCAAAATTAGATGGAACGCTATTTCCAATTATATTTCCTATAAACTTATTATGAGCCATTGCCGCACTGGCACTTTTAGAAGGGGACATTGAAACTAAAAGACCTACAGCGACTACCACAACACACATTTTAACAATTTTTGATTTTAACATAATTATCACTCCTAATTTCTTTATTTTAAAAAACATAAAATATCTCAATTTTGATTTTACGAATGACCTTCACTAGAATTAACTGGATTTTAATAAATTCCATTTGCCCAAAATAGTTAAACCTAATAAACTGTATTTATAGTGATATCCCTAAATATTTAATTATTTACATTCCTGATGAAAGTTTTCTTACAAAAACATTTAAAGTATCACCATTAAGAATCATAGTACGAGGTAAAGCATATTTATCATTCATATTTGTGCTTAACCCACCGCCTACTTTAAAACCAGTTTTATATCCTAAGCTCTTAAGGATTGAAACAGTATCTGTATCATAGCTGCCATAAGGATATGCACAATAATTTGGAGCTTTGTTAGTTATAGCTTTAATTTTTGCAGTTGCATCATTAATAGCAGCATATTTTTCATTATGTGTAAGACTAGTTAAATTTGAGTGGTTTGTAGTATGATTTTGCACATCAATGCCATTAGTACTTACTAACTTTAGTTGATTAGTAGTCATATGTCCCATAGTATCAATCCAGTTTGTAACTGCAAATTCAGTTGCTTTCATATTATATTGCTTTAAAACAGGATATACATTTGTATAGAAGTCACTTGTACAATCGTCGAATGTAAGTAACACAGACTTGTTCGGCATAGGAGTTGTTTTATTAATAATGTTGTAATATTGATCTATAGATAATGTTGTATATCCGTTAGTCTTTAGGTATTCCATCTGCTTTTTAAATTCTGTTAGACTAAATTGATATTGGCTACTACTGCTTGGATTTGAAGAAACTACATGGTACAGTAGAACAGGTACCTTTGCATTTGTTTCCGCTTTAGCACTATATGGAATGCTTAAAAATAGTATAGCAACAAATATAGAAAATATTTTTTTCATAATTCTTCCTCCTTTTTTAAGTTTGAATTCCCTAATTAGTATTATTTGCTTAAATCTCCTACAAATGTAGTTACACTTTGTGCTGGAAGTGATGCTGTAAAGCTTCCATTTGCTACATTTATATCAACTGATTTAGCTATATTTTGCGATCCTGTTGTTACCCACGATGACACTTTAGAAGCTGAGCCATTTTGTAAATTGAAACTTTGACTTACTTGAGATGTTCCTTTGTTTATTGCAACAATAACTACTTTCTTGTTACCTTTATACGCAGACACATAAACATTAGATGTTGGATTCTTTGTTGCATCAACCCTTACATATCCTGGACGAACAAATTTGGAGAACTGAGCCATCATATAACCACGCTTACTTATGTTACCATCCTCTTTCATAGGACCATATTGCCTACGGATGTACCACCATGTATATGATTGAAAATCTCCCTCTACCATAGCATTGTGCACATGATATGCAACATCCAATGCCTCAGGCCAACGATCTGCTGAGTTATTGTCACTATTAGGAACATATACTTCTGTCATCCAAAGCTCTTTTCCTGCTCCCTTTTGTTTGAAAAGAGGATAAGGGAAATCTTTAACCTGAGTACCATAAGTGTGGGTACCAAGAATATCCATATTAGCAAGAGCCTTCGAATCGTTCAAAATAGGATCGTACATCTTTTTTTGATAAGAAAATGACTCAGGTGACATTACCTTACAATTAATCGAGCCAGCATTTTCTTTCATAAAGCGAAGTATTTCTTCTGGAGTCCACCACGTCCAATCTTTCCCATAATCAGGTTCATTTTGGACAGAAATGGCATATAGATTCACACCATTATTCTTCATGTATGAAACGAAATCATTAAGATGTTGCGCATATGCAGCATACTTATCATATCTAAGTCGTTTTGCTTTTGTATCACCATTACGATTGAAGGTCTCAGTCATTTCACTTGGAGGATTCCATGGCGAAGCAAAAACTATTGCCCCATGTTCAATGGCTTTTTTTGCAGTTTGTAATTCTTTGTACCAATTATTTTTATTGTCGTCTACATAGATTCTTAAAATAGAAAAACCTAACTGATTATCTCCATTGCCAAAAGCTGTTTCTCTTTGAGCTGCTGTCAAATCTCCCGCCCAGCCCGGGTGGTTTATTCCTCCAAACCCGCGAATCGCTTGTTTTTCTGATGCTAAATTTATTGTAGCATTTGATGCTGCATTAGCTTTTATCGATAATGCTGTAAATAGCGAACAGGTTACAGAAAGAGTTAACAAAGATAATACTATTTTTTTTACTTTAATGTTCATAACCAATATTCTCCTTTTTATTTTTACAACTTTTTATTAATAAACTTGGGATTGCTTACATAATCTTATAAGCATTGATTACTTAACTTTTAAATAGTCAGAATCAACATATTATTCAATAAGCTCATTAAAGTTATTAAAATCTTCTCTACATTGCTTTTACTTTAGCTAAATTGCCAATAATCAATATTAAATAAGTTTTTATTACCATTTCCAGTAAACTTAAAGAAAATATTATGAACACCACTAACATTTTTTACATTACATTTCATTTCTTTCCATTGTTGTTCTCCGCCTGTAGAACTTACATTAAGAGTACCAATAATTTCACCATTTATATTATCTAGGTGTATTTCTATATTGCCTCCTACAGTTGATGCAATATTGGCTTTAAATGATTTAGCTCCCTTTCCAAAGTCAGCCTTTGATACAGCAAGCCAATCTCCATTATTTATACTTGTAACATCAAGATTAATGCTACTTACCATACTTCCTGATGCTTTAGATTTTTCAGTTGAAATACCACCATTCCATCCAATTGTTTCAGCCTCAGTCCTTATATATGGATTAAGATTAGCAACTTGAGATACACCTTGCATGTCTGCTTGTACATCTTTTATAGTTCCATTACCATTATACTCAAGCTTATTAATATGAGGTGAACGGTATCCTTTCGTAACTCCTAAAGCTTTTCCAAGAGTTTGAGCATGATATGTTACATACCATTGATTCTTAAATTGGAAAACAGCATGATGGTTATTACCACCAACTCCGAAAAATTCCCACGGATTTTTAAGAAAAGTACCAGCATATGTGAATGGCCCCATAGGACTGCTACTTGTCATATAAGCAATTGTACCTGCAGCTGGAGATCCAGCTGGATGTGTACCAGCAAAATTAGCACAATATGAATAATAATATTTGCCATTATATTTGTGTATGCCTGAATCTTCAAATATAAAAGGAGCATCAATTACAGCTGCACTACCCTCAGTATGAATCATATCATTATTTAATTTTATTACTCTGCTTGTTTTTGGATTTGCAATTTGATTTTGTGTAGGACTATTACCTCCTGGTATACCTCCACCAAAATATAGATAACCTGTTCCATTATCGTCAACCAATGCTGCTGGATCAAAAAGCCATACAACTCCATTAACTCCAGGAGTACTGTTCGTAATCATAGGTTTTCCAAGAGGATCTGTCCATGGTCCAATTGGTGTATCTGCTGTAAGCACACCAATGCTTCCTGCATTATTTGCAAAATAAAGGAAGAATTTTTCTTTACCATTTATGACTTTATGTGTAACTGATGGCGCCCAAGAATTGCTCGCCCATTTTGCTGCACCATTTGATCCTGCAACTGGAATTTCTCCATGGTCTGTCCAATTTACCATATCATCAGATGATACACAGGTTATTGTCTTGATGTTACTATAATTATTATCAATCACCTTTCCATTACTATCATACATATAAGCATCACTGCTCATATAAACGTATACTCTGCCATTGTAAACCATAACATATGGGTCCGCACCAAACTTTTGTGTAATAAGAGGATTAGAATATCCAGGAACTTTTGCTACGGCATTTGTATCTGCACTTGCTACTGTAGGTGTACTTAATCCAATACCAAGTAATAATGTGAAAGCTAATAAAAGTGAACTTGATCTTTTTAACATTTTTTAATTTCCCCCCTATAAAATAATTTTTCCTTCATTTGTTTAAATTTTTTAGTTTCGAATTTAAACTTTATTGATATAAAAAACACGCCATTCTCAATTTTCTAGCCTCTCGAAGATTCATTTGAATACGTAAACATTCTTTAGAACCTTAGATTTTGTATATCACCTCCTATTTCAGTTTTTATATCCTTAATATTCTTGCTAATTATTTTAGATAGTAAATCATCCTTAAGAGTTTTAATCTTATTGATGCCTGTGGATTATAAAATTACAACTAAATACATATTTACATTAAAAAGGGATTAATGAAATTTTACCAAGAATATTGTATTAACCTTAACAAATTCCCTATTATCTGACAATAATTTTATCGTGAAATAACGTTTTTTAATCTTATTTCAATATTTTATTTTTATTTTTTAATTATATTAAAAATCAAGAAATAACCATATTAGATAATAAATCTATTATGGTTATTTCTTAAATTAAAAACTAATATATTATATAAGTGATTTTGATAACTGCTTTTCAAGAAGATTAAAAAAGAGATAATTAATAATTCATATTTTTTACTTCTTCAACATTTTTCCATACATTTTTATGAATAAATATTAACATAGAATCAGTTAAATTTATAGTTACTTTAGTAATCAAATAATATATTATTAAGTAATATATTACTTAAGTAATATATTGTCTATTATGAGTACGATGTTATAATAAAAAAAAAGAAAGGTTATAAAACCCTATGTATAGAAAGTACTTCGAAATTTTTAAATATTTTCTATTTATCTTCATATTTATTCGCAATTATTATTTATTTCAGAATGAAATTCTCAAAATGGTGATATTATTTGCTCTTACCACTTTAGTTATGATAAATGACTATATAAGAAAAACTAAATTAACTATAAATTCTAGATATATATATAATGCTTCCTTGCTCTTTACTATATTAGGAGGTTCAGTGTTAACATATTTTATAAGGGGATTTGAAACTAATGTTTTTATGACCTTCCCTTTAGCAGAACTTTTACAATTAAAAGGAATGAGGTTAAAAATTTTATTTTCAGTTCATTTCATTTTATATTTACTACTTCTAATTACAGACATAGGGATGTCTAACTACTTGTATAAACTACCAAGTTTAATACCTGCCCTATTTGGTTATTTTGCTTTATGTAGCACAATAAACTCCGAAAAAATATTTCGTGCTGAAAAAGAAGAAGTAAAGAAATTAAATAAAAAGCTACAGCTTGCAAATATAAAACTTCAACAGTATGCTTTAGAAGTAGAAGCATTAACTGTTTCTAAAGAGAGAACAACGATGGCTCAGGAACTTCATGATTCAGTAGGTCACACTCTAATAGCTCTTATTATGCATCTTGAATTTGCAACAAAAATGTGCGATACAAAACCGAAGAAAGTGAAAGAAGTATTAATTAAGTCTGAGTATATTGCAAAATCCAGCATTAGTAGTCTAAGAGAAGCAGTTAGTTTACTTAAAGAAGTACCAAAAATAAATTCTTTTAATGATTCTATTGCAGATATAATTGATAATTTCCATCTGCTTAATAATCTAAAAATTAACTTTGATGCAGATGAAAATCTAGATAAGCTAAACCAAATTATTAAGACCTCCATGCATAAAACTATTAAGGAATCCATAACTAATAGTATAAAACATGGAAAAGCAACGGAAATCAATATAAAAATTTCAATAGAAAATAATAACATAACTCTTATTTCAACTGACAACGGAATTGGATGTAATAAAATTATTAAATCAAATGGATTATTGGGAATTGAAAATAGAGTAACTTCATTGAATGGATCAGTGAATTACTTTAGTAATGATAAATTTGGCTTCGGCATAAATATATGCATTCCAATATTAATGGAGGAATTATAAATATGATAAATGTTATAGTAGCTGATGATCAGAAACTAGTAAGAGAAGGAATAATGATGATCCTAGGCTTATATGAGGAAATAAACATACTTGGAGAAGCGGAAAATGGAAAACAACTAATTGCACTTCTAGAAAACTTGCTACCAGATGTGATTCTTATGGATGTTAGAATGCCTATAATGGATGGTGTGGAAGCCACTAAAATTATTAAAGAAAAACATAAAAATATAAAAATTATAATACTAACAACCTTTAATGACGATGAGTATATATTTAAAGCAATTAAACATGGAGCAGATGGCTATCTCCTAAATGATTCTGGGTCAGAATATATAATTAAAGCAATAAAATCAGTTTACAATGGTGCAATGATGCTTGATCCAGACGTAACAGCAAAAGTAGTTAAAGCCTTTAATTTAATTACTAACGAAAATAAAAGTTCTAATAAGTCTGATAATCTAAATCATAAATTAGATGTACTTACGCCAAGAGAAATTGATGTTGCAAATCTAATTGCTCGTGGCAAAAGTAACAAAGATATTTGCAATATTCTCTTTTTAACAGAGGGAACTATAAAGAATTATGTTACGAGAATACTTGGAAAACTGTCACTAAATAGTAGGACTGAGTTGGCAGTATTTATTAATCATCAATCTGACGTAGATTGCTTATAACAGGAGTATTAATAAAGATAAAATTTATCCCTGAAAAACAGATGCTATGGATATATGAAAGTAACTTCATATTCAAATTACAATTTCAATGTACATCCAATTTGCTTCAACAAAACTTCACAATAGATAAACCAATAAAGTTTATGTAGGATATATTACATATACCAGTACAAACAAGTCTAGCTATATTTAAGCTACTGTTGAATACCTTAGATTGTAGACTTGTCTATAGATTTTACAATGACTCGTAAACTTGTGATTAATGCGTTTAATACTACCCTAACAAATAGAATTCGGAACCAGACTTGATATTTGATTTAGATAGAGGTATCCAATATACTTCATATGATTATCAAGTAATAAATAAAACAAGATTCACCATATCAAAGTCTTGTTTTCCATCCGCTTACTCATATTTACATTTAGTTTAACGGCCTAAAAATAAAATCACAAGCAAATATTACATAAAATTGAAAGAGTTGAAAGTTATATTTTATCTAACCTTCAGCTCTTCTAAGTTCTATAATTTCATCATAGAATAAAGAAATCCTCTATTCTAAAATCCATTCAACTTCTTTTTTCCCAATTACAATAATTAATAGTTTTTTCCTTTGACTTACATTATATGATTAACATTTCCTTATTAAAATCATTAATTTCACTTTCATCTATTAATGTTTTTAATTCCTCTTCTGTAAATCTAAGCATTTCATTATAATGTCTATCAAGTGTTAAATTTTTTGTTATATTAAATCCACTAGTTAAATTATCTAATAAAATTGGGCTAACTCCTGTCATAAATATTCTATCTACGATTGTGCTAGTCATTGATTTTAAATTTTTATAGAAGGCTCTTATATAACCTTCACTTGAAATCACATCATAATACAGCTCTTAATTAGAAGTTATTAAATCATTTACAAAATTATCATATTCATCAATTAGAACCAATATTTTATTATTAGAGCCTACCATTTTTAAAGATAAATAACTGATTGCACTTATTGCATCATTATAATTACTTTCTGCTTTTTCCTTATTTAATACATCTTTATATCTAATTAAAAAATCATTTACTGATGCTACTACTTTTATATCAAAATTTCTTATTAAATTTTCTTTATTTTGATTAGTTGAAATATTAGCAAAATCTAGTCTTAAAATAAAATAAGAAGTTTTCTTAGGTGTTGGGGTTTTTCCTAACTAATCATCTATTTAAGTTCCATTTGACTGTAGTTGTAAAAATATTTTACAAAGGGAGCCTTAAATATATGAAATATGTCTTAAAAGGGATTATTTATAGTTAAAACATCCATTACGCACTTAAAATACATATTTAGGGATTTTGATATTGTTTTTTGAATTAAATAAAACTATAATTACAACAAGCTTTTTCTATATTTTACAAAATAAAACTCATGGAAAAACTTTAATCTTAACAGAACTTTGAAAATCATTATAATGCCAATAAGTTAAACAATGATGTTTAAAGAGGTTAATTTATAAAAAACTTTCCTTATTGCGTGAAAATGATAAGTGAAAAATAAATAGATAATTAATGACAATGGAGTCAAAACTTAAATTACACCATTGTCTTTTTTATATCTACCATCTGCTTATTAATTTTAAAATGAATACAAAAATATAAGCAGTCAGCGGGATTATATAAAATTTATTACATAAAAGTTTTAATGGCAATAGGCATATGAACTTTTACATGGACTAAGGGGGAATGTAAATTAATTTAACCTTGTACAAGCAGTATAGATTTTATGCTGCAACAGGACTTTTATTATAAATATTTAAGTCCTAAAAATAAATAAATAATTTGGGGGTATAAAAAATGAAATTTAACAAAATTAAAATCTTAGCATGTTCACTTGTAGTCTTAGGAGGATTAGGCTTAACTCCAACTCAAACATATGCATCCACTTTGCATCCAACTGGATTAAATCAGTTGCACGAAAACATCCCTGGTATTAAGACAGTAAAAAATACAAATAAAGCAGTATTACCAAAACAAGTTGATTTATCAAGTGAGTTCCCAGCAGTAACTAATCAAGGGAATTTAGGAAGCTGTGTTGCATTTGCCACAGGATATGCAGACAAAACTTATCAAGAAAATGTTGAATGGGACTGGGGCGTAAATACAAATGCTCATATATTCAGTCCAGCATATATATACAGCCAAATACATGCTTCAAATGCTGATGATGGTGGTGGTTCTTATTTCTCTGATGCCTTTAATCTTTTGAAATCGCAAGGATGTACTACATTATCTGATATGCCTTATAATGGCAATTATTATGCTTGGAAAACTAAACCTACAGCTAAGCAAAAAACTAATGCGGCTAAATATAAAGCACAAAGCTGGAGTCAACTTGCAGATGGAGATTATAATGCAATAAAATCACAACTTGCTAGTGGCAATCCTGTAGTTATTGGTATCTCAGTATATGAAGATTTTGATAATTTAGATGCTAGCAATCCAATTTTCGATAAAATATCTGGTCCAAATAGAGGCGGACATGCACTATGTGTAGTTGGTTACGATGATGCTAAAAGAGCAGTAAAAATAATTAACTCATGGGGTACAGACTGGGGTATTAACGGTTATGGATGGATTAGTTATGATTTAATAAAGAGTGAGGGCATAGAAGCATATGTAATGACTGATGCTGTATAAATCACTTTTAGTTAAAAGTTAAATTAAGAAGACTCTGTTACAAAACAGATAATTATAAATTTATATGAACAAACCATGTGTATAAAATAAAAAATAAAATGTATCCTATAGGGTACATTTTATTTTTTATTTATGTACGTTTTTTGTTTCATACAATTTTCTATTTTGCAAAATCCCCTTATAAATTTTATAATTTCTTCGTGCAATAAAGAAGTATCCACAAATTTCATTGCAGATACTCTCCATTGTACTTAACTTTACTGTTCTTTCTACTATTCATCGACTAATCTATATCCAACCCCAACTTCTGTATAAATATATTGAGGTTCTGCTGGATTCTTTTCTATTTTTCTCCTAAGGCTTGCCATGAACACTCTAAGGGATTGAGTTTCACTTGCTGTTGTGGAGCCCCAAATTTCTTGAATTATAAAATTATGAGTTAATACCTTTCCTGAATACTTACAAAGAAGTGCCATGATTTTATATTCTATAGGTGTTAAATGTATATCTTCATTATCTATTGTTACTTTTCTTTTATTAAAATTAACAACTAAATCTTTAACTTTAAAAATTTCTATATTCTCGTTTGGATTATTATTTACTATGCTATGTCTTAAAGATACTCTAATCCTAGCCAATAATTCTCCAATTCCAAAAGGTTTTGTCAGATAATCATCTGCACCTTTGTCTAAAGCTTCTATTTTCTGTCTTTCATTTTCTCTTGCTGAAACGATTATTATAGGAACTTTTGACCATTCTCTAACCCTTGCAATAACATTAATTCCATCCATATCTGGAAGTCCTAAATCTAATATTATTAAATCGGGTTTATGTGACATCGAAAGTGCAATAGCTTCCATTCCTTTGTCAGTTTCTATAAAGTTAAATCCTTGTGCCTTTAAAGCTGCCATTATGAAATTTCTTATAGGCTTATCATCTTCCACAACAAGAATATATGGCTTATTGTCCATTAATGTTCTCCTCCTTTGGAATATTAAATTTAAAAATAGCTCCTCCTTTGTTATCTTTGTTAAGAGCACTAATTATTCCACCATGTGCTTCTACTATTGACCTGCAAATTGCAAGGCCTAATCCAACTCCCCGTCTGGAATCTGATATTTTATCTCCATTAGTAAAAAATCTATCAAATATATGGGACAATATATCTTCTGATATTCCTGTGCCATTATCAATTACTTCAAAAATAATATTTTTCTTATTCTCATAAACTTTTACTTCAATCAAAGAACCTTTAGGGGTAAACTTAATAGCATTGTCAAATAGATTTATGAGTACTTGTTCAATTAGACTTCCATCCATTGGAGCTATTATGACCTCATTTGGAACTGTTACTTTTATTTTATGGTCTTTAAAGCGTTTTGAAGTTCTTTGAACTGCTTCGTATACTACTTCTTCAACAAGCTCCATATCCTTCCTAATTTTAATATCTCCACCCTCAAACCTTGTCATACTAAGCAAGTTTTCTACTAATCTTATAAGCCATTCAGTATCCTCATAAACACCTTGAAGTAGTTCCCCTTTAGTTTTTTCTGATATAAGATCACCTGTTTCAATGATAGTACTCACAGCGCCTTTAATACCAGCAAGTGGACTCCTTAAATCATGTGAAATTGATCGTAGTAAATTACTTCTAAGTCTTTCACTTTCAATTTCCAAATTAGATTTCTTTTGAGTTTCAGCTAATATCTCTCTATCTAGTGCAATATAGATTTGACTAGCAACTGTTTCAAAAATAAACTTTTGCTCTGGATTTAAAGCTCCATTAATACATGAAATACCTAATACTCCTAATATTTTCCCATGACTTTTTAAAGGCATATAATATCCCTTTGCGCCATAAAATGTATCAGTTCCAGATCCTGATTCCTTATCATTTAAAAATGTCCAATAAGCAACTGCTTCTTCATCTTTATTTAGTAAAGATCTGTCTTTTTCTCCTTTTGTCGCAGTATAAATAAATGGAGTCGAAAATTTATTATCTTGTTCTAAGTAACAAATAACAGTTCTTTCTAGTAATCTTGACAAATATTTTATTCCTATACCTACAACATCTGAAGTACCTGTTGCACTCAACAATTTTTTACTTACTCTATATAAATTTCTTGTTCTATTTTCTCTTTGAGAAGAATTAAGTGCTTCTTTTTGTATTTTATTTGTAAGTGTACCGATCGTAAATGTTACTATTAGCATTATTGGAAATGTTACTAAATAACTTTTATCATACACCTCTAATGAATACCGCGGAGCTGTAAAAAGGTAATTAAACAAAAATACACTTATAATTGACCAAATAAAACCTAAAATATAACCTCTAGTTTTAATATTTACTATAATAACACCCAAGATAAAAATCATAATTACATTAGTATCATTAAAATCTAAATAATCAATAAATAAAGAAATTATTATAGTAATTATCATGATTAAACTGGATACTAAAATTTCTTTCTTTGACACATTAAATTTTAACTTTTTCTTTTTTATAGTATATTTTTTATCTTTATCATAAGTTGCATTTGGTATGACATAAACATCTATATAAGAATTAAATTCCATAAGTTTGTCAACTATATCTCTGGCGTAAAAATGAAATAAGTTATTTGGTTTCTTATGATTTTTACCTATAATAATTTTTGTTACATTTCTAAATTTTGCATATTCAATTATCTGTTCAATAATATTATCGCTATATACAGTTACTACTTCTCCTCCTAACTGTTCAGCTAAAGCAAAATTTGCATTTAATCTTTCTCTATCTTCCTTATTTAAGTTTTTTGATTTTGTTGTTTCAACATAAAATGCTATCCATTTTGAATGATGTGCTTCAGCCATTCTTGTAGCTGTTCTTATAACTCTGGAAGATGAGGGTGATGGAGAAATACATGCAAGTATTGCATCTGATATTGGCATTACACTTATCTGCCCTTTTGATAATCTTGCACTTTCAACTTCGTAATTTACCCTATCAGCAGTTCTCCTTAAAGCAATTTCTCTAAGCGCAAATAGATTATTCTTAGTAAAAAAGTTGTTAAAGGCTTTTCTTGTCTGTTCTCTGCTATAAACTTTTCCATCACTAAATCTGTTAAGAAGTTCATCTGGTTCAATGTCGATTAATTCTACTTTATCTGCTTCATCAAATATCTTATCTGGAATTGTTTCTCTTACAGCAATATGAGTTATGCTTTCAACTATATCATTTAAACTTTCAATATGCTGAACATTTAAAGTGGTATAAACATCAATTCCATATTCTAAAACTTCCTCTATATCCTGCCATCTTTTTCTATGTCTTTCAGTACTAGCATTGGTATGAGCAAGTTCATCTACTAATATTATCTGTGGTTTTCTAGCAATGGCTTTATCTAAATCAAATTCTTTTAAAGTTATTCCTTTATAATTAATAATTTTAACACCAATATCTTCAATTCCATTTATTAAAGCCATAGTTTCTGGTCTTGCATGAGGTTCAACATATCCAATAACTATATCTTTGCCTAACTTTTTCATATCATGGGCTTGCATAAGCATTTCATAACTCTTACCTACTCCAGCTGCATACCCAAAAAAAATCTTTAATTTTCCTTTTGAATATTCATTTTCTTCTCTTTTTATTTGATTTAAAAGATACTCTGGATTTGGTCTTTTTTGTATATCTATTTAAATCACTCCTAACTTTCGCTTAATTTTACCTTCTATCTATATAATTTAAATTTCATAAAAGTTATTTCATTTCAACATATCAATGTTTAGATAAAAATAAAAAGTTTAAACAGTTATCTATTATTATAAATTATATAGATATGTTCTGATAAATAAAATGCATATACTTAGTTACTTTACATATTTTTAATACAGCAAATTAATCAGAACTTATATGCTAAAATTATATAGCTATTAATAATAATATAAAAGTAGTAGTATTCTTAATTTATACTATCCCATTTCTTAATAAACACACTCTTTATCTTCTACTAGATAATCATAAAAACTAAAAGTATAGAAAATATCTTTTTATAGTAGATCTCCTAATTCTATGAAACTTAAATAATGCCAAGGCTCAAATTACTTGTTATTCAAAACTGAAGCTATTTCAATATTAACTTTCAATACATTTACTCTTCTCTCTCCAAATATACCTAAAGATTTTCCTTCAGTGTATTTATCAACAATTATTTTAAGATCAGTTTCACTTATTCCTGAAGCTTTTGAAACTGCTGGTATTTGAATTTCTGCTGCTTTAGGGCTTATATTAGGATCAAGACCAGAACCTGAGCTTGTAAGTAAATCTGTTGGGATATCCTCTTTTTTAACACTTGGATTAGTTTCTAAAAAGCTGTATATATCTTTTTGGGCTCTTTCTTTAAGAGCTTCATTAGAAGGTGCTAAATTTTGAGAACCTGAACCTACTCCAGCATATACAGCCTTTCCATTTTCATCTGGCTTTGTATCTTTTTCTGTATAAGTGTTATAATTTACAGCTGAAACTCTCCCTCTAAAAAATCTGGAATCTGTGAAATTTTGTCCGAGTAGTTCTGAGCCAACTTCTTTTCCATCAACTACAATCATGCTTCCATTAGCTTTTTTATTAAATATTAATTGGCTTACTCCTGTCATAAAAAGAGGATATATAAGCCCACAAAGTATCATTAAAGTTATACTTACGAAAATAGCTTTTTTAATTATCTTCATATAAAAATCTCCTTTTTTTCTTGAAATGGATACTATTAGTTAATTCTTAACTGTTAACTGCCAACTGTTCCTCATCCTATATTAAGCATTCTAACTAGTGGAGTAATAACAATATCAATCACCTTAATTCCTATGAATGGAACAAGCATTCCTCCACCACCAAAGATCAGCATATTTCTAAGTAGCATTGTTTCTGCTTTCATAGGTTTATACTTTACACCCTTCATTGCTATTGGTATAAGCAATGGTATTATTATTGCATTAAATATAAGTGCTGAAAGTATGGCACTATATGGTGTTGAAAGCCCCATTACATTCATAACCTGCATTTCAGGTATAGCTACAGTAAAAATAGCTGGGATAATTGCAAAGTATTTAGCTACATCATTAGCTATACTAAAAGTGGTTAAAGCTCCTCTTGTTATTAAAAGTTGTTTTCCTATTTCAACTACTTCAAGAATCTTTGTAGGATCTGAATCTAAATCCACCATATTTGCTGCTTCTTTAGCTGCTGTAGTACCACTATTCATTGCAAGCCCCACATCCGCCTGTGCTAGAGCTGGTGCATCATTAGTTCCGTCTCCTGTCATTGCCACAATTTTACCTTGTTCTTGTTCTCTTTTAATTGCATCAATTTTATCTTCTGGTTTACATTCAGCTAAAAATTCATCTACACCAGCTTCTTTAGCAATAGTTGCAGCAGTTAAAGGATTATCCCCTGTACACATAACTGTTTTAATTCCAATTTCTCTAAGTCTTTGAAATCTTTCTGTAAGACCTGGCTTAACAGTATCTTTAAGATATACAACACCATATATTTTGTCATTAATACAAACTACAAGAGGCGTTCCCCCTAGTTTTGAAACTCCATTTACTGCATCTTCCAAATCATTTGGAATTTTTCCATCCATTGCTTTTATTCTATTTTTTATAGAATCAGAAGCTCCTTTTCTTACTTTCAAACCATTTTGTAAATCGATTCCACTCATTCGTGTTTGAGCTGTAAATTCAATAAAGTCTGAATCTTTGTATTCTTCTGCCTTAACATTTGAACCTAGTTTTTTTCCAAGCTCAACTATTGATTTTCCTTCTGGTGTATCATCTTTTAAAGAACATATTACAGCATAATTTATTAACTCCATTATATCTGAATTTCCAACGGGTATAAATTCTGCTGCAAGTCTGTTACCAAAAGTTATTGTTCCTGTCTTATCAAGAAGCATTGTATCAACATCACCACAAGCTTCCACTGCTTTTCCTGACATTGCAATAACATTAAATTTTGTTACTCTATCCATTCCTGCAATACCAATTGCTGATAATAATCCTCCAATAGTTGTAGGTATTAAACATACAAGCAGTGCAATTAAAGTAGAAATATAAATTGCAACTCCTGAATATTTAGCCATTGGATAAAGTGCAACTATTACTATAAGAAATATAATTGTTAAACTTACAAGTATAGTATTAAGAGCAATTTCATTTGGAGTTTTTTGTCTTGATGCTCCTTCAACAAGAGAAATCATTTTATCTAAGAAAGATTCCCCTGGCACCGCTGTTATCTCTATCTTTAACCAATCACTTACAACTTTTGTTCCTCCTGTAACTGATGCAAAATCACCTCCACGTTCTTTCATAACAGGTGCTGATTCACCTGTTATAGCTGATTCATCTACAGAAGCTATCCCGTCTATAACTTCACCATCATTTGGAATTATATTTCCATTTTCAACTAAAACTATATCTCCTCTTTTTAATTCATTTGCATTTATAGTTGTAGTAGTAATCCCATCAGTATTTAAAAGTTTTGCTACAGTATCTTTACGCATTTTCTTTAAATTTTCAGCTTGAGCTTTTCCTCTGCCTTCAGCTACTGCTTCTGCGAAGTTTGCAAAAAGTACTGTTATAAAAAGTATTACTGTTACAATAAAATTATATATTCGCAAATTATTGCCTTGATCACCAAATAAGCTTGGTACAAAGGTAAGTAATAGCGTTATAACAAAACCTACTTCAACTACAAACATAACTGGATTTTTTATCATATATTTAGGATTTAATTTTTTAAAAGCTTCTATAATTGCTTCATTTAATATTTCTTTTGTAATAAATTTAGATTCTCTTTTTTTATCACTCATAATATTTTCTCCCTGCCTTCTAATTTACTAATAATCAAGGTTTTGGTCATATGAAAGAAAATAATCAGTCATCATCATAGATTTATTATTTTCTTTCATATCCCATCAATGCCACAATGTCAGATGTTCTGCTATTGGGCCAAGTGCTATTGCAGGTAAGAAGGTTAATGCTCCAATTATTAAAACAATAGCAATTAATGTTACTGTAAACATTGTGTTATCTGTTCTAAAAGTTCCTGCTGTTGTTGGTATACTTCTTTTAGCTGCTAAAGATCCTGCTACTGAAAGAAGTATTATTATTGATAAATATCTTCCATAAAACATAGCTAGTCCTGTTGTGGTATTCCAAAATAACGTATTATCTGCTAACCCTTCAAAGCCAGAACCATTATTAGCAGCTGAGGATGTGAATTGATAAACTACTTGAGTTAGTCCATGGAATCCTGAATTTGATATACCTGCTAACCCTTGTGGAACTATTAAAGCTAAGGCTGAAAACATTAATATTAAAAATGGGTGAATTATTATAGCCAAGGCTATAAGCTTAATTTCCCTGCCTTCAAGCTTTTTTGATAAAAATTCTGGTGTTCTTCCAACCATAAGCCCGCATAAGAAAACTGTAAGGATTGCATACATCATCATGTTCATAAACCCTACACCTTTTCCTCCAAATACTACATTAAGCATCATGTTCATAAGAGCAACTGCTCCTCCTATAGGTGTTAAGGAATCGTGCATATTATTAACCGTTCCTGTTGTAAACGCTGTAGTTACTGTTGTAAATAGTGCAGATTGTCCTATTCCAAATCTCACTTCTTTACCTTCCATATTACCCATTAGTTGATTTAAACCAATATGTGCTAAAGCTGGATTCCCTGCTTTTTCTGCATAATAGCATATTGGAAGTGATATTATGAATATTCCAGCCATTGCACCAAATATTGCCCACCCTTGTTTTTTATTTTTTAACATTAAACCAAAGGTATAAACTAGTGCTCCTGGAATCATCATCATAGATAATAATTCAATTAAATTTGATATAGGTGTAGGATTTTCAAATGGATGAGCTGAGTTTGCACCAAAGAAACCACCACCATTTGTGCCTAAATGTTTTATAGCTTCAAGAGCTGCTACAGGTCCCATTGCTATATCTTGCATTTTTCCTTCTATTGTAGTAACTGTTTTAGTTCCTGAAAGAGTTTGTGGTACACCTTGGCTTACTAAAAAAATTCCTATTATTATTGAAAATGGCAACAATACTCTTGTAATAATTCTTATTAAATCTACAAAAAAGTTTCCCATTGTTTTCTTTCCAATTATTCCTCTCATGAAAGCTAGTGCTGCTGCAAAACCTGTTGCTGCTGAAGTAAACATCATAAATATAATAACTATCATTTGACTTAAATTAGAAAGTCCAGATTCTCCACTATAATCTTGAAGATTTGTATTTGTCATAAAGCTTATAATTGTATTAAAAGATAAGCTTTGTTCCATTCCATCTATTTTATTTGGATTTAAAAATAGAAAACCTTGAGTTCTAAGTATTATATATCCCATAAATATCATAACTGCATTTACTGCTATGATAGAAAACACATATTCCTTCCAGTTCATTTCTTCATCTTTATCTATCCTGCATACTTTATAAATAAAATTATCCACAATATTGAAAAACTTATCCCCAAACATCTTTTGATTAGTGCTGACATTATATAAATATTTTCCAAGTGGTATTATGATTAACATAAAAAGTAATAAAGACATTATTATTTGTAACCATTCCATAAACTATTCCTCCTGTTTTAACTTACTATTACTATTACTATTACTATTAGTACTAAAATTTTTCTGGATTAAATAGTACATAGCTTAAATATCCAAAAAGTAAAACTATAATTGCAATTAATATTCCCATATACATGCCTCCATTTATTTATCAACTTGCTTTTCACACCAATTAGCAAAAAATATAACAGAACAAAACCCTAAAATTAATAATACAAAAAATACAATATCAAACATTGTTCTTCTCCCTCCAATATTTATCTTTTATACTTGAATAATACTACTTAGAGTGTAAAGATTGGATTAAACTATTTCTATTTGTATAAAGATTGTATAAAGATTTTCAATACACTATAAAAGGTAATTTAAATGAATACATAAATAAAAAGCATTTTCTTAACTTCATTAAAATGCTTTTATCTACCAACTCTTTCTATTTAGGTAGTAATACTTATTTATATTGTTGTAAATCGAGATAATTTATAAATAATTCTTTAAAACTTAAATACTGCAGTATTTATAGAATAAGTTATAATTAATTTATAATATTAATCCTAATTTAAATATATAAAATTCAATTAATTTTTCACATTAAAATGTGTACAGTAGTTGAATTGATGTCTTTTATTTATCAGAAAATATATATTCGAAATTATAATTTAAAATGGAGGTTTAAGATGAGTACTAAAAATAAGATTAAATTAACTAAAGAGCAACGTGAAGATATGCTTTCTGCAATAAAAAACTACTTTATTAATGAGAGAGATGAAGAATTAGGTGACTTAGCTTCAAGCAAAATTTTAGATTTCATTATAGATGAGCTATCATTAGACTTTTATAATCAAGGTGTTTATGATTCTTATCAGTATATGAACAGAAGTATTGATGATTTATTATCAATTCAAAAGTATTAACATAAATTTCTTTATGAATTAGAAATTAGTATATAGATTGACAAAGCGGTTAATAGTTTTATGATATTTGAAAATTGATTTACTCATAGATGCTCAATGTTTAAATTGTATCTATGAGTAAATCAATTAAAATTTAATATATTTTGCTTTAAGTTTATATTATTGTGTATATTCATAATAAGGGATTTCAATCATACCTTCTTTAGCCAATTTATAATCTGTACCTTCAAGAGGATCTCTGTTGTAAACTAAATTTAGTCCGATAGAATAAAGTGCATTAGCTAAGTCTTTAGGATCTTGAATAACAGTACCTGCCATAAAACCTTTGGAAATTAGTTCTCGTGCTTCTGGTATAGCATCAACGCCAACAACCGGAATAGTTTTTGTTTTATCTCCTTTGTTGTAGCCATATGCTTGTAGTGCTTCAATAGCACCTATTGCCATAGCATCATTATTTGCAATTATTGCTTCTATTTTGTCACCATATCTAAGAAATAATGAATTAATTGCATTTTGAGCACAATCTCGTTCCCAATTACAAACATTTAATGCCAATTCTTGAGTTTTTATGCCATTAGCATTAAGTGTTGAAATAGAATAAATAGTTCTGTTAATTGCAGCTTCATTATTAGTTTTACCTTGTAACATGATATATTGCAGTACATTATCATTATTTTTATCTATGGCATTTTTATTTTTATTCCATAAATCTACAAGAATATTACCTTGTAAAATACCTGAGACTTTAGAGTCAGTTGCTATAACAAAAACTTTATTAGAAGAAATTTTAGTATCTATTGGTAGTTGTATATTAAAGAAAATTAGTGGTATATTTTTCGAGTTTGCTTTGATTATAATGTCTGATACAGTACTTTGCTTTGTATCAACCAAATTTACTAATAAAAGGTCAATATTACTTGCAATTAAGTTGTCTATATCTGTATTTTGGATGGCTTGATTATCCTTTGCATCATAAAAATGAAATTTAACTTTATCTGGATTTTCTTTTTCAATATTTTCTAAGCTTTGTTTAACGAGAGACATGTATGGATCATTAAAATTAAATAATAATACACCAACATTAGGTGGATTTGCTATAGCAGAAATTGAACTAATATAAAAATTATTTTGAATATTACATATTAATGTAATGATTATCGTAAATACAATCATAATAAAGGTTGTTCTTTTAAATAGTTTCATCTTAAGCCTCCATGCAACGCTAGTTTAAATTAGATTATGTATAAATAGAAAATTCATTCTAATTATATTTGCAAAATAATAGATTGGTACAAAAATCTCTACACATACATAATGCTTATATTATATGTAGAGATTTTTTTAGCTATCGCATAATAGTTTGCAAATTCTGAATCACCATATTCTGTTTTTCTAGTAAAATCCATTCAAAAATTTCATCAATATTTTTTAGTAATGTTTCTTTTTCTATATTTGATGTTTCCCACTTTCACATTTATCAATACACATATTGCAACAATACTTATGGTCAGGCTTACTATGAAAACAGCTTCCGCAAGTAATCTTTTCAAATTGTATTGTAGAATGATCTATATTAAACTTGTCTTTTAATAAATGTTGTATTTCATGTAATTTTACTTCACAATTTTCAATGCTGCATCCCCTTATTGAAATATGTGCTGTCATTGATAAAACTTCTTTAGATAAGCTCCATATATGAATATCTGTAATTTCAATTATCTCTCCTAAATCCTTAATGGACTTCTTTAAATTATCAATAGATATTTCTTCTGGCGCAGCTTCCAAAAGAATTTTAACACATTCAATGGTCATCTTAAATGCATTTCGCAAAATAAGGCAAGCTAAGATTGCACTCAGCAATGTATCAACGCCAGGTAAGTGTGTAAAGTAAATAATTATGCCACCTATTAATACGCCTATATCTGATAATGCATCGCCCATGAAGTGTAGAAATACACTTTTCACGTTCATATTGTTTGAATTATTTCTAAGATTTAATACTACTATAGTGTTTACTATAAGGCCAAAGATAGATAAAATAATCATTCCGGCTGGCTCAACATTTACAGGATTAAAATACCTTAGTATTGCTTTATAAAAAATATATATAGAAACAAGAATTAGTGAAAGATTATTTATTAATGCTGTTAGTATACTAAATCTATAATAACCGAAAGTATATTTATGATTTGCAGACTTAAGTGCAATCTTTACTCCCCAAAAACTCAATATTAATGAAGCTATATCAGTTAATAAATGCCAGCTATCACTAAAAAGAGCAAGACTATTGGTTACAAAAGCGCCAATAAATTTACCAATAAAGATTATAGATACTCCTATTATTGTAAAAAATAATTTTTTCTCACTCTGTTTGAATACATTATACATAGATTGAGGAGTTTCTTTATTCATTTTTAGCCTCCAAATTACATAATATTAATATTTAAAATATAAGAAAACAACTTCTTCAATGAATAATTTATGTACTGCATAAAGAAATGTTACTAAGATTTTAACGTAACATTTGTAAAATAAATTAATAACTTTTTCATCATAAACGGTAAATATTTACTTAATTTGAATATTTATCAAATTCCATGGATCAACAAAATTCATTTTTAATTGAAGCCAAGACAAAAAAGCTGCTGCAAATCTATGTTTGCAACAGTTACAATCCTTCTATACTAAAGAAGTTGGATTATGCTTTGTTAACATAAAAAAATAAGATGATAGCTTTTACTTCTTCCATCTTATTTTTATTCTAAATACTACTACATTACTTATATAAGTATGAATCATTCTATCTAGTATTTATTACAGATATTTTTACTTTAAATTTTTAAAAATTAAATTTCTAAATTATATTATAGTTTCATTGTTATTTTGTATATTTAAAATAAAATTCACAATATTTTTTGCAATATTAGGATCAGTATAGTCTCTTTGTGAGCTTTTAATTTTCATCAATTTTTGTCCATTATTTTCAAGTAAATCACTTATACTATATTTCATGTTTTTAATATCTGTACATACTACTCCAAGGTTATGCTTTTCAGCAAATTCTGGATTTCCCTCTTCTTGGCCTGGTAGCGCACCAGTGATTACTAAAGGCACATTGCATGCTATAGCCTCCATCATAACATTTGGACTTCCTCTTGTGAATGCAATATCTGAAGGTATCATTAAATCCTGTATATTTTCCATAAATCCATAAATCTCAACTCTATCGCCATATTTTTCAACTAAGATTTGCTCTAATCTATTTCTTAACCTTTTGTTTCTCCCTGCAGCAATTTTTACAATGCAATTAAAATTATCAAGAAGAATTTCAGCAATCTTTCTCATATTGCCTACACCTTCACCGCCACTCATTATTAAACATTTTAAAGGCCCATCCATATTATATTCTTCAATTTCTTCTACACTTTTATAAAACCTTGAACGTACAGGAAATCCTAAAATTTTTATTTTTTCTTCAGAAACACCATATTCAATACTCTTATCTTTTGCTTCTTGTGTTGGACTTATAATATAATCAACTCTAGGATCTGCCCACAGTGAATAAATACTCACAAGATCTGCAATTAACGTAATGAATGGAATTTTAATATTGTGTTTTTCTAATATATTAATAACAGATCCATTAAAGTTTGGATGCACAGATAAAATCAAATCAGGTTCTACTTCTTTTAATAGCTCCATGAAACTATGCTCTATTAATAACTCAACAGCTTCGTCGACTAATGATGCTTTTATGGCTGATAATGCCCATATTAGTTCCCATAGACTTTCAGAAGTTCTAGTTATTGGCCCATAGGATTTACCTATTTTAAGTAATGTATTCCCACCAAGGGAGAATCCATCTACAACATGCACATTCACCTCATTATTCTCTCCAAACTTTTCACATAAAGATTCCGCTATACTCTTATGTCCATGACCTGTAAAATTAGATGAAATAATAAGTATCTTTCTAATCATGATTATCAATCCTCTCATTATTTTGATTATTTAGGCATATTAGTCTAAGTTAATTTCGCTCGCGTGCGAAGAACTGATTTAACTTTACTAATATCTTTAACATTACTTTTTGCCATTTTTATATATAACATTGCTGAAGGAATAAGAAACATTTGAAATATGATGAGCGTAATTATATAGTTATTGGGTTCTCCTGCATATTTAGAAACAATAGCTAGTAAATAACCAATACCAACATTACCTAAAGTTCTTCCAAAACTACTTGCTATATTGGCTAAGCTAAATGCTGTCCCTCTGTGTTCTGGAAAATTTACATCTGTTATCAGTGCAAGCCAGTTTGGTGTATTAGTAGACTGTGCTGCTGACGCAAAAAAAGATAATACAAACATCACAGTAATCCAAGGATTCGTAACTGATTGTTTTAATATACTTATTAGAATTGAAGAAACATTATTATCTGATAATGATAAATTATTCATTGGAATCATAAACATAGCAAAATAAAGTGGCATGGAAATAAACACAGCAATTGAAGTCAATAAAGCTCTTCCTTTGTAGGTTTTCCTTTGAAATTTATCCCCAAGATAACCGAAAAATCCTGATGTCAAACCACCTATTTGAAATAAAGCATATAGGTATCCTGATGCAATAATTGCTACTTTATTACTGTATCCTTGTTGCTGAATTTTTGAAATATATAATGTTGGAAGCCATATCAAGCTTCCAGTAGAAATATTCATAAAAAAACCTTGGAAGAACAAGAAAATATTACTGCGCTTTGATAGTATCTCTTTAAAATGTTTAAATTCCATATTATAAGTATAGTTGTACCCTTCTTTAATGAGTTCCTGTAGTTCAGGCTCTGATTCACCTAAAGTAGGTTCTCTTATAAAAAAATATAAAATAATCAAGAAGAAACCTACTATACTTACAATTTCAAATGGTTTTCTCCAATTTGTAGCTGTACCAATTAGTGACGCCATTAGTGCTCCTGCAATTCCACCAAAGCCTTGAGACATTCCCCAAAAACTTAACAGCATTCCACGAAATTTATGAGGAATATAATCAGTTAAAACACTAAAGCCAATTGATGCTATACAACCTAACCCTATTCCAGTAAAAATTTGAAAAATAAAAAGCTGAATATAAGTACTACTATGTGAGGTTAAAAATACTGATATTGACCAAAAAATAGTACCTATAATAATAAGCTTTTTTCGATTAAATTTACCTGCAAGATACCCCCAATAAATCGATGATATAGCAGTTACTAGGATGTTCATAGCTGAAACAAGTCCAAGTGCTGATAAATTAACATTTAAATCCTTTGCAATTGAAGAGAAAAGTGGTGGAAACAGTCCTATAATGATATTATCAAAAGCAGCTAATGCTACAAAAACAAATATAGTATAAATCATTTTTATATTGAGATTATTCATGAACTTCTACAGCTCCCTTTTAGCATAATATGCACCTAGGCAAAATAGGAAACTTGAATTAATCAATTTCATTATTTAATAATCCAGGTGCCAGTCTTGCTGTTACTTTCTTTTCAGCTATCTCATATAAAATTTCAACTTTACTTCTTAGTTTAAGGTTGTAAATATAGTTTGTTACAAAAACAATTATATATGCACCTATTACATCCATAGGATAATGATGATCAACATATACTCTTGAAAAGCCTACAATCACAGACAATATAATTAATATAAAACTAATTAAATTATTATATTTACTAAGTCCTACTGCTATGCTCATTGTTCCTGTAGCATGGCACTTGGAAAAGATGCATCTGTTGTATGAGTAAATAATATATTCACCTCATTATTAACAAAAGGTCTGTCCACATCATATACCTCCAATGATAAAGCTGCTTGCCATGTTATACATTATGATGCGGCAAGATTAAAATTACATTAAAAATCGGTTAGATTTATCATTTGTTGGTTACCAATATTTACATATATGATTAATATATATTTAACTTTAAGAAACCTTTACAATAGTTGATTATCATATTATTATAAATATATAAAAGTAATAGAGAAAGAGCTTGATTTATTTTTTGAAATACGTCTTAAATCTGTTCATTTGATTTCTAAATTATATCTAAAAGGTTCATTAAGAAGTTTAGACGATATTCTTAATTTCCTTAATATATCTAATGATGAAATTAAAAATCTTATTGAAACTGTGATATATAAAATAAGCAATCAAATAAACTATGATCTATCTTATCAAACTATATATTTTAATATAGACAACCAACTTGAAAATTATCTACAATTATATAGAAAACGATATTGATGAATTTACGAAATTTGAAAACGTATTCAGTACTTATGAGAAGTTTTTAGATAAATCTTTATTAAAAATGTTTGGAACATGTTGTCAAAGTAAAGTACTTAACTATGCTTTTGATCAGTCAAATTTATCCGAAAAGATACTGGGTAAACATAGTTCACAGAAACAAAAACAAAAGCATAGTGGTATTATCTTTGAACAACTAAAAGGTTTTATACTAAACCTGAAATGTGATTTAAGAAATGATCTTGTTAAATCGACGCTTCTTTTAATTAATTCAATTTATATTTATGAAGAAGGATCAATCATTGCTTAAATATATACACCACTTTACCAGTAATCAAAAATAATTTCCATAAAATACAAAAGATGATTCCTCATACTTAAATGGTACTTGTTTTGTATCCTTAGCAATTGCTATTTCAGTATTATATAATCAAAAAATTCATTATGTAAAAATTATTTTTTACCAAGTTGCTACAAACACTATAACTCATAAAAAATAGAATTAAAAATAGAACATTATGTAGAAAAAGTAACAATTTAAAGGGGAAAAACTAATGATGAAAACTTTTTTACAAAAAACAATAAGTACAACTGTTGTATGTGCAATAGTTACAATTTTAATTCCATTAGGAGTATCTGCACACTGGAATAAAGCTGCTGACAATACTTGGAGTTATACAGAAGGAAATCAAGTAGTTAGGGGTTGGAAAAATATTTCTGGTGCATGGTATTACTTTAACTCAATTGGAAAAATGAATACAGGTTGGGTTTGTGATAATGGAACTTGGTACTATAATAATAATTCAGGTGAAATGCAAAAAGGATGGATTAAAAATAATAACAATTGGTATTATTTAAATAATTCTGGGGCAATGCAAACATATTGGGTTAATATAAATGGAATTTGGTACTATTTTGATAGCACAGGAGCAATGAGAACTAACTGGATAAAAGATAATGGTAAGTGGTATTATGCAGACAGTGAAGGAAAAATGAAAACTGGTACTGTGAATGTTAATGGTAATACATATTACTTTAATAGATCAGGTGAACTACAAACTTACAACCTTTCAAATCAAAATACAAGTAATAATAATGAAGGTACAACAGTAGATATTAGTGAATTAGCTAAGTTACCACAAAACTATTCTATAAGTGTACAAGCTACTGATGAAAACAAAATTTTTGAATTAATGAATCAAAAAAGAATAGACGCAGGTTTAAAACCATTAATTATGGATAACACCTTATCACAAGTAGCAAGATATAAGAGCAACCACATGATACAATATAATTACTTTGATCATACTACTCCAGACGGATCTAAGTGGACTAGCTGGTTAAAAACAATAGGATATAAATACACTGCAACTGGAGAAAACATAGCATATAATACCTATGATGCAGTTGAATTATTCAACCAATGGTGGAATTCACCAGGACATAGAGCAAATATAATGAATACTTCATATAATAAAGTTGGTATAGGTGTTCTTAATGGAAATGGTAAATATATGGGTACACAAGAATTTTCAAACTAATATTTAAAAACACATTTTCGCTTTTAATATTTGATTATATAATCATAAAAGAAATATTTGCATTTAGGTATGGCAAGCAACCTTTTGAAAAAGACTATAAACATGTTGGTAGATTTACGATATGAGAATTTAACTTTATATGTGCACCCTAGAAATGTAGGAGCAACTAATCTTTATAAAAAAATTGGATTTATAGATTTATAATAAAGAGTTATAACTTAGTTCATAATAATAATTTAAGTGTCAATAAAGCGTATATTGTTATTAGTAAAATAAAATACTAATAACAAGAGGTGAATTATATGCAAACAAAGAAATTTTTAATAGCGTTTTTTATATCTATATTTATGTTTGGTGAAATTTCGTATGCAGATCAAATTCCAACATCAACTACTTTAAAACAAGGCACCTATAATATCTCGCCTGAACATAAGGGGTATTATCGTAATATTAAACTTGTATCTCCAGGTAAACCTGTTACTATTTCATTACTTGACGCTAACGGTGCCCAGATATTGTTTATAAAACTTGATAATGAAAAGGAATATTTAAAAGTTGGCCCTATAGAAAAGGGAGAGACTTTAATTGTAAATGGTGAGGGAGAAATATCTGTAGTACATTAAAATTATATTAAATCTTTTACTTTTAAAAATTTAATAATTCAGTATTTTGATATAGACTTAATAAAAAGGACTTACAGAAATTAGTAAGCCCTTTCTACACATCTTATTATTTAAAAATTATAATGAATACAATTTTTTATATCGTATAATATACTAAATTTTATATCTGCTTGCAGTAATTTTTTGCAAATAATCAATAAACTCTAAAACCTTAGTCTCTTGTGTTGCCCAAGAGGTTACAAGACGAATTACAGATCTATTATCATCAACTTTTTCCCAATTGTAGAATGAATACTTTTCTTTAAGTTCTGTAATTAAATCGTTAGGCAGAATCGGGAATATTTGGTTAGAAGGTGAATGTGTTAAAAATGAATAACCTGCTTTACTAATCTCATCCTTCAATAGACCAGCCATTTTATTAGCATGTTTTGCTAAATCAAAGTATAGGTTGTCTCTAAATAGTTCTAGAAACTGTATTCCAAGCAGTTTGCCTTTAGCAAGCAATGCTCCTTTCTGCTTAATACTAAATCGAAAATCTTCCCTAAGAGAATCTCTACATATTACAAGTGCTTCTCCCATTAATGCACCATTTTTAGTTCCACCTATGTAAAAAGCATCTGCATATTTTCCCAAATCAGAAAGTTCCATATCATTCTCTTCTGAACATAGTGCTGAACCTAGCCTTGCACCATCAACATATAACAGTAAATTCTTCTCTTTGCAGAAAATGCTCAGATTTTCTAACTCACTCTTACTATAAATCGAACCTATTTCTGTAGGATTAGAAATATAAACAAGTTTTGGTTTTACCATATGTTCATCTGTATGTAACTCTAAGACAGATTGTATATGCACAGGATATAACTTTCCGTCTTGTACTTCTATAGAAATAACTTTATGACCTGTAGCCTCTATAGCTCCAGTCTCATGAACCAATATATGTCCAGTGTTTGCTGCAACTACTGCTTCGTGAGGTCTTAAAAAAGCAGAGATCGCAGTTAGATTTGTTTGTGTACCGCCAGGAAATAGGTGTATATCTATATCTTCACGTCCTATTCTTTGTTTCACTAATTCAATAGCTCGTTTTGTATATATATCCTCTCCATATCCCTCAGTTTGCTCCATGTTTGATTCCATCAAAGCATTTAGTATCCTTTGGTGTGCTCCTTCACTGTAATCATTTTTAAAACTATACATTAGTAATAAACCTCCCTTTACATTTTATTGTAGTTACATACAAAATTGCATACGATTAGATTACTTTTGCTTTCCTAGTCAATGCATTCCTTTTATATTTTCATTAATTATAGGACAATGGGTTTAACTACAAAATATTTTTATTGCTTAAGTTGTATAATATAGCTTATTATAAAAGAAAAATAGATTTTATTCGATATACAATATTTTTTTACTCTATATCGAATTATATATGTTTAATAATATTTTTTCAAGTATTTTAAAATAAATAATAAGGAAGAGAGAATTTTTATGAAAGATATTAATGCTAAAATTGGAGAAAATCTTAAAAAGATAAGAAAATCAAGAGGATTAACTATAGATTCATTGTCTTTAAGTTCAAGTGTAAGCAAAAGTATGATAAGTGAGATAGAAAGAGGAATTAGAAATCCTTCAATAACTATACTCTGGAATCTTGCAAATACTTTAAAAACCCCATTAAATTATTTTTTAAAGGATGATGATTCATACTCACCTGCAATATATAAAATGGGAGATCACTCAAGTATAGATGGCAATGGCTACTCTTTTCATCCACTCATGAACTTTGATGAAGATAAAAAATTTGAAATATATTTTAATGAATACATGCCAAATCTTAAAACTGAAGCTTCATTTCATTATGAAGGTGTTGAAGAATATGCTTTAGTAACCTGTGGAAGTTTAATTGTATACATAGAAAATCAAAAGTTTACAGTTAATGAAGGAGAAGTGATACATTTTATTGGTGATAAACCACATTACTATTCCAACGAAACAGATAAAGTAGTGAAAGCTTTTATATTAATGTTTTACACTAATTAAATTAACTACAGAACAACGTGAAGATATGCTTTCTGCAATAAAAAACTATTTTATTAATGAGAGAGACGAAGAATTAGGCGATTTAGCTTCAAGCAAAATTTTAGATTTCATTATAGATGAGCTATTATTAGACTTTTATAATCAAGCGTTTATGATTCTTATAAGTATATGAACAGAAGTATTGATGATTTATTATCAATTCAAAAGTATTAAGATAAATTCCTTTATGAATTAGAATTTAATATGTAGAAAGTACGTATAATTGAAATGATTAATGGAGAAATAAAATTTATAGTGTGTAAAGAAAAAAGTAATTAAAAGACACTATGTAAAATGTCTTTTAATCTATAGTTACTTCGCCGTTACCAATTATTGCAATTCTGTAATTAGGTTTGAGAGCTAGTAAATTATAGTTTTCTGATTTAGGTGATAATACCAGAGCCTGTAATTGACGTTGATTTTCATCAAAAAGTATCACATAAACACTGTCACTAATAGAGATGTTTTTAATAGTATATCGATTATTGGGTGAAATATTAAAATCAGATAATTGATACACACCTTCTTTAAAGTTAATTACTGCAAATGCAGGTGTTGCTATAAATATATTAAACGATAAACATATTAAAATTAGAAATAAAACAGTATATTTTTTCATTTTACCACTACCTTTCATCTTTATTATATCGGAGAAAAATATTTAAAATAAAATCTGATATTACTTCAAATCTTAGAAAAGTGAAGTAATAAAAAAGACACTGTCCAAAGTATCTTTTAAGCTATAAATACTTCTCCATTTCCAACTATTAAAAGTCTGTAGTTAGGTTTGAGAGGTAGTAAATTGTATTTTGATGATTGAGGCTCTAATCGTATAGATTGGATTCCAAGTTGATTTTCATCAAAAATAAGTACGAAAACACTGCTGTTAGGGGAAATGTTTTGAACATTATAAACATCATTTGGTGAAAAATTAAAATCAGCTGCTTTATAAACGCCTTCCTTAAACACATTTGCTGCATATGCACGTGTTGCTGTAAGTATATTAAACGATAAGCATATCAAAATTAATAATAACCTAGTAATTTTTTTCATTATACAACCACCTTTCAGTTTTATTTTGCGTAATATATATCATAATATGCGTATATTGTTTAAAAAAGCAATTGTTATTGAATTATAAAAAGACAGAGTTTTTATGAATTAGTAAAAATAAATAAACAATTGAAATATGACATTATTCAAGATTTTTTGTTTCGCAATACTAATAAACCATGCATAAAGCATAATAAATATGCTTATATGCATGGTTCTTATTTATGAAAATTATGATAGTTTATATGTTGCAAAAAATAATCTTGCCATTCTATTACTTATCTCTGAATTTCTATTAAAATATGAAAAACATATTTTAAAGCAATATTTCTATAGAGTCTCCACTTCTAACGCTGCCCTCTTTTATTACTCTTGTGAATATTCCCTCTGTTGGCATAATACATGTTCCAACTTGATTTTTAATAGCACAACCCTTATGGCATTCTTTACCTATCTGGGTTACTTCTTGAATAGTTTCACCTATTTTTAACTTTGTTCCAACAGGAAGTTCATGCAATACTATACCTTCTGTCGTAATGTTTTCTGCAAATTTTCCTGCTGTTAGGTCCTCTATTCCCATTTCTATCATTTTATCTATACTTTCCTTGGCTAAAAGGCTTACTTGCCTGTGCCATTTTCCAGCATATGCATCATTTTTCAAGCCATATTCTTCTATAAATATTCCTTCTTGTATAGGAGTTTTTATAATTCCTTTTTTATCACTAATATTGATTGATAATACTTTAGCCATATTTTAACTTAACTCTCCCTTATATGATCTCCGCTTTTCCCGCCTGTTTTCTTTACTAACCTTACATTATCTATTATCATGTCTTTATCAACTGCTTTACACATATCATATATAGTAAGTGCTGTTGTCATCACTGCCGTTAATGCTTCCATTTCAACCCCAGTCTTCCCTATTGTTGACACAGTTGCTTCAATTTCTATTTCCTCTTCTAATACATTAAATTTTATGTCAGACCCAGTTATAAATATATTATGACACATGGGGATTAAATCTGAAGTTCTTTTTACCCCCATTATTCCACCAACTTGTGCAACTGCTAATACATCACCTTTTTTAATAAGGCCATCCCTTATTAAATCAACTGTCTCTTTTCTCATTTTAATTTTTCCCCTAGCAATTGCAGTTCTCTTAGTCTCATCCTTATCACTTACATTTACCATAAAAGCTCTTCCATTTTCATTAAAATGTGTAAATTCCATTAAAATTATCCTCCAATCGCAGTCATATTACGTTTTGTATAATTACCATCATTTAAACCATGCTCTTTGGGTTTACTTTCTATAACATTTGTAATTAATTCAGTTATATCTTTGCCAGCTCTAAGGATTTTCTTTAAATCTATTTCATCATTAGAGTGAAGGCATGATTTTATTTTGCCATCTGCTGTTAATCTTATTCTATTACAATTTTCACAAAACTTACATGATATAGGGTTTATAAGTCCAACTCTACCTTTTGCATTTGGAAGTTTATAATATTTAGCTGGGGAAGAAATATCACCTAATTTTATTTCCATTAAAGAAGGTACTCTTTCTAAAACAACCTGATTCGAAAGATACTTATTTAGTGACCAATATTTTAAATCTCCTATTGGCATAAGTTCAATAAACCTTATATCTATATCTTCATACTTTGTTAAATTCACAAAATCTTCTATTTCATTTTCATTAAAATCTTTTATTAAAACCACATTCAATTTGATAGGTTCTAATCTTTCTTTTTTAGCAGCTTCAATTCCTTCTAGTACATCTTTAAGTTTTCCTACCTTTGTTATTTTAGAGTATTTATCTTCATTTAAGGTATCTAAACTTATATTAAGTCTGCTAAGACCTGCATTCTTTAAACTTCTAGCATATTCTTTTAGTAATGTCCCATTTGTAGTCATTGCTAAATCTTTAACCTTATCCATCTTGCCAATGCCTTCAACTAGCTTAAGGATATTATGTCTTACTAAAGGTTCTCCTCCAGTTATCCTAACTTTATTAATACCTATATCAACAAACTTTTCAGTAACTTTTTGGATTTCCTCTAAGGTTAAAATTTCTTTATGTTCTATCTTTTTTATTCCCTTTTCAGGAATGCAATATTGGCATCTTAAATTACATAAATCTGTAACGGATATTCTTAAATAATTTATTTTTCTTCCGTACAAGTCAACCATTTTTCTCCTCCACTGTATTTGATTTCTCAAACATTTGTAAATCTTCTCTAGTGTTAAGATTTATAAACATATCAAAAAGTTTGTTGTATTTTTCCAAAGTATTTTCATCAATGACTAAAGTTTTTATGTTATTGATTAACGCTAACATAGATCTTCTATTATTTTTAATAAGTTCTTCTACTTTATCTAAAATATTTATTGAATAGAAAGAATTGAATGGTTCTATATTACCTTCTTTTTTAGACACACAAGCGTCTGCCTTCTCCTTAATAATTTCATTTTTCATATGATTAATATAATTTAAACTTATATTAGGCATATCGCAAGCTATAAAATATGTATATTTACTCTTGCTGTTTTTTAGACCGACATGAATACCTGACAATGGTCCAATTTCCTTTATTTCATCACTAAATATTCTGCACTTACTATTTTTATATTCCTCTGGTTTATTAGTTACAATAATTATATCTTGAAATTCTTTTCTTAGCTCACAAATTAAATTTTCTATAAGCCGACTCTCATTTACCTCTAGAAACTGCTTATCAAATCCCATTCGTGTGCTCTTTCCTCCTGCAAGAATTACTGCTGTTTTAAATATTTCCATATTCATTGTCTATAATATATTTACTAAATTAGCTGCAGTATTTTTTCTCTTTTCTAAAACTGATTTATCTATGTTTTCAGCTTCAACAAGTCTCAACGCTTCTGTAGGACATACTTCTACACACGCTGGTCCATTTTTCCTTCCTAAACATAAATCACATTTGTTAGCTACTAGTCTTTCTTTATATTCTAACTTTCCTTCTATATCGCACTTTAAACCTTTTTGCATTACTTTTTCCCCAACTTTATGCTCAACAATTAAATCTATAGCGCCAAAAGGACATGCTATTACACAAGATTTACATCCTATACATGTATTTTTATTTATTAATACTACACTATCTCTATTTATAATTGAACCATTAGGACATGAATTAGCACATGGTGCATTTTCACAATGTCTACATTGAATTGGTGCACTTACATCAGCTGTTTTTATAACCTTTAAGCAAGGATTAAATTTCACTTTATCTCTTCTTTGCAGAAGCATATTTTCATCTGAATGTGCAACAACACATGCTGCCTCACAAGTTTTACATCCTATACATCTTTGTGGATTTGCTATAACAAAACTATTCATTTATATTTTCTCCTTTTTTTCTAGAAATAAATTTTGTGTGTAATAAATGATGGGACTTTTCGCCAAGTGGTTTTATTAAAAACTCTTTATATAGCTTCTTTATATAAGGATTTTCATGTGATTTTCTTATTTCAAGCTCTTCATCATGCTTATACATTGATTCTTTTCTACTGATAAAAGCTGCTTTTCTATCTTCATCTAAAATAAATTTAGGTTGTCCACCTCCACTTATACATCCTTCTGGGCAAGTCATTACTTCAATAAAGTCAAAATCACAACTTCCACTCTTTATATTTTCTAGTACTTCTACTACATTTTTCAATCCAGAAACAACTGCTACCTTTAAGGTCATATTAGGTAATTTGACTTCAGCTGATCTGACACCTTCGCTGCCTCTTACAAAATTAAGCTCTAAATTAGGTATAGTAGTTTTTGCAATCATCTCATACCCACTTCTTAAAGCTGCCTCCATTACACCTCCAGTAACACCAAAAATATTTCCTGCTCCAGTATAACTTCCAAGCGGTAAATCAAATTCTTCATCCTCAATATTTCTAAAATCAATTCCATTATCTCTAATAAGCTGAGCAAATTCTCTCGTAGTAATAACTATATCTACATCCTTAAAACCACTATCTTGCATTTCTTCTCTATCACATTCATATTGCTTACATGTACAAGGCATTACTGCTACATTATATATTTTTTCAGACTTAACTTTATCTACTTTTGCGCCATAAGTTTTAAACATTGTTCCAGCCATTTGTTGTGGTGACTTACAACTTGATAGATGACCTAAAATCTCAGGATATGTTTGCTCCATAAACTTTACCCAAGCAGGACAACAAGAAGTAAACATTGGTAATTTCCCACCTTCTGTTACCCTTTGTATAAGTTCACTACCTTCCTCCATTATTGTTAAATCTGCACCAAAATTTGTATCATAGACTCTATTGAAACCCAAAATACGTAAAACTGCTGCCATTTTTCCCTGTGTCAACGTTCCTGCTTCAAGACCAAATTCTTCACCTAAAGAAACTCTTATAGCTGGTGCACATTGAACTATTGCAAATACATCTTTATTATTTAATGCTTCTTTTACTTTATTCACATTTCCTTTATTAAAAGCTGCAAAAATTGGTTCCTTTACACTTTTAAGTAGCCCTCTTTCCATTTTTTTGCGTTTTATCATATTTCTATTTTCTTTATTTTCAAATGCATAAGAACTACACACTTGAATGCATTGTCCGCAAGATACACAAACATCATAATCTATACTTTGTGGACTTCCAAGCTTGCCTTCTATAGCATCTACAGGACATACTTCCGCACATTGTTTGCACCCAGTACATAAATCTTTATCAATATCAACTAAACCAAGTGACATATGTAAAATTCCTCTCTTCCTATAATAAATGTTTTTTAAGTGTCTAAATTCAATATATTGTTAACAAAAAAACTAACAATTTAATTTTAATCCACATGAAAGAAAATAATAAACAAGGATACTTGTCTATTATTTTTTTGATTCATCAAAGTATTAATAAGTTATTCACAGCTTTTATATTCCTTATCCTTTTTTCTTCTTCAATATCAAATAATTTAAGAGCATTTTTAGGACATACTTTTACACAAGCTGGCTCATTTTTATCCTTACATAAATCACATTTATATGCCACTTTCTTTTCTTTTTGCTCTAAACCATCTTCATTAAATTCTTTTTGAACATTTTGCAAAACTGGTCTTCCGTCTTTATATACTGTTCCCATTTCAATAGCACCAAACGGACAAGCTAATGCACATGCTTTACAACCAATACAAGCTTCTTCATCAATTATTATTGAATTATCTTCCTTCTTAATTGCATTTATTGTACATGCTTTAGAACATGGTGCATCTTCACAATGTCTACATTGTATTGGAACTGTAAAATTTTCACCTTTAATAACATGTATTCTGGAAACTATTGGTACTGATATATTTCCAACAGTACGTACTTGACTATGAGCTTTGAAACATGCCATTTCACAAGCTTTACAACCTACACATTTACTACCATCCCCTACAATAAAAGTGTTATAATTTAATTCCATACTAATTTAGCTCCTTTGCATAATTAATGTTTAACCCTATATCCATTGGTATATATATTCATTTTATTTCCTCTTACAAAACCCACCAAAGTAATATTGAGTCTTTTAGCAAGTGCTACCGAAAGGCTTGTCGGTGCTGATTTAGATATAATTATTGGTATCTCAAGTTTTGCAGCCTTTAAAATCATTTCTAGTGATACTCTTCCGCTAAGTATAACTGCCTTATCTTTTAAGAATATATTTTTCATAAGTGATTCACCTATAACCTTGTCTAAGGCATTATGTCTTGCTACATCTTCATAAACCACTAAGATTTCATTTTTATCACATAATGCGACGCAGTGAACTCCACCTGTATTTTTAAAAACATCAGAGTAATCTAAATTTATTCTCATAAATTTAAACATCTTATCTATATGCATTTCTGCATTACTCTCAACTGGCTTGCAATTTAAAGACTCTAAAAAATTATCAATTCCATCAAAAGATTGTTCTTTTATACTTCCCAAATCTATTTTCTTTGAAAAAAAGCTTTCACGTATAGCCTCTTTATTTTTAGTTTCAACTTCTGCAATGCCTCTCTCTTCATTTAAAGAAAATGATGCTATATCATCACTTGTATTAATTAATCCTTCTGTTCTTAAAAAACCTACTGCCAATGCTTTTAAGTTTTCTGGACTACATAAAAGTGTGGCTAATTTTTTTCCATTAAGAAAAATCGTAAGTGGATATTCTCTTACTAAAAGTTCATTCACGTCAGGTTTAACAATTCCATCTTCTATTTTGAAAACTTTACACTCCACAGTTTTTTCCATCATTTATTTCTCCTCATATAATAAGTTTATAGTCAGTTAATCAACTGCTTTTATAATTTTACTTTCAATAAAATCTGCTATTTTATTTGTATCATTAATATTAAGCTCTGGTATATTTAAATTAAGTTTTTCATCTGTTGCTACTGCTAAAAACGTATTTTCATCAAATTTTTCATCATTGCATAAAAGTCTAGAATCTATCTCTTTCCTATGAACCTCAATTTTAGGATATTTATTATTTTTGAATCCCTCAATAATTATTAAGTCCATTTTTCCAAACATGCTTAATATTTCATCTATTGATTTTTCTTCTCTTACTCTTTCTATCAAAGCTAATTTTTCTTTAGATGAAATTATCATTTTATCAGCACCCGCTTTTGTAAATCTGTAACTGTCTTTACCTTGCTTATCTATTTCAAATTTATGAGCATCGTGTTTTAAAATACCTACACTATAACCTCTATCTTTAAAAATAGTTATTAAAGCTTCTATTAGAGTAGTTTTTCCTGTATTAGATTTTGTAGCAACTATAGATATTACTGAAGATTTCTTTTCATTATTAAAAAATGAACTTTCCATTTAAAACCTCTCCCGCTTTCATATATCCAATCCCTTCTGGCATAATTATAATTCCATTAGCCTTACTCATGGTCATCAAATGATTAGAACTTTGAGAACCTAATTTATATGCATACACGTTTCCATTGATATGTTTAATTCTCACATATATATATTTTCTTCTACCTTTTTTTTCTTTGAAATCATCGCATAAAATAACTGGAAATATATTATTATCAGATATCTCTTTTCCAAGCATTTTCTTGCAAGCTGGTTTTACAAATTCTTCAAAAGTAGTTATTGCTGATAATGGATTACCCGGAAGACTAAAGAAAAGCTTTTTACCTATTACTGCAAAGCTTATAGGTTTTCCTGGTTTTATGGCAACTGATTTAAATTTCACATCCGCATTTATTTCCGTTAATACCTGCTCCGCAAAATCAAAATCTCCAACTGATGCTCCTCCAGAAGTTATAACTATATCTGATTTTTCTAAAGCTTCTTTAACCTTACTTTTCAAAATATCTTTATCATCTTTTACTACACCAAATGAAATAGCTTCAGCACCTACGCTTTTAATTAGTGCTCTTAAAGAATATTCATTGCTATTTCTTATCTTTCCAGCTTTAAGTTCACTATTTATATCTATAAGTTCATCCCCAGTAATCAATAATGAAATAATTGGATCTCTATGTACTTTTATGTTGCTATATCCTAAAGAAGCTAAAACTCCTATTTCAGTTGGTCTAATTAACGTTCCTCTTTCTAAAGCCACTTCTCCTATTTTAATCTCTTCTCCAAGTTTTATTACATTGCATCCACGTTTAACTTTGTCAAAAACCTGCAGTTTATCTTCTTTTACCTTAACTTTTTCAATTTGAATTACTGCATCAGCACCTTTTGGCAAAGGTGCTCCTGTCATTATTTTTATCGCCTGTCCTTCTTTTAGTTCTTCATTACTAAATTCCCCAGCTTTAATCAATCCAATTATTTCAAATTCTGCTAAAGCTCCATCTTCGCACAAACTAGTATCATTACTTTTTATTGCATATCCATCCATTGCAGATTTGTCAAATGGTGGGAGATTATCTTTTGAATATATATCTTCTGCAAGCACTTTATTTAAACAAGACAATATGTCTTTTTCTTCATACTCTAAAACAGTAGTTTCTTGTAAAATTATGCTTAAAGCTTCTTCTACACTGATCATATTTTATCCTTTCAATCTATTATTTTTAAGATTTAATTCTCATTTTCTTTCTAATATTTTTATATTCATCGATAATGTATTGTTCTGCAACTTCTTGATTGTCAATTTTCTCTACTTTAACTGCACAATATTTAAATTCAGGAGTTTTTGAAATAGGATCTAAGCTATCATTTGTAAGCTCGTTACATGCACCAATCCACCATTGATATGTCATAAAGGTAGAACCTTTTTTAACTCTTTCTGTAATTAATGCTCTTGATATTACGCTACCCCTTCTAGAAGTTATTCTTACAAGTTCTTGATCATTTATACCTAATTCTTTTGAATCCTCAATACTCATTTGTATATATCCAGGTTCATCAGCAAGTTTTTGAAGTGCACGACAATTTCCTGTCATTGTTCGTACTGAGTAATGCCCAACTTCTCTTACTGTTGATAAACTTAATGGGTATTGTTCATCAGTTAATTCACCTGGTGCTCTCCATTCACATGCAAATAATCTTCCCTTACCACTTGGAGTTGAAAATTTATTTCCTTCATAAAGATAACTAGTTCCTGGATGTTCTTCTGTAGGACAAGGCCATCTTACAATCCCTTGTTCTTCTATTTTTTTATAACTAGCTCCTGCGAAAATCGGAGAAAGACTTCTCATTTCATCCCATATCTCCTCAGTGTTCTTATATTTCATAGGATAACCCATAGCAGTTGATATCTCACTTATTATTTCCCAATCTGTTTTCACATCATCAATTGGCTCTATAGCCTTTCTTATTCTTTGGAAGCCTCTATCGGCTGAACTATAAACCCCATCATGTTCTCCCCAAGAAGTCGCTGGCAAGATAACGTGTGCATGAAGTGCTGTTTTATTCATAAATATATCTTGTACTATAATAAACTCCATTTTATCTAAAGCTTCTCGAAGTTCCGCAGCATTTGGATCACTTTGAACTGGATCTTCACCAAAGATATAATACGCTTTTAATTTATCTTCTTTTAATACTAGTTCAGGTACTTGTGTTAAAAAATATCCATTCTTATCTGAAAGTTCAACTCCCCAAGCTTTTTCAAATTTAGCTTTTGCCTTTTTATCTATAACAGGTTGATAACCTGGATAATTATTAGGAATAGTTCCCATATCACAGGTTCCTTGTACATTATTTTGTCCACGTACTGGTCCTATTCCAACATTAGGTCTCCCAAAGTTTCCTGTTAATAATGCAAGTGATGCTAATCCTCTAACTACATCAACAGCTTGTGAAAATTGACATACACCCATTCCATATAATATTGTAGCTTTTTTTGCTTTTGCATATGTTCTCATCGCTTTTCTTATATATTCAGCTTTTACGCCTGTTATTTTCTCAGCATATTCTGGAGTATATTTTTCAACTTCTGCTTTATATTTTTCAAAATCCTCTGTATATTTTTCTACATATTCATGATCATATAAATTTTCATTTATTAATACATTTCCGAAAGCATTAACTAAAGCCATGTTTGTTCCACCATTTATTTGGAGCCATAAATCAGAAATCCTTACAACTTCAGTTTTTCTTGGATCTGTTACAATTATTTTTGCACCTTTCTCTTTAGCTCTGATTACTCTTCTTGCTACTATAGGATGTGTTTCTGCTGGATTATATCCAAATATAAATAACACATCTGAATCTTCTATTTCTGGAATTGAATTTGACATCGCTCCATCACCTAATGAATATGTAAGTCCTGCAACAGATGGTCCATGACATACTCTTGCACAGTGATCAATATTATTCGTTCCAATTACTGCTCTCATAAATTTTTGCATTACATAGTTTGGTTCGTTTCCTGGACCTCTAGCTGAACCAGTTCCCATTATTGCATCTGGACCATATTTAGCTTTTATTTTCATAAGGTTCTCTGCTGTAAACTTTATAGCCTCATCCCATGAAACTTCCTCTAAAACTCCATTTTTTCTTATCATAGGCTTTTTAATTCTAGAAGTTAAAATTTGTGGATCATTTAAAAAATCCCATCCGTAATATCCTTTTAAACACAACTTGCCTTCATTGTTATCACCATTTGCGGGTTCAGCTCTTACAATTTTTCCATCCTCAACTACTAAATATAAGTTGCAACCACTTCCGCAATAAGGACATACTGTCAATACTTTTCTTTCCATATTTTATTCACTCCTCTTAATTGTTTAGTAGATACATAAAACCTAGAAATAAACATAAAAATTACACTTAAAGCTAAGCGTATAAATTTTATTTATGTAATTATATAAAATTTTAATTCTATGTATACATATATCTTTTAATCAAAACTAACCATACGCTTCTTATAATGTATCTACAATAATATCTAAAAAAATAAAAAACCAGTACAAGGGGCTGTATCCACAGTCCTTAGTACTGGTTTATTCAAAAGCTAAAATATTCAATAATATCTTTCTCTTCAATCCAACCTAATTTATTAAATTTATTGTTATAACTACTGTCCTATTATCATTTTCTATATTACAAATTTTCCAACTGTATGTAAAGTCTTTTTTTAATATTTCTTTTATTTCCTGAAGATAATTTTTTTCAAGATGAGGTTTCATTATTTTCCAATACGCAGTAACTACATCAATAGCGCCCTCATTTACTAAAATCTCACTTAAATTCGAAAGTATACCTTTTATATGTACAATTATCGTATCAGGACTATCAAATTTTACTTTTACATATTCCGGCCCTCTGCCTCTATAATATTTTACGATTTTCATTGCAACTTTCTTAATTTGTTCTTGCATTTCAAGATTTATAGCACTCATCTAATAATTAAATCTCCTATTTTGTTTAGCAAAATCATTTCTTTTAATTTTACCTCGTTCCAATATTTTAGTCAAATTAAAATGTTTATTAATATAAGTTTTTTCTTAGGAGTGAGTTATAATGATGAATACTACAATATTAACTCACATAAATATTTTTAATTAAGCTAACGTTGCAATCTCTAAATATATTGAAAGCTGGTATAATAGAAAAGGGCTACATTCCTCTATTAATTATATGACTCCTCAGCAATGTGAATTAATAGTTAGAGGTGCAGCCTAAAAAAGTCGGACTTTTTTTCATCCAACACATCGATATAAATCCATTTATTGCAAATATATATATTGGATAATATTAAACATCTACCTAATAGTCAAAATATCTGCTCATCTTGCTCATGGCTAATAATTTAGATGTTCCTGTTTTCTCCCAATTTTCTACTTGTTCAATAGCTTCTTGAGGTTTCTTTCCTAAACCAACAAGTACCCCTGATAATATAAATTCTTGGTATAAGTGTTCAGGATTAATTCCTTCCTCAGCCTCTGCCAAAGCACGATTAACTAATGGTGTAATATACTTAACCCAGTCATCTGGAGTAAAATCAGCCGTATTTTGACGTTTTGTACTTGTATTATCACCTGAATTTGTGCTTACACTTCCAGGTTGAATATTGTTTCTGCTGCCACTAGTAGTTTGAACATTACTTCCATTCATAGTTTCAACATTCTTATTGCTATTTAATGTGAATAGATAATTATATTTTGCAGCATGCTTTAACTCATCTGTAATTATATCGAATAATGTATCTCTATCTGTTGGGTTAGGTAAGTTTCTTTTAATAACTCTATAATTTTCGACCGCTTTTGATTCGCCAAATAAAGCTTTTTTAATACCATCTAAATATGATATAGGTTTTTCAAAAGGTTCTCCCTTTACTTCTGGAATCTTTCCACCTGAAGAAGCTTCATAAATATTTCTAAATAATCTGCTATGCCTACGTTCATCATCTCTTATGGTGCTTATCATTTCTTTTTCTTCGTTGGTAGGGGCTTGACTAATAAGGTAATCATAAAATATTTCATCTTGTCGTTCTCCTTGAACTGCCATTTTCATACTTTCAAATGCCCCTTGAAATTCTTCATCATTTACCCCCTGAAATTCTTCGCCATTAACCATTTTATTATTTTTAGTTACTTCCATAAATTCTATTAATTCTCCTACAAATAATTAACTCCCTTCTATTTTATTAATTATTTGCAGATTTGTGATTTTTTTAACCCTATTTGTTACATACTCGTTATAAAATTGTCACTTTCCTTGTATCGTCGTTTTGTTCTTAAAACTAAATATTCTTCTCTTTAGATAATTTCTTATTTTGCTTTATACTACAGAAAAAATTAATCTAATACTATTTAAACTAAACACATTTTCACAAATCACACTAAAATAAAAACCACCAATTAGTCAAATATTTTAACTAATTGGTGGTTAAGCAAATTCTAACCCTATTTTAAATTGAATTGGTTCTATTATGATTATTCTTCCTCCTTTCTTTATGAGTATTTTTCTAATATTTTTTTATCATTTTAACATTTACTAAATATTTTAATTACTTGAATTTAAAATTTTATTATATAACTTGTAATTCTTGAATTTAAAATTTTATTATCTACCTTGTAATACTTGAAACTTAAATTTTATTATCTACCTCGTAATTATTGGATATATAATCCACTGAAACTTTTTTGAATTTGTTCTTAGTAATTTAAACTTAAGTATTAAATGGTGCTGTTGAGTACCAATCAAACCTTCTGATGATTTGTACTTAGTAGTTTCAATTTACACTTTAATTTGCTTAGTTTATTTTTACTCAAATATCTTAGTTTGTAAATTATAACTTCTACTTACTAAATAGATATAAACTTTTAATTAAATTAATAGAATTTAAGGTTAGAATTTGCTAGAAGAAATATTACTTTCTTCTTATTTATATAATATCATAATAGTTTTCAGAATACAATATATTTTCTGAAAATTGATAGTAATATTTAATAAATTTCATTATCATGAAATTTATCAGTCTTTTTATAAGAAAGTGGTCGTTGAATTTTCCAACGACCACTTTTATTTAATTTATACTGATTTATCTAATTCAAAATCTCATATATTATAAAGATGAAAAACTATATTTATCCTTTATAAATTCTCTATATCTTTATCTCCACTACTAACCTTTATTCCTATTACTAACCTTCAATTATTTCTAACATTGTATCTGCTTGATTCTGTCCATTAACCAGTAGAGTTATTTGATGGTTACCAGGATAATGGCGTCTAATAGTTAAATCTGCAAAGCTATGTATCTTGGTTCCACTGATATGTGTTCCTCCTGGTACAGTTTTATCTGATAATAAAAACAGTTTACGTGAGGTATTCCCTCTCGCTTTTACAAAATCAATACCATATTCAATACGAATGTGTGCTGACTCACCTTTGGGAATATCCAGTTCATATTGAAGCTCACAGCTTTCTCCAATTTTTATTGTAGATGGCAACACAGAAATTGAAGATCCTGTAATCTCTAATTCTTTGTCTGCAAAGTTTGTGTAACCAAATAACTCCATAACCTCTGGATTGGCTGCTTTTATTAAAGTACGGCATCCCTTTCTCAAAATCCAATCAGTATGAATATTTTTATTACTCCATTTCTTCACTACGTCAATTACAGCCTGAGGATTATCCTTTGAAATATCATTAAGGTTATTAGCAACACTTTTTCTTACATAAAGCGAAGAATCACTCTTCAACTGTTCCAATATATTAAGCACTTTTGATGAATCTTTCTTAAAAATTTGAAGTGCCATTCCCCATGGTAATCTTGGACGACAACCTTCACTTGCAAGACGTCGTACATGTTCATTAGGATGCTTGGACCAAAGCATCATTTGCTTCATTGCACGCTCTGGATCTTTCAATATAAATGCTCTTATTGCAAATTCTGAAGATGATCTCTGCGTAAACCTTTCTATAGCCTTCATTGAAAGCTCCCACTGTTCATCTTCCTGACCATATAATTCTATAAAATCTGGAAAGAACAAGTATGGAAATCCAACGCAGCTTTCATCAATCGAAAACAACACCTTTAAACCATCTTCATAAGAATCTGGAAGATATTGTCCTAAGATTTCAGTTATTCTTCGCATTCTTGCTTTTAATGAAAGTTCTTCCCAATCATCATCAATTGTTTTATCTATAAACATTTCCACATTAAAATCACTATATACATTATGAACCTTCTCACCAAATTCACGTAAAAACCCTTCATTATACATATCTTTCAACTGTTCACCCATAAATTAATTACACTCCTTTTTCTTTTAGTATAAATAAAATCTTAATCATAAGTATAAAATCTGTACTTTTGATTTTTGTTGCTGATTAAATTATTCAGCTAACTCTTTCGATATTATTATTTTTATTCATTAAGATATATAAGTTGCAATTAACACTATACAATTGTTAATTGCAATATATAATAACTGTTTATTTCCATGCAGATACCTATTATATATTATAAAACATAAATTATGACAAAAGCATGTCATAATTTATATCTTTATTTAAGTTATGTTTAAAAATATTATTGATTTTATAAAAATTTTTAGTAGAAACCTAAACTGTTCACATCACATTATCTTTTATTGTTCTTCTTTATCATCTGTAAAAATTAAAATATGCTTAGATGAATTTTTTAGTAAAAAAATTACAACCACTTAAGCCAATGTATATAATTTGCAATATACTTGGCAGCAAAACACTGACCCCATACATTCATTCCTTTAGTATGCTATGAAATCAACTTCTATTACTCCCTCAATGCTACCAATAATAAAAATACTCTGATCTAATCACATTGCTAAAATTACTTTGTACTTTAACTATACATAATTAACACTTATATTGGGAAAATTATTTTTGCTATTAATAATTCTTAAACCTTATTATTTGCTATTAATAATTCTTAAACCTTATTATTTATTATTAGTAATTCTTAAAAATCACCAGTTTATATTGATCATTATTAAAAAACTATGATCCGATATTGTTAATACAACTTAAGGAAACATCAGACTAAAATGTTTGTGTGTTTTTCTTTACATTTTATATTATTAGATTAAAGGAGCGAAAAATTTATGAGTGAAAAAACGTCTGAAAGATTTGAAGGCAGAGCCAGCTACCATGATTCTGTTGAGGAAATGCTTACAAGAATAAGAGAAGATGGAATGTCAAATATCTTTGACAGATATGCACAGCAGGAAAAAATAAGATGTGGCTTTTGTCTTCAAGGAATAAGCTGTCAGCTATGTTCAAATGGACCCTGCCGATTAAATGAAAAAAATGGCATAGAAAAAGGCGTATGTGGAATAGCTGCTGATGGTATGGCTATGAGAAATTTTCTTCTTAAAAATATAATGGGTGCTGGTACTTATAGCCACCATGCTTATGAAGCTTTTAGAACACTAAAAGCCACAGGTGAAGGGAACACTCCATTTAAAATTACCGATGTGAATAAACTTAAATGGATGTGTGAAAAAGTAGGTATAGACACAAATCAAGAAACTAATCAAATGGCAATTCAATTAGCTGATTTACTTGAAGCACAACAGCACATCGGTATTGATGATAAAAATATAATGGCTGAAGCCTTTGCTCCAAAAAAGAGAAAGGAGCTTTGGAAAAAGCTTGATATCTTCCCTGCTGGAACAATTCATGAAGAACAAAACTGTGTAGCAAGCTGTCTTACTAATGTTGATGGAAGTCACGTTTCTCTAGCTATGAAATCACTTAGGTTAGGTATAGCTACAATTTATAACACTCAAATAGGCCTTGAAATGGTTCAAGATATACTCTTTGGAACACCAACTCCTCATGAAGTTAATATGGATTTAGGAATTATGGATCCAGATTATGTGAACATAGTATTTAATGGGCATCAACCTTGGCCAGGAGTTGCAACTTTATTAAAAGCTAGAACTCCAGAAGTTCAAGAAAAAGCAAGAGCTGCTGGGGCAAAAGGTCTTAGAATCGTTGGTTCCATAGAAACAGGTCAAGAATTGCTTCAAAGATTTGAAATGGATGAAGTTTTTGTTGGCCATATGGGAAATTGGCTTACTATAGAGCCTTTACTTGCTACAGGTACTGTTGATGTTTTTGCAATGGAGGAAAACTGTTCACCACCAGCTATAGATATGTATGCTGAAAAATATCAAATAACTTTGGTTTCTGTAAGCACAATAATTGATATGCCAGGTCTTGAACATAAAATTCCTTATGAACCTTCAGAAGTTGGTAAAATGGCTGATAAATTAATCGACTTAAGCATAGAAAATTTCAAAAAGAGAAAAGAAAGAAAAATTGTACCAATGGTTCCAAAGATAACACAAAAAGCCATAGCTGGTTTTTCAACAGAAGCTGTTTTAGGTGCTCTTGGCAATAAGCTTGAACCTTTAGTTGAAGTAATATCTGCTGGAAAGATTAAAGGAATTGTAGCCCTTGCAAACTGCTCAACGCTAAGAAATGGTCCTCAAGATTCCATGACTATAAATCTTACAAAGGAACTTATAAAAAAGGATATCTTAGTAGTAAGCGGAGGCTGTGGAAATCACGCCCTTGAAGTTGCAGGCTTATGTACAGTTGAAGCTGCTAATGAAATGGCTGGAGAAGGCTTAAAAGAAGTATGTAACATGCTAAAAATTCCTCCTGTATTAAGCTTTGGAACTTGTACAGATACTGGAAGAATATCAATGCTTGTTACTGCCCTTGCAGATCATTTAGATGTTGATATATCAGAGCTTCCAATAGCCGTTACAGCGCCAGAATGGATGGAACAAAAAGCAACAATTGATGGAATTTTTGCCTTAGCTTATGGTACACTTACTCATTTATCACCTACACCTTTTATGACGGGTGCTCCAGAATTAGTAAAACTCTTAACTGAAAAAGCAGAAGATGTAACTGGTGGTAAAATAGCACTAGGTGATGATCCTAAAGAAGTGGCCGATAATATTGAAGCTCATATAATTAAGAAGAGAAAAGGGCTTGGACTTAGTTAATTGAATTATCAGCTATATATTAAAATAAATTGTAGATGTAATTAAAAATTTATAAAACATGAAATAGAACTCCAATAGATACTTCTAAAAAGAATCTATCGGAGTTCCATTTTTAAATTAGTAATAAATTTATATATATGCTGCAAAAAATAACCTACATTAAAACTAGCTATCGTTACTTAATTTTGTTGAAGAATTAAAATTTCAACATATACACCCATTCGCTTATATTTATTTATTTATTTATTTATTTATTTATTTATTTATTTATTTATTTATTTATTAAAGTAATTCTTTAATTTGATCTTCTATTTTTTCTGGTTCAAAAGTTGGTGCAAATCTAGCTATTATTCTTCCTTCCTTTGATACTAAGAATTTTGTGAAGTTCCATTTAATATCATCACCATTTGTATCAAAACCTTTTTCTGATAACAAATTATATAATCCTTTTGATGCATCATCTTCATTTGCAACAGGTGCTTCTTTTTTCAAGAAAGTATATAGTGGATCACTATTTTCTCCATTAACATCAATTTTAGCGAAAGTGTTAAAAGTTGTTCCATATGTCAACTTACAAAAGCTTACGATTTCTTCATTACTTCCTGGTGCTTGCTCAAAAAATTGGTTAGATGGAAAATCTAATATTTCAAATCCACTATCCTTATATTTATCATACAATTTTTGAAGCCCTTCATATTGAGGTGTAAAGCCACAGCCTGTAGCTGTATTAACAACTAATAGAACCTTCCCTTTATAGTCTTCCATTGAAACTGAATTTCCCTTTATGTCCTTAATTTTATAATCATAAATCATTTTTTCATATCTCCTTTTCAAATTATATTTTTTAATTTTAAATTTATAAACATTTAATTTTGTCCAATTTAATTTACTAAACTTAGTATATATTTTATTTTTATTTTTGTCAAATGATAATATTATATTTTTATTAACAAAAACCATGCATATAAGAGAAGCTTTAAAATGTACCCTATATAATAAGCTTTTTTATATTGTCTATCATATAGAGTATATTTTACTTTTTTCCCTTTATGCATGGTTTTGATTATATATAAGTTCTAATTAGTTTTCTACATTAAAACATGTACAGTAAATAAACACATATAGTTTATTTATCAGAACATATATAAGGAATTTTTATAGATTTTGCACTAATCTCATTAAGTTTGAATTTTTAATTAAAATATATCATAATGATAAAAATTCCTTTTCAAAATCCTCATCCTTCATAGGTTTACCAAAATAATAACCTTGAAATATATCACAATTTAAATCCTGTAGACATTCTACCTGTTCTCTCTTTTCAACGCCTTCCGCAACAACTTCATAGCCAAAGTAATGGCACAGTTTTATTATGGTACTTACCATAACATTGCTTCCATCATCAAAAACTAAGGTATCAATAAAAGATTTATCAATTTTTACACTGTCTACTTCAAGCTTTTTCAAATAATTTAATGATGAATAGCCTGTCCCAAAGTCATCAAGACTTACTTTAATGCCATAACTTTTAATCTTTTTAATACTCTTTATAGCAATATAAAAATCTTTTATTATTGTTGATTCAGTCACTTCAAATTCTATATATTCAAAAGGTATTTTAAATGCTTCTATTATTTTTAGTGCGTTATCACATAAATTTTCATCAATAAGCTGCTCTGCTGATAGATTAATTGCTATTCTAAAATCTCTATATCCCTTTTCAATCCATTCAGATATATTCTTGCACACGTCAACAATTATGGCTTCACCTATATCTTTTATAAGACCTTCTTCCTCAGCAAATCCTATAAACTCTGATGGTGGTATAATTTTATTATCATCTTTAATCCACCTTGCAAGTGCCTCTGCTCCTAGAAATTTTTCCTCACTTGAAACTTTAGGTTGATAAAAAGCTTTAAATTCTCCATTTTTAATACCTTCTTCTATTGCTTTTTTCTTCATAGTCTTTTCATATACATTTGAATACATTTCTTCCTCATAGAACATATATCTATTCTTACCAAGCCTCTTTGATTCATACATAGCATCATCTGCATAGTTATATAAAGTTTCAAAATCATTTCCGTCTTGGTTAATAATTGCTATACCTAAGCTTGCAGTTACATAATCAATCTTCTTTCCTTCAATATGAAAAGGCTCTTTAAAAACATGTTGTATTTTATTAACCATAATTTCTGCTTGATTCTTATTGTAAACAGAAGTTATTAAAAATAAAAATTCATCGCCACCCATATGGTAAATATGATCCTGCATATGTATTGCTCTTCTAAATCTTTTTCCTATGTCCTTTAAAAGCTTATCTCCTGAATCATGTCCCAAGGTATCATTAACTGCTTTAAAATTATCAATATCAAGACTTATTAATAATGCAAATCTATCTTTATACAACTCTTTAATATCTTTAGCTATTGTATTTGCTACGTGGTTCTTATTAGGCAGTCCTGTAATAGAACTATAAAGTGCATAATACTCTGCTCTTTTGCTAATTTTTTTAACTAAAAACATCATTAATATAAATAAGCCAATCATTACAAAATTAATAATTACTATTGTATGCATAACTATTCTCTTTACTTTTCTATTTTCCTCATTTAGCATATTAATTCGATTACTTGCACAATTTATTAACTTGTCACTTAATTCAATTCTTTTATCTTCAGAGTAAATTATTTCTTTTATTTCTTTTATATCATTTTCTCCAACTATTTTTGACTCATCGATATTATCAGTAATCTTCTTAAGCTTATCACTATAAATAATATTTAATTCTATAGATTCATCGATTAACTTTTTTTCTTCATCTGATAGATTACTAAGCATTTTATATTTGTGAATATTATCATCAATCTCTCTATTATATACCTTTACTTTCTCTAATGTGGCTTCATTATAACTGTTATAATGAATAATTGAAGATATTTTTATATTCAAAATGTCTTCATTAATTTTATTAGCATAAGTATAAGCTACATAACCCTCTTGATAAACTTCATTTTGCTTATTATAGCTGAACTTCAAAGTTTCATAAATAATAATTGTAAATACCGAAAAAATAATTATAGCTAAAATTGTAATCTTCTTAAATAAGGACTGTATCCTGTTTCTTTCCATAATTTTTTCAATAGAGAATTTTTCTTTAATTTTATTAACTAATTCCCCAATCGTATTTAATTTTTTCATGCTCAACATTCCTTTTTACCAATTAAATTTTCACTGGACTACTAAGTTGCAGGTTAAATGGTAAATGTTCAATATATTAGATATAAATTACAATCACTATGTATATATTACTACAATTTTTTAATAACTTCTACAAAAAGTGCTCTAGATGATAATTAATTAACAATGCAAAACTGCCAATAAAAGCTGTATGATTTTTTCATTAATCGTGGATCATAACCTGTCTAACCGTAGATTTTATAATCTTTTCGCACTTCAAAACTTTTATAATTTCCATACGTTAAAAAACACTAGAAGAGAGCCTTTTTCTTGCTCTCTTCTAGTGACTATGGTTTTTTCCTCGCCTGCATCTACCAAGATTATCCTGGCAATCATCAAGCTGGTCCATTAAGTTATCTACCATTTTGTCAGTTAGACATATTTGATTATTTATTAGCTTGTCGTTGGTACAAAGTAAATAACTAATAAAGTTTTGATTAGTATATGCATATAAAAATAGCAATATCATTATTAGTCTACAAAATAATGCTTCTTGGCTTCCAACAACCGCTGCTGATAAGGTTAAGTCACTTATAGGATCGCATGTAGGACCACTAGTTGCTCCTAACGTATTAAAATCAGAATCACAAAAATTGCAGTTACTCATTGTCTTCCTCTCCATGTACAAGAATATTGTATATAATAAAGTATGAATGAATTATCTTTTTTGTTACTTCTTAAATTTGATTGAGAATGTTTATTATAAATGTAAATAAGCTGTACTTTGAAATTCATCTAGGAACAAATACCAATTAGAAATTTTTCTGAAATCAATTCAAATAAATTCACACATTTCTTAATTAATGAGTTTCTTATTAATATTATATGCCACAAAGTATTTTGTTAAAACAAAAAAAACTCCACTAAACATTATATTTAGTGAAGTTTTTGTTTTATCATATAATTGAGTTTTAGAAAAAACTCAATTTACATTCCCTCAGTGAATAAGTGACTAACAATCTAAAAATCTTAGTCCTCACTCTTTCCAACAGCAGAAAGAACTAATCCCTTATTATGCTCCAATGCCCAACTGATACCCCAGTCATTTTGGAATATAAGAAGGTTTCTATCCTTAAGATCCTTAACCTTTTTAGTATCAGAAGTCAAGTTTAATGAATCCATATCAATGCCCTTATTTTCAATCCATCTTACATATCTATAAGCTAATCTATCCATCTTAACATCAACATTATATTCATTATTTAATCTGTATTCTAAAACTTCAAATTGAAGTACACCAACAACTCCAACAATGATTTCTTCCATACCAATGTGAGTTTCTTTAAATACTTGAATTGCTCCTTCTTGTGCAATTTGAGTAACACCTTTTACAAATTGCTTTCTCTTCATAGTATCTACTGGTCTTACTCTTGCAAAATGTTCTGGTGCAAAGGCTGGTATTCCTTCAAATTTAAATTTCCTTGCTGACATACATAAAGTGTCACCAATTGAGAATATACCTGGATCAAATACACCAATTATATCTCCTGCATAAGCTTCTTCTACAATTTCTCTTTCTTGAGCTAAAAATTGTTGAGGTTGAGCAAGTTTAAGCTTTTTGCCACCTTGCATATGCATAACTTCCATACCTTTTTTAAATTCTCCAGAACAAATTCTCATAAAGGCAATTCTATCTCTATGTGCCTTATTCATATTTGCTTGAATCTTAAATACAAAAGCAGTGAAATCTTTATCCATAGGATCAATTTGCCCTATGCTTGAATTTCTAGGAAGTGGTGATGAAGTCATTTCTAAGAAGTGAGCTAAGAAAGGCTCAACTCCAAAGTTAGTTAACGCAGATCCAAAAAATACTGGTGTTAAATCTCCATCTCTTACCTTTTTAAGATCAAGTTCATCTCCTGCAATATCTAAAAGTTCAATGTCCTCCATAAGTTTATCATGAAGTGGTGCTCCAAGCAGGTCTTTGAAAATCTCATCATTGACATCACCTTCAGTTGATGAAACTTCTGTTTGACCATGATTTCCTGCATTAAAAGCTAAAACTCTCTTGTTTTGTCTTTCATAAACTCCTTTAAATTCCTTACCAGAACCTATTGGCCAGTTTATTGGATAAGTCTTAATTCCAAGTTCATTTTCAATATCATCAAGTAAAGTAAATGGATCTTGAGCTTCTCTATCCATCTTGTTTATAAATGTAAATATAGGAATTCCTCTAAGTGCACAAACTTGGAATAACTTTCTTGTTTGATCTTCTATACCCTTTGCAGCATCAATAACCATTACAGCACTATCTGCTGCCATAAGTGTTCTATACGTATCTTCTGAGAAGTCCTGATGACCTGGAGTATCTAAGATATTTATGCAATATCCATCATAATCAAATTGCATAACTGAAGAAGTAACAGAAATACCTCTTTGCTTTTCAATTTCCATCCAGTCAGAAACCGCATGTTTAGAAGCCTTTCTTGCTTTAACAGAACCTGCAAGCCTTATAGCTCCTCCATAAAGTAATAGCTTTTCTGTAAGTGTAGTTTTACCAGCATCAGGGTGAGAAATAATTGCAAAGGTTCTTCTCTTTTCAATTTCTTTTATATAATCCGCCAAAGCTAAATCCTCCTATTCTAAATATAGTTCAGTTGATAATGTACAAATTGTAATTAACAATGAACTATGAATTTCTATAACTCTCTATATTGTTCTATAATTTTCTATAAATCTATTTTAATCAATCTGGTTACATTGGCATAAACCTCCAAAATATAAATGCAAATTAATTGTTCTTTTGCTCTAATTGTTTTAGTTATCTATTGTTCATAAAGATTCCAATATATTGCATATATATTTTTTTCAATAAAATAAACTACATATACTTATTTACCATACATGACTTTTAATGTAGCAAATTAATTAAATCTTATATTTTCTTCTATTATATATTGTAAATATTATATTTTCCTCATTATTAACTAAAGTATTATACCATATTACAAATATTATGTATACTTAATTACTAATTACCAATTACCAATTCTATATATACTTGATTATCAATGCTCTATATACTTGCTATAACCTTTTTCAATGTAAAATAATAAAAACCCCATTATTATAATGGAGTTTACGTTTTAATATACAATGTTAATTATAACTAAAACAGAAATTAAACTTAACAAATAAAAATGTAACCTAAATTTCATATGCTTTAACACTCTTTTTTATATTGTACTTGATATAGGTATCAAATTTCATCATTCTTATTTTGATTTAGTTTTTAAAATATTTAACAGTTCAACTTCATTAGTAATTATACTATCAGCTCCAACACTCATTACCTTCTTCATATCACTTATATTATTAACTGTATAAGTATTTACCTTAATTCCAGCCTTTTTTATTCCATTCATATATTCTTTATTTAAAATGCTGGGGAAATATGGATGATAACATTCTACAGAAATAGCTTGCAAATACTTAGGTACATTAACAAGTGTTGAGTCAGTTAAAGCACCTAATATTAATTGTTTATTACCATATCCCTTACCATTTAATTTACTTCTTTGTTTTTCAATTTCTCTTATTTTTGTTAAACTCATGTGATTAAAACTTGAAATTACAATCCTGTCTCTTAAATTAAATTTATCAATAATATTCAAAACCTTTTCTTCTAAGCCATTATATTCAATGACGCTATTTTTAAGTTCTAAATTCAATATCTTTAAATCAGACTGTGAAAAAATTTCTAATAGTTCTCTTAAGGTTGGTATTTCTTCTCCATCCTTCTTTTGAAAATATTCAACTTCTTCCCTAGTATATTCCCCTATTTTATCATTCTTATTATTTTTTATACTTACATTACTAAGATTCTCTGCTATCTCCACTTCTGAAACTTGAAATTTATCTATAGATAACTCTTTTTCTTTTAAATGTTCCATTTCTTCTAGGGCATCCGTTTTCAAAGCCTGAACCCTTGGTCCACTTTTAGTTCTAAATATTTTAAGTTCATCTAGGGTATAATCCTTAACAAAACCATGACCATTAGTAGTTCTATCTAAGGTTTCATCATGAATTAAAATTAATGCACCATCCTTAGAAAGTTGGACATCCGTTTCAATTCCATCTGCCTTATATTCAATTGCTTTTTTAAAAGCCAGCATAGTATTTTCATCAAATTTCCCACTATATCCCCTATGCGCAATATTTAAAATCCCCAAATTGATTCCCCCCTTATCTCCTCTAGAATATGGTCTTTAAATAAAATTTAAGAATACACATTTATCAAATCTTCATGATCATTCATTTCTATACATATTTCACACCTAATTAATTTCTATACATATTTTACACCTAATTCAATTATATTACTATAATTAATAAAATCTAATAAATAATAATAGTAATAAAGGTGGCTATGGTGCGCCCTTCAAGATAATTTTTCTAACTTTTAATGTTTCCTTTTTCGTACACCAGCAATCTTAAAACTAGAAATGTTTCCTTTTGCATACAACAACAATCTTAAATCTAGATAATTTCAAGTTTTCATCCCTCCAAAATTCTATAATTTTCTCCTACAATAAATAAGCTGCCTTACATTAGAAATTATTATTCTAATGTAAGGCAGCTTGTTAAAATTAAACTACTTTAATGTTTAATGAAGTGTAACCTAATACATTTCCTTTACTATCTAACCATTGATAATATTTGATAACATCTTCTGGTAGTTTAGTCCAACTACCTCCTCCATACATAGCAAATGGAATTGTTTCAAGATATACTCCTGTAGCACTTAATGAAACTGCTGATGCTGTCTTCAATCCATCTAAACTTCCAGCTATTTTTACATTTGTTGCTGATGCAGTTGCAGTAAAGTTCATTCCTACATATGCAAGTTGTGGATTTGTAGATGGAGCAAGTGTTCTTATCTTCTCTAAAACAGATGAATTAGTTGTGTCTATAACCTGAATATTAACCAAACCATCTTTCAATGAGTCAATTGAAGCTACCTTTTCATATAAATCAGTTAATATATTAACTGATGCAGTAGTCGTTACTGTTACATTGTTTGCATCAGTAGTTGTTACTAAATATGAAATTGTATCATGACGTACACTTGTTGCTTGTGGTTTTGTTCTAATCACATTAACTGTATAATTTCTACTAGTTCCATCTTCTGCCGTAACTGTATATGTTACTGCATTTGTGAAATCAACAAATGGTCCATTTATACTCTTTCCAGTAATTACAGCTGTTGCTGCTAAATTATTTACTGGCATTTCTATTGGAGTAACACCATCAGTTGCAGTAACTGCAGGTACCACTACGTTAATAGTTCCACTTGTACTTCCTTCAGTTATTGTTCCTTTATATTCAGTACCACTATAATTTACGCTGAAAGATGTCATTGTTTTTAAAGAACTTAAAGTTCTAGCAATATTACCTGCTGATATAGTAATTGGTCCTTGTGCTGCTGATGCTGGGTTTGTAGCTCCCATACCATCTGTAGTTGACTTCTTCCTAATATATAACTGTTTACCATCACCAAAGCTTGTGTCTGTCAATTCTTTGTAATTTGTTGTTGATGCAAATGATTTTGCACTAGTCCAGCTTGCACTAGCTCCTGTAGTTACTACACAATATTCATATTGAACATTAGCTTCTAAATTTAATAATCTCATTGTGTTATCTTTAGCTGTTACAGCTGTGTTTAGTGCTAAAGTTATATTACTTGGTGCACTTGGTGTACTTATAAAATGTATAGTAGGATTTACAGCTGGTTTTAATGTTACTGTTCCTTGTACTAGTGTAAATACTACATTAAGTGAATAAGTAGATGGTGTTGTTTTAGCTACATTATCATAATAATCTTTTAATGCAGCAGCTTTAATTGTTATAACCTTATTAGTTGTATCAACTGTATATTGGTTATCTAGAGTCCATGAAACCCCATTTAAAGTTATTGATTGAATTCCACTAGCCTTCTTTGTTCCAGTACCTAAAGTATAACTAAATGTTGCGTCACTATTTGATGCTGACGAAGTAGCATCAAAAATCACACTTCCACTTGTTGTTACAGTAGGAGCTACTGCTTGACTTACTGTTATTCTTTCTGTGTATATTGTCTTATTATTAAATGTTACTGGTATCATGAAGCTAGTAATATTTGTCAACTTATATGTTGAGAAATATCCTGGTGTTGTAATATTATTATCTGCAAATTGACTATATGGAATATCTCCATAAGTACCATCGTTATATTTTACTTTTACAACTAATTTGCTAAGATCTAATAGATCATCTAAAGCATAACTTAATGCAAATCCAGTATTTGTTTCAACTTCTACTAATTCTTGAATATTAGCTGTTTGAGCCTTTTGAACATCTACTGTAGTTGTAACTGTAATATTACTTGGTAATACATATCCTGCTGGAACATCAATTACAGCTTCCAAATTACTAGATCCTACACTTCCATTGAATGTAGCACCACTCGCAAGACTCCATGATCTAACATTAGCTGTTACTGTACCTCCTGCATAATTTAAAGTAACTTTGCTTGGAAGTATTCCTGAACTATTTAATAAACTCATATTCATTATATGTTTATCAGTATTTAAAACAATTGGACCAGTTTGAGCTACTCCTGTTACTGGTGTTCTTCCATCTACTTGTGGAGTTTGAACAATTACCTTAACTGTAGGATTTGGTAATATTGCACTACTAGTATATCCTGTCGGTATAGCTCCGAGTGTTGCACTTAAAACATAGCTATTAGCTTGAGTTCCATCAACTGTCCCTGACCATCCAGTTATTGGCATATCTATTGTTTTTACTGTTCCATCACTTAAGCTGCATGTAACCTTAGCAGTAGTTGGAAGTTTTCCTGATGCTTTTAACAATGCTAAATCTACAATATTTCCTGCATCACTAAGCACTACATCTGTTAATCTTATATTTGGATCAAATGCAGTTATTTTTCCACCAGTTGTAGTTCCACCAGTATCTCCTCCTGTGTTTCCACCGGTATTTCCTCCTGTGTTTCCACCGGTATTTCCTCCTGTATTAGTTTGTCCACTTATTGTTACACTGTATTTTCCAGTAACCTTAGAACTATCCTTAGCAGTAGCAACTACTACAACTGTTCCATTTGCTGATGCTGTTAATACTCCACCGTCAGTTATTGTTGCTTTTCCAGTACCGTTTTCTACTGACCATTTTACACCTGTGTTACTTGCATCAATTGGTGATACCTTCGCACTCATTTTTAGAATTCCAGCCTGTGTTGATATAGTACTTGAATCACTTGTTATTGTAATATCTTCTACAAGTACATTATCTGATGAATTATCATTACCTGAGTCTGTTACTTCTTCCCATTGTGCATATAATGTAATATTCTTTTTCACAGTAAATGAATCATCTGAATCATAACTGTCACCATCTCCATTTTTCTTAGTAGTCCATTCAACAAACTTATAACCATTCTTTGTAGCAGTATATAAAGTTACCTTCTCACCCTTTTCAATAGACTTTGTTCTAAGATCGTCTCCATCATCATCTTTAAATGTAACATCATATTTTACAAGATTTTGCGGATCTCTTGCTACAGTGGTTGGATTATTTGGTGATGAATCATCTTGATCATTTCCAACTACTTGACTCGAAGTATAAGGCATAGTTGCTTCTCCTGATATATTATAAGCCTTATTAGGTGTTGGAAGGTTAGTTCCTACAGCAACCCCTACTTCATCAAAAGTATAATATTTTCCATCTACAACAGCATGACCTTTTTGCATTGCCCCAGTATCTGATAATAGATAAATATTCCCATTAACTTGAATAACACCTTTTTGCATTATTCCACTCGCATCTGCATAATACCATTGACCTTTATCATAAATCCATCCAGTTTGTAGTATTCCTGAAGAATCATAAAAATACCAATTGTCACCGCTTTGCTTCCAATACCCACTACTTTGTCCATTCATTTGCTGCCAAGTAGAAAAATCTACTGCCGCTGCGCTGGTTGACAAAAAAGTGCCCATTGTTGTTGTAATAACTGCTACTGCAATTATTTTCTTTAAAAAATCACTTTTCATTCAAACTTCCTCCTATAAAAATTTCCATTCTATTTTATTAATTAAAATTTTAAACCTTTAATTTTTACATATCTAACTATAATACTTATTAAAATAATCTATATGTTGAATAGACATATTATAATTCTTCGGCAAAACTAAGTTACAACACTCATTTATATGTAGAATATTTTTGCAACATATGCTAATTTATTTATATTATAATTCATACCTTTATTTTCGATATATTTCTATATAACTATAGTACTATAAAAAAAAGTTCTATACTAGAATTTTTCTCAAAAAAATCCTCTACATCCATAATTAATGTAGAGGATTGATTATAACTTAAACTATTAGCTTAAAGTTCCATCTGAATTAAACACATATTTTTTTCCATTTACATATCTAGAGCCCGTTACCATTATTCCATTAACATTGAAATAATACGTATTACCATCAACAGTAACCCACTCATTTTTCTTCATCTTACCAGTGGCATCATCTAAATAACACCAGCCGTCAGATGCTTCTGCCCAACCTGTCTTCATTGTTCCATCTGAATTTGCATAATACCAGCTTCCATCTGCCCTAAACCACCCTGATTGCATTTCTGCTGATGGATCTTTAAAGTAGTACCACTTATCTCCTAATTGAAGCCAATTAATAGCAGATTGTCCATTCCCTTTTAAATAATGCCATTTATCCTTATACATTTTCCAAGTAGAAGTTGCCATAGATCCGTCTTCATTGAAGTAATACCAATAATCTTCTATTTTAAGCCAATCCTTAGCGACCTTTCCATCAGCTTTTACATAATAAGTTTTTCCACCAACATTAACCCATTCCATCTTTTTAACAGTACCATCTTCACCAACATAATACTTGTCACCATTGTCTTCAATCCATTGACTATATATTTGATATCCTTTTTTCTTATCAAAGTAACATCTCTTACCATCAACTATTTGCCAGCCAGTTTCCATTGCACCATCAATTCTATTAAAGTAATAAGTCTTGCCATTAATCTTTTGAACACCCTTTAAACTTACTCCATCTTTATCATAATAATATTTATATCCGTCTCTTTTGCCCCAGCCTTTGTCATTATCAAATCTATCAAAAACCTTGTCCCAAGCATCATCTACATCATCGTTCTTATCATCAAGTGAATCAGATAAATTATCTAAAGAATCACTTAAATTATCTATTGAATCAGTTATTCCAGTAACAATGTTGTTAATTCCACTCTTTTCTATAGCACCATCAACAATCTCTCCTATATTTTCCTTTATATTAGGCACCATAAGATACGAATCATTCTTTATCATACTAGTTATTGCTGCAGTTGTAGTTACAGGTAAATTAAGATCCTCAATTTGTTTTTCTAATAAAGTTTTTTCATATGATCCAACTACCATATTATATTGATAATTCTTATTTGATATTGTTGAACTATCTTTAGTCAAAGCTAAACTTAAAATTGAAAAACTTGTTCCATTCACATCTAATTTGCTACTAAGAGTTCCTTCTAAATTAGTAACTTCACTAAAATCAATTACATTTAATTCTTTATTTACAGTACTTGTTTGTCCTTGTTGCATTTTTAGCATATTATAAACAGGATTATTTATTACATATACCTTATTATTTGATGAATCAATAACGCTAATGCTCATACCATCTCCAATAACTTTAGCACCATTACTTAAATCAATTGCCTTTTTATATAGGCTTGTACCTGTTGTTGGACTAAAAGCTAAAGCTGGAACTGGTGCAAGACTGTTATACGTTGCATTTCTAACATATGCATTATAAGTATTTACACAATATGAACCACCTTTACCTGTAGCACTTTGTCCTACAGAATTTACTATAGACCCAACTAACCCTTTAACCACAAAAGCTTGTGCCATCATTGCACCTGAAGCATTTTTCCCAGTGTATTGGTATACTGGAATATTTTCAAATCTGCTTTTAATAGCACTAGGTAGCGCATCACTTAATTTTTGTTCCACCGTTGAAGCAATTATTCCTTTTACGATGTCTTGGGACATATTTAACTTAGCTGCCATCTGTGCTGCAACAGCATTTGTAATAGGGTCTTTAAGCTGTGAAAGAACTGAAGTTGATATAGTATTAACTGAATCATCAGACAATGTATAAGATAAAGATCCACATGATTCATTCACCTTTGAAGTTGCACCTTGTGCTGCAAATATAGTTCCCATACCTTGTTCTAAGCTATCATTTGCGCTTGCCTCTGCCATTGTAATAAGTACATTTCCATCTGGAACTGCAGCTATAATATCTGCTGGACCTGCTAAAGCTACTTTATTAACTTGCTTATCTACATTTATTTCTAATTCATCATTCACTGCAGCATTAGCAGTTTTAATAAAACTCCCTGAAATTGGCGCCACTGCACATATACTAGTAGCAATAAGTACCAATGCAACAACTTTATTAATTCTTCGTATCATAATTCATCGCCTCCAAAATATCTAATAATATTATACCATTTATACTGACCAGTTCAAGTTTTTTTTCAATTACAATTAATAGCACCTATTAATTAAATTTATAATGAAGGGACTTTATAATTAAAGGTCTAAATAATTAATCACACTAAATATTGTTTATATCCAAATATATACTATATCAATGATATAATATAATAAATATATTATATTATGTATATATTGTAAAAAAAACAATCTACTTTAAAATAGTTATTGTTAGTTAATTTTTCTAAAGTATTGAAATTGCAATATATATATTATGAAATTGCTTCAAATCATATAACTTGAATTATTAATTAGATTACATAGCCATACCATAACTAAATTTATATTATTTAACCTTAATATCTTATGTTTTAAATAAATGTTGTTAGATTTGAATTAGCAATTCAAGCATATCCTATATTCTCTATAAGTTACACTATTGTGATATTGTAATATAAGATTAGTGTAAAAAAACTATACACATTTTTATACTCAACTATATTTTTAGTCGCTGTAATCCAATTTCTTTTGTTTTTATAAATAATTTTTTATTATATAAATAAGATATTATATCTATATAATTCATCTTTCTGTCCAAATTAAACAATACAAAAAATGCAAGATATCCTTCTAAATATTTTGTTGCAACTCCTTTAAATTTGCTAATCCATTTACTTAAATTTCGGATGATATATTTTATTCTATTATCATCTTTAACTTCTTTTACTAATTTTTTGTTATGCTTTTTTGCTCCTATTTGAATATATCTATCTTTATATGCAACAATATAAGATTTTTTTTCAATTTTGGAGTAGATCTTATTACTAAATATATTCCAATCCCAACAGTCCTTAAATATTGGCATAGCAAGCATTGAATCTTCGTTCCCTTTTGCTGCTATAACCCAAATATTTCTCCTTCTTTCTTTTATTACGATATTTCGACTCCCTTTAAAATTTTCTTTTAATATAGTCTTATTAATATGTACATCTCCTTTCAATCTATTAGGTATACTATCGATTTTTAATCCATGCAAAATCTTATGTCTCCAATAAAATGCTGTTGCTAAATTTATCTTTAATTCTTTAGCACAAAACCTTAATGTTTTTCTTTTCATCATAAATTCAACAAATTTTATCCATTTATTTAAATCCTTTTTTGAATAACTCCACAAAGAATTTGTAGTTTTTGAAAATGTTTTGCCGCATTCTTTACATTTATATCTTTGTATTTTCTTATATGTTCCATATTTAATGTATTTATCTCCACCACAAATTGGACAACACTCAATTTCTCTATTTTTATAAATGTCATCCTTTATGAAATTATTTATATGCAATTTTAATTTTTGTAAATTCACCTTTTTCTGTATCAAAAAGACCACCTCAACATTTAATATTATTTCAATTAATTTACACATATAATCAAACCATTAATCTAGGACTTTTATTAATGATTATTCACTGTGTATCAGTTAAATTTAATATATACTTACTTCTTTTTAATGCTTTCCATATAATGCATTTTCCAAACATATTAGCAACATTTATTTAAAACATGTGATATATAAATAAATTAGTTGAATTACACCCTAATTTAACTCTATAAAAACTTAAGTTTTATACGTAATTTAATTCTATGGAAACTTTAATTTTCATAATCATCACTTAAGAATTTAAAATAAACACTTTAAAAATTATAAAAAAAGAACTGTTGAATAATGATACAAAATCATCATTCAACAGCTCTTTCCTATAACTTTTTTTACTATAAAAAAGTTTTTAACAACATTATATTCTTCATTATCAACTATTAAAAAATCCTTCTTCTTCTAACATACCAATAAATTCTTTTGTTATGTTAGGATCAAATTGTGTTCCTGCACATCTATTATATTCTTCCCTAACATAATCTTTATCAAATGCTTCCTTATAAATCCTCTTATGAGTCATTACATCAAAAGAATCAACTATATTAATTATCCTTGCCAATAATGGAATTGCTTCGCCCTTTAATCCATTAGGATAGCCTGTCCCATCATATTTTTCATGGTGAGCTAATATTTCGTTTGCAATATGAGCAAATTCTGGAGTTGAAGATGCTATTCTATAACCTATATCGCAATGTGTCTTCATAATAGTCCATTCTTCATCTGTAAGCTTTGAAGGTTTCATTAAAATATGCTCTGGAATTCCAATTTTACCTATATCATGTAGCGAAGATAATAATTCTAGTTCATCTAATTTTTCAGTTGTTAATCCAATTCTCTTTCCAAGCTTAAAACTCAAATTTTTGATTCTTATAGTGTGCTCTTCAGTTTCACTATGCTTTTCATTTAAAGTTTTTAAAAGTGAATTTATAGCTGTACTTCTAGCGCTTTTATTTTCCATAAGTTTATTTCTATACATTCTTTTTTCTGCTAAATTCATGACAGCTTCTGTATTTGAATTTTCGTCATCTAGCCTTGCATAACCCCAAGCTATGCTTATTTCAAAGTGAAAATCCATTCCATTTTCACATTTATCTTTTATTCTATATATTAAATTATCTACATAAACATCATCTTTATTTAAAGCTAATATTACAAATTCATCTCCACCCCATCTTGAAACAATATCATCATCTTCACAATTTCCAGTAATTATTTTACTTACAAGGCAAAGTAATTTATCTCCTTCTATATGTCCTAAAGCATCATTAGTTAGCTTTAAACCATTAAGATCTCCCATTATAATGTGGTATTTATCATGTTTATTTTCGTCTAATGCATTAAACATTCTTTCCATATGTGCTCTATTTTTTAATCCTGTAAGTTTATCTGAATAACTTAAAAATGAAATTTCCTCATTTGCAGAATTAATTTCTACGAGCATTTTATTAGTTGCATTAACTAGTTTATTAATCTCATCGTTTCCAGACAAGCTTATAGTCAATGAGGTATCTTTAGTTTCACCAACCTTATCCATAAAACTAGTTAAGTTTAAAATTCTCTTTAATATATATTTATTAATCATAAATGTATTAAAAACTATAATTATAGCTATTAACCCTAAGAATTCAAAAATAAAGTTTCTAAAAAAATAACTTATATTCTCTTTGCTGTAATTTGAATTAATTGTAGACATAACAATTGTGTCATTACCATTAATATCTTTAATTACCTTATCAGTTTCAGAAACACTCTTATTATATGATATTACTCCATTCTGTGAATTTATATATTCTATATCATCACTTTGCCTAAATTCTTCTGTTTTAGATTCTTTAAACTTAATATCAACCGAAGTAACCTTTTCTATATAATTTAATAATTTTTCATCAATTTGTCGAACCATTATTAAATAACCATTACTTTTTAATTGTCCATCAGATGAAGTTATATCCAAGATTCCGATCATATAAAACTTACCAAACCATGATAATAAGCCTGTTTTTTGAGCAGTTGTTTTTTCAAAATTTTTATCATTTTCTAAAAGCTTCTTTACAAAAACTTTACTGATTTCTTGCTCCGTATTATTTTCTTTAAAATGAATTATATTTTTGTCGTTATCCAAATAAATAATACTCTTTAATTTTATATTTTCTAGTGAATCTTCTTGTAAATTTGATTCAATATACTCTTTAGTTGGTTCATTTATAAATCTATAGGTATCATCCCATTGCCCCCAATCAACAAGAAGGCTTTGCAAATTATTTTCTTCTTCATTAATTATGTAATCTATAACTTCATAATTTTTCCTTATATGCTGCTCTTGATTTCTATTTATATAGCCAAAGTAAGAGAAATAAAATATTGTAATAGTTACTACAATTACTGTTGCAACGCTTACAATTCCCATTAAAAGTGTCTTATATTTAATACTCACAATATCGCCTCCTCATTAATTCTCAATTTTTCAAATAGCCATCAAGCTCATTTGTAACTTTCCCATACAAATTAACTTGATGGCTATGAATATCTGTATCAACTCAGCTGGATATATACCAAAATCTATATTTTATTATATTCTATTCCTAGTATCCTTTGTTAAATGACTTCCAACCTCTAGATTTTAACATAATAACTTATATGTTTATAATTTGAATCTTTGTACTAATTCATTTAAATTCATAGCTATTTGTGCTTGCTCTGTAGCTGCCTTTGCCACTTGATCCATAGAAATGGCGCTTCCTTCAATCTCAATTTGTATTGTTTCACTGCTTACAGAAGCCTTTTGTACATCAGAAGCTGTAGTTTGAAGTGCTCCAGTTATTTGTTCAACCGTAGCTTCAACTTCCTGTGCCATAGAAACTAATTCTTCTGACATTGAACTTACGAATTCCCCATCACTGCTATACTTTTCTCCAATCTTAGCATAATCTTGTAGTTGTTTTTCAACTTCATTAGACATGAATTTAAGTATATCATTAGTATTTTCAGAAAGATTTCTAACTGCATCTTGTATCTTAGATATTGTGCTTTGAATTGTTATAACCGTTTGTGAAGATTCCTCTGCAAGCTTTCCAACTTCTTCAGCAACAACTGCAAATCCTTTTCCAGCTTCACCTGCTCTTGCTGCTTCTATGGCTGCATTTAAGGATAAAAGATTAGTTTGCTCTGCAATATCAGCTATTGCATCTGCCATAAGTTTTACTTCTTCAACAACCTTAGCATCTTCAATTGCTTTTAATATATCTTTTTCTTTTTGTTCACGAACTCTTGCTGTATTTTCAATTGCAATCCTACTCTCTTGCTTAACCTTTTCAGCTCTTCTTTTGATTTTTTCAGCATTTGCACTTCCCTCTGACGCCTTAGCTGCTAATCCTTCCATATTTGAATTAACTTCTTCAATAGAAGCTGCAATTTCTTCTGCTGTAGCACTAGTTTCAGTCATGTTTATATTTATATTCTTAGATGAATTATCAACTTCTTGAAGTTTGGCTGAAACTTCTTCAACGTTTGCAGAAAGTTCTTGGCTTAATGCACTCATATTACAAGATTCAGTTAAAATTGTTGATATAAGATCCCTTACATTTTTTTGAGCAGTATTTAATTCTCTTCCAGTCTCTCCGATTTCATCATTTCTTTTTATTTCAAGATCTTCTGCAAAATCATATTTTGCTAATTTTATTGCAAAATCCTTAAGATTATTTAACCTTGTAATTATATTTTTATGCATATAAATTGCTGCTATAATTGCAATTACTAAACTTGCAATACTTAGCATAATTATGTTATTCATATCCCTTGCTATTGTATCACCATTAGCTAATCCATTCTTTATATCACTAAGCTGTTTAAAATTATTAAGTCCTGATATTAATACTAATAGACACATAATTGCATATGAAAATATAAGTTTAGCTTTTAGTGATACACTTTTTTTCTCTTTGTTCATTTCAATTTCCCCCTTAGATAATATGTCCTGTAATAAATATATACTTGTGGATAAAAATTTAAATAAATAAATAAACTAAACGTTTCCTCTTATAATATATAAAATTTACATATTAATTGAAATTCTCAAATTTAGTTAATATAATACCTCATTAATAATATCATTATTCTTCCATTCATTCAACTAATGATAGTAATATCATGTCACAAAAAATAGAAGTGGCAATTTAAGTAATCACCACTTCTATTTCTTATAATGTTACATTTTTAATTCTTTGGTAATATTGAAATACTGCTCTGAATTCAAGTGTTAAACATGTATTAAATATTATTTAAATTTGTCCATTGACCATCAAGGAACATCATTCCTGTTTTCATCATTCCATTTGCATCAAAATAATATTTCTTACCATTTATTACTTGCCAGCCTCTTACCATTTTTCCTGAGCCATCTAGGTAATACCATGTTTTACCATTATATAACCAGCCATATCTCATGCTTCCATCGTCATTTAAGTAATACTTATTCTTATCATTAGTTATCCAGCCTTTTTGCATTACACCATGATCGTCCAAGTAATACCATTTACCTTTATATTCAGCCCAACCTGTTGCCATTTCACCAAACTTGTTGAAATAGTACCACTTTCCATCGTAAGTAGCCCAAACATTTACTCTCATGGAACCATTATCTTGAAGGTAGTACCAATATCCTTTATCATAGAACCAACCTTTTTGCATTATTCCATCATTATTTAGGTAATAGTAATTCCCACTTTCCAATATCCATCCAGTTTTACGGAATCCATTAATATCTAAATAATACCATTGATTATCATTTTTAACCCATTGATTCTTGATTTGTAGACCTTCTGCATTATAGAAAGTCCATTCTTTCCCATCAACAAGAACCCATTGATTAATTGCTTCTATGTCACCTCTTATTATACTCAACTTATAGGTAGTAGTTGTTTTAGCATCCTCTGCTATAACTTGTACTACTAGAAGGTTAGCACCTAGCTCTAGTTTTATATAATCTGATTGCTGACCACTATCATATTCTTTCCCATTTATTTTAATCTTAGCTTTTTCATTTTGAGCTTTAAATAATACTCTGATTTTTTCAATATTTCTAGCCACTTCAACTCTATACGCATAAGTTTCTGGATCAAATCTTGGAGACATAGTTCCATCTGTTATAGAAAGACTGCTTAAGTTAACATTATCCTTAGGATATTTCCGTGTTACATTTATTGTATATGTGTTTGTTTTTCCCTTAGTATCAGTAACTGTCACAGTTATTAAATTTCCACCTTCATCTAAACTAATATTACCAGATGTTGCGCCACTTGGAATCTTAACATCATTAATCTTAATAGTTGATGCTGGATCTTCTGCTGTTGCTGCTACAGTTATTGATGAAACAGTATTATCAACTGATGCAGTGTATGTATAAATTTCCTTATTAAATGCTGGATTTAGAGTTCCACTGCTAAGTGTTAAGCTAGAAAGATTGGCACTCCTAAATTTTGCTGTTCTATCTACATTAATTGTATAAGTTAAACTTTCATTTTCCTTAGTTGTAACTGTAATAGAAATCTTGTTTGTTCCCTCTGAGAGCGAAATTTCACTACTTTTTTTACCACTCTTTACAACATATTTTCCAACCTTAATTGTAGATGAATTATCTACAGAAGTTGGAGTGAATGCTATAGTTGTTTGAGTTGTAGGTACAGTTATTGTATAGTTCACAGTATTCTCATCAAATGCTGGACTTAAACTTCCTGTTGAAGGGATTAACGATTTTAATAATGCCTGTCCTTTTTTGTTTATTATCAAGTTATATTCCTTAGTTGCATTATTACGGGTTATAGTTATAGTTATATAATTATCCCCACCAACTAAATCAATTTCTGAACCAGGTGCCTGTCCATTGATTAGAACACCTTGTGTCATAATGTATGAACCACTTATCAAATTAATTTTAGCCTTAACGGTGTCTACACCTACATTATTGCTTCTATAATATCCATCCGAATCTTTCTCATTGTAATTAATGCTTGATGGCGTTTTTTTGCCAGCAGTATCAATATACGTGATATCTATAGTATCAAATTGAAATAATGCATCCATATCATATTTCATATCAATAGAATAAGTCTTTTTAATTGTACCATCTAAACTTTCAACTGATATTGCAAATGTAAAATTACTATATTCGTTTATTGCATATTGATATTTAGGCGTATTGTTACTACTAGTTCCTTTAGTTTCAGTCAAAGAAGATGGATAAGTAACATCTGTAACTTTATATCCAGTATTCCCTTCTATAGTAAAAGATTTTGTAGCAAGATTAATTTTTTCATAAGTTAATTTGCCACTTACAGTATCTACTATTACTGATTTGCTAGGTTCAAGATCAGATTTAAGTATTATTTGATCAGCAAAAGTTCTATCTGCCGTTTGTGTCGCTGCCTTAGCCAGTCTTACATTTGCTGACTGCACCCCCCCTAATAACATAGTAAACAACAATAAATATGAAATTATTTTTTTTAATGCAAACCTTGTCTTCATAATCTGTACATCCTCCTAAAAATTGTTTTATATATATAATAGCCCTATTATTTACATAGGCTTTCACTCTATTAAAATTTCATTAAATTTACTCTTAGTGATTATATAATGATTTATTTTGATAATTATATAATAATTTACTCTTAACAAGTATATAATAACATTATTATGAAATCTTTTCAAAGATATATTTTACTTGCAAGGAAGTCATTTATTACATTAATACCCCTGATACTCAAAATATAACCTTCACAGTAATCTTATTATAATATACAATAACTTTTTACATTATGAGTACTTTTTTCTTTATTAGACAAATGAAATCCACTGGAAAATTATTTATAATTTCCCAATGGATTTTTAATCTTAACTTACAGAACCATCTTCATTAAAATCATATGTATATCCATCAATAGTTTTAGTAGTTGTTCTCATTGTTCCATCTTCATTAAAATAATAAATTTTATTATCTTTTTCTACATAAAGCCACCCACTATTTTTAATATTAATGTTATCATATTTCATATTTCCAGCATAAGTTAAGTAGTACCAGTTATTATTATAATACAACCATTCTCCCGATTTCATACTTCCATCAGAATTTGAGAAATACCACTGATCATTATCTTTAATCCATCCTGTTTCCATATGTCCATCTTTATTTAAGTAGTACCACTTCTTTCCATAGCGTACCCAGCCTGTCTGCATAGCTCCACTTAAATCTAAATAGTACCACTCACCCTTACTTACTATCCATCCTGTTGACATTCCGCCATCTACTCTTAAACTATACCATTTATCTTCATTTTTAATCCAGCCACTCTTCATTGCTCCATCTGAGCCCAGAAAATACCACTCTTCATTATCATTATCAAATACCCAGCCTGTTTGCATAGCTCCATTTAAATTCAAATAATATTTCTTTCCACCATCTTCAATCCAGCCTGTCTGCATATTGCCGCTGTTATTAAAATGAAAATAGCTTTTATATTTATTATCATAATACCAAGTATCCTTTAAATTTACACCAAATTCATCATTATATCTCCATCTTCCATACATTAAAACCCACTGGTTAGGTTTAAGCACATTCTCGATTGAGCCTTCAACATTTGGTGATACAGGTATTCCTAAATATAGATTCAGAGAATAAGCTCCTACTCTTTCAGTATCTTCATCTTTAAATCCTATATTTAGGTTATATTTTCCTATACCTTTTTTAAATTTTAATTTAATCATATTATTTTCATTTAATTCTACGTCGTTTACAGTAATAGAATATCTTCCTTTTCCAGGTATAATTTTAAGCTCCACTAATTGTGTGCCTTCATCTAATTCCACACTATATAAAGTGTTAGTTTTATCAAAACCAATAGTTTTACCATTTATATTAATATCCTGTAAATAAACAGCCTTCTTTCCACCTCTATATACATAAATACTATAAGTAGATTTGCTTTTAGTCTTATCATCAATAACTTCTATATTTATTGTATTTTTACCCTTTTCTAATTTGAAATTTTTCTTATAATAATCCTCTTTCGTCACTACTTCTCCATTTATCTTCACTGTATCTAGTGAGTCTTCTGGCTTAGCTTTAATAAATATCTCATCTGTATTTTCATCTAAATCTAAAATATAAGAATATCTACTTTTATAAAAGCTTATATCACTACCTTCACTTAAATATATATCCTCTAAAGAAGGCTTATTTTCTGCATACGCTTTTGTTAATGTAAAATTTAAACAATTAGGTGCTACTGCTGAAAAAGCCGTTAAAATAAATATCCCTGCAATTATATTTCTAATATTTTTACTCATATTTCGCCCCCTTTATCCTGATGTCTAGTATTATTTTATGTAAAAACATTATTATCAAAACCTAAGCTTCCAAATTATCTCTATATTATAATAATGTTATCATTTTAATACTTTACTGTAAATGTACATTGGACACGAAAATTCTTAATTTTATATTAAATTTTTCTATAATAAAATTAAGTTTTTGTAAACTACACCAGATTTTCTAAGCTGATAAATTTCTAATTTAAGGTTATTCATCCCATAATAAAAGCCTTTTTCCTTTTTGACCTTTTTATTACTTCTAAGTGAAAATTCCAAAGCAATGATTTCCTTAAGAAAAAAACTATTTTAAATAAAATGAAATACAAAAAAAAGATGGGGCAATATATATTACTGCCTCATCTTTTATATTTTAATCTTAGGATTTAAGAAATATTTAACCCTTAATATCTATTTCTCTCCATTTCCCCTTTAATAATCTCAATCAAATGTATTAAGGAGAAATCTTTATCTTTTGTAGGAGTGAGTCAAGAAAGAGCAAACAAACTTGACTCACAATTCATTAGTTTAAATTTTTAATAAAACCTTTTAAATTTATCATAGATGTAAATTATTTCTTATCTACTTACTCGCTGAGTAAGTTCGACTAGCCAAATCAGAGATTTGGAGTCTTAAAGGAAACTCGACTCGCATTCGCTCGCTGAGTAAGTGCGACTAGCCAAATCAGAGATTTGGAGTCTTACTTAACCCAAGCTCCTGATGCACCTAATTTGTATCCATCAACAACTGTGTTAGAAAGCATAGCTCCTGATCCTGCTAAGTAGTACCAAGTTCCGTTGTCATTTACCCAACCAGTTTTCATTGCTCCTGATCCTGCTAAGTAGTACCAAGTTCCGTTATCATTTAACCAACCAGTTTTCATTGCTCCTGATCCTGCTAAGTGGTACCAAGTTCCATTGTCATTGTACCAACCAGTAGCCATGATTCCGTCAGCTTTGATCATGTACCAAACTCCACCATCGTTAACCCATTGTCCTTTTGTTTGGCTTCCATCAGCAGTGAAGTATGTCCAACCTGAAGCAGTATTAACCCAACCTTTTTTTACTGGAGTTTCTACTGGAGTTTCAGTAGCTTCCTTGTCTACTATTGCATAAGCATCTTCGCCAGCTTCCCAAGCTATTAAACTATCTGCGTTATATACTTCTAAAGTATCCATTGCTCTATCACAGTCGTAAACAACTTTGAATTCTGTTCCATCAAATTTAAAGATTTCTCCTTTATTTAATGCCCAAGTGTTTCCATCAACATCTATTGATACAGCATTTTCTCCCATAATATCTTGATCTTCATTAACGTCTTGTTCTACTAAGTAAACATCTAATTTATTAGTTCCGTCATTTACTGCAACTTTATCTTTCTTTAATTTTAATGTAGTTACAGTAACGCTTGTATTATCTGAATTCTTCTTAGTAACATAAACAACTCCATTTATCACTCTAATATCAGCATTAGTAATGTCAGCTAAAGTTGTAGCTGCATCATCAGCATCACCTGAATCAAAAGCAGATGTTATTTCATATGAAGCTACAGTGCTTGGAAGATAAGCGTCATCTTCTTCTGTTCCTTGAGCTTTAGAAATCTTTTGAAGGTAAGTTGCTGCTCCAGTTGTAGTAGCGTTTGTAACATTAACATCTACTATTCTATAGATGTAGTCCTTATCTTGAGCAATTGTTTTAGCATCAACTAAGTCTACAGTAATATTGAAATCCTTGTTCACTTTACCGAACTCTTCAACTTTAACCATTCTAGTTCCATTAAATACAGATATATTTGCTGTAACATCAGTATCGATATACTTTCCAGCTTCATTTACATATCCACTATGAGTTGCTGATGTTCCTGTAGTTACGTATGAATACCAAACGTCTCCGAAAGTTCCTTCTGAGATTTGATCTAAAGTAATATCACTTGTTGCTTCAACTTTACCATATCTATCAGTTTTACTTAAAGTTGATTTTAATTTAGATTTTAAACTATCCGCTCTGTCTTCTGTAGTTTCATCTTCTAAAACTTTTCCAGTTGATAAATCAACTAAATATTCATCTGTTCCATCAGTAACTGACGCATAATTTTTACCATATTTAGTTAGTGTGTCACCATCTAAATCTTCTAATAACTTGTCCTTATCACCAGCATTATAATAAACACCAGTTTCATCAGTGTCTGATTTATATCCATTATAGATATATCCACCGTCGAAAGCTATTGCAGATTCAATAGTTCCATCTTTTGTTTCTAATATTTGTGCTGCACTAGCACTAGTTGCAGGCACTAATGTCATAACTGCTGCAGCTGCTAATAATAATGATGTAGCTTTGCTTATTCTTTTTATCATTGTATATTCCTCCTAAAGTTTTATCTTTTTGCTTTTTTTGCTATAAGTGTTTTTCATTTCTCTTACAAGAATTATTATACCAACACATTTCGACATTGTCCACGCTTTTTATTCAAAATATGTATTTTATTGTCGCTTTTTCACTTATTTTTTGAATAAAAATACTGTTACTTTGTGAAACTTATTCTTATACTGGAAAATAGTATTAGATTATGTACAATATAGTACAAAAATAGTTATCTCAAAATTCAAGTTCATTCAAAAAAGAACTTATTAGTTTTAATACTAACTAATCCTTTTTAATTCTAATCTTTTTTTATATTGGTATTAGTTAAATTTATTGATAAATGTATTATCAAATTCAGTATAAAGTAGGTTTTAGCGGTTGTAACCTACCCACTTAAGGTAGTTTTTATATTTTATAGTATATTTTGTACATTAAGTTGACCATATTTTTAATTTTATATTAATATATGGTCTAAAATATGGTAAAATCCACTTCAAATCAATTCTGTCATATTTTTGAAAGAACTCAACATATAATTTAAAAACACTTTGTTTTACTGTACATAATATAAATTCGTAACATCATTTGAGAATCTGACAAAGTAAATATAAATAATTCACTATTTCAAAGGATAGTGTTAGGTCAATTCCTCTGGATATTTCTAATCCTAAAGCTAAAGAAAGTACTATGACTCTTCATATTTCAAGAAAAAGGAGAGTATCGCAAAATGATTGAAATTTAATCATTTTGCGACAACCCTCCCTTTAAACTATATTTTATCTTTTTTAATTGTATGTATTAATTTATGAACTCTAAATCCAATTAGATTTCTTAATTTAATACTTCCTCAATTATCAATCGCGTTAATTTATTGGTAATTTCTAAGCTTAAAGTTATTAAAAACATAGAGCTTTCCAATCAAATAAATAAAATAAAGGTCATGCAATTGTTAAAAAGCATAACCTTTATTTTCGTTTATTTATAAATATCTATAAACAGTATAAATATAGCATTTCCAGTATTATTATATTCCTATGATCTATCTAATCCATGCTCCAGTCATATCTACCTCATAACCATCAATCATTGTAGCATTTGCCATAGATCCATCGCTATATAAATAATACCATTTACCATTTGATTGTTGCCAACCTGTTGCCATAGCTCCATTAGCATGTAATAAATACCATTTACCACCTACTAGCTGCCAACCTGTTAACATACCACCATCATTATTTAATAAATACCAAACGCCACCTTCTTGCTGCCATCCTGTTGCCATAACACCTTCATTATTTAATAAATACCAAACATTATTTACTTGCTTCCAACCTGTTTGTACATTACCTAATGAATCAGCTAAATACCATTGTCCATTCATTTTCTTCCAGCCATTAACAGGATGTCCATTTTCAATTATCTTAAAACCATTTTCATTCTTTTCAAGATGTGGTTGTGGTATATTATCTTTATCATTTCCTTTTGTATTATCGTCATCATCATTATTACTTGAAGAACTATGTGATGATGATCTTCTATCAATATCTCCAGTGATATCAGTAAAAGTATTACCATTATAAGTTACTACTAATTTAATATAGTTACCTTTATCTTTTCCAACTAATTTATAAGATTTTTCATTTTCCACTAATGTACCATCGGAAATGTCATCACCTCTATGATCCAGTCTATACCATTTATATACTACTCCTGCTGATGTAGTAAACTCTGTTCCATCAGCTTTTAACAATTCAGCTTCTAAGTATTTTCCAACTTTTTCTCGTCCCACAATTTTTACAACTGATGGTCCTGTTGTTGTTTCAGAACCTGTTCCTACAATTGTTGCATTAACTTCAAGAGTAATTGGCACTGATGGAGATGATGGTGGTTTTAATAAACTATATTCACTTCCATCTAGAGTAATTAGACCTTGTGGTATCTCTACTTTTCCAACGGCTTCTGTTCTATCTATATTATACGTCCAAGTTACAGCTGCATTGGTTGTTCCAATTGTTACAGCTGCAGTAGTTGTTCCAGGTGATGGGTATACTTCAACACCATCATTTTTTATATCTACATTTATTGAACTTGGCAGCTCACTTTCCAGTTGAACACTCGTTGGAAGTGTTGCTGAAATTTTTCCTTCGTAAGTTTTTCCTGATGATGAATAATACACTTGTATTGCTACTTCTGTAGTTGATTCTGAAATATACTCAGACCCTCCAGTTGTAGCATTTGCCGTAATAAAGGATACCCCATTAAGTAGCTGAGAAGTTACACCAGTTAATTGTAAAGTTGTTGTTGTTGCTAGTATCAATGCGAGAGTTTTTACATGCATATGTTTTTTCACTATACATCCCTCCATAAATTATATTTATTACAATATGCTAAAATTTATATTTAGTACACTATTATTAGATATTGTAATTTATACTTAATTATTTGATCCATGCTCCACTTGCTCCTAATTTATAACCACCAACAGTTGTATTTGAAAGCATTGCTCCACTTTCATTACAGTAATACCAAGTTTCATTGTCCTTAATCCAGCCTGTCTTCATAATTCCAGAACCATCTAAGTAATACCAAGTTCCATTACCATTAATCCATCCAGTCTTCATAGCTCCAGAACCATCTAAGAAATACCATTTGCTATCAAGTTGTTTCCAGCCTGTAACCATAGTTCCATCAGCTTCTAAATAGTACTTAGCTCCGTTATTATCTAACCAGCCTTTATACTTTGTTCCATCTGCATTATTATAGTTCCATTTGCCATTTGAATCTTTTACCCATCCAGCTGTTACTGTTACAGGTGTAGCGTTTTGATTAGGGTCGACTGCTGCTGGCTCGTCTGTTTTTGTTTTGTTACTAGCTATTGAATAAATTTCATCTTCTGAATTCCAAACAACTAAATTTGCTTTATCATAAACTGATAAATTTTTATAATCTTTATCTAAATCATAGATTTTTTCGAAATCTTCGTTATTATCAAATTTATAAATATTGTCATCTGATAATGCCCATAGGTTACCATTCACATCAATATCAACTGAATTTTCTCCATCTTGAAGTACTACATGGTCATTATCGCCCTTTTCAATATAATAAACTGAACCCTTAATCTTTAAATTAACTAATTCTGCTTCAACTTCACTTCCACTAATTTTATAATTTACAATTTTACCATCAACTACTGTGAAGGCTGTTTCGTCATCATTTAGTAAATCCACTGTTTTACCATCTTTATCTGAAAGTGCATAAGTAGTTGTAGTTTTAGCAGTTTTAATTCCATCAATTTCTTTAGAAGCTTGATCTTTTGATATAACTTGTAGTGAATTAAAACTTATAATTGTTTTATCAGAATTTGCACTAAGGCTTTTAGCTTCTTCTTTAACTTCTACTCCATTAACTTCCTTTATGTTTACTCCACTTTTAGTAGATTTAACTGTAATTTTAGCCAATCTATAAATATTATTAGAGTCTTGTCCTATAACTTTTGACTCAGTAACGCTTGCTCTTACATCCTCATCGTCATCACTTGTGTTTACAACACTCGCTGTCTTACCACTACTTAATTTAACCTTAATTTTTCCTATATTATAATCAGCATCAATATATTTACCGCTTTTATCTGTATAAACTACAAATTTATCTGTTCCACCATCTATTGTATCATCAACTTTTTTTGTCTTATATTCAACTGAATACCAATCTTCACCAAATTTATGATTTGGAAGTTTAACTACATCCTTAATGTTCTTTACATCATCAACATCATATCTTCCATCATTATCAGATTTCACGTTGCTTCTTAGATTTACTGAAACTTCATCTAATTCTTTTTCTTTTACTTTCGTATCAGTTACCTTACCTGTTGATAAATCTATATAATAATCTCCATCTTCTACTTCAACATATTTTGATCCATATATTTCTGCCTTATCTTCAGTGTCTATATCTTTTAATTTAGAATAATTTCCATCACTTAAATAATATGCATCACTGTCTTTTCCTTTAGGTTCTCCACCTATGTAGAATTTGCCATCCTTATACGCTATAGCATTATAAAAGTCTCCGTCTTGTGACTTTAACTTTTCTAAACTTGCAGCACTTACACCAGTTGGTGCTATTGACATTACTGCGGCAACTGCCACTAATAAAGATGTTATTTTATTTGCTCTCTTAAACATATTTTTTCCCCCTAAATTTTCATATAAATATCTACATTTATATTATATCACGTTTTGACAATTTCAATTATTATAATATCCTTAATTTTGATTTATTGTCAGCAAAGTTCAGATTGCCCTATATTTATATAAAAAAAGAAAAGATGAGTAAAATTATTGTCTACCCATCTTTTCTTCTACTATCTTCTATGATTATTTATCTTCTTGAACAATCTTAAGCATTTTCCCTTTAAATACAATTGCAACTTTTATTATATCTTTTATCCCTTTATTAATAAGTTCCTGCTCATATTTATTTTCTTCAATTTGTTTTAATGCTTTTAATACTCCTTCATCTATACTTTCTTTTGATAAACTGTTTATCTTTTTAAATTCAATAATAATACCAAGTTTTGAAATGTCTTTAGGGACTATCATTACATCATACCGTCCATAACCACTTTCTTTATTTGATTTTACTTCATAATTTTGTGAAAGTGATATAAGCATTCCAAGAACAAAAGCATGATATACTCTTTCCGGCTCTTTACCTGATGCATCAAAATAGCTAATATTATTAATAACAAACTCTTCAAAAATATAGCCAAAGTTTTCTACATCTCCGCATATCAGTCTACTTAACATTTCTTCATATTTTTGATTAGTTAAAGTTTCTTTAAACCATTTTTCAATTAAATTTTCATAAAATATATGCACTTCTTCATTTGGAATTTTAAGTTCACAGTTTAATCTACCTCTTATAAGCTCAGTTTTTATGGCCTTTAAATATCCACTCAAGAGTAAAAAACTCCAAATATTTTCATTTGAATCTTCAACTTCTGACATTACTATATTATCATCAATTACTTTATTTATTGCTGTTCCTTCTATAAGCTTTTCAAGCTCAACCTTTATATTATTATCACCATTAAGTAATAACTTTTTAATTAAATCATTACTGCTGCTATTAATCCAATAAGGCATAAAGCCAGCTTTATTATTATCAATATAATTTAATACTGACCACGGATTATATATGACTTCTTCTCCAAAAATATATCCATTGTACCATTTTTTTATATCTTCACTTTTATCATCTAAACCATAATAGTGTAAAAGTTCTTTTAATTCTTCTTCCGTAAATCCAAATTTGTTATTAAATTTAAAACCTAATATAGTATTTACTTGTAAGTTATTAAGACCTGAAAAAATGCTTTCCTTTGCAACTCTAAGTATTCCCGTTATTAAAGATTTTTCTACATATAGATTATCCTTAAGCGCTGCTGTTAATAAATTTCTTATTATTACTATCATCTCTTCGTAATATCTACGTATGTATCCTTCTTGAATTGGTACATCATATTCATCTATAAATAGCATTACTTTTTTCCCATAATGTTTATTTAAATAATACATTAAATCACTTATACTATTTTGCAGCGTAGCTGTATTTATCTCTTCCTTTAAATAAGCTTGATATTTTTCTTTATCATTTTCTGTTAATTTATCACTACCTAACAAGTACTCATGTTCTCTATATAAATTAGATAATAACACTGCAATTCCATCTTGGAAATCTTCAAATGAAATATGCTTTTGATTTTTGAAAGTAATAAAAATAACAGGATATTCGCCTTGAAGTTTCATTATTTCTTTTTCATTTTCTATTTTTAAACCGCTAAATAAATCTTTTGTTTCCTCTTTTGTTCTTATATCAAAGAAATATCTTAACATGCTTAAATTTAAAGTCTTTCCAAACCTTCTTGGTCTTGGTGTTAGGATAATTTTCGCTCCATTTTCTATAAATTCTTTTATTAATAAACTCTTATCTACAAAGTAATTATTTCCTTCTATTAATTCTCTAAAATCAGATGTTCCTATTTGTATAGTTTTATTCATTTAATAACCATCCTCTCTAATTAGGCACAACATCAGTTCTATGCTAAGTCTTTTCTTATATTATATCCTATAATATATTTGCTTAAAACAAAAACATCTAACAATGTATAATTGGCAGTTTACAATTTACATTGTGAATTGATTATATATTTCTTACAATAATATTACGTAAACAATTACTTAATATTATTAGTGCTAAAATATATATTGTAATTAAAATATGTGATGAATACCAAATTATTGAAGTGCAAATCGGAGGGATAAATTATGAAAAAGAAAATTATTAGCTTATTATTAGTCGCAGCAATTAGTTCAACTGCATTAATTTCCTGCGGAAAGACAAAAACTACTGAATCTTCAAATGATAAAAAGCCTGAAACTGAACAAACTTCATCATCGCCAGATGATTCTAGTAATAAAGATTCTAATATAGTAGGTGAAAATAACAAACCAACCGTTGAAGTTAATAAAATTGCCACTATATCTGATTTTAAAGATAAAGATAAAACTGCTGTTGAAAAACTTTTAGGCAAATCATCTAGTGAAGATGATACTAAGACTGTTTATGAAAAAGAAAATTACACTTTTGAAGTTACTTATTCTGATTCAAAATGTAAAACATTAAAAATAATTCCTAAAGCGGAAATGAAATTCCCAGCTGATGCTTCTAATATACTTAAATTAGTAGGTATTGATGCAGGCGAATCAGATCAACTAACTCCTGCTGGTCTTGAATGGAATAATAAATTTGATGTTTTAAAAGTAACTGTAGTTTCTAACAACGAACTTGAGGGAAAAATTAAATTTGCTGAAATATTGTTCAGTTAACAATTTAAAATGTACAATTGGCAATCGTCAATTGTACATTAATTATGTCATTTTGATCAAATCCAAAATTTCATCATAATATTCATTTAAGATTAATATTGCTCTCCCTAATAATATAAATAGGTCTATTTTTAGTTTCTATGTATGATTTAGCAAGATATTGTCCTAATATTCCTGTACAAAACAGCTGAATTCCACCAACAAAAAATATTATACATACCAGTGATGGCCAGCCTGCAACTGGATCACTAAATATTAAGGTTCTTATAATTATAAATAATATCATTATAAGTGATATTAGAAAAAATATAATACCTACAAAAGAAGATATCAATAGTGGAGCTGTTGAAAAAGCTATTATTCCTTCAATAGAATACTTAAATAACTTCCAAAATGACCACTTAGTTTCTCCTGCTGCCCTTTCTATATTTTCATAAGATAACCATTTAGTCTTAAAGCCAACCCAGCCAAATATCCCTTTGGAAAATCTATTATATTCCTTTACTTCTAAAATAGCCTTAACCATTGTCCTTTTCATAAGTCTAAAATCTCTGGCTCCATCTACTATATCCACATTAGATATTTTATTTATTAACTTATAAAAACGTCTTGCAAAAAATGATCTAATTGGTGGTTCACCTTTTCTGTCTCTTCTCCTTGTTGCTATGCAGTCATATTCATCACTAATAATGTTTTTATACATCTCTATTAATAATTCTGGAGGATCCTGCAAATCAGCATCCATAACTGCCACATAATCTCCTGTTGAATATTCAAGCCCTGCATATAAAGCTGATTCTTTTCCAAAATTCCTGCTTAAGGATATATATTTTATTCTATCATCCTTGTTTGCATAGTTTCTTAAAATTTCTAAGGTTTTATCATTAGAGCCATCATCTACAAAAATTAATTCAAACTTTAATTCATCCATTGTTTGAGTTACTTTATTTATGGCTTCATAAAAAAGTGGTAATGATTTTTCTTCATAATAACATGGTACTACCACTGATATCTTGTTCATTCGTGATTTCTCCTTCATACTCTAACATTATATATGTCTAATATTAAATTAATAAATAGTCTCTATTTTCTCATGTTTAATTCAAGTATTGCTTTTCCTTTGCTGGAATTCCTGTAATTGAATTAACTCCAAAGTATTTGCATACTGCTTTATTAGCATAATGATTTGGGTCTGTTGTAATATCACTTAAGCCATGCAGTGCATCATGACCAGCTAATAATGGATACTTATGTGATATTATTGGTACCGAAATATCTAGATTTCCTTTAGCTTTTTCACTTAATATATATTGATTGCGCTGGTTAGTTTGAACCTTTATTTCATAAGTAGAAATAGTAGTATCCATATACATAACTATAAAATTACATGAAGAAAATATGATTACAGCTAACATCAATCTTCTAATCATTAAAATTGTTTTTTTCTCAATATTTGCAGTTTTAAAATCAAACTTATCATAAAGTATTCCAATTGATATTATAAGGAACACTACGATGCAAAACCAAGTTCGCTCTGGAGATGTTGGAGATCCTACCATGCAATATGCAGCTCCTAAGGAAGCTATAATAAATATAACAGATTGATACATAGAATTATTTTTCTTTAAATCAAAGTATCTTTTTCCTATGAAAAATACAATAGATAAAATTATAAAAATTACAAATAAATAAGCTATCCAAAAATAAGTTATCATAAAAATTCTAAAAATAATCGATGTATTTACAGCTGATTGTTCAACTGATTTTCTAACAAAATTTCCTGGTGCTCCAATAAGTAATCCATATCCAATTAAACTTCCAATATATCCACTTATTATGCATTTTGATACCTTAATATTATTAAAATAATAATATACAAGGTATAGCGTCAATATAACTAACATTCCAGCACTGCCATTCTCACTAGACCAGCCTGCTAAAATTCCAACTATACAGATTATAAAAGCACTAATTAAATTACTTTTTATTATCTCTTGGTTAATTGAGTACTTTCTAAAAATTAATATCATTATTAAAATTGGAGTAATAGCCCATAAATAATTACATGCTCCTGAAATCCAAAACATAACTTGTCCATAATCTTGAACAAAAAACCAAAGCAAAAGATTAATTCCAATATATAAAGAAACCTTTATCTTTTTAGTTTCAATGCATATATGATATATGAGTAATGTATTAATTATATAAATAATAGTATTAAAGATATTAAAAATTGGTTTTCCAAGTAAAGTGAATGATTGATTATAAAATTCTCCACCAATTCTTCCTCCCCAATTAAAATAGAAGTTATACATAGATAATAAAATATCCTTCAAATTTTCAATACGTGTTCCTGTTCCATTAATATATCCCCATGCATAATCATCTGCAATCAATGGCGTTAATGAATTTAATATATATATAGCTGCTGCAAAAAATACAATTGTAGAAATAAATATGGTCTTTCTAATTGAGAATTTATTAAAATAGTTGTTTTCTATTTTATTATATTTTGAATAGAGTTTTTCTTGTATATTTTTAAAAGATTTAGTAATGGCCGTTTTCATAATTATATTCTCCTATAATGTCTGTCATGATTTGTATTCTTTTCTTATTATAACCTAAGTTGAATTTTCTTAACACAAAAAAACAGATAAGATCTTTTTAATTATCTCATCTGTTTTATCTATTATATTTTTTCAATTATTATCTATTTATCCAGCAATACTTTTTAAATATTCTATAAATTCATCTTTAAGTTCTGTCTTTCTAAGAGCATATTCTACAGTTGCCTGCAAATATCCAAGCTTATCACCAACATCATATCTCTTACCCTCAAAGTTATAAGCATACATAGCTTCTTCTTTAACAAGTTCTAATAATGCATCTGTAAGCTGAATTTCATTTCCCTTACCTGGCTTAGTGTTATCTAAAATATCAAATATTCTTGGAGTTACTATGTATCTGCCTAATATTGCTATATTAGATGGTGCTTGTTCAATAGATGGTTTTTCTATCAATCCTTTAACTTTACAAACTTTATCTTCTACTAGTCTTCCCTCTACTATACCATATTTTGATACATTTTCTCTAGCCACAGTTTGTACACCTAATATACTTGTTTTATATTCATTATAGCAATCAATAAGCTGCTTTAAACAAGGCTTTTCTTCATTATATACAATATCATCTCCAAGAAGAATTGCAAAAGGCTCATCTCCCACAAAAGTCTTAGCACAACGTATAGCATGACCTAATCCTCTTGGTTCCTTCTGTCTTATATAATGAATATCAACCATATCTGATATATCTTTAACTACTTCCAACAATTCAGTCTTATTATTTTTTTCAAGTTCCATTTCAAGTTCTACAGATTTATCAAAGTGATCTTCAATACATTTTTTATTTCTTCCTGTAATAATTAGAATTTCTTCTATTCCTGAGGCAATCGCTTCCTCTATAATATACTGAATAGTTGGCTTATCAACTATAGGAAGCATCTCCTTTGGTTGAGCCTTTGTTGCTGGTAAAAATCTTGTTCCTAATCCTGCTGCTGGTATTATTGCTTTTCTTATTTTTTTACTCATTTTCCCATTCTCCCATTACTTGTATTATTTGTAGAATATTATATTTCAAATCACCTCCAAATGCTCCCTTATACATATAGTATAAATTGAAGTTTTGTGAAATCATTTAATTTATCTATAACATGAGATTCAATAAAAGCATTATAACATACGTAAATAAAATTCATCAAATAATAAATTGATATTACACCATTACGTGAAAATTGAAACTACCTTTATATGCAAATTGAATGTAGATAAAACAATTATTTAATTTTGATAGTTATTCATATGACGATAAGTCGGATATAACTAGAAACAATTACAGAAATCAGCTTGATTTGTTAGGATATTGATTTATCTGTAAAAATTTAAAATTCCGTAAGAATAAACATAATTACTTTGATATAATAGATTTGATATAATAGTAACGTGATAGTATAATAAGTATTAATATAGATGAATGTAGGTGTAATAATGAATAAAACATCGAGAAATTTAGGTCTAGATATTGCAAGAAGTATGGCAATAATCTTAGTATTAATTAGCCATGCAAAGTCATTTTCAGTTGATTATAATTTACAATTTTTAGGTGTCTGTGGATTGTTAGGCGTAGAAATTTTCTTTGTTTTAAGTGGATTTCTAATAGGAACTATAATAATAAAGAATTTAGTAAATAATCCTTCCATAAATTCTCTAAAGGAGTTTTACATTAGAAGATGGTTTAGAACACTTCCATTGTATTATCTAATTTTGTTTTTAACAGCTATTATAAGCCATTCCATTATTCCAAAAAGAAATTTTATATTTTTGCAAAACTTTAATGAGCACGCACTAAATTTTCTAGCAGTCTCTTGGAGCTTGTCTGTTGAAGAATGGTTCTATTTATTATTTCCATTGATATTAGTTATCTGTTTAAAGATATTTGAAAAAAAGATGGAAAGAAAAAAAATATTCTTTATTATTTCAATTTCTATAGCAATGTTTTCCTTAATATTACGTCTATATATTGTATATAAATATAATCCATCTTGGGATTATGGTATAAGAAAACAAGTGTTTTTAAGGATGGATTCGATGATGTTTGGAGTTATTTTAGCTGGAATAAATATATATTATAAAAATATGTATAGGAAATTTATAGAATCTAAGTTGTCTATAGTTTTATCAGTTATTGGATTTACAATGATTACACAATTCTATATATGGAATATGAATTCTGGTAAATTGTTTGATGAATCCATATTTTCTAAAACTTTTTTATTTAGCTTAATATCATTTATATGCATATCATTTATCGCATGGATGGAAAGTAGCATAGTTATTAATAAAAAATTAATAAAATATAGTATATCAAAATTATTTAATTTTATCAGTTCTATAAGTTATGTAATGTATTTTGTTCATTGGATTGTATATGGATTAATGCTAAATATTTTACATGGATGGAAAGGTGCTTGTTTAGCTATTATAATAACACTATTAGTTTCGTGGTTACTACATATATTGTATGAGGTCCCAATAATGAATTTAAGAGATAAAATTGATTTTAGGAAAAAAAATCAAATTATTGCAGAAGTAAAAATATAAATTTTCTAAATATTAAATCATAGAACTAAGTAGGAACCTTTTGCTTACTACTTAGTTCTATGATTTAATATTTTAATTAATAATATATTTATGTGTTACATTCTTAGAGTTCTGTAATCTTATTTTACCTAAGAATAATATCTTTAATATTGTATTATTAAAATTTATCTATATATCCAATTCCCTTTCCTTTTAATTCTATATTATTATATCCCCAAAATCCTATATTATTAATTTCTGCTGCCTCATAATCATTTATTGAATCTCCAATAAGAATAGTTTCATTTAAGTAATAATTATTCTGATTAATTATATTTTTTATTAGTTCATCTTTTTGTTTTGGTGATCCATTGATAGTCTTAAAATAGTCACATATTTCTAAATTATTGCATAGATACTGTAATTCCTTTTCTTCTGATCCTGATGCAATGTGAAAGTTATATTTCAAATAATTCTCTTCTATAAAATTAACTGTATCTGATATTAATATTTGCTTTGATGTTAATTTATCCTTCATTATTTTACTAAATGCTTCTGCATATTCTTGTATCTTATTCTCTGATATATCTCTATTTAGCAATTTATTATAAAAATATTGAATTTTATTGAATCTTGATCTCCCACCATTAGCATTATGATATTTAATTAATTTTTGAATTAGCTGCTCATTATACTCGCTAAATATTTCTCTAAAACCTTCTGTTCTTATACTCATGGAATCCACTATAACACCATCAAAATCAAATATTATATTCCTTATATGTTTAAATTCATCTTTATAGTTCATATATATTTCACCCTTAATTCCTAATTTTGTTCATCAAATAAGCTCTTCGTAATAAAATACATCTCTATTTTTTCTCTTAACAGATTTATCTCTTTCAAAATTGCCGTATTTCTTTGATTTCTGTCAACAGTTTTAAAGTTAAAATTCATATTCTCGTCAATATAATTCGAATTATCATCATATCCATCTAAACCACAAATAAATACATTGCTTATATTGAGCTTAATTAATAAATTTAATAGCATAATTATGGAATTATCTTTAGCATCCTCGACTTTTCCTAACAGCTCCTTATAAGATACTAAAATAGGTTCATTTTCATTATGCTCAATATTTGAAGTAAAAATAAATTTGTTTTCACTCTTTAATGAATCTATGATTTCAACTTTTTCGTTATATTCATCATATCTCTTTTGATTACTAAAAAAACAATAATCTACAGACATAAAACTTGGTACATAATTCAAAGATATAAATATTCTGTTTTTATTTTCACTTATTTTTTTTATCCCCTCGAGAACACTTTTTCCAGGAGCAATTATATATATATCTTTAAAAACAAGGTCTTTTTTAAAGTCAATTAAATCCGTGTAATTGCTTATATTTGAAGAATTAAAATCAATATATTTTTTTTCTATGTACTCTTTATCAAATTCTACTTTTTTCTCATCAGGTATATTTTTTAAAATAAGCTGAATATTCTTTATCGTTAATGTATTTTTATTAACTAAAAATGTAGCGTAATTGGGATGGCAATTACATTCTCCTGAAATGTAATATGATATTGAATAACCCCAATATTTATCTGCATATATTCTATTTATATATTTATCTATAATATCTAATATTGGCTCTATCTTATATTCTTTATTATAAGTTTTATTTAAGTGTTCAGTTATTAATTCAGTAGGTAAATTTCCTGCACCTCTTCCCATACCAAAAATAGATGAATCTATTATTACATCTCTATTATTAAACATATTAACAAACTCTAATGCATTAGTATAAGCTAATTGTAAGTTATTATGAGCATGAAAACCAATTTTAATATCTTGTCTTAAATTATGGTTAAAAAGATATGATAATCTTCTTATATCATTTAAATTCATAGCTCCAAAACTATCTACTATATACACTCCACATATATCCAACCTATTACATTCTGTAATTAATTGTAAAATTTCAGCATCTGTATAGCTGAGAGTCACCATAGGTTGAATAAATACTTTATATCCTTTTGATATAAGAATATTTACGTCATTAAACATCTTATTTAATTGAGTTTTCTTAAATGTGATTCTTACACCTGTAATCTTACTTTCTGATGTTATTTGATCTAGATTATTAAAGTCAAATTCTCCGTAATTAATCATTATTACATAATCTTTATTAATGTCAACCTCATTCATTCTCTCTTCTAATTCTTGAACGTTATTTACTATTGTCTTTTGAATATCCGTTATAGATTCATTTAAATATCCGCACTCAATTATATCAATATTTGATTCATTTAACGATTTTATTATTCTATTCATATTAAATGAATCAAAGTTCCAATCATTTATATATCCTCCATCTCTTAATGTACAATCTAATATCTTTATATTTCTCATTAAATTTGCCCTCTTCACTTACTATTAACAATATTTTTAAATATTGACTCAGCTATTATAAAATCTTCCTCATAATCTATATCTATTGCTTCTAATTTATTTTCAATATATAGAACAGGCTTTTCGCCAATTCTACATTTTCCCTTATTAAATGATTGTCTCGTAAATATGTAAAAATTTGAATTCTCTTCATATATAGATTTCAAATCTTGAGTTCTTTCAAGAATAGCTGGATTATGATTTATTGGTTCTCCTTTATCATCATACAACCTTGTTTTTAATTCTGTTACTGAAAATACTGAATCATACTTATCCATGTTTTGAATTAACTTCTCTATAGCTTCATCTATTGTAGCGCTTGTTAATAGTGGATTTGTACTATGAGTTTGAATGAAATATTCTCCATCTATATTATTTATATCATATTCTATTATTTTATTCATAGAAACTAGATCTCCTCTTAACGGACTGTCTCTAATGATTATTTGAATATCAGTGAAATTTTCTTGTATATCTTTAATTATTTCTTCTGAATCAGTATCTATAACAATTTTTTTTATATATTTTGATTTCAACAAAGTTTCCATCATATTGTGATACAATGGCTTTCCATTAAAATTTCTCAAGTTTTTTCCTGGTACTCTTTCTGAATGACCCTTCATTGGCATTAATGCTGTAAAATACATACTAAATCTCTCCTAACAATTGATTTTATCTATTATATATCATCATTATTTTAAAATTAAAATATAACTACATAATATATATTTGTTACCTAATAATTAATTTATTATATTACAATTATAAACTAAAATTAAATATATAAAAATGTAAACTTTTTAGGCTACAACTCTAGGATTAATTCTCATTACTTTGGAGTCATGCAATTTATAGATGTAACCTTTTTCTATTGTACCAACCTTCATGTAACAACTTCATCTTCACTAAATTTAATTTCTTTTAATTCTTTTATCCATCCATTAATTGTTGATCTTGCAATGCCATATTCACTATTTAACTCTGTTAAACTCATTCTTGATTTATATAAATTTACTATAATTTCTTTGTAATCATTTATATATATTTTGCTATTACCCATTCATGAGCACTCACTTTCTTTACTAAATAATATTTTACTTAGTTCGACTTGAGTTGTCCACTAATTTATACTAACACCATATTAAATATTAAGTTTTAAAACGCAGTAGAAAGGAACTATTATGGTTCTACTTGGTTTAACATCATCTAATCTTTTCTACTGCTACAAGTAGATTCTTTGACACTTACCTTTAATTAGGTACAACATAATTTCTATGCTAAGTCTTTTCTTATATTACATCTTATAAGCTGTTTGTTTAAAGCAAAAAAACAGATGAAATTTTTTTAATTATCTTATCTATTTTATCTATTTCATTACGTTACATTATTTCCGTAATTCTGCACACGAACTAGATTTTATAGAACAAAAAAATCGTTGTTCAAAGTCGTCGATGAAATTCGTAAGGATATAAATAAGTTTCTTAGCTATGAATATGAGTGATATAGAATAATAGATAATATGCCGATTCCAGTCTGCAAGTTCGGAAGATCGCATTTTAATAAAGCATTTATTCATAAAGCTGATTACAGAAAATATGCTTCAAAAAAAGAAACTTATTCTGGATTTAAGCTTCATGCATTAATTACATTACATGGCTATTCAACTGATTTTACATTAACTACTAGCAAGCAATATCAATGATATAATTGCAAATATGGGAGCTAACCGAAAATTGTATAAATCTTATCTCACTTAAAAGAAACAATAGTAAGAGTTTAATTCCAAAGGATTTAGACAAATGGTATTTAAATCTAAGAGAAGAGTTAAAACCTTTGTTCAGCTATCTGAACAACTGAATCTACAAAGGTTTTAACTAAATCTATGTGTGTGGCTTATGAATTGAATAAACAATAAGATTTTGGCTCATAATATTTTCTACTTTATCAATAAAACCTTAAATATTAATACATATATATGCGAATAAACTGTTAGAAAATAACAAAAGAAACATAGCAAGAATTAGTGTAAAATAAAAATCATGAAAAACCATTTTATCTTAAAACTAATGGAAATATATTGCTATATTTCTGCTATATATGATAGCAGAATAGCATATACTGTGCAACGTTTTAGTAACAACTGTTTGCCCAAATTCACAGATGAGGAAGTAATAACAGTATATTTATGGGCAACACTACAAAAACAGTTTACTAAAAAGGATGTTTACAAATATGCTATAAATCACTTGATAGATTATTTTCCTAATATCCCAAGCTATTAAGCTTTTAATAAAAGACTCAATAACTTACATGAGGCTTTTAAATAAATTACTGCTACATTAGCAGCATTATTTGAAAATAAATTTTCAGCATTTGCTGAAAGTGTTATCGACTCTTATCCGATAGCGTTAGCAAAAGATAAACGCTCATACAAAGGAAAAGTAGCAAATTTAATATGCAATAAGGGATATTGTGCGACTAAAGACTTTCATTATTATGGTTGCAAGTTACATGTTATTGCTCATGTAAGGCCAAAAACAACACCTTATCCTGAATATGCATTAATAACTCCAGCATCAGAGCACGATTTGCATGCCGTTAGAGAACTCATAGCAACCTTTGAAAATCGTAATATATATGCTGATAAAGCATATATTGATTCTGAGCTAGAAGCATTAGCACAAGCTAATGGAACGACCATTTTAACACCTGCAAAGAAGAAACCTGGGCAGAAACTACTGGATTCAGCTGAATCATTGCATTCTACTGCTGTAAGCCGTATTAGACAGCCAATAGAATCGCTTTTTAATCAAATTGATGAAAAAGTGAAATTGCAAAATGTATCTAAAGTTCGCTCTTTAAAATGTGTTTTAACTCATGTATGGGGTAAACTTGCAGTATTTATGTTATCTTTTTGCAACATAATAACTTATTTGTTACTTTCAGAATATTAAAACTTTTTTAATATTGATTCGTATATATATCTAAAATTAAGTATTTAGTATTTGGTTAAACTTTCCTAAAGCTTTACTTTAGAGTCAGTGGGATATTATGCCATTGTACCATGGTGTAGATATGCTATTAATGAAAAATTATCTTTTAGCACAACCAGTTATTTTAGATACCTTTACATTGAAACTCAGATAAAATAATTTTGTTTGAATACAAAATTATCTACTTCCTAATAAAATACTATTTAAATATTCTATAAATTCATCTTTAAGTTCTGGTTTTCTAAGAGCATATTCAACAGTTGCCTCCAAATATCCAAGCTTATCCCCAACATCATATCTCTTACCTTCAAAATTATAAGCATACATTGCTTCTTCATTAATAAGCTCCAACAATGCATCTGTAAGTTGAATTTCATTTCCTTTACCTGGCTTAGTGTTATCTAAGATGTCAAATATTCTTGGAGTTACTATGTATCTACCTAATATTGCAGTATTAGAAGGTGCTTCATGAACAGCTGGTTTTTCTACTAATCGTTTAACTTTGCAAACTCTATTTTCTACTGGTATTCCCTCTACTATACCATATCTCGATACATCTTCTTCAGCCACAGTTTGTACACCTAATATGCTTGTTTTATATTCATTATAACAATCAATAAGCTGCTTTAAACAAGGCTTTCCTTCATTATATACAATATCGTCTCCAAGAAGAATTGCAAAAGGCTCATCTCCCACAAAAGTCTTAGCACAACGTATAGCATGACCTAATCCTCTTGGTTCCTTCTGTCTTATATAATGAATATCAACCATATCTGATATATCTTTAACTACTTCCAACAATTCAGTCTTATTATTTTTTTCAAGCTCCATTTCAAGTTCTACAGACTTATCAAAGTGATCTTCAATGCATTTTTTATTTCTTCCTGTAATAACGAGAATTTCCTCTATTCCAGAATCAATTGCTTCTTCAATAATGTACTGGATAGTTGGCTTATCAACTATAGGAAGCATCTCCTTAGGTTGAGCCTTTGTTGCTGGTAAAAATCTTGTCCCTAATCCAGCTGCTGGGATAATTGCTTTTCTTATTTGTTTGTTCATTCGTAAACCTCCTATACTTTGTTGAAACTATAGTATATCTTAAAATTAACATTATGCCATTCATTTAAATTCTTACGCGTTTTGTTAATTTGTGTATCATATATCTTTCATAACTACGTTGTTATTTTTATTCAATATATAATTATTGTTCGCAATATACCAATATATTGTCTATATTGTTTTTTCAATTTTTAGTAACAGCAAAATTTATAATCTTTCTTAATGTTTCTACAATGTCTTTTGCTTAAAATTCCCAACTGCTTCCTAATTTAAATATATTGCTTCTTCGCGATTTATTAGATATTTCATTGCTAATAAATGTGCTTCTATTAAATCTTCTAAATGTACATAATCACTTACGCATGTATCATCTTCTTTTACACCAGTAAAATTACAATAACAAAGAACTACCTACTTAGGTCTTGCCAGTAAATAATATTCCTTTTAAATTAGCATTATTTTAAATATTTTCTTAGCATTTAGGGCATTTTTTAAGCAAAAATCATTAAAAATATTAATAAGTTAATATAAAATTCAGATGTTGATGTACAAGTTTTTCTGAGATTTTGCTTAAAACCCTTGCACTTATATTAGATAAAATATGCCTTTAGACCAGTTTATATAAATATTTATGAATTGCTGAGCAAGCCCTACTTAATGACACAAACTTTATGATACCACTTTATCACTTTTTCCATATTAAGCTTGGTTCAGCATAAGCTGATACTGTTGGTGTGAAACTATCTGCTTAACATTATTTTTATTCCCAATTTTTAGTAACACTTGCATTTTATAAACATTATTACTCAAATACATAACACCTTCAAATTCTTCTTTTTTAATACATCTGTTAAAAATTCTTTGCCTCTAATATCTTACTTATAAAACCTTGCTTTCCCGTTGACATAAAATTCATAACTAGTTTTTAAGTTATATCCATCAACTACTACATGGCATTTGTTATTAATTAATTGATTACAACATGAGATCCTGTATGTCAAGCTCCACCTAATGCTAAAAATGACCCTATATTGTTTATTAATTAATTTTATCCAATTCTACATAATAAGGAACAAGAAAATACTATATTACTTCTTGCTCCATAACTTATTTATTCTTTATATGCTTTTTTTAATTACTGAAAAATCTTTGACTGCTTGCCAACCTATTTTAGTAATTCTTCTAAAATTAATAGAATTAACCCCACCTTGTCTTGGTCTAAAAGTAATAGGTACAAATTTAATATTTTCTTTATGCTTAACTAATAATACAGTTAGCATTACATTAGATAAATTAAAATCCTTTGGTATTTTAGGAATATATTTTTCTAATACGCTTTTTTTAATTAACCTAAATGGTGTATTGGCATCTGTAATTTTTAAACCAAATATCATCCTTAATACAAGCTTCAAAGTCTTTGTAACAAAAACTCGTGAAAATCCGTCTTGTCTATGATTTCTATGTCCAATGGTTGCACTATATTCTTTTCTTTCTGCCCAAAATGGCCAAAATTCTGAAGGTAACGTTTGCCCATCTGAATCTGTCTGGAAGATATAATCCGCACCATTCTTTAATGCATAATTATATCCATATAATACTGTAGCTCCATGTCCTCCATTTGGTTTTGTAATAGGATTCAAATAAGGTAATTCTCTAGCTAGTTCCTTTAATTTTTCATATGTATTATCTTTGCTTCCATCATCTATAATAACAAGTTTTGACTCTCCTCCAATTTTTTGTACTACTTCATGCCATTCTCTAGCAACAGCTTCAATGTTCATTTCCTCATTATATGATGGAATTACAATATATAAGTTGTCCATTTTATCCTACCCTTCCATATGTTATTACTTTATTTAATATAAATTGAAATATAGCAACTAAAACAACCGAGAATAATTTAACCCACATGGCCTTAATATTCATCAAATTAGTCCCTACATATAATATTATCATTGACAAAAGCATACCTATATAGCCTACAGAAAAAAAACTAATTGCTCTTTTCACAATATTATTTGTAATTTTAAAATTAAAATAAGTATTTAAAAAGAAACTTGTAGTTATTCCAATATTTATACTAATAAAATTAGAACTATAAATATTCCATCTTAAAGAATCAAAAAATGCAAAACATAGACTATCCAGCCCTGCTGAAATACCACCAATTATACCATATAAAAATAGTTCTAATATAATTGGATATTTTTTAATAATAGATTTAACCACGGTTCTATACCTCCATGTTTTGTGAAACTTCTAAAGCCTTTTCAATTGCGGCGTCCATATTATAATATTTATATTCTGCAAGTCTACCACATAAATAAATATTCTTAAATTTACTCAATTCATTTCTATATAATTCATAATTCTTTTGGTTTTCCTCATTAATTATAGGATAATATGGGTCTAATTCTTTTTCTAAATTAATATCCCATTGAAGTGGAAATTCCTTCAGTATTGTTGTCTTTTCTTCAATTTCTTGTTTACTCAAATATTTAAATTCCGTAATTCTAGTAAAATCAAAATCATTAGGATAATTTACAACTGAATTAGATTGATAATGTGTCTTTTCATGTTGCTCAAAAACTAAATTTAATGAACGATAAGGAAGTTGTCCAAATTTATAATCTAAAATTTCATCTATAGCACCAGTATATACTAACGTTCCATTAAATTTAGTGCCATCTACAAATATTTCTTGTGAATCAAAGTTAAACTTAATTCTTTTAGTTGCATCACTATTTAACTCAACTTTAATATTATGATGATTTAACATGTTTTCAAATATAAGTGTATATCCATTTTCAGGCATATATTGAATTTCATCTTGGAAGTATCTTTCATCATATCCTAAATTTACAGGAACTCTATTAATTACTGATTTATCAACTTCACCAACCGGAACTCCCCATTGTTTAGCTGTATAATTAGCAAAAACTTTTTCAAAAACATATTCACCAAATTCTTTAATTTTATTGTCATTATGATTAATTAAATCAAGAATTGATACTTTCTTTTGATTAGGATAACACTTCAATAATTTCTCTTTTAAAATTTCAGATTTATCTGCATCAAATAAAATATCAATAGATTTAAAATTAAATGGAATAGGAACTAATTCCCCATCAATCTGGCCAATTACTTTATGTTCGTACTTAAACCATTTTGAGAATCTTTGTAAATAGTCAAATGCTTTTTTACTGTTTGTGTGAAAAATATGAGGCCCATACCAATGTACTGAAACTCCATTGCTATCTAAACTCTCATACATATTTCCACCAATATGATTTCTTTTTTCAATTACTAATACTTTTTTTCCTTTTTGTGCTAATTCGTGAGCAATAACGCTGCCTGAAAAACCACTCCCTACAATAATTACATCTTCCATTTTTATTTTCTCCTTCATATTAAATATATTAATTATTCATATTTTTCTCTATTGTACTAAGCTTATCGTTCATAATAAGTTATAAAAAACAAATCTTTACCTAATATAACATTATTTATTGTTGCATTCAACTCCTTAATGCTATCTGAATTCGAAGCATAGAATGTCAATGCTGTGTCTGTTACATTTGATTTTGTAGATATCTCTAATTTATACTTCTTATCTTCTGAATTTTTTATTGAATCAAACTTAAATTTTAATATATCATTATCTTTTATTGTACTCAAATCATATTGTTTTTCTGCAACTATCATGTTTTTTTCATCACAAAGCTTAAGATTAATTATACCCTTTTGATTTTCTTTCGCAAAAGTTGCAACCATAAGCTGAATTTCTACCAAATTGTCTTCATTACATAAAATTTCTTGTGTAACTGTAGAATTTATAATATTCCCTAAGTTTCCTGCTCTATCTTCCTGTGAAAATCCATTGTTGAAAGTGTCATAATTATTCTTTTTAAGAGTATTTAATATTTCATCTTTATATTTATTATTAAAGTATATATTTTTATCTACTATTGGTAGATTGAAATAATTATCCTTTATAAAACTTAATACTTCCGAACCATAATCCTTTAAAATATATCCCCAAATATTTGATTCCGACTCAAAATATATTGCCTTTGGAGAATTTTTTGTTAAATCTTTTATAATTTCTTCATTCTTTCCTGGAACAGCGTCTATCCATGGTAAATAAAAAATATATTTATCTGCGGGAAGTCTTTTTATGGTAGAATATAGAGCTATATGAACTGGCGCTTGCCATATCCTATCATTTTCATTTGTCACTAATTCTATTATTTTTTCATGTTCTTTCTTCTGAAAATCATTTTTCAAAGGAAAAATGACTTTTACGTAATTTCCAATCATAACCACAAAAACAATAAGAATAGTAATTTTATAAATAACTTTCCAAGTAGTTATTTTATTTTTAAATTCAATAGAATTAATTATTTCAACCATAATGTACGAAAACATGAATAAAGCTGGCATATAAAAAGGGGCTCCATGAAAACTATCTCCTCTCATGTATGATAGATATATGAATCCTGCAATAAAGCCCACCAATTTATACTTTTTCTTTAAAACTAAATGTGAACAAAAAAGCATAAAAGATATTTTGGTAACTATACTAAAAACTAAGTTCATATCAAATTTTGAAGAATTAAACATAGTCATTATACTTTCAAATGGTGATAATATAAATACACTAATATTTCTAATATGCTTTAAAATTAATGTTACCGCTGTGTCATCTCCAGTAAATTTGCTATAATATTCTGTGTTAAACTTAATACCAGATTCTATAAAAGCTGAAAAACTCTTAGTGAAAATCATATATGCTACCCATAACAAAAATGGCAGTAAAACTATAATTGCAAAAACTACATCTTTTTTCATATTTTTAACTATATGCAATTTTTCTTTTCCATATAAATTTAATCTAATTACAATATAATAAATATAAAAAAACATTAATGGGTATACAGATATTAATGTTGATGTAAAAGCAATAAAAGTCATAATTGAAATAACAATCTGTTCTTTTATACTAAAATCAAATTGTAAATTAGATAAAACTATTAGAAAAATAGTTGTAATTGAAACAGCGAAAAAAGAATCTGCTAAAACCATTTGTCCCCAAAAATATGGCATAGTCAAAGAGTATACTACAAAAAATATACATAAAATCAATGGATTTATTTTGTCTTTAAAAACAATATATAGAATTATAAAGTATACAAATAAACATAATAAAAATGAAACTCTTAACATAACAGGATCTTGAAATCCCATTATGTTAAATATAGCCATAAAATAGTATGGAAATGGCATATGATGTGCAAAAATGTCTCTATATATTACCCAACCTTTTGATACTAACCATGATCCAGTTATAACATCGCCCTCATCGCAAAAAATCCCATTTCCAAACTGGAGCATTAGTAAAATAAACGTAATACTAAAACAATAAAAATGTTTAGTTTTTACAAACTCTCTAAACTTAATCATCAAAAAAATTCCTTTCCATTCATATTATGCAAGCTTTTATTTTTCATATTAATTAAACTATGCATATAAATCTAATACATCTTGTTTAATATTATCCCAATCTCTTTCCTTCGCAGTTTTTAACCCATTTATTGTTAAATTTTTACGCAATTCCTTATTATCACAAACTTTGTTAATAAATTCAACAGCCATATCAATATTACCTTGTTCATACAATAAGCAATTTTTTTCGTGAACAAGATATTCAATATTACCATCATTAGGCGCAACAATTGAAATACCACCAGTTGCCATCATTTCTAAAGGTGGATATGAAAAACTTTCTAAAATACTTGATTTAATAAGAATATGGCATTGTTTATATACATCTGGCACTTGCTCATTAGGAACCCTATGTAAAAATTTATCAACATAATAAAATTCTTTTGGTTTTCCTTGATAAGACATATACCATATTTCAAATTTATTTTTGTCCAACTTATCAATAATTTTAAAACTCTCATCTACATTTTTATAATAATCATCACTATTTCCTTCTACTAATATTCTTATTTTTTCATTATTAAAATCTCTTTCACAACTATTAAATCGAGATAAATTTATACCATTAGGTGCAAATTTGCATGCCTTTTCATAATCTGATTTTAACCACTCTTCACACCATTTAGAAATAGTTATATATTTTATATCATGATTATCACAATATGTTGAGTTTGCTTTTAATTTAAAATATTCACCATCTTCATAAAAATTTGTTTCAAAATTTTGCACTATATAGTATTTGTCCTTAATATGAGGATACAACAATAAAAAGTCTACTGTAGCCCAAAGAGTAGCAACACACTTATCAAGGTTGCCATGAATTGATATTTCTTGTTTAGAAAAACATAATATTTCTTTTCCTTCATATTGTAAGTTTTTATTTTCAAACCCTTCATTTATAATTAACACATCAAATCCGGCTTCCTTCAAAATAAGACAATGCTTTAAAACTACTAATACACCACCACTAGTTTGTACCGATGGTAACACAAATGCAATATTAGTTTTCATTTTACTTCTAATATATTTTGTAAGACGATGTGCGGTATATGTAGTAATACAATTTTTATAAGTATATTTATGTGCATTTACTGCAATTTGCTTTCTATAATCCGAATCATTAATTAATTTGGTTAACACTTCATACCATTCTTCATTGTTAGAACATAAAAATCCCGTTTCTCCATGAGAAATCATTTTCTTCATAGCACCAACATCACTGGCTACAGTAACAACCTTAACCAAACTAGCTTCAACCCATTTATTTTCGGATTTAGCTTCATTAAATATACTTTGCTCAACAGGTGCAATATTAATGTCTACACCAGCAATGAGCTCAGGAAGCTTCTCCCAGTCCACAAATGGATTAGCAATTACTCTCTCCTTAAATGGTTGTAATTCATTTGGTATATCTAATTCTCCTACAATATGTAGCTCTACATTGAAATTTTCTTTCATAATTCTAGTTATGACTGGCAATACCATTGTAAAATCATCATTATGTGTTATACTACCACTAAAATATCCTATTTTTATTTTGTTTAATTTAGATAACTTTTTTTGAGCTAAAATAATCGATTCTTTTTCTTTCTTACTTTTAGCTGATTTAATATCTTTAAAAGGTAATACATCTCTGTTGTAAACAGCTTTATTTGAAAGTTCAACCATTCTATTAGATGCAGTGTTTCTATTAATATAAACTTCTGGAACATAATTTTTTAGTTCACTAGCTAATCTTTCAGTAGTGGTTATAGCACTATCACACATACAAAGTGTCTCTCTCATCCTATTTACACCACTATCGTAATTTGCTTTTTCTTCTGCACTTAATGTTTTTAAATATCTAATAGAATCTGTATAATTAGTATCTATTACAAGATCATCAATATCAAAAATAACAGTTTTATTATGTTGTTTAGCAAGTTTAATAAATTCTCTAATAGTATCAGTAATAGGACATCTAAAGAATATAAAAACTCTGTAATTTCTTATTAAAGTTAAAGAAACATCTTCATAAAAAATCTCCTCTGATAATATTCCTCCAGCCTGCAATTGCTCTCTTTGATGAGAAACTCTATATCTTGATGGATGTGGTAAATAGCATCCATTGATAAATAATACATCGAGAAATTGTTTATCAAGACCACTTTTTCTTTCAACGTTTCTGCATTTTTTTATATAATTTATAGTTTTTTTAATTAAAGTCTTTAATCCATCATTCTTTAAAGTGTCAATACTCTTTTGTATAAGCATTTTTATACGTTCCATAAAATATCACCTAAAAACCTTTTCCTTTAAATTTTTTTTATATAATCTAATATATCTCTCAACGGTTTAGTACCTTTCCAAATTGTACTATTAGAAATATTATTATAACTTAATAATATTTTCTCTTTTTGTTTATCAAGTTCATCTATAACTGCTGATAATTCTGAATTTTGTTTTTTAAATGCTTGGTTTTGATTATTTGCCTCTTCTATTTGTTTGCTAAGACAAGTTTTCTCTTCATCCATTTTTCGGATTTTTTCTTTATAATAATCATTATCTCTTTTTAATTGATTATTAAGAGAATCATACTCCAATATTTTGTTAGATTGCTCACTTAACTGCTCACCTTTATCATAACATTCTTGAATACACAAAAAGTATTTTTCAGCGGATTTTTTTAATTCAAATCCCCTTTTATGGAAAATCAATTCCAATTTATTGTCTGAATTGGATAATATTGTTTCTTCATCTATACTAAATTGACTTATATAATATTGGAAATTCTTAAGATAAATTTCCTCTACACTTGGTTCGTCACATCTCCATGATAAATATTCACTATCATTCATAAATGAAAATGGAATCATGTACGCAAATAAAACAAAATTGAGGAATTTATTTATATTTTCGAATTCGCCTTTGTCGTTAAAATCTTTGAAATTGCAAAATTGATACGGTGATTTTCCCAAGTTATAAACTTTCTTACCTAGTAACATAGCTTCAAACGCCATATTAGAAGATATAGTTGCAATACTTTCACATTTTAAAATATACTCTAGAGATGATCTTGAATTATCGAAATTCAACTTATTATCTAATTCTTCTTTTAACTTTTTCCTTAGAGGGTCAGCTGGATGTAATCTAAACAATATATCTTTAAAATCAAAATTCTCGACAGTTTTAGTTAAAAGTGTATTGCTATCACAATTACTTCGAGCTATATCAAAATAATTTTTCTTGCCTGACGATGCAACCCCGACTTTAAACTCGGGTTCTCGATCCAATAAATATATGTATTCTAAATATTTTTCATCTAGAAATAATGCTAAAAGTTCTTTATTAGATAACATCGGTAAATTGATATTCTTTTTAGCAAAATCATAATATCTTTCCTCTAAACTATTTACGGTATGTACACCCTTAAAATCAAAATAACCTAAATGAAAATAATTATATTTTCTTAAAGGTGCTAATTCAAGATGTATAACTTTTATGCCATATTTATTTGCTATTTTTTTTAAACTTTCACTTGTATTCCAATTTAAGAATGCTGTTATTTTTTTATTATATTTAGCTTGTATTTTAGCTATTATATCCTCTAAAAAAGATTCTAATTCTTCATTTTCTCCCATCATGTAATTAATATAGGCATTTTCTTCTGAACCGTATTGTTTTATTATACTATCACTTACACTCTCTGGAATAAAGTACTTATCTATTTGTTTATCTTGATCTTCGCAAAAACGATAAACGTCAGTCCAGTTATGTTGGGATTCATCGAGAAAAACATTATTATTAACAAAATGATCATGTATCGGAAAATCATATCTTTCTTGAGCAATAATTGGATAGTTACATTTACAACAGAATGATATGAATTTATAATACACCCAATCCAGTTCAAATCTTTTTTCAGGGTTAAGACTAAAAACAAATGGTATTATCATATATAACTCTCCCATGTCTTATTAACGTTAATTTCACGTTATTATTTCTCATATTCATCACATATCTCTTTAGCATCTCCGCTCATTTTAACTGTTCCATTATCAAGCCAAACAACTTTATTACACATTTCCCTAATTTGACTTAGACTATGTGAAACAAAAAGCACCGTTGTACCACCATTCATAAGTTCTAACATTCTAGCTTTACTTTTTGCTTGGAACTTGTCATCACCAACTGCTAAAATCTCATCAACAATTAAAATTTCTGGATTTACTACTGTTGCAATTGAAAAAGCTAATCTCATTAACATACCAGATGAATAATTTCTGATAGGTACATCAATAAACTTTCCTAATTCCGAAAATTCTACTATTTCATCATATTTTTCTAATAAAAATTCTTTTGAATATCCAAGTATTGCTCCATTTAGAAAAACATTTTCTCTTCCTGTTAAATCGTGATCAAATCCAGAACCGAGCTCAAGCATCGGTACAATATTTCCACCTATTGTTACTGTACCTTTAGTAGGTTTTAATATGCCAGATATAACCTTCAAAACAGTACTTTTTCCAGCACCATTTCTTCCTATTATCCCAACAACTTCACCTTTATTAACTTCAAAACTTACATCCCTTAACGCATGAAATTCTTCATATTTCAACTTTCCTTTTACAAAGGTCATAAGATATTCTTTTATGCTTTTTATTTTATCATATGACATTTTATATGTCATACATACATTATCAACTTTTATCATTTCTACTACCCTCTTATAAATTTAATACAAATTTGTCTTGACTTTTCTTAAATATTATCGCACCTATTAAAAGAGTTCCCATTGAAAAAATTATGCAATATAAATACGCCATTGGTTCAGGCGACACTCCTTGTAAAATTGCAATTCTTATGAATCTTATAAAATGATACATAGGATTGATTTTTAAAATAAAACTAAATGTATCTGGAATAATATTTTCTGGATAAAATAGCGGTGTTGCATACATCCACAACAAACTTATCACATTCCATAAAAACTGAGTATCTCTAAAGAAAACCATAGTAGAAGATAAAATAAATGCCATGCCTATACAAAATAATACTGTACATATAAGCGCAAATGGTATAAGAAATATTGAAAAAGTTATTTTAGTATTAGTAAGTAACATTACAATAGTCAATGGTATTAAAGATAACAATAAGTTAATTACAGATGAAAATACTCTTGATACTGGATAAATATATTTTGGTACATAAACTTTAGTTATTAAAGAAGCGTTCCCTATTATAGACATAAGTCCCATACCACACGCCTCAGAAAAAAAGTTAAATACCACTATCCCAGATAATAAATATACCGGAAAGTTTGGTATATCACTTTTAAATATTGTTGAAAAAACTATATATTGTACAGTCATTGTAAGAATTGGATTTAAAAAGCTCCATAATATTCCCAATACTGAACGTTTATACTTAGTTTTAAAATCTCTTTCAACCAACTGACTTAACAAAAATTTATATTTTATAAATGCTGTCATTACATTAAGGCCTAAACTTTGTTTTTCATTTTTTTGCTTTGATGCTAAACTAAGCATATAGCTTATTAACAAAATAAGCCCTATTAAAAATATAAACCAATAATATTGTCCAAACCACAATTTTTCCCCACATTCAACATTTAATAATAATGTATTCTCATTTAGCTGTTCATTTACATAAAGAGGTAACCCTTCAATACCTTTTCCTGTATATAAAGTAATAGAATTATTAATATCGTCTATATCTGAAGTAATAATTAATGCTAGTGTCTTACCTTCAATCCCTATAATTTTACTTCTAATATCTAGAACCAAATTACTATTATCCTTTAATGTAGAAACATCTATTGTTTGATTTAAAATATTATTTCCATTTTGTTTATCTACTAATTTGATAAATAAATTCCCTTTATTTACTCTCGCATAAGTAGCTACCTTAATACTAATTTTGTTAATAATATCAGCATTAACAGAAAAATCTTGTTCTATTGTAGTATTATTTAATATCGCTCCAATTGGCGAATCTCCAACCTCATATGATAAACTATTATTACTTTTGCCAATTTTGAGTTGTTCTCCACCAATAAAATAGAATGATGTTCCTATAATTAAATAGGCTATAACTAATATCACACTTAATTTTTTCACATTTATCTTTCCATTCATTTTACTAACCTCTTATATCTATTAAATATCTATCTAAAGCATCTTCCCAGGTAGGCAATAAATTAAATCCATTATCTATAAGGCTCTTTTTAGAAAGTCTTGAATTAAAAGGCCTTGCAGCCTTTGTTGGATACTCACTTGTAGGAATAGAATTTATTTTGCAATTTAAATCTGCTTTTTTCATAATTTCTGATGCAAATTCTGACCAAGAACAAAGTCCTTCATTAGTAGCATGATAAACCCCATACTTTTCAGATATAGCCATATCACATAAAAGTGGTGCTAAATCAAAGGTATAAGTAGGGCTTCCTATTTGGTCACATACAACATTTAAACTTTCTTTCTCTTTTCCTAGTCTAAGCATTGTTTTAATAAAATTATTTCCATTAACACCAAATACCCATGAAATTCTAACTATAAAGTATTTATCTAAAATTTCTTTTACTTTTAATTCACCTTCATATTTGGTCTTTCCATATACTGAAAGAGGCTTAATATTTCCATCCACCTCAAATTCTTCATTTCCTTGACCGTCAAATACATAATCAGTAGAAATGTAAATCATCTTAGCATCTATATTTCTACAAGCCTTTGCTATATTTTCTGTACCATATACATTTACTTTATTGCATATTTCTTCTTCATCTTCTGCTCTATCTACTGCTGTATATGCTGCACAATGTATAACACATTTAGGCTTTAATTTTGAAATATATTCATATGTAGCATTACTATCTGTTATATCTAAATCTTTTATGTCAATCCCCAAACATTCAATATTTCTTCTTTCTAATTCTTTTACAACATCAAATCCTAATTGTCCATTCACTCCAGTAACTAAAATCATTTTTCTTTTTCTCCTTTATAATATGACTTTTACTTCTGAATCTTTTATAATATCCCCTTTTGAGTTAACTTAATAATATATTTAAATATATTATTAGGTAAAAAAGGTAGTAAAAACTCTATTAAAATAGAAATTTTATGAAAACTTCTATATTTTATCATAACCTTTAAATCTTTAATATTCGGCCTTTGAAAATAATTATTTCTAGCCTCTATCCAAATTAAACAATTATTTATATGTTCTTTTAACTCCTCATAGTTTAATCTTTCCTGTAACGATTTATATCGACAAAGGAAATCCTCTATCCTTTTATTATAATACGTTTTTTTATCATATATATCCTTTAAAATTCCAGTTTGATTAGAACTATGTTGTCTATATTTCACTAAAGGTTTATTTATAAACTCTATTTTTCCATTTATAGCTGCCATAATGGCAATCCACTGATCATGAATTAATGTTTCTTCAAATGGTATAGCCTTTTTAGCTATATCCTTTCTAACCATCATTGCACATCCAGTCACAAAATTACTCATCAATAAATCTTTTGCTAAATTATATCCTGATTTATATACAATTCTTTTTCTTATATCTGTAATACTACTAGCTGTTTTCTTTCCATTTTCATTAATTATTGAAAGATCACTACATACAAGTGTTACATCTTTTTCTAAAAATTTTTCTATCATTAAAGATATTTTATCAGTTTCCCAAATATCATCTTGATCACAATATGCAAAAAAATCACCTTCTGCCATTCTAGTAAGTTCTTCAAATGCTTTATTTGATCCTTTATTTTCATTTCCTCTTATTAATTTATATGAAAACTTTGTAATATAATTTTTGATAATGTCTTCATCTATAGGACAATCAGGGCAATCATCATAAACTAATAATTCCACATTTCCATATGTTTGTTCGTTCAACGAAATCAGCTGTTCTATAAACCAAGATTTCTTTGGTTTATAGACAGCCAACAGTATAGATACTAATGGTTTATTATCCACCATTAAAGAACTATCTGTCTTCATACATGTTCTTGTAGTAGTTTTGATATTCACCACTGATTATATTTTTCCACCAAGTCTTATTATCTAAATACCACTTAATAGTCTTTTTAATTCCGTCATCAAACGTTGTTGTAGGAAGCCATCCAAGTTCATTATGAATCTTTGCTGGATCTATTGCATAACGCATATCATGTCCCTTTCTATCCCCAACATATTTAATAAGTTCTTCTGATTTTCCTAATTCATGAATTATTGTTTTAACTACTTCTAAATTCGTTCTTTCATTATGTCCACCAATATTATAAACTTCTCCAACTCTGCCATTATGAATAATCAAATCAATTGCACTACAATGATCCTCTACATATAACCAATCACGTACATTTTCACCAGTTCCATATACAGGCAGTTCTTTATCATTTAATGCATTTGCAATCATAAGAGGAATTAATTTTTCTGGAAAATGATATGGCCCATAATTATTAGAACATCTTGAAATGGTAACTGGCAATCCATATGTTCTATGATACGCACCAACTAAAAGGTCAGCAGATGCTTTGCTTGATGAATATGGACTTGATGTATGTATTGACGTTTCTTCTGTAAAGAAAAGATCTGGCCTATCAATAGGTAAATCTCCATATACTTCATCAGTTGATACTTGATGATATCTCTTAATACCATATTTTCTGCAAGCATCCATAAGTACAGCAGTACCCATAATATTAGTCTTTAAGAATATTTCTGGATTCTCAATAGAACGATCCACATGGCTTTCAGCCGCAAAATTAACTATCATATCAGGATGTTCTTTTTCAAACATATCATATACAGCTTCTCTATCTGCTATGTCTATCTTGTAAAAAGAAAAATTGGAATTGTCTTTTACAGTTGCTAAAGTTTCCATATTTCCTGCATATGTTAAAGCATCAACTACTATTATTTTATAATTTTCATATTTATTAAGCATATAATGAACAAAATTTCCACCTATAAATCCTGCTCCACCTGTTACTACAATTTTCATTTTTCACACTCCCTTTATTTAACGGACAATTGTATCAATAATTATTATTCAAATTATTATGCACTTTTGGCAAATATATAAATTCAAAGAAAAGCTGCACACTTTTCTTACTTAATTTTTCTATATCAATTCCTAACTACTCCATATTACTTTTTCATTACTGATGACCTTATAAATTACAACTTGCTAACCCTCATATATATAAGTACAATCACTATCTTTAAGCAATGGTGCCTTTTTATCCTTTTCTGAAATAATAGGATTTTCTATTCCCCATTTAACACCAATTTCAGTATCATCAAACCTAATGCTTCTATCATTTTCATAATTGTAATAATTATCTGTTTTATATACAAACTCAACATCACCTGTTAAAGTTACAAATCCATGTCCAAATCCCCTTGGAATAAAAAATTGTCTTTTGTTTTCTGCTGAAAGCTCAATAGCTACCCATTGTTTATATGTTGGTGATCCTTTTCTTAAATCAACTGCAACATCTAACACTGTGCCTCTAACGCAGCGTACTAACTTTGCTTGAGCATGTTTTCCATTTTGAAAATGAATACCTCTAAGTATCCCTTTTTCTTTTGAATATGATTGATTATCTTGTATAAAATCACACGCTATTTCTGGTGTTTTAATCTTAGAGTAAGTTTCCATAAACCATCCTCTTTCATCACCAAAAACTTGAGGTTCAACTATATACACACCTTTTAATTTTGTTTTTATTAAATTCATTTATATGCTCCCTTTATTTGATTTAAAACTAATAAATAACTTTTCCATCAGCAACATTCTTCAAATGCTGTCCATAAGGACTTTTACCATATTTCTCTGCACTTTCAAGTAATGTCTCTTTATCAATCCAACCATTTTTGTAAGAAATTTCTTCCAAACACGAAATTTTAAGCCCTTGTCTAGTTTCAATGACTTTTACATATTCAGCTGCTTCTGTTAAGCTATCAACTGTCCCTGTATCAAGCCATCCATATCCACGTCCAAGAGTTATTACATCTAACTTTCCATTTTCAAGATAAATTCTATTTAAATCAGTAATTTCTAATTCTCCTCTTGGTGATGGTTTTAAACTTTTTACATATTCACATACTTTATTATTATAAAAATAAAGACCTGTAACTGCATAATTAGATTTTGGCTTTAATGGTTTTTCTTCTAAAGATATAGCTTTCCCATTTTCATCAAATTCTACTACTCCAAAACGTTCTGGATCCTCTACATAATAACCAAAAACTGTTGCACGTCCTTCATTTTCTACAGCTTTTTTTAAATGCTTTGTAAGTCCATTCCCATGAAATATGTTATCTCCAAGTATCATAGCACAGTTATCATTTCCAATGAAATCTTCTCCTAATATAAAAGCTTGTGCAAGTCCATCTGGGGATGGCTGTTCCTTAAAAGATAAATTTATACCATATCTAGAACCATTACCTAATAATTTTTCAAAATTAGGTAAATCCTGCGGTGTCGAAATTATCAATATATCTCTAATTCCAGCTAACATTAAAGTTGATAATGGATAATAGATCATTGGCTTATCATATACAGGCAAAAGTTGTTTTGAAGTCACCATAGTTAAAGGATAAAGTCTTGTCCCACTACCACCTGCTAGTATTATGCCCTTTGTCAAAAATATCACTTCTTTCTTAAAGATATTTAAAATTTACAAATCATTATTTACAATTTTATACTTTTATAATTCAATACTAAAATAATACATAAATATAAAATTAATTTTACATGCTTTATATGTATTGTTTTGTACATTATTTTTGCATTCTACCTATGATTTTACCATATTCTAAAAAATAAATAAATGAATTTCATAATATTTATCCATGGCAGTTATTTCAGTTATAGGAAAATAGATATTAATTGAAATTATTCCTATTTTAATTGTAACGGTAAGTCAATTAAATTTAATTATATTAAACTTAGATGTTAACCTCTTAAAACATCTAAGTTAAGCTGATTAAAACTACATAACTATAACTTCAATTTATTGCAAAATCTCGCTTAAAATGATATTATACAGCTAGTTAAGTTACGATATTTAATCTCATAACGGGAGGCTTATACAATGATAAAAGAAAATCAAACTTTATTAAATAAATTCAATGCTACTTCTGATATACTAATCTTATTTTTATCAATGATTTTTGCATATATAATCCGTTTTCATATATTTTCATCTGATACAGATTATATTAGATTAACTACATATATTAAATTTTCAGTTATTATAATCCCTATAAATCTTATTATTTTTAACTTTTTTAATCTTTATCATTCCTTTAGAACAACAACCTTCATTAAAGAATGTACTCAAATTATCAAAGCAAATACTATACTTACAGCAGTATTACTTTCTTTATTATTTATTTTTAGACTTGTAGATATCTCTAGATGGGTTCTTATTGCTTTTTATTTTGTAAACATTACTTTAATTATATCTAAAAGATTCATTTTAAGAAAAACTTTATCAAAATATCGTTCTAAAGGTTTAAATTTAAAGCATGTAATAATTGTTGGCGGTGGTGAAGTAGCAAATGAATATTTAGAAGTGATTAAAGCCAATAAAAGTTATGGTTACAATTATTCTGGATATGTTGCGAATAATTCAAATTTCAAAGGTGAAAAGCTTGGAAATTATGATGATTTATATGAAGTTTTAAATAGATATAAACCTGACGAAGTGGTTTGTGCTCTCGATGTATCTGATGCAAAATATATAGAAGGTGTAGTTTCCGATTGTGAAAAGACTGGTACTAAGATTTCTATAATTCCATTTTGTTATAAATACATTCCAAGTCAGCCTTACATTGATCAAATTGGGAATATTCCTATTATTAATGTTAGAAGAATACCTTTAGATAATTTAGGAAATGCATTTACTAAAAGAGCTATAGATATATTAGGTTCACTTATTTTAATTATCTGTACAAGCCCTATATTAATCTCAACTGCCCTAATTGTTAAATGTACTTCAAAAGGTCCTGTTATATTCAAACAAAATCGTGTAGGTTTGAATAAGACTATATTTACTATGTATAAATTTAGATCCATGAATATTAATTCTAAAGAAGAAACTGGTTGGAGTACTGATGTTGATCCTAGAAAAACTAAATTCGGTTCTTTTATTCGTAAATTTTCTATAGATGAATTACCTCAATTTTTTAATGTATTAAAAGGTGACATGAGTTTAATAGGTCCTAGACCAGAACTCCCTCACTTTGTTGATAATTTCAAAGATGAAATTCCTCTTTATATGGTAAAACATCAAGTAAAGCCTGGAATAACTGGACTGGCTCAAGTAAATGGTTATAGAGGTGATACTTCAATAAAAAAGAGAATTGAATTTGATATATATTATATTGAAAATTGGAATTTATTAATGGATATAAGCATATTATTTAAAACAGTTTTTAAAGGCCTTAAAAATAATGAACAACTCATTAAATAATATTTTACTCAAATATATAGGTTCTAATTAATTTACTATGTTAAAACCTTATACAACTTTGCAATTTTATAGTACAAATTAACGTAAACTATTAAAGATAGAAATTAAAACTTATATTCATTTGTATATTAAAAATGCTTGATTTTCAATTAATTGATTACTGGAGGATAATAATATGAAGAAAATGCTTTTTTCAGCTTCAACCTTATCTCATATAGAAAACTTTCATATTCCTTACCTAGAACAATTTAAAAGACACGGATATATTATACATGTTATGGGGAAACCTAATAATAAATCAACAATTCCATATGTTGATAAGATTATCCCTATTTCCTTTGAAAAAAATATGTTTTCAATTAAAAATCTTATTATTTCATTTAAGGTTGCTAAAATTATAAAGGCTGAAAGCTATGATATTATAAACCTTCATACAACACTTGCAGCTTTCTTTACAAGACTTGGAATAATATTATCATTAAAAAAGCCTAAGTTAGTTATTAATACTGTTCATGGCTATTTATTTGACAGCAAAAGTTCTTTTTTCAAGAAAACAATTATGCTTTTAGCTGAAAAATTCACTAAGTGCGTTACAAATACTATAATTGTAATGAATTCTGAGGATTATGATATTGCCTTAAGACATAAGTTATATAAAGACAATCTATATACAATAGATGGGATGGGTATAGATTTATCATCATTCCAACCAGCTTCATTTCAAGATAAAATTAATCTCAGAAAAGAACATTCTTTTAAAGACGATGATTTTCTATTAGTTTATGTAGCTGAGTTTTCTAAACGTAAAAACCAAAAATTTTTAATATCTTCAATGAAAAGACTAATATCAGATGGTTTTACAAATATAAAACTAGTTTTACTTGGTGATGGTGCATTATTAGAAGAATTAAAAGTCTATACCAAGGAGTTAGATATTGTTGATAACGTGATTTTTACTGGCTATACAAAGGATACTTGTACATATTATAAGCTATCTGACATATGTGTCTCCTCAAGCCGAAGTGAAGGCTTACCATTTAACATTATGGAAGCTATGAGTGTAGGATTACCTATAATTGCATCTAACGTAAAAGGCCACTCTGATTTAGTTATTCCTAATGAAAATGGATTTTTATTTGAATATAATGATATCGATGAATTTTGCAGTTATATTAAGACTATATATGATGATAAAAATTTATTAAGTAAAATGAGTATTAAAAGCCAAGAGGTGGCAAAACGTTACTCATTAGATGTAGTTTTACAAAATACAATTGATATTGTTTGTAAAGAAAATGAGTCACATTTATAAAATGTGACTCATTTCTATTTACTTGTTAATATTCCGATAGTAATATCCTAATTTATTGCAATAGCTTATTTACAGTGCTATAATATTAAATATTTGTATAGTTATTTGATTAATTTACAAGAAGCTATAAAGCAATTTTAACCTATCAATATTTTTTTAATATTATTCTTATGATTTTGTTCTATGAAAATGCATTATACCCTTTTGTAAGTTAATCACAAACTAGCGATATTCAATAAATATAGCATCTATAAACTTAACTACGCTTGCTTATTTTTTTGATATCTTGTACAAAAATAAAAATTAGGATGTGTAAAAAATTGGAAAGTATTAAGACTACTCATAACAAAAAAAACATTAATTTTTTCTTTCCCATTGCATTTATCTTGGGAATCATACCTTTAATTGTCCGTATGACGCCATTTGAGCCCGATGCCGATACGCTTAGTATGTTTGGGGCAAATTCTAAAAGTGATTTGTTTTCTCAAAGGAAGGCTTTCCTGTTAATAATTTTTTGTGTTATTTTACTCGGTATTAGTGTAGTATTCTTCAAAAGAATATTCGAAAAAAGAGATAAAATTATTAATTCAATTTTAATTGCAGGTAGTATATTTTTAATTTTCACCTTTCTTTCTACAATATTTTCCTCACATAAGCAAGTAGCTATTTGGGGTATGTTTGATAGAGCGGAAGGACTTATTACAATTATTTGTTATTTCATTTTACTTTTATACTCAATTTATGCCTTTAAGACTACAAATGATTATAAATATGTAATTACCCCTATTCTTGTTTTAGTTGCTATTAATGCCTTTTTAGGTATTTTCCAATACGCTGGACAAGATTTAATTAAATCTAATTTAGGTACTCAAATTGTTGTTCCTAGTGAATATCAAAAACCTAATATGAAAATGGATTTACTTTATGAAGCTGGGAAATTATATGGTACCTTATTCCATTATAACTATGTTGGTAGCTTTGTAGCTATTACTTTACCTATATTGTTTTGTTTAACAATATTTGAAGATGAAGATATTATGCATAAGTTATCTTTAGGAATCGGCACTTTGCTTTCTATATGGTTATTATTCGGAAGTACTTCTCGTGCTGGTATTATTGGTATTTTCGGCGCAACTCTTTTAGGTATTATTATATTTTGGAAATTAATTATTCAAAAATGGAAACCTCTTTTAATATTTTTCGTTTCTATATTAGTTATAGCTATTGGTCTTAACTTTGCAACTAAAGGTTCTATTTTCGAAAGAATACCAACTTTAACAAGTGATATATTAAGTGTTTTTAAGGATACTAGTGATTTTGATTACAAGGAACATACTCCTGTTAAGGATATAGTGTATACTGATAAAGATGCACAAGTTATATTACAAAATGATATTTTAAAAATGTCCTATGAAAATAATCAATTTGTATTTAAAAATTCAAAAGATGAAATTGTACCTTATGTTAAAACTGATAAAGTATATACAACCACTAATGAAAATTTTAAAAACATTACTCTTACCATTGCTAAAATGACTAATAAATCAACTAGGGCGGATGGACTTATTTTAAATATCAATAATCAGCCTATGTTTACCTTTGCTTTAAAAGATAATAATAGCATACATATGTTTAATATAAATATTAATAAAGATGTTGATATACAATATCCTGAAACTTTTGGTTTTAATGGTAAGGAAAAGCTTGGTTCTGCTAGAGGCTACATTTGGTCAAGATCAATTCCTATGATTAAGGATAATCTAATCTTAGGCGGTGGACCTGATACTTTTGCTTTTAGATTCCCTCAAAATGATCTTATCGGCAAATATTATGCATATGATAGCCCTCATATGGTTGTAGATAAACCACATAACCTTTATCTGCAAATCGCCTTAAATGATGGATTTATTGCATTATTAGCATTTTTAGCTATTATGATTATTTATACTGTTGATAGCGTTAAATTATATGCTTGCAAGAAATACTACGAGAAACAACAAATATTTGGTTCTGTAACCTGTCTTGGTGTTGTAGGATATTTATTTGCTGGACTTTTCAATGATTCAGTTGTAAGTGTGGCTCCAATCTTTTGGATAGTCTTAGGCGTTGGAATTGCACTTAACTATATGAATAGAAAATCTTTAAAAGTTTAATTTATTATATACTATAACCTTTATATTAATTGAATCAGAACTACCCGTAGAAGGTAGTATTGAAAATACAAAAGGAGATATATCAAATATTAATTCATATTTGATATATCTCCTTTTTCTATATTCTTTTATTATACCATAGTTCCATCTGTCCCTAATTTATAGCCATCAATCTTTATATTGTAAGCCATTACGCCACCTGGATAGCAATAGTACCATTTTCCATTATTATCTTGGAACCAGCCTGTTTTGGCAGTTCCATTAGGATTGAAATAGAACCAACCGCTTCCCATATACTTCCAACCCGTTTGCATAGATCCATCTTCATTTAAATAATACGTATTTCCATTTTCATATTGCCATCCTGTACGCATACTTCCATCTAATCCAAGTCTATACCACTTACCATTGCTTTTATCAAAAAACCAAGTATTTATCATAGGTTTTCCTAGGTCATCATTATATGTCCATTGACCATTTTTATTCTTTACCCATTGATTTGCTTTAACTGCTGAATCTCCATCAGCAATACTTCCTGAATTAGTAGTATTACTACTATTGTTATTAGTATTGTTTGCAGCAGTTCCATTATTGGTATTTGTATTATTAGCAGTGTCTGTAGTAGTTCCTCTATTTACAACAATAGTATATGTTCTTTCTTCATAATCATCATCATCACTATCTTCATCGTTATTGACTTTTACCTTAATGACATTTTTACCTTTTTGTAAATATACTCTTGAATTATAATTAGCATCTTTAACCTTATTATCGTTAACGCGAACAATATCATCATCATCTTCTGGTTCTGATTTAACTATAACGTTATCAAAGTCTTCTTTAACGTTTACTTCATAATAAGTAACCTTAGGTCTATAGTTTATATCAATACCTGAATCATATAATTCTAACTCATCTAAGTAAATAGAATCTTGATTGTCATCATTTTCGCCAGCCGCAACATTTGTTGAAGGCGCCTTTTCTCCTCTATATACATTTAAAGTATATGTTCTCTCATTATCATCGTCATCTTCAACTGTTATTTCAATTGAATTTTTCCCTTTATCTAAGGTTACCCATTTCTTGTAACTATCATCGTCATCTACTTCGGTTCCATCAATTTCTACAGTATCATCATCATCATCTGGCTCTGCTTTAATTCTCACTTCATCAACAGAATCAGCTACTTCAACATTATATGTTTTTGTATTTTTAGAAAATGAAATATTTGCTCCACTCACCGTTATGTCGTCTAAGTAAACATCGTCATCATCATCATCATCACTCGAAGAAGTTCCTCTAGTTATATATACATAATATGTTACTGATGTCTTATCGTTGTTTGGATCTTTAACCTTTATTCTTATTGTATTTTTACCTTTATCTAGGTCTACAGTTTTTTCACTTTCTCCGCTATCAGTAGTTTCTCCATCGATAGAAATTTCATAATCACTTTCTTTACCTTTAGCTGTAATTTTAACTTCATCAACACTACTTTTTACTTTTCCAGTAGCACTTGATCTTGTACTTGAAAAGCTTAAAGACCCTTCGTCTGTATCTAATGATTTAAGAAGTGCGTCATCACTAGAATCAAAAGATGATGCCGATGCCTTTTCTGTAATTAAATTAATATGACTTACTGGTTCTATTGCTGCAAAAGCAGAAATTACAAGCAAAGATGAAATTATACGTTTAATTATTTTACTCATATTCTTATCCCTCTCTTAAATACAATTATAATTGATATTTTTATATACAAAAAGGATGAGGCTTCGCCTCATCCTTTCTTAAATTGTCAAAGTTATATTAATATATAGCTTGTCAATTATTTAGATACTATTTGATCCAAGCTCCTGAAGCTCCTAATTGATAACCATCAACAGTTGTGTTAGCTAACATTGCTCCTGATCCTGCTAAGTAGTACCAAGTACCATTGTCATTTAACCAACCAGTAGCCATAGCTCCGTTACCTTTTAAGAAGTACCAAGTACCATTGTCATTGTACCAACCAGTAGCCATTATTCCATCAGATTTGATGTAGTACCAAGTACCGTTGTCATTTACCCATTTGCTAGCAACTTTAGCGCCATTTACATCGTAGAAAGTCCAACCTGTTGTATCTTGCTTCCAACCTACTGTAGCTGGTGTAGTTACTCTTGGTTCGATAACATCTCCATCAGCAACTGTTTGGTCTTTACCTTCTTGAACAGTTGTGTAAGCATCTCCGCCATCTTCCCAAGCTACTAATGAATTCTTGTTGTATACATCAAGTCTGTCGAATGATCTATCAGTCTTGTATTGAACCTTGAATTCATCTCCATCGAACATAGAGATTTCTCCATCATCGATTGTCCAAGTGTTTCCATCAACATCGATAGATACTGAATCAAATCCTTGAGATGCATCTGCATCATCATCTTCATCTAAAGTTACGATAGTCATATCGATATCTGTTCCTAATGTACCTTTTAATTCTGTAAGATTTGAAGCTGTAAGATTCGTATTTGCAAGATCACGCTTATCTTTTCCTAATTTTAATTTATAAACATGTACAGTATCTGAATCTTCCATAAGTGTTACATAAAGAACTCCGTCTTTTACTGCATATTTAGATTCACCAACTTGACCACTAATTTCGCTTTTTAAAGCTTTGTATGCTACATCATTATCGTCATCTATGTCAAATATAGAACCATTATCTACTTGCCAAGATTCAACGCTCTTTGGAACGTATGCTCCATCTTCTTTTGAGCTGTCTCTTTCTTTAGAAATCTTTTGGATGAAGTATTCTGTTTCAACTTTTGCGCCAGTACCACTGAAGTCAAATGCTCCATTTACTACTGGATAGTAAGTAACATCTACTGTTGCAAGAGCATAGATAGAATCTTTAGTTTGAGCTAATGGTTTAAGACCTTTTAAGTCAACTTTTAAAGCTTCATCTTTATATATTTTATTGAATTGTTCTATTACTGTAGCTTTATTTTTTCTTGCGTTATAGATTTTTAGGTTAGCTAAGTAAGAAGCATCAATGTATTTTCCACCTTCGTTAGTGAATCCAGTAAATATTTTGTTACCGAAGTATGAAGCTCCAGCAGCAGTTGTTGTAATTACAGCTCCATTAACATCATTTAATGTAACATTTGATCCAGTTGTAGTATATTGATACCAAAGTTCACCAAATTGGTTTTTGAATAATCTTTCTGTATTTACATCATCAGCATCAATTTGATAATCTGAATCTGAAGTATTGTTGTATCTTTCAGCTTTCTTTAATGCTGAAGTTAATTTAGCTTTAGCTGAAGCTTCTTGATCTTCTGGTGTATCTTCATCAGCAATTTTACCATTTGATAAATCTACTAAGTATTCATCACTGTTACCTTCTTCAGTAACATAAGCATACTTTTCTCCATATTTTGTAGAATTAGTGTGTAATTCGTAATCTTCTAAATCTTCTATAGCCTTATCTTTTTCACCTTTTCCACCGTTGTACCAGATACCAGTATCGTCGTCATCAGTTCTGTAACCATAGTAAGCGTAGTTACCATTATCGTAAGCAACACCTTCTGTAATAGTACCGTCTTTAGTTCCTAATTTGTCTGTTGCCATAGCTGGAACTACTGACATGATTGATGCAGCAGCTACTACTAAAGCTGTGATTTTATTTGCTCTTTTAAACATAATTTTCTTTCCTCCTAAAATTTTAAATTCAGATAAATTATAGCATTATTGTACAACCCTGTAAAGTTATATAATACTAACAAACTTATATTTTTATATAAATGGTATATTAAAGTATTATTTTAATATGCAATTTATATAAAATTCTCATTCGTTATGATAGTATACCATATAGCCTGTACATAAACTACCATTATCTTTTCTAATTAGCTATATTTCCTAGACTACCCTAAGTTGTCATTAAATAATACAAACTTAAATTTTGTTTTCGGTACTTTTTTTAAATTTTTTCAGATATTTTAGAAATTAATTTATTACCTTCCTTAATATCCTTTAATTACTATATTACGTTATATAATACAACCTAGTAATTTATTTTAGGTACCTTTTTTAGATATTTTAGAAATTTGTTTTATTCATTCCTTCAATTCCTTTAATATCCTTCATTGACACTATATAATACAATCATCCAAATTATTTTGGGTACCTTTTTTAATAAAAAAACTTATTTTAATAATTAATTTGTTACTATTGAGAATACATATAAATTAAATGTACATAATTATATGTTTATTTATTAAAACATATATAAATAAAAAAATTAGGAAGCACTTTAAATAAATGCTTCCTAATCTTTTCTTTAGTGAATATTATGACTAAATTCTAAAATTCTTCCTAAAAACAAAATTATTTATAGTCTTGTCCTACCTAATAAATCTATTTAGTAATCCAAGCTCCACTTGCGTCTACTTTGTATCCATTAATTGTAGTATTAGCTGCCATTGATCCATCACTATATAAGTAATAGTATTTGCCTCCTACTAATATCCATCCTATTTGCATATTACCATCTACTCCTAGGAAGTACCATTTTCCATAATTTCTATCAAAGAACCATGCATTTTTTGTAGGATTTCCTTGAGAATCATTATATTGCCATCTTCCATTTACTTGTACCCATTGGTCAGCTTTTCTTGTAACAGCAGGAACAGTAGTAGCTCCATCAGTAACTGTTCCTGTTGCTGCTGCTCTAGTTATTTTTAAAGTATAGTCTCTTTCAGATTTATCATCATCATCATCTTCATAATTAAGTTCTATTTTTATTTCATTTACACCAGTTTTTAAATTTACTGTCTTTTTATAATTATCACTACTATCTACATCAGTACCATCAATTGAAACATCATAATCATTATCTGCATCATCATCATCTGGTTCTGCTTTAATTGTTACTTTATCAACATTGCTAGCAACATTATAGTCATAAACAACCTTTGAATCAGATAAAGTAATTTCTTTACCATCTACAGTAAGTTTATCTAAATAGATATCATCATAGTCATCTGAATCGTCATCATCATTACTGCTACCTTTATGTTCTACTTCAATTTCATACTTACCTATTTCATTATAATCGTCATCATCATCATCATATTTAACAGTTTCATCAGATACATCTTCATCATATATTTTTATATAAATAGTTTTATCACTTGATATAGAAATTTCATCATCTACATCTTTACCCTTAGCATTATCTGAATCTGATGTAAATACTTTAACATACTTGTCATTTACTCCATCGATATCAAGCTTAATCTTACTTGATGAAGTTTTAGCATAAAATTTATCTGTGTCTGATAGATCATCATCGTCTGCTTTCTCATCATAATCATCATCTTTATAAAGTCTTATCTTAGTGCCATCTCCATCTTTTAATTCTAAACTGCTGAATTCGTCATCATCATTTGTAGTTGACGCATAAGCCTTTGTAGTTAATAAGTTTACACCTGTAGCTGGTGCTACTGCTGAAACTGTTCCAAAAACTAATGCTAATGCTATTATTCTCTTTATATTCTTATTCATGTATACTCCTCCATTTGGAACCTTATATTCCATTTTTTCTTTTAATAATATATTAATTCTACCACTAAAATCATAATTATACACTTAAAATATTATTAATTTTTCCTTAAATTATGTAGCTTTGCAACTTTTATTTTTAATTTGCTAAAACTCCATCTTTATTTAATTGATAACCATTGACAGTTGAATCTTTAATCATTTTCCCTGTTGAATCTAGATAATACCATTTACCATTTGAACCATCAAGCCATCCAGTTTTCATAGTTCCACTATTATCAAGGTAGTACCAATTTCCATCAGAATCTTCAAGCCAGCCCATTTTCATTGCTCCACTTTTGCTTAAATAATACCAATTTTTATTTATAGAAACCCATCCTGTTTTCATTTCACCATTATCATTAAAGTAATACCAATTGCTGTTATTTTGAAACCAGCCTGTAGCTCTAGATCCGTCTTCTTTTAAATAGTAGTTTAATCCTGTACTCTTATCAAACCACCACATATTTTTTAGAACTTGTCCTGTTCCATCCAAATATTTTAATTTTCCATCAATACGATCCCATGTATTAAAATTATTTGTTGCACTGTTTATAGTGAAAGTTTGCCCAGTTGTTGCAGCTGTATTTGTTTTAGTATCAACAACCTTTGCTACATCATCTCTATATATATTTAATACATAAGTTTCATCATCATCATCACTTTTAACATATATCTTTACAGTATTGTTACCTTCTTTTAATTTTATAGTTGCCTCATAATCATCTTTTTCCTCTACATAAGTATCGCCAACTTCAACTATATAATCATCATCTTCTGGTTTTGCTTTAATCTTGATTTCAGAAGTATCTTTCTTAACATTTATATTATATTCAGTATTATCTTTGTTAAAATCAATATCTCCTTCACTTAAATAAATTCCATCTAAATACGGTTCCTCATAGTAATCATCATCGTCGTCATCATGAGATGATGCATAAACTTTAGTAGTTCCTAATATAAAATTATTTGTTGGTAATATTCCTGAAACTGCGCCTAATATAAGGCTTGTAGCAATTATAAGTTTAATCTTTTTATGCATATTGTTCCTCCTTAAATATCTTTCATTATTATATATTTTCTGATCTCCATGAGTTTTTACCTATTGATATATGTAGCATACTGACTTGTATATAGTTATATATATTATAAAAATACTCTAAGTGCAAATAAGTATGGAAACTCAATCTGCTGAAGAATTAAAATTTCAATATATATTTATAAACTCTATATATTTTTCCTTCATTATATATGCTCAATAAATACCATAAACTTCAAAATACTTATGAATACATAACTATTATACTACATATTTCTAAGTATACTATATAGTTCTAAATAATTTGTTAGCGAATTATTAATTTTTTATAAATCTTTAGATTTAAAATAAGTTATTCTGAACCTTAATTTTTGTTGGAAAATTAAAATTTCAATACATATATTAAGAAACATATATTAATATTTGATAATAAAAATAGCTCAAAAGTTTACTAAAACCTTCAAGCCATTTTTATTCTGTAGGAATTTATAATAAATTTAAATCTGCAAATAAATTTTAAACAAAGACTCTTGGAAACAGATTTTTTATCCTTGATGAATTTTTTTCATTTATTATCTGTCATCACAATTTATCCATAAAAGATACTAACTCTTCATATTTAACTATTATCTAATTTATTAAAACTCCATTACTATTAAATTTATATACTTTTCCATCAATTGTTTTTGTCCCTGTTGCCATTGATCCATCTGAATTCAAATAATATTTTAAATTAGAGCTGATTAGCCAACCCTTTTGCATTACTCCATTTGTATTTAAAAAGTACCATTTTCCACCTTCGCTGAACCACCCTGTCTTCATTGATCCATCTGAATTTAAATAATACCAATTTTCAGTAGTTCCAGTATTAGCATTTGTTCCAGTATCAGAACTTGTTTCGTTACTTGAATCAGTTGCATTACTTTGACTTACAACTTCCTTATACCAGCCTGTCTTCATTGCACCACTTTGAGAATCTAGATAATATTTCTTCCCATTTAATTCTTGCCATCCTGTTAACATAGCTCCTCTATTATCTAATAGGTACCATTTTTCTTTATCTTTAATCCAGCCAGTTTTTCTAAGTCCATTTTCATCTAAATAACAATATACATTTGCCTGCTTATCAAACAGCCATGAATTCTTTAATACCTTTCCATTTTCATCATTATACTTCCAGCCTTCTGAAGTTTCAACCCAGCTGCTTTTTACATTTGATGAATCATCTGTGTTTTTAGTATCTTCTGCTTTACCTCTATTTATAGTTAAGGTGTATGTCCTTTTTTTATCATTAACTTCATCTTCAACTACAACTTTTACAGTGTTTTCTCCTTTAGATAAAGAAATTTCCTTTTCATAATCATCACTGGATTTTACTTGTTTGTCATTAATGGTAACTAAGTATTGATCATCATCTGGCTCTGCACCTATTGTTATTTTACTTACAGACTCATCTAAATCTACTTTATAGCTTGTATCATCCTCTGAAAAATCTAAATCCCCTTTACTTATTGTAAGATTATTTAAATATACATCATCTTGATTACTTGAAGAGCTGCCTCTTGTTATATTTAAAGTATAAGTTCTTTGATTATCATCATCATCTGTAACCTTTACTTTTATTTCATTTTTACCAGATTTTAAGTCTACAGTTTCTTTATAACCTTCACTTTTCTCTACTAAATCACCATCTATTCTAACTCTATCATCTTCCGATTCTGGTGATGCTGTGATTTTTATTTCATCAACAGATTCAGCCACTTTTACATCATAAGAAGTTTTTTGCTTTAAAAAGTCTATACTTCCTTTACTTAACTCAAGCTTTTCTAAATATATTTTATCTTGAGTCTCATCTTCATCAGAACTTCCTGTTGTTTTCATTACATTTATTGTGTATTCTTCCTCACATATTCTTACATCTTTTTTATCATCCTTGGCTTTTCTATAATCTGATAAGGACGCATAAGTTCTTACATAGATAGTTGTATTTCCTTTTCCAAGTGAAATTTCATCTCCTGGCTTTATTCCTGTTGCATCAGATTTATTTGATGTAAATATCCTAACTATATAATCACTATCTTCTGCTTCTGTATTTATTTTTATTCCATCACTATCATCTGTAATCTTTACGTAATATTCCTTATCATCACTTAATTTTACATTATCGCCATTAAAGCCATCTCTTAAATTAAGAGTATCTCCGTCTGTTGATTTTATGGCTAATGTCTTTAGCTCTTCATCACTTGGATTATATGAAGATGCATAGGCTGTTTTAGTTGTAATATCTAAATACCCACCTGGCACTATAGCTGAAACTCCTTCATAACCACTAAAAATAAGTGTAAGTGCAATTATACGTTTTAAATTTTTATTCATGAAACTCCTCCTAATCTATTACTATTAAGTTATTAAATTCTCTATTTAAATTATATTATACCTCTTAATATCTGCACATGAAATATATGATAATATTTTTTTATTTAAAATAAACTAAATATACCTCAGAGAAATCTCCAAGGTATATTAAAAATCCATTTAGGCATATGAAAGAAAATAACAAGTCAATGATGTGATGTATATTTCATGCTAACGAAGTATAGCACTAAATAGACTAGCATGCTGGCTTGTTATTTTCTGGAATATACCTTACTTAACTTTAACAGCAGAACTTGTAGTAGTCGTAGTAGTTTTGCCATTTAAATCATTAGAAATTATATATGTTGGCTGGCTAAAACTATATTCTCTGCTTCCAATAGTAGTTTTATTATATGCCATCTTACCATCTGATTCAAAGTAATACCAGCTACCACTGTTTTGTAGCCAAGCATCATGAGCCATGTCTCCACCAGACCATAAATAATACCAATTTCCATTATCTTGAACCCAGCTTACTTGCATTACTCCATCATTTCTAAAATCATACCAATTTCCATTTATGAATTTCCAACCTTGTGCTTTTACCCCATTTTCCATCCAATAGTAATTTTTTTCAGAGTCTTGCTTCCATTCTGCTGAAGCTGCTACTGGCATAACTCCCATTACAGACATAGCAAGTAATGAAGTTATTATTAGTTTTTTCACCATTTTTTTCATTATTATCTCCTCCTGTGCAGTTTTGTATTCTTTTACAAAATCAATTATATCATAAATTATGCCACTTATCTCGCAATTAATTTGCCATTTTTCATTTATTTCCCCTAACTTTTTTATCATTGATTAATGTATTAATAATATTGTTTTTTCAAATAATATTATTATCTATATATTTTTCTTATTTAATTCAAAAAATATCTAATGAAAAATATATATTTAAATTGTGCATGGTTAGGAGTGATATTATGAATAAAGAAAAAACATCTTATAACGAAGCCTTAAATGGTAAGTCTGACGAAAAATTAACTGACCCATCTTCATCAAAGGATACCTATATGGAAAAAATGAAGCAGGTTTATTTACCTAAATCACAAGATGATTATCATCCAACTGAAGAAAGTATAGAAGATGTAAATGGTTTGACCTCTGCTAAATCAAATCCTGTAGCAGATGCTATTTCTAGAGACAATAATAACTGAGGAAATTTCATAATTCATTCATTAGAATATGATAATATACAATACGAGTTTTAAAATATATGCATTATATTTTATTGGGTTATTATGTATATATACATTGATACATTTTATTTGATTATTATAATTTTGAATTATGAAATATTTACAACCAATAAAAATTTATTATTTTCTTGAATAAATTTTCTGTTATTGGTCACAATTATAATGTACCCCATAATACTGTTGCACTAAAGTTTATCATTTTAATTTAGTGCTTATAAAAAATTTCCCATAAGAGTTATTCTTATGGGAAATTCTATGTCTAATAAAAAACTTATATATGTTGTAATAAGAAATTTATATAACTTTACTACTAAATTTTAAACTTATTAATTTCTATATCTAAAAGTTCAGCCTTTTGTTTTAATTCTTCTGATTCTTTTAAAATATCTGAAATTGCTTCTGTTTGAGTTTGGATTGATGCTGTAACTTCTTCTGAGCAAGCTGCAGTTTCCTCTGATATAGCTGCAATATTATTTATTGAATTAACTACATCATTGTTGCTCTTATTCATTTCATTAACAAATTCGCCTATATAGTCTATTTCACTTGTTATAGTGTCAGTAGCTTGGGCAATTTTATCAAAAGCCTCATTGACATCATTTACTGAAGTAAATTGTTCTTCTGAAACTATCTTTACATCTTTCATAATATCTACACTCTTTAAGATATCATTTTGAATATCCAAAATAATATTAGATATATTCTTAGTAGCATCTGCTGATTCTATTGATAATTTTTGAATTTCTGTTGCTACTACACCAAAACCTCTTCCATGTTCACCAGCTCTTGCAGCTTCTATTGCTGCATTTAAAGAAAGTAAATTTGTTTGTTCTGCTATTTTATGAAGAGCTTGTAATATTTTTTCTATATCTGTAGATTTATTTCTTAATTCTTCTATATTGTCTTGAGTTTTACCTACAATATCCACAGTTGTCTTAGCTTTTGCTTTTAAATCATCTACTTTTCGAATTCCATTTGCAATCGCCTTTGAGGAATTTATAGCTTCTGTAATCATCAAATTAGTTTTCTCAGCTAATTGATTAAATTCTTGACTCATGTGTTCCTCTAGCCTAGCACTATCTTCAGCTGCATATGCTTGATTCGAAGCTCCTTGTGCTATTTCCTGAACTGTAATATTTATTTCTTTAGCTACGTTTGTAGTTTCATCAGACTTATTTGTTAAAAGTATAGAACTTTCCTGTATTTCCTTAGCTAACTCTTTTGTACTGGTAAGTAAATTAGAAACTCTAGTTATCATTTCATTAAAGCTCAAACTTAGCGTTCCAATTTCATTTTTAGATATAGTTAAGGATTTTACTGTGAAATCTCCAGTTGAAGCACTTGTAAGCAGCTCTGATATTTGCACTATAGGTTTTGATATTTTCTTTGAAATAAATAAAATTACTATAGCTGCAATAATTAATATAATTAATCCTACAATTAATGTAGCTTTTATTACTTTGTTTATAATCTCTTTTGCACTAGCTTCCTTTTGAACTGTTATTACAGACCAATTATCTGATTGTCCTCCAAGTACTATAGGCGTATATGAAGCATAATAATTTTGACCCTTATCTTCAAACTTAGTACTACCAGTATCTCCTGACATTACTTTTGTTATTATTTCCTTGTACCCTGTGGCTATTTCAATTGGTTCTTCCTTTGTATTTCCTGTTTCCACCCCTGTTGTCTTAGTCATCTTTTTATAATTATATAGCTGCGCTAAAACTTCATTATCAGGATGGGCAACTACTACACCTTCTCCATCTATTACAAATGAATATCTTCCCGCTTCTTCATCTGAATTTTCCTTTACTAATTCCTGCAACTTACTTAAATTTATATCTGATCCCATTACTCCAACAAACTTACTACCATCCATTAAAGGAATAAATATAGATGTAACTGGATTTTTAGTTGAAATTGAATAATAGGATTTTGATACAAATGGCACTGGATTATCTTTTTCTTTAATAAACCACCATCTATCAGCTCTATTAGCAAGCGCTCCTGATGATCTTCCTGTCTGCATTCCTGTTTCATTTTGTATATATAATATTTCAAAATATGGATTTCGCTTTGCAGAATTTTTAAGCAGTTCACCTTTAATATCTGAAGATGCTGATCGAATCTCTGAATTATAAGCTAATTCTTCTGTAACCTTATACGATGTATCCATAAACGATGAAATGTTTTTTGAAATTAGATTTGATATTATTTCATTTTTATTATTAATTTCGCTATCATAGTTTTTTGATAGAATAGTACTTACGCCAATAATAATTCCAAACGTTAACACAATTGATATTGATAACATAGTAAATAATAATTCGCTTTTTATGCTTCGTTTCTTCAAGTTATTAGTTATTTTTTTATGCTTACTGCTAGCTTTTACATCAATTTTATTTTCTTGATTTTTTTTAAAAGAATTATTTTTCACACCATTAAAATTCATTTAAATACCCCCTATTGTATATTATTGATAATGTAAAATAATTGTTTAAGTAGAATTTAAAGCTTTATTTCTCTATATACATAAGTCCACATTTTTTTTGCTATGAAATATTTAATTTATCATTAGAGAAAATTTCATTCAAATTAAACAATATCTTATCCAAAAATATACTTTTCTCTCCAAAAAATATAAATTACCCCCATAAAACCCTATTCTTATTATACTTAATTTGAATTATAACATATGAATGTAAAAATTTAATCCATTTTCAACATATTTTTTACTTATAGATAATATTTTTAAATTATATAAATAAATTCTTAAATTTTTAATATTAATCTAGCTTTATAGTTTAATAAATTAAATATTAGAAATAAAAAAAGAAGAGGATATCTAAATTACTCTATCCTCTTCTTCATTTAATATTAAATTATTCTGAGTTCACGCTATATAACTCCACTCATGTGGTCAAGAACTTTAATTCCAGCATCTTTAACGCCATTCTTACATACCACATATTACATACAATATACAATTTATAAATTATAAATTATAAATTATAAATTATAATTTAAATCATTAAATACCCTAAGATGTTTTTATCTCTAAATTTTTAAATTTATCTTAACTTGCTTTAGCTTTAAATTAAATATACATTAATATCAAGCTTCCCTGCATTTTTTGGAATTATTTTATCTTCAATTTCTTTTCCATTTATGAACATTTTCATTTGATTTTCATAAATTAAGTCTTCTTCCAATTTACTTGTAGACATTGTATCCTTAACTTCAATATTTCTGCTTTGATTATTTTCTTCATCTTTGTTAAATTGCTTTACATTATATTCTTCTTTGTTTACTCTACCTTCTTTTGTATTATATTCTTCTTTACTAACCCTAGATACTTTTATATTATATTCTTCGCTTTCATTTGTAATCTTAATCTCAAATTCGTTCCATTCCTTTGGTACACAAGGATTTATAATATATCCCTTATCTTTAAATTTTCTAAGCCCTAAAATATCTTCAATTCCAACCCTGTACATCCACCCTGATGCTCCAGTATACCAACTCCATCCACCACGACCTGCATGAGGTTCTTTTATATAAACATCGGCTGCCATTACATAAGGCTCTACCTTATAAGTCATGCATTCTAATTCTGTCCTTGTGTGATTTATTGGATTTATCATATTGAAATATTTTACCGCTTTATTACCAAGACCAAGCTTAGTTAAAGCTAAGATTACCCAAACAGCTGCATGAGTATATTGACCTCCATTTTCTCTTACCCCTGGCACATAACCTTTTATATACCCTGGTTCTAAATATGAATTATTAAATGGTGGAGCAAGTAATAATATCATGCCCTTATCTTTTTTAACAAGGTTTTTATCAACTGCTTCCATAGCTTCAATTGCTCTTTTTCTTGAATTTCCTATTATTCCACTTGTAGCTGTATTAATATATATTTCATCTATATTAGTTTCACCTTGTTCTGAACTTGAATTTATTATTTTTGTACTAGTCTCTCTTTCTATTCCATCATTATGTGTAATTGTTGTATTTTTATTTCTTTCTGTTCCCTCAGTATGCTTTATTGTTTTTTCTTTATTAGATGCAATTACCTGTGCTTTTTCCTCATTATCATTTTCGAAAGCACCTGAAATTATTGACCAGCTTTGAGCTAAGGAATCAATTTGGCATTCTGGATTATCTCTTGAACCGAGTGGTGTTCCATCATCAAAATATGCTCTTCTATACCAGCCACCATCCCATGCATTCTTTTCTAAATTTTCTCTTATGAATTCTTTTCTTTCTTCAAAATGATTTTTTGTTTCTTTATCCTTTTGAATTTCTGCAATTTCAATAAAGCTGTTTAAAATTGAATACAGGAACCATCCAAGCCAAACACTTTCTCCTTTTCCTTCATTTCCAACAGTACTCATTCCGTCATTCCAGTCTCCACTACCCATGAGTGGAATATTGTGAACACCAAATTTCAAAGATTTCTCTATGGCTTTTAAGCAATGCTCATATATAGTACCTTCGTTTGAAGATTGATTTACTATTGTATATCTTTCATCTTCACCTTCTCTTAAAGGTTCATCTTCAAGGTAAGGAGCTGTTTTATTCAAAATCTCATAATCACCTGTAGAATTTATATATTCTGCCGTTACATAAGGCAGCCATAATAAATCATCACTAAACCTGGTCCTTATACCTGAATTTACAACTGGATGCCACCAATGTTGTACGTCCCCTTCCACATATTGCCTTGAAGCACTTCTTAATATTTGAGATTTTGGTATTTCAGGATCTATTACACCAAGTGCCATAGAATCTTGAAGTTGATCTCTAAAGCCATAAGCTCCGCCACTTTGATAAAATGCACTTCTACTCAAATATCTACAGCTCAAGGTTTGATATAAAAGCCATCCATTTAAAAGATAATCTAGTGATTTATCTGGTGTCTTAACTTGTATATTTCCTAGGAAATGACTCCAATACTGTTTTACCTTATCTAATTCAGTCTCTACATTATTGAAAATTTTATATTTATTTATGATTTTTTCTATATTCTCCCTTTGCTCTTGGCCAAATAAAATTATTAATTCTTTCTTTTCTCCTTTTTTCAATTTAATGCTTGTTTGTGCTGCTAAGCAAGGATCATAAATTCCACCACATCTATTGCTTAAATCATCATATTTTAGACCTTTAGGCTTGGAAATTTCACCATTAATACCCATAAATTCTTTATTGTCACCAGTAAAACTTAAGCTTTCACCACCTAAAATAGTTAAATAAGCATTTAATTTACCAAAATACTCACTGTATGGATTCTTTCCACCTATAAATCCACTATTATATAAGGTTTTCCCCATATTGTTTTCTCTTACATCACTGGTATGATTATTTTTTGTAATTCTTTCATATCCATTATATAAATCTCCACTTATATATGTAGAAATATATCTTGAACTATCATATTCATAAACTCCTAAGACAATTTTAGCATAATAAAACAATGAAATACTTCTATCTTCATTACTTAAGTTTTCCAAGGTAACTCTTTGAATCTTTAATTTTTCACCTTTAGGTGCAAAAATTTCAAGCTTTCCTTTTAAATCATAAGCTGTATGGATAAATTCAGAATATCCAAAGCTATGTTTTATTAAATAATCGCCTGAATCTCTAACTGGTTTTGGAGATATTGAAAAATAATTTGCTGAAATATTATCCTTAATATAAAGAGATTCCCCTTCAGGATCTCTAATGTAATCATTGCTCCAAGGTGTTATCTTATTTTCTCTGGAATTTCCACACCAAGTATATCCCGCCCCTGTCTCAGATATGTGAAAACCAAAATCCTCATTTGAAATAACATTAATCCAAGGTGCTGGAGTATTTTTAAAATCGGATAATTTAATTATGTAACTTTTATCTTTTTTACTAAAACCACCATAACCATTAAAGAAATCTAAATTATTCATATCAAAACTAAAATCTTCTAAATTTTCCTCATTAGAATTTTTGTTATAGGAACTATTACTTTTATTGATTCCATTACTTAAATTTTCATTAGAAGTCACATTCTCATTTGTTTCATTAAAATTAACATATTCCTTTATTCCTTTATTTGCCTCTAATTGACCTTTTTCTTTTATGTCTTCTATCTCTTTGGTGGTCTCTGATTTATTAGTTGCCTTCATTCCCTTAATCAAATCATCACCATTTATTAAATCTTCATCATGATCATATTCTGCATAAGGCACCGTTGAATTTTTTGTGTCTAAATTAATATTGTTTGAATTTATCTTAGTCTCTTCTTTATGTTCGTCTTTACTCTTAGAATTATTTCTTAAAGCTATTTGTGAATTTAATCCCTCTTCTTTTAATTCCATATCCATATATGCATTTAAATTCTTCTCTGAATATATATATGAATTTAAATTGTTTTTACAATCTACATATATTCTTGAAATTCCTATTAATAAATTTTTAATTTCAACGTCCATAGTTGCCTTATTGTGAATAAATATTCCACTTGCTTTATTTAAGAAATTTCCTTCATTAGATATTCTTATAGATTCAATAATATTCTTTTGAAGTGGTTCGTCATAAGAAATTTCTTCATTATTATATATAACTAAATCTAATTTAACTCCTTTCAGCTTTAAATAATAATGAAATTTTATCATATTAAATACTAGGTTTAGATCCTCATGCTTTTCGATAACAGCCATTATAATAGGAATGTCTCCTGAAATTCCATAAGCCCATAAATCTTTTTGATGCTTTTTAATATTTGTAATATATTCTTCTCTATTTTTCCTCTTATTGCTTAAAAAGAATATTTCGCTTGCAGCACTTTGGAATACATTGGCTTTACCACTTCTTATTCCTAAATTCTTAAGTTCAAGCTGTGTACTTATACTATAATTTTTGAATACTTTATTTAGGTTATTATAATTATTATTTTGTCTGCATATATCTAAAATCTGCTCTTTAGAATCACATATTCCTGTTATAAAGTAGATTTCTCTTTTTGAATGTGGCTCTAATCTAATCCTAATCCTCATACTCATTATAGGATCTAAAACTGTTCCAACTGTATTATTTAAAGCTTTATCGTTATCCATAGCTAAAGGTGATTTTAACTCTCTATTTCGCCCAATAAAATTTATTCTAGAAGTTTCATATGTAATACTTCCTTCTAATTCACCCTCTGCCACAATCTTATTAAATATGTAGGGAACCTTTGCACCTTTAACTCTTCCTCTTCTACTTCCTATTAAAATATTTTCTACTTCATCATATTCTGTTTGAATAAATAAATTAGAAAAGGCTGGATGTACCGCATCTGCACTAAATGCAGCTAAGGTTATTTCCATATAACTTGTTATTTCAAGACTTCTTCCTTTATCACTCAAATTGTTTAAACTTAATTTTCTAACTTCGAAATTTTCTTCCGAGGAAATAACAAGTTCCATTTCTGTTTCAATGTTACCATCTTTTCTAGAAAACTTTGCTTTATCCAAATTAAATTCTGCTTTATATCTATCACCTAAGGTTTTACAAGGTTCAAAGGTTGAACTCCAGTAATCATTTGAATTTAAATTCTTTATATAAAAGAACATTCCACTATCATCACTTGTAGAATTCCCCTTCCATCTATAAAGCATCGTATCATTTTCTTTCGCATAGCCACTTCCACTTGCAGTAATCATAGTTGAATATTCACCATTAGATAATAATAAAAGCTGTGGACTATCTTGATTTACTTCTTCAAATACTCTTGGAACCATAATTTCTCCTTCAAAATATCTATTTTTTATAGAGAAATCTTCATTTCTTTCAAAGACTATATTTTGTGGAACCTTTTCTTTTAATAAAAGTTCTGTTGCCTTTACTTCTGGTAAACTATGAAATCTAGTGATTAAAATATTATCCTGCAGAATATTGTCTAAAGCCATAAGAGACATTCCTAAATGATGCACCATATAATTAACAACTTTATGAACTTTCTGTGGATTATTTATTGTTTCAAACTTATTGTTATCATCATTATCTACATCTTTCTCGTAATCTTGTGCAAAGTTATCCACATTATCCACATCATCCACATTATATTTGTTAATATAACGTCTATGTTTATACATTGCATTATCCACTTTTTTTGCATACTTATCCACAGAATTTAAGTTGTTATCCACATTTTGTGGATAGTTTTCCCAAATTAATTTGTTATTGTAAACTTCATCATTACTATTGCGTAAGTTTTCCATATATTCTTTTTTATTTGACTCTATATATTCCTCACCTAATATTTGAGCGGAAGATGAGCTTTCCAATCCTTTATTTTTATTATTATCGGTTTCCATATATTTATTGCTGGATGATTGAGTCATAGATGAACTGTCAGAATCTCTACTACTCTTTGTTTCTTGTAAAAATTCTCCTTGCTTTTCATCCAAGTAATGATATTTATTTTCACTTTTAGGAAGCGTCATTATATACTTTCCCTGCCTTGCCTCCGTATAATCTATAGATTCAATGAATCCATATCTCCCTAAGGCACCTATTTTTTCAAGTCGCTTAAGATTTTTAATTGCAGTATTTTTAGCAAAAGGCAGTGTCATTAAAGTTGAATACGGAGATATTACAAGTTCATCTTCAAGACCTCTCTTTAATCCAAGCCCAGGCACACCAAAAGCCTTGTATTGATAATTTTCTGCTGCATCAAATTCATAAAAAGCAGATTCTGATATACCCCAAGGAGTTTTCTTTTGTTTTGCAAAACTTATTTGAGCCTTTATTACAGATTTATAAGTTTGGCTAAATAAGGTTTTAGGATAATTTCTCATTATTAATGAAGGCATAAAATACTCAAACATGGTTCCACTCCAAGATACAAGAGAATTAGTATGAAAAGCATTAGTCATTGCCCTGCTTAATTTAAAATAATGAGCTGAAGGCACATCATTTTTAGCTATAGCAACAAAAGAAGCTATTCTAGATTCTGATGCTAATAAATCATAATAAGAATTTCCAAGTGAATTTTCTTCTACATTATATCCGATAGAAAATAATTCCCTTGTCTCATCATAAAGAAATTTAAAATCCATTTCTCTTGAAAATTGGTCAATAACCTCTATTATATTATCTATTTTATCTTCATAACTTTTAAACATATTAATTTTTTGACCTAAAGTTTCTTTAAAATTATCCCCACTTTTTCTTCTATAATCTTCACACCTGTGGATTAATTCAATCAGATTTGGGATTCCTTCGAAAAATTCCTTGCTATATAGCTTTTCTAAGCCTTCAAAAATACTGTCATAATATTTAATTTTTTTCTTAATTTCATCTATAAGTTTATAAAACCAATAATTGGCCTCTTCATTATCTAATTTTAAGATACTTTTATTCCATACGTCTTCATATAGATTTCTTTCCACATAACTAAGATGACTTTTTTCTTCATTTAATTGTTGTAATTTATTTATTTTCTCATTATCCTTAAATTCTTCAAGCTTATACAATGCTTCCTTTAAAACATTTAAATATTCCCCTATATTAAACTGTGGATCAAATTTAATTTTAATTGATGAATCTTCATCTTCAATTATCTTATAAATATCATTTAAGGCTATTAATTCGTTTGATCTTATTACTTTATTATCCTTAATCTCAGTCATAGCTTGTTTTAACACCCATAAATCACTTAGTAAATTTCCACTATCAACTGTTGATACATACCTTGGCCATAGAGGCATCTTTGTTTTTGTATCATACCAATTTAAATAATGCCCATTCACTTTTTCCAAGCTTTTCATACTATTTAAAGTGTGTTCTACTCTATCAATAAATTCCCACATAGTTATATAACCTAAATCATATGATGCAACATTTGAAATAAGCCCCATGCCTATATTAGTTGGAGAAGTTCTATGAGCAACACCTTTAAATGGCTTTTCTTGATAATTATCTGGTGCTAAATAATTATTTTCTTCATTAATAAAATCCTCATAATAAGCATATATTCTTCTTGCTATTTTCCTTAAATAATTTTTTTCTTCACCTTTTAATATATTCTTATTCTTTGGAAGTTTCATACTTATGCAGTATGCAAAATAAGGACTTACTATCCAAAGCGCTGCAACCACCAAATTATACGCAATAATTCCAAATGAATTATGAAAAGATAAATAAATTACTAATAATCCGATTACTGGCGAAATCCACATTCTCTTTAAATAAGCTGAAAAATCATTGCTTAAATTCTTTTCTACAAACTCTGCTGACTGCCATTCCAATAGATTCTTCTTAGAAATACACACTCTAAATAGTGTTGTAAGTATAGCATGAAGCATTAACAGGGCTTGATAAGGAATAAAGCTTACTATTAATACTATTTGTTCAAAGCTTTTAAAAGTTCCCATCAACTTATTTTTAGGAGTTACAACAAAATCTGTTACTGTAAATACTAATGAGCTTATTAAACCAAAAAAGCAAAGTGCTACAATTTGATTTCCGCCTGCTAAAATAGTTAATGATAAAATAAGAGCAATAACCAAATTCGGTGCTAAAACGCTTCTTCTTAAATTATCAAATATCTTCCACTTATATAATGAAGTTAGTTTAGTGGAAAATAGCCAGCCTATTAGCTGCCAATCTCCTCTAACCCATCTATGGATCCTCCTACAGCTAGATTCATAAAAACCTGGATAACCATCAATAAATTCTATGTCACTAACCAGTGCACATCTTGCAATTCCACCTTCTAAAAGATCATGGCTCAATATTTTGTTATCTTTTATTGTATTATGTAGTACTTCATAAAATTTCTCTATGTTGATTATACCTTTACCAGTAAAGGAACCTTCACCAAACAAATCTTGATATGTATCAGAATAAGCTACTGAATATCCATCAACTCCTTCTTCACCTCCAAATATTCTTGAAAAGTAAGTTTGATTTTTAGCTTCTAAACTTATACTAACCTTAGGCTGCATTACTCCATACCCTCTAATAACACGATTATCCTTCACATTAGGAATGTTCAAAACATGACTCATAGCACCTACTAACTTTAAAGCACTTTCTCTTGGCATAAAGGTATCTTCATCTAATGTAATTAAATATTTAACATCTTTTAATTCTTTAATATCTGAACTAAAAACATTATAAGTGTGATCATTACTGCCTTTAATAAGAGCCATAAACTCCATAAGCTTCCCACGTTTTCTTTCCTTGCCCATATATATTCTTTGCTTGTTATTATAAATTCTAGCTCTGCTTAAAAAGAAAAACCTGTTGATGCACTTGTTTCCGTTATTTGCATTATTTTTTCCATCAGAATCATTACTATTATTAGTGAAATCCTTATGTAGATATTTTTCTTTCTTTTGAGTTATACCATTAAAATTCTCATAGGAATACTTTTCATTTAATCTTCTGGTATATTCTATACCACACTTAATTATTTGAGCATCATTTTCTTCAACCTCATATTTTGAATCTAAAAAGTCACAAAGCAAAATAAAATATAAATTCTTATCATTATTTCCGCAGTAAGCAACTTCTAGCTTTTCCATAAGCTCTTTGACTTTCTCTTTAGAGTTTATAATTGCGGGGATTACAACTACAGTCTTGCTTTCATCTGGAATTCCTCTACTGAAACTTAACTTTGGAACTAATCTAACTTCTACAATTTTACTTACAATCCAATTAGTAAGACCTAATATTATTTCATTTATTGGAATTAAAATAATTAAAAATGAAATTATGTATTGAATTCTTGTATATGAAACTCCTAAAAGACTGGTTATAATCAAAATAAGACAACTTATTATAAGTGTTCCAAACACATTTAAAGCTAAATATACATTTTCAGAAATCGTAAATTTTATATTATTGTTATACCCTTTTAAATCTTTTACGCCCTCATCAATTAAATAATAACCTACATGGCATTTGTAATCTTCCTTATTATTATCTTTGCCACTTTTAGCAAGTTCTAAAATATTATTTGCTAAATTAATTTCATTTATTTTAAGATTTCTAGCTGTTTTTTCAAGCTTATGTCTATAATAATCTTTAGATTGAAAATCCATTTTACTGTAGACATTTTCCGGATCTTTTTTTAGAACTTTTTCAACTAAAGAAGTATTCTCAAAAAATTTTCTCCAGCTTATTCCTTCAATTTTCCTAATATACGTTATATATTCACCAATATGTCTTTCTAAAAATTCTTCTCTTAATTCACTTTTAATATTGTTCTTCTCATAATCTAAATTTACTTTCCACTTGGTTTCCATAAATTTATTAAGTCTTTTATCATCTATAGAATTATCTTTTAAAACTCTGAAAAATTCTCTTAGGAATAAGGGGCTTACATGTTCAAAATCAACATCAATATTGCTTAATTCTTTATACATAATATTAATTTGATTGTTCATACTATTCGATTTTTCATTAATACTATTAATATTATTTTTTTCATTATTATCATATTCTACATTACTATTAATTATATCAGTATTATCTTTCTTATCTATCTCATTGATATTACTATGTTTTGAATTAATATTATTAAATTCTCGAGCAGACTTATTAATATAATATTCTGGATTTTTATTAATAATATCTATAACTTTTTCAGCTACATTCTTTCCTTTTATAATTTCCTTTTGAATAGAAGCAAGTTCATCAGTGTATTTAGCTAAATTTATTATAATAGCTGTTTTAAGCATAAGTGGAAAAGCCCATAATTCACCCATGGTAAAAGCAGCTCCTTCTTCATTCAATTTAGGATACACGTTATTTTCCTGAAGCATATTCATGTAATTTATAAATTTATCACATTCAATTTCATTTTCATTATTTATATAATCCTTAGCCACTACAAAAATACGTGGCACTTGTTCAGTTGAACCTTTAGAAACTAATCCCTTAAAATAACCTATAGGCATCTCCATTTTTATTGCTTTATATTCTTTTTCAATCAAATATATGTTATCAAGAAGCCATTCTGAAGCTCCAAGAACCTTGTAACCCTCTTTAGATAATTTGCTAAAATACTTGAAATTTTCACGTATGCAAAAAAAGCCATCTGCAAGTTCTCTTAAAACATTCTTTCTTACGCCATAAGAATTATTTTTTTTCAAGTAAAAAACTCCCTTCTACATTATGAATAGAGTTATTTTTACCAAAATTACAAAAAATATTCTCAGAAACTATGGCATATAAAAAATAACTATACAGTGCTAAAAATTTTCTAGCATACTGGATAGTTATTTTTAATAATATATATTCAAATTAACAATGTTCAATTAACGTTAACAATTATTAATTAAAGAACTCAGTGAATGCTTTAATTGTATATTCATTATCTTTAACTGATGCTAATTCTCTTATCGAATGCATGCTAAGTACAGGTGCTCCCATATCTATTACTGGTATATTTAATTTACCTGCAGTAATTGGTCCTATTGTTGTCCCACCTCTTAGATCTGATCTGTTTACAAAGGTTTGGCATGGAACTCCAGCTTTTTCGCATATCATTTTGAATACTGCACTTGCATAGCTGTCTGTTGAGTAACTGCCTCCTGCTGCAATCTTTAAAACTGGACCGTTACCTAACATTGGTGTATTAGTTGGATCACATTTTTCTGGATAATTTGGATGCATTGCATGAGCTAAATCTGCTGAAATCATTACTGAATTACTTAAAGCTCTTCTAAACTCTTCCCTATCCTTATTTAATCCTAAAGTTGTTCTCTCTAAAATATTTTCTAAGATAGAAGAATTAGCTCCTTGAGCTGTTAAACTTCCTATTTCTTCATTATCTAAAGCTACTAAAACTTTAGTTTCATTAATTTTATTGCTATTTAGTAAAGCCTTTAATCCTGCAAATACCATCCAAAGGTCATCTAATCTTCCACAAGATATAAATTCCTCATTAGCTCCAATTAACATCCCTTCTGCATATTCATATAAAAATAAATCAAAATCTAATATATCTTTATAATCTACCTTTAACTCTTCACCTATTAACTTAAGTATATAATTATCTTTTTCTAATTTTTCAGTAACCATATTTAAGCTGTTCTTTTCTACTGTCTCTGATTCAATCGCAACATTTCCATCTTCACCTGTTGCTTTTTTATTATCACTTAAATCACTATTAGCAATTGTGACTAATGGTAAAGTATCTTTTTGCTTATTATATGCATATCCATCATTTACAGTTCTATTCATATGTATTGCTAAATTAGGGATTATTAAAAGTGGCTTATTAATATCAATTAATTCAACTTTAGGTTTAAATGGATTTTCTCCCTTTAATGTAACTCTTCCCGCTACTCCTAATGGTCTGTCAAACCAAGTGCTTAGTATTGGTCCACCATAAACCTCAGTGTTTAACTTTAAATAATTCCCTTCAACCAACATTTCAGGATTTGGCTTTATTCTAAAACCTGGTGAATCAGTATGTGCTCCAATTAATCTAAAGCCGGCATCTTCAATATCTCCAGTTCCAATTTCAAATGCAATTACTGCAGAATCATTTTTTGTAATATAATACTTTCCGCCTTTTTCTAAATTCCATTTATCTTCTTCTTTAATTTCAGTATATCCTTGATTATCTAAAATAGACTTAATCTCATATGCACCTTGAAATGCAGTTTTACTCTTATTTATAAAATTTAATAATTCTTGTGTGTTAGTCATGTCTTTCTCCCTCTTTTTCCTTCTAATTAAAAATAATCAGCTTATTTATATAATAATATGCTGCAAAATTGATTTTTTACAAGCTTTATACTTGTGTTATTTATTTTATGCATAATTATCACCTTAATATTATTCTATTATAAACACTTATAAAAATTAACACTTATTTATAACTTTTTATAATTATTGTTTAGCAATTCATTACCTTCCAAGTCTTGTTACCTATATATTAACCATTTGGAAGAATTTTATACGAATATATGTTTATAAATTAAACTCATGGTATAATATTACTACTGTAGAACTATTTATGAAAGGAATTTAATAATGATTTTAGGAAATAAAATAAATTTAAGATTAATAAAAGAAAGTGACCTTTCTATATTAACTGCTTTAGTAAATAATTTATCTCAAAGGGGAAAATTTCTAGGTGTAGAATTAGCTTCAGAAATATCCTTTAAAAAGCATTTCAATGATACTGGCTTTTGGGATAAAGATTTTGGAAAGATGTTAATTACAGATAAAGAGGATAATATATTAGGTGATATTACCTTTTCAAATCCAATGGCAGGCTTTGACGATTATGAGATTGGCTGTAACATATTTGATGAAAAAAATCGTGGGAAAGGATATGCTAAAGAAGCTTTAAAATTATTTACAGCTTACTTATTTGAAACAAAATCAGTACATAGACTATCAATTCGTATCTTTAGCGGAAATATTCCAAGCAGAAAAATTACTGAAGAATGTGGTTATAAATATGAAGGCACCATGAGAGAAGCTATTTTTTCCAGAGGAAAATATCATGATGTTGAATGTTTTTCTATTTTAAGAAGTGAATGTATTTCCCTTGATAATCTTCTTAACTAAAAAACAGTCTATGATGAAGTATATCGTAAATAACTATAAGTTGGAGTTTCCATCTATAATTCTCAAATGCAAGAAAATTAGAAAATAAACTACTATAAATTTAATTCCATCATCCTGTTTTTCGTAGATATTCCCATCTGTTCATAAAATTCAATTGCATCTTGATTGAATTCCCAGACATTCAACTGTAGTGATATGGCATTTTCTACATCAAATAGTTGAAGCCATTTAAAATACTTATAATAAATATCATTTTTAACATTGCTTTAAAACATATAAAAAAACCACGCATCAATAGAGAAATTTTATTTATAAACTCTCTAAATGCATGGTTTTTAGCTATGTATATGCAAGTATCAACCTAAATATATGGTTAACATCTGCAATTATTTTATTCACAAAATTTATGAATATTTTCTTTACAACAACTAATTAGATTCTTTAATTTTTTTTAAATTTACTTTCTAATCTAAAATTATAATTATGAATTTATATAAGCTTGTTATTTTTAAGCTCAACTTTTAATTTTTCTAAGTTTTTATCTTCCATAGGGAATAGTGGCATTCTAAGTGGACCCACATTATATCCCATAAGTCCAAGTGCTGTTTTTACTGGAATTGGATTTACTTCTATAAATAATGAATTAATAATATCTAAATATTTTGTTTGAAGATCACAGCTTTCTTTTACTTTTCCCTCAAAGTAAAGACCGCAGATATCGTGAGCTTCTTTTGGCATGATGTTTGAAAAAACTGAAATTACTCCTTTTCCCCCAAGAGATAAAATCGGAACTATTTGATCATCATTACCCGAATAAATATTAAGTTCATCTTTGCAAAGTGCCTTTATTCTTGCAATAGCTGAAATGTCTCCACTAGCTTCCTTTGTAGCAACTATACGTGGATGTTTAGCTAATTCAACATATGTTTCAGGAGTTATATTAACACCTGTTCTTGATGGTACATTATATAAAATAATAGGAATATTAACTCTATCTGCAATATAATTATAATGCTTTACTAAACCACTTTGAGTAGTTTTATTGTAATATGGTGTAACTAATAAAAGTGCATCAGCTCCAACGCTTTCAGCATATTTAGAAAGCTCTAATGCATAAATAGTATCATTAGAACCTGTTCCTGCAATAACTGGTACTCTTTTATTTACATACTCAACAGTAAATCTTATAACTTCTCTATGTTCTTCATCAGTCATTGTTGAAGACTCACCTGTAGTTCCTGCAATTACAATTGCATCACTGCCATTATCAATATTAAAATCAATTAACTTTTTTAATTCAGAGAAATTAATTCCATCTTCTGTAAAAGGCGTAACAATAGCAACTGCTGCACCCGTAAATATAATATCCTTCATAAAATTTTGCCCCCTTGAATATTTTCTATATAAATTATAACACAGTAAAGTTATAGTATAAACTTAGAATATCTTAAAACTTAAAATATTAGGCACATGAAAGAAAATAAAAAGTTCAAATATGCCATGAATATTTTTCATCAGGCAAGGAAGCAGATAGACTTGTTATTTTTTTGATTGTGCCTTATCCTTTTAAACATTAAATTATTTTATATAAATTCTAATTAATTAGCTGCATTAAAACCATGTAAATTAAATTAGTATAGATAGTTTATTTATTGATCATATACTTCGAAATTGAGCAAGAGAGATATTGGTGGTAAATATTTTATATGAATAATTTGGTTATACATTGCATATGAATATTTTGAACGGAAGTTAAGAATTGATGATACACTGAAAGATTATTCTAAATTAAAACTAGCTACTGAAAGCTAATTTTGTTGAATAATCAAAATTATAAAGTACACTTAATCAATAAAAAGAAATGCCTAAAATATAAAATAATATTTCTCTGAATATTTCTCAAAATGTGAAAAAGTGTTTGATTAAGCAAAAATATTTACTATAATGAATATATTGTATATTATTTGGCAATTATTTATAAAAGATTGGAGTGTATTTTATGTTTTTTCAACATATAGTTAATATATTTATAAAAAACAGTTCTAACGTGAAAGATGAAAAAGTCAGAAATTCCTACGGTGTCTTTGGTGGAATTGTTGGAATCCTCATAAATTTTATATTATTTGTTATAAAATTTTCTGTTGGACTTATTGTTTCAAGTATAGCTGTTATGGCAGATGCCTTCAATAATCTTTCTGATGCTGCTTCTTCACTCGTAACTATTTTAGGATTTAAACTTTCAAATAAACCGGCGGATAGAGAGCATCCATTTGGTCATGGACGAATTGAATATCTTTCTGCATTAATCGTTGCCTTTATGGTAATGTTAGTTGGTGTGCAATTTATTAAATCTTCTTTTGAAAGAATAATAAATCCAACACCTGTTACTTTTGAATTAGCTCCATTTATATTACTTTTTGTGTCTATATTTCTTAAAGTTTTGCTTTCAAGATTTAATAAATTCATTGGTGAAAAAATTAATTCTGCTGCTTTAAAAGCTTCTTCTATTGATGCTTTAGGAGATGTATTTACTTCAACTTGTGTTGTCATTTCATTTTTAGCTGCAAATTTCACAACCTTTCCTGTTGATGGATATATTGGAATGGTTGTTGCATTATTTATAGTTTACTCTGGCTTCAGTTTAGTTAAAGATACTATAAGTCCTCTTCTAGGAGAAGCTCCTGATCCTGAACTTGTTAATTCAATTAAGGAAATGGTTTTATCTTATGACAATATATTGGGAGCTCACGACTTAATAGTTCATAACTATGGCCCTGGTAAATGTATGGCTTCAATTCATGCTGAAATTCCAAGTGATATTAGTGTTGTTACTATCCATGAAATAATTGATAAAGCAGAAAGAGAAATCTCTACATCACTAAAAATATATTTAGTAATACATATCGATCCTATTTGTATAATCGAAGGTGAAGTCAAAGAAGCTTATGATGAAATCTTATCTTTAATTGGAGAATATGATTATATTGAATCAATACATGATTTCAGAATCGTTGGAGAAGGTGAAATTAAAAATTTAATCTTTGATGTAGTTGTTACACCACCAAAAGAATCTAATATTACTGATGATGAATTAATCACCAAAATATCTGAATCCATAAAAAAATATCATCCTTGTTATAATTGCATAATTACTATTGATAAGCACTTTGTCTAAATATATATTCAGCGTAATGATTCTTTCATAAATTTTATATCCATATACTTTATTTTATGTAGATTTATAATTGCAACGTATATAATAAAAATTTTAATTAAAATAAGTAGAGGGTAATTTGTTACTTCATATATAACAAATTACCCTCAATTTATAATTGGAAACTCGACTCACATGTGTTCGCTGAGTAAGTGATTCACACCAAATCATAGATTTGGGTTCTCTACTTATAGTACCTTAGATAAAAAGTCTATTGTACGTGGATTTTTAGGATTTTTAAATACTTCTTCTGGAGTTCCTGATTCTTTAATTTGTCCTCCGTCCATGAATAGTATTCTATCTCCAACTTCTCTTGCAAAGCCCATTTCGTGAGTAACAACTACCATTGTCATTCCTTCTTTTGCAAGATCCTTCATAACAGTTAAAACTTCTCCAACCATTTCAGGATCTAATGCTGATGTTGGTTCGTCAAAAAGCATAACATCTGGCTGCATAGCTAAAGCTCTAGCTATTGCTATTCTTTGTTTTTGTCCACCTGATAATGAAGCTGGATATGCATCTATTTTATCTAATAAACCTACTTTTTCTAATAAAGATACTGCAATCTTCTTTGCTTCTTCTTTTGAAAGCCCCTTTACTTTATTAGGAGCTAAGCATATATTCTCACAAACAGTTTTATGAGGGAATAAATTAAAGTGTTGGAAAACCATCCCCATTTTTTCTCTCATTTTATCTATATTAGTTGATTTTGCTGTTATATCTTTATCTTCAAAAGTAATTTGGCCAGATGTAGGCATTTCTAATAAGTTAAGGCATCTTAAAAATGTACTTTTCCCTGAACCTGATGGTCCAATTACAACTACAACTTCGCCTTTTGTGATATGCTCATCTATACCCTTTAGTACTTCATTTTTCCCAAAGCTTTTATGTAAATCTTTAACGTATATCACTTGCCTTCATCCTCCTTTCAACATAACCTAATGCTCTTGTCAATGTAAAAGTCAATATAAAGTAAATTACTGCTGCTACTATTATAGGTTCTAACCCTAAAGCCGTATTACCTCTTACAATTCCTGCATTATACATAAGTTCTGCAACTCCAATAACAGAAACCATTGAAGATTCTTTAATTATTGAAACAAATTCGTTTCCAAGTGCAGGTAAAATGTTCTTAAATGCTTGTGGTATTATAATTTGAAACATTGCTAATCTTTGACTCATACCTAAACTTCTAGCTGCTTCCATTTGCCCTTTATCTACAGCATCAATACCAGCTCTGATTATCTCAGATATATAAGCTCCTGAATTTAACGCTAAAGCTACTGCACCTACTGTCATATCAGGCATGTCTATACCTATTAATTTAGGTAATCCAATATAGATTATATAGATTTGAACTAGAAGTGGAGTACCTCTTACAAATTCTACATAAGCTGTTGCTATATAGCTTATTGGCTTAATTTTTGAACGTCTTAAAAGAGTTAATGCAAGACCTAAAAGAGTACCAAATAATACTGCAAAAAATGCTAAGACAATAGTTATCTCTGTTCCCTTTATGTAATATTCAGAGTATTTTCCCAAAAATGAAAAATTCAATATTTTCCCTCCCTGTTTATTAGTTATTAAATATTAATATTTTATCAAAACATTCACACTAATTTTTAATTATAAATTATTAAATCTAAATTATCAACAGTTGTTAATTACCAATTATATAAATATTCTAACCCTTAATTATATAAATATTGTAATATATTTATATAATTAATAAAATTCATTTCTTTAATAACAAACTTATTTATAATTACTAAAAATAAGAATTAAATTTAAATGAATTATACTTTTTGAATATATATACCTAATTATATGATTGTTGTTAATCTCAAATTATATCAATAAAATCAACTATGTACACATTTAATATATACTCAAAAAAATAACAAGTTATTATGTTAGTATATTCTGCAGCATACCTTTATGTATGTTAAACACTGAACTGCCTGCGCTAAATATCCGTCAACTGCCTAACGCAAAATATACATAACATCTTTAACTCGTTATTTATTATAGTATTTTTAATGTTTAATTACTATTATTATGATAAATCACTTGCTGCTTGGTTTGCATCTGTTACAAATTGTTTTATTTTACCTTCATCTATTAATTTCTTTAATGTTTTATTAATTTCTGTTTGTAATTCAGTTGAACCCTTTTTCATTGCTATTGCACATCCACCATCTGGATCTTTAACTTCCACTGCAGTTGCAATTGCAACTTCTGGATTCTTTTTAACATTTATTTCAGCAACTGGTAATTCTGCTAAAACTGCATCTACTTTCTTATTCTTTAAATCTAATATTAAATCAGTAACTTTATCTAAAGACTTAATGTCTGCTGCTTCAAAATTATCTTTTGCAATACCTTCTTGAATAGAACCTTTTTGAACTCCAATTTTCTTTCCTTTTAAGTCTTCCATTTTAGTTATTGAAGTTTCATCTCCTGATCTAAGTACAAATCTGTGTGTTGCAGTATAATATATGTCTGAAAAATCTACGTTTTGTTTTCTTTCATCTGTTGGTGTCATACCTGCAAATACCATATCAACCTTATCTGCTTGAAGTGCTACAAGTAAACCATCAAAAGCCATATCCTTTATTTCAAGCTCTACCCCTAAATCTTTAGCAAATTGCTTTGCAATTTCTATATCAAATCCCACAATTTTATCTTTTCCATCTACTTGATTGTGGAATTCATATGGTGGATAATCTGCACTTGTTCCAACAACAAGTTTTCCTTTTGATTTTATTGCGTCTATTGCTGTATTCTTAGCTGTAGCTGTAGTACCTTCTTTTTTTTCACTACTTCCATTTCCACTTCCACAAGCAACCATGCTTATAGCTATAGCAGATACTGCTGCAATCGCAATTAATTTTTTTACTATTCCTTTTTTCATATATCAATACCTCCAAATAATTTTTCCATTTATAAACTAGTATAATTATACACATTTTTTTATATTTACTCAATAGAAATATATTAATTTTTTTAACTTTTACTTATTAAAATTAAATTTCTATTAGTTTTTATTAGTATATCTACTAATTTATTTTTTATGTGCAAAATTTAAACTAACAATCGATTAAGAAATTTCACTAATTAAACATAAAATGCCTCACCCAGACTCTAATTTACAATTGACAATGTAAAATTGATACCATCCTTTAGAGTCGCTATGAGCATTTGAAATTGAAACCCACAGATTTTTTTTAATAAAAAAAAGCCCGTAGGCTTTTTTCTTCATTCATTATTCATTCTCACTCACATATTATCAACTGTTAATTGCTAATCGTACATTACAAATGAACTTTAATGCTGTTTGTTTCTTCATAAGCGGATCGTTCTTAGTTGCGCTAACTCACCTTTTTTATATGTGAATTGTTCGTGGTTGTGCTTCGCACTTTTTCATATGTGAATTGTTCGTGGTTGTGCTTCGCACTTTTTCATATGTGTATATTTTTTGAAAAATTATTCACTTATGGCATTAATTTTCCACTTAAAGTATTAATGTTTCAATTACAGATAATCTATGCAAAGCTCTAGTACACATTATATATTTTAATAAAGGTTGAATTTCGTTATTGTCCACTACTATTACACCATCAAATTCTAACCCTTTTGCTAAATAAGCTGGTAATAGTACTTTTCCACCTTTATAAACAATATCTTCATTATCTAAGCTTTGTATACTAATCTTTTCTTTAATAAGGGATGAATATTTAGCTAACTCCCTCTTATCCTTAAAAATTACTGCAATATTTTCAAGTCCATCTTCTTCGTAGTCTTCAACTATTGATAAAAGTGTATCTATTAATTCCTCATTTGAAGAAACCTTTTCTTCAATAATAGGTTCTCCTGTTCTAACTAAAGGAACTATTCTATCTTCATCTACAAATTGATTTGCATATTCCATTATTTCTTGAGTTGATCTGTAACTCTTGTTTAAGTCATAAGGCTTAATTTCAGCGTTGGACTCTTTAAATATTTCATCTAAATGAAGCATTGCAGGCTCTTCCTTAGTTGTAATTAATCTTTGATTAGAATCCCCAACTATTGTATAACTACTACAGCCTGTCATACCTTTAATTATTTCAAATTGTATGAAACTATAATCTTGTGCTTCATCAATTACAATATGTTTTATCTCTGATTTTACCTTTAACCCTTGTAATTTTATACTTAAATAAAGAACTCCTACTAAATCCAAATATCCTAAATTTACTATCTTTTCATCTATAAAATTATAATCATTCTCATCTTTTGCAAAAATCTTACTTAAGCTATCCATGTCCATTTTTCCCAAAGTTTCTTCTTTACCATTGCAGCCTTCTGAACCTATAATTTTCTTATAAATATCCATTACTGGTTCAACCTTAAGCCAAGCATCTAGCTCATTACGAGAATTTATAACTTCTCTTATAACTTCTCTTATTTTCATTTTTTTTAGATATTCTATATTCCCCTTTTCTATTTCTATATCATCTTCTGATAGATTATTTATCTTTTCTTTCATTTCAGCATTTAGCTTATAAACTTCTTCATCTCTTTTATCCTTAATCTTAGAAGTTAATATTCTTCTTATCTTTTCACTTCTTCTAAATAAAGGCATATCCTTATAATAAACAGTAAATAACTCTACTATTTCTTTAATTGAAACTATTTCTTCACCATTAAATTTAATTGTCTTTATTTTAAAATATTCTTTTTCTAAAGTTTCTATTATTAAATCTAATAACTCAACAAACTTTTTAGAAGTTTTATATTGATATTCTTTTAAAACTTCTTCATTTCCATTCATGGCATCTTCAATATAACTTTCAAAACTCTTTAGATTTGCATATTCTAATCCAAGCTCTTTCTTTACAAAGTTTTCAAAGGTAGTTTGTTTTATATTCCCTTCTCCAAGTGATGGAAGTACTTGGGCTATATAATCCATAAAGATATCATTAGGTCCAAATATTAAAACCTTATCTCCAAATTGCTTTCTAAAATTATAAAGCAAATAAGAAATTCTATGAAGAGCAATGGTTGTCTTACCTGAACCTGCAACTCCATTTACAACAACTATCTTATTTCTATCTTCTCTTATAATTTCATCTTGTTCCTTTTGAATAGTCATTACTATATCTTTTAACTTATCAGAAGAATTTTCAGTTAAAACCATTTGAAGTATTTCATCTTTAACATCTAATGCAGAATCAAATACACCCTTTAATTGGCCTTTTTTAATTATAAGCTGCTTCCTACTTAATATATCTGCAGTTCTTTCTCCTGATGGCGGATTATAAGATGCTTCTCCAAGTGTTCCCTGATAAAACAATGATGCAATTGGAGCTCTCCAATCCACAATTAATGGTTCATAACTATTTTCTAATGTTAAACCAGATCTTCCTATGTACATATCTTCTGGAACATCCTCATCTTCTTTAAAAGTAATCTTACCAAAATAAGGGACTTCCTTAAGCTTAGTATATTCCATAAGCCTTTTATCTATTGTCCTATATGCTTCCTCTTGAACATAATTTTCATGATCAAAATAATCTATAACTTGATCTTCATCATCCTTATAATCTTCAATGTACTTCTTTCTTGCATCAAGGATATACTTTGTAACATTTTTTCTTCTATCTAAATAAGTTAAAATTTCTTTATTTAATATATCTAAAATTTCATTTAATTTATTTTCTTCTCTTAAGAAATCTAATTGTGTATCCAATATTCCAACCCCTTTAATTTAATTGATAATTAATAATCGATAATTGATACTTAATATTTAATTATCGATAGTTGTGATTTAACTGTTTATAATTGCAAATTTTTTTTATAATTTCCTACCATTTTTGCAGCCTGCTTCCATTATTGCTACTTAGGAATGAAGACTTTAATTGGGTCACGATAAGAATTCGTCTCATAATTGTACATTGTGCATTGTTACTTGTCAATCGCTTACATATAACATTAAAAATACATCATTAATACAAATGAAACTTTCTCTTACTTATTATAAATATCTATTCTATTAATTCAATATATTTATCTTATTAATTTTCACACTACTTTATGTTATTAATTCTTAGCATTTTTGAGAATTCCATATTTTTATCTACTAATTTGACCGTTTATTTTATCAACTCTACATGCTCTAGATATATCCATATACTACTTCTATCAAAATCCATTGACGGATTACAAAGATGCAGTACCTATTCTAAATATATTCCTTATACCACTCCTATATTTCAACTGTAAAATGCACAATGTTGGGTTAAAACTTAATTTTAGTCTTATCCCCCATTGTGCATTAATAATTTTTAATTTGAGCTTAATCAATGATTTTCACATAAAGATTTATAATTATATTTCTTTATTGATTTAATTAACTATATTTCCATTACCATCCATAGTCTCACTCTTAGTTGAGCTTTCATTTTTAGCTGCATCTTCATTATTAGAAGTTATAGCTTCTTCAGTTGGATTAATAATGTCAGTTTCAGATCTTCCACCAATCTTTCCTGTCTTATCATCTATAGTAATATCTAAAGAATGCTTTCTAGCTCTTCTTTCTTCTAATTCTTTTACTCGCTTTTCATTTTCTGATTTTTCTTTTTCCTTTTCTTCCTTCATTTCAGGATACTTCTCATAAATAATTTCAAAGAATTCATCCCCAAATATAGTTTCCTTTTCTAAAAGAACTTCAGATATCTTATCTAATAAATCTCTATTTTCTCTAAGAATTTTTCTAGCCTCTTGGTGAGCCATTCTTATTATCTTCAATGTTTCTTCATCTAAAATAGTTGAAGTTTCTTCACTACAGTTTCTCACAGCTCTACCGTCTAAGTATCTATTTTGTACTGACTCTAAAGCCATCATATCAAATCTCTCACTCATACCATAAATAGAAACCATACCTCTAGCTGATGCCGTAGCTCTTTCTATATCATTTGAAGCACCTGTTGAAACTAAATCAAAAACTTCTTCTTCTGCTGATCTACCACCAAGCATTACTGTTATTTGATTAATCATTTCTTCTCTAGAAGTTAAATACTTTTCTTCTTCTGGTAATTGCATAGTATAACCTAAGGCACCCATAGTTCTAGGAACTATAGTTATTTTATGAACTGGATCTGCTCCTTTAATCATTGCTGCAACAAGTGCATGCCCTACTTCATGAAAGGCAACAACTTCTCTTTCCTTAGGTGATAAAATTCTATCCTTCTTTTCTTTACCTGCTATTATAACTTCAACTGCTTCTCTTAAATCTTCTTGAAGAACAGTTTTTCGTCTTCTTTTTACAGCTCTTAAAGCACCTTCATTAATAATATTAGCAAGGTCTGCTCCTACAGCTCCTGGAGTACTTCTAGCAATTTCAGTTAAATCTACATCTTCACCTAAAATTACATCTTTAGCATGAACTGCAAGGATTGCTTCTCTTCCTTTAAAATCTGGTCTATCAACTATAACTCTTCTATCAAATCTCCCTGGTCTAAGTAAAGCCTTATCAAGTATTTCTGGTCTATTTGTAGCTCCAAGTAAAACTACACCCTTAGATGAATCAAATCCATCCATTTCAGAAAGTAATTGATTTAAAGTTTGCTCTCTTTCGTCATTACTTTGCATTTGATTATCTCTACTCTTACCTATTGCATCAATTTCATCTATAAAGATAATACACGGTGCTTTTGCAACAGCATCTTTAAATAACTCTCTAACTCTTGAAGCTCCAACACCTACAAACATTTCAACAAAGCTTGAACCTGAAAGAGAGAAGAATGGTACTTTAGCTTCTCCAGCCACAGCCTTAGCAATAAGTGTTTTACCTGTCCCTGGAGGTCCTACAAGTAAGACTCCCTTTGGCAGTTTCGCTCCAATTTGAGTATATTTATCTGGAGCATTTAAGAAATCTATGACTTCCTTTAAAGATTCTTTAGCTTCTTCCTGCCCTGCTACATCATCAAAAGTTACCTTTATTTCACTCTCCATATAAACTTTAGCGTTATTCTTTCCGATGCCCATGACACCGCCTCCGCCGCCTCCCATTTTAGAGAACAAGAATCTCCACATTAATAATATAGCTACCATAGGTAATATCCAACTAAGTAAAAAATTCATAATTGGAGTTTCCTTAGGATTTTTACCAGTGAAATCAACATCTGCAGCATTTAATTTAGTTATTAAAGTTTCATCATTTACATTTGCTGTATATAAAGTCTTACCTTTATACTCTTGATTATTTTCACTTGGTGTTATTAATAAATTTTCAGTAGTTATAACAACCTTTGAAATTTCTTTATTTTCCAACAATTTTATAAATTCATTGTAATTAATTTCTTTAGTTGTAGCTGTATCCCTTGCATAATTAAATGCCCATAAAAATGCAATTGCTATTAAAAAATAAGTAACTGCAACTATAATCGAATTCTTATTTTTATTATTCTTTTTATTATTTCCACTGTTTTTGTTATCGTTCTGCATCTAATCACCTTCCTCAATCTTAATTATTTTTTATTCTTTAGTAATATTTATCGATTAGATTATTCTTCCCACATATCCTTCATAAGATCATCTATTTGCTTTCTTCGATTAAATGTGAATTCTTTATCTATTTCAAAATATTCGCCTCTATTAATTAAAATATCTCCTTCCTTAAAATCACCCTTAATGCTGCTCTTAGATATTCTATTCATATCTCCATTTTCCATTTCAACAACAGCATACTTCTCTTCAATTCTATCTACTATATATTTTTCATTCATCTGATATCCTCTTTCATAGATATAAATTAATTCAAAGATTAGCTAACCAACCCTTTTATCTAATAGTAAAACTCTTATTATATTTGCTTATTAAAGCTTCTTAAGTAATTTACTCATTAGCATTCAGTAAAACTATATCTTAAATCCTCTTAGCTAAACCCATATATATTTCTTATCTCCATATTAATGAACTTCTATACCAAAAAACATCTCTTAGCTAAGCCTTTATATATTTGCTAATCAAACTTATCGTATAAACAATTGTATCCTAACTCTAATATTTATTTAAGAACTCCAAAATCATCAAATGGATAAAATTTAAATCTTGCCTGCCCTTGTATATTTGAAGCATCTATATATGGATTAATCCATTTTCTAGCATCATTCGAGCGGGCTCTATTATCCCCCAAGAAAAGGAATTTATTAGCAGGCACATCAAATGTCCCATTAAATTTCTCATTGTTTTTCACATATTCTTCTTTAATATCTTCTCCATTTATATTAACAATACCATTGTGTATTACAATATGATCTCCTGGTAATCCAATTGTTCTCTTTATCAGTATCTCACTGAGTTCTTCTGAATAAAATACAATTATATCTCCTCTTTGAATTTTGCTTGTATCATAAGTTTTAGTTACCACTAATTTATCCCCAACATTAAGTGCTGGAACCATTGATTCACTTGGTATATAAACATTATAAACTACAAATTTATTTATTAAAAATGCTATTCCCATTGCAGCTATTATTGGAATTATCCATTCTCTAAAAATCCCACCCTTTGAAAAAACAGTTGAAACCAGCGATCCTTTCAATGAATTCTTGTCCTTATTAGTTTCTATTTCTTTTGTTTCCAAATAATCAGTACTAGTTACATTTTTTGAGCCACCTACTATGTCTATATCTTTCGATTCCATTATATTCTCACTTTCTCCCATTAAATGTTCTCCTCTTTATGAAATTTACTCATATTTTTTGATTTGGATGGTTGATATATTATTTTAATACTATTTATTCTTTAATTCAATATTAACTTACAAATTATTATAGTATTAACTTATAAATTATATATAGTATAAGCGTAAAAGTTACTTATTATTTTATTATCTCAAAATCTTTTATAGGATAATATTTTATTCTTGCCTTACCTTCTATCTTTGATTCATCAACATATGGATTTTCCCAAAATCTTGAATCATTAGAATGTGCTCTATTATCTCCTAAAAAGAAATAGTTACCTGTTGGAACTTCAAATGTTCCATTATATATTAAATTATTCTCTACATAATCCTCTTTAAGCTGCTCCCCATTCCTAAAAACAACGCCATTTTTAATTTCTATTTTATCTCCTGGAAGCCCTATTAATCTTTTTATTAGTATATCATCCTTAAATTCGTCATTTTTAAATAATACAATATCCCCTTCCTTTAAACTTTTATAATCATGTACTCTTGTTACAATAAGCCTATCTTTAACCTGTAAGGTTGGAATCATAGATCCACTTGTAATCCAAACTCCATAACCTATAAAGTTCCATACAAAAAGTGCTACACAAGCAACAATAGCTATATCTATTATCCATTCCTTTATTGTTGACTTCTTTTTAGATTTTTTATCTTTTGCTATTTCAATTTCATTATTTTCTTCCACAAGACTGCCTCCATACTCTATATATTCATATTTTTATTTTGAAAATATATTTCTCTCACATTTTTGTAAATCCATTTTCTATACTATGTTTAGTATAACATATTTTATTCTTTTAAATATTTACAAGTTGTTAATTTTTAAACATAATTCTCCAATTTCTTAAGCAATAAGTGTATAATTGCATAAAATTTAAATATTGTAAAAGATATTAAACTAAATAACAAAATAATTTTAAGTGGCTGTTTGGATAAAAATCAACTATATACTCTAAGTGTAAATATAGACAAAAATAATCAAATAGGCTTAATTGATGTATTTGATTATAATAATCTTAATAATATAAATAAGTTTTCACTTAACCCGATAAGAAATACCACTCCACGAGATATTTTAATATTGGACTAACGTTAGGTATAATACCATTTTACTTGTCAAAGATAAGTAATTACTATTAAAAGAAAATATATAAAAATAAATATAAAATGTAAAAAGACTCGTAAGTAACAATTTAGTTACATACGAGTTCTTTATTTCTTTATTTGATAGAACCAAGATCCAAGGATACTTTTAAGTTAATTACATTTATTTATTATACTTTCTCTTAAAGGATTTTATCATATTTATTAAAAAATATGTTATTACACCTAATAATAGATAAACTATTATAGCTGGAATCACGCTTCCTATTTTATACAATGCATTAACAGGTAATATGATTAATAATGATAATAATAAAAATCCAGCTAATTGAATCCTAATTTACTTACACCTTAAATAATATCATTTTTTAATAAATCTTCATAAGATTCTCTTTTGCAGATAAGTCTTGCTTCATTATCTTTAACCATTACAACTGCTGGCTTTGGTATTCTATTATAGTTGCTTGACATAGAATAACCATAGGCTCCTGTAGTTGCTATCGCTAAAATATCTCCACTTTTCACTTCTGGAAGTTTAACATTTTCTAATAAAATATCTCCTGATTCACAGCACTTTCCTGCAATAGTTACAGTTTCTTCTGATGTGCTTTCAATTCTATTTGCGAGAGCACATTCATATTCTGCATTATAAAGAGCTGGCCTTATATTATCAGTCATTCCGCCATCTACTGAAACGTATTTTCTAACACTTGGAATTTCTTTAACTGAACCTATAGTATATAAAGTAGTTCCTGCATTAGCTACAATGCTTCGTCCTGGTTCTATTGTAAGGACTGGTTTTTCTTGACCTGTTCGCATGCAAACTTCATCAACTTTATTGATTATTGTGTTGCAGTATTCTTCTGTTGTTCTTGGTTCATCTTGGCTAGTGTAATATATTCCAAAACCGCCTCCAAAGTCTACTTCTTTTATTAAATAGCAAAAATTTTCTTTAGTGTTTCTTATAAGTTCTAACATTATCTCTACAGCATCCTCATATGGTTCTAAGTCAAAGATTTGTGAGCCTATGTGACAATGTATTCCTGCAAGATTTATATTTTCTAAGTTTATAGCCTTTTTAATTGCATCTTCTATAACTGTTTCAACTGGTGCAAACCCGAATTTTGAATCTATTTGCCCTGTCTTTATATAATCATGTGTATGTGCTTCAATTCCTGGTGTTATTCTCAAATAGATATTTTGTACTTTATTATATTCCTTGGCTATATCATTTAATGTTTCAATTTCATAGTAGTTATCCACAACAAAATTTCCTACACCTAACTTTACTCCCAGCTCAATTTCATCTAAAGTCTTATTATTTCCATGAAACATTACTTTTTCAAGTGGGAAACCAGCTTTACTAGCAGTATAAAGTTCTCCGCCAGAAACAACATCTAAGCACATGTTTTCTTCCTTTAACAACTTGCACATTTGAATAGTCAAAAATGCTTTTCCTGCGAAAGCTACTCTATTATTATTTTCTTCACACTTAAAATAATTTCTATAATCTCTGCAGTATTCTCTTATTAAAGCTTCATCAAATACATATAATGGACTTCCATATTCTTTCACTAAATTTTCTGCACTAACCCCACCAATTGTTAATTGGTTATCTCGTATTTTCATGGTTCCAAATAATTTCATTTCGTTAACCCCCAAAATTTTTTTAATTTATAATTGCCAATTAATATATTGGCAATTATAGTTCAATTTTTTAGAAATTGAACTTGTTGTTACATTGAAATACCTTTGTATTTCCTTTTATCTTATATTGTTCAAATCCCCCTTGGAATTTATTGCTTATTTGTAAATGCTTCATTTACAATTATTGCTTATAGATCTGATGCCCCTTAATAGCAATGAATAATCCTTACACACTTCCAGTTTTAATATAAAATCATTGCATTGTTGTGTTGTCACAACAATGAAACAATTATTATTTGCTGCCACTCACTCTTAAGTCAACTTCTATATATGCTTAGAAAAGTTAGCCCGTTCGTAAAATACTTTCACTATAGATTTAGCGATTTTACACATTTCTAAACATTGAAAATTGATTATCCACACCGTGATTAACTGTTAGCTATAAAAAAACGCCACAGAATATATCTGTGACGAGTGATAGACGTATATAAGCTAAATTTCTTATGCATAATATTTTCATTAATTATCAATTTATCAAAAAAACAGATTGTTATATAACCTTTAAGATATATATTAACAAAATCATTATCTTTCTAAACTGCCAACTGTTAACTCCCCCACAGGGTACCCTAAAAGGCATTAATTGTTAACTGAAAATATCACCTTGTAGCTCAACACTTTTCGTGACAGTTATTCACATATTCTATGAATATCCAGAAATAAATTCCTACATAAAAATTTACTTCTTCGGCCATAATACCTTTTAGCATAAATCCTCGCCTGCCGACTCCTTATACTTACTTTTTATTAAAGCACCTCTACCCCAGGTCATGTTATATTATCATATTATTAAACTATTACAAATATGATACCATAATTTTAACTTAAATCAATACTTTTTTAATTTAGGAATAACTGTATAATAAACTTCTAGTTTTTTTAAATATCTTATTCTTTTCTATATTCATCCATAAGGTTACACATAATAGTTGCTGAAGATGGCGGCGTGAATGTTATAGCATTAGCTCCGGCTTCAATTGTTTCCTTAATTGACTCATCAGTTGGCCCTCCAGTTGCTATTATAGGAAATTCAGGGAATCTATTTCTAATATTTCTTACTATGTTTGCTGTTTTTTTACCACCTGAAACATTTAATATAGTTGCTCCCGCTTCAATTCGTTTTGCAATATCTTCATCTTCTGAAATAACTGTTACTATAACAGGTATGTCTATAGTTGCTCTAATTTTCCTAACGATTTCATTAGTTGTAGGAGCGTTTACCACAACTCCCATAGCGCCTTTAAATTCTGCATCCATTGCTAGATTTATAACTCTTTTTCCTTGTGTTATTCCTCCACCAACGCCACAAAAAACTGGAACATCTGCAGCCATAACAAGTGCTTGTGTTATTAGAGGTTGCGGTGTAAATGGATAAACTGCTATAATTGCGTCTGCATTACTATTTCTTATTAATGCAACATCTGTACTGAACAATAATGATTTTATCCTTTTGCCAAAAATTTTAATTCCTCCACACTTTCGTATTACTGATGGAACTTCAATCACATGACTTCTAAGTGTACCCTTTATTTGAGGAACAAATTTAACTTCTTTGTTTGACATATTTTCTATCCCCTCCCCATTATCTAGTTATTAATTTTTTATAATTACACTTCACTATATAATAATTTCTCTTAATTGTGATTATATATATTTTAAAATTTATATATTATTTTCATATTCTAGATATCTAGATATAACGTTTGAGATTATTTATTGATTACCAACTTTCTTTATTTAATATGTAATCTAATAAATACAAATCTATTTCTTTTTACAGCGTATTTATTTCTTTTTATATTCTAAATAATGTACTGTTTATAATAATGTATTAGTTTTTATTTATTATTAAATAACGTGCAACCGTTATTATATTTATTCATAATATATTACTTCTGAAATTTGGAAATACTAACTTAATTATATCACATTAATTTCTTTTACAGTTCCTTATTATTCTCATATTATATTATATTCTTTATATTAATTCTTTAAAATAAATTTATATATAAGTTGATTTATCCACATTATCCACAAGTTTTGTCCACAGTTATGTGCATACTGTGATAAATATATAATTTATCATCTCCATAAATTCAATCTACTTAGAATACACATTACAATTTTTTATGATTATGTGTATTATCTTCATTTTAATCTTAAATTCCTCATAATGGTAATTGATATTAAATTTAAATATTATGATTTTTTAAAAGGTTATCCACAGGTAGCATATACTTGTTAACATTATAAACAACCTAGTAATTTAAGTACTTTAGAGCACTTTCTTCTGACATACACATACGGTTTGTCCACATGTTTATTCACAGCGTACATATTTTTACAAATTCCAACAACAATTATATCCCTATATGTATATATTATAAGATCATGTTTTCTATTATCTACCTTTAGTTCTTAAGAATTTCTTAGTTTTTTGTTAACTTCCCACATAATACCTTAATAAAACATTAAACTAAACTCTATTCTATTGTAGTATGCACTTTCATAACATATACTTTAAATCACAGAAATAATTTTTTATTTATAAGTAGAATTCTTCTTAACAAAATTTTCTTATACTATCCCTGTGAATAAAGGAGGCATATTTTTTTATGAGTCAAAATGAATTTTTTAATATTCTTATGGATGGCTTAAAAGATTTTCCAGAATCAAAATTGCGTGATATTATTTCCTATTATGATAATAAATTTAATCATGGAATCGCTTTAGGAAAAACTGAAGAAGAAATAGTTACTGAATTAGGTAATCCTAATTTCATAGTCAATCAATATAGAAGTGAATTTTTAGATACAGTTGATAATTCAAAACTTTCTAATACTGATAACTATAGCACTTTTACTAACGCTGAGAACTTTAATGATGAAAATTTAAAGGACAATTACATTATTAGTACAGGCTCTATTAATAGTTCTAAAATAACCACTGATAATGAAATTTTGTCCACAGTTAATGTTTCTGATGATTTATCCAAGGATTTTGCTATTAATGATAACTTTACTAATGAAGGACGTATTTTAAATACTGATAATACATTAGATGATATTAAAGCTAATACTCAATCTTATGAAGATAATAATTCAAATAATAATTTCTACAATCTTTATACTTCAAATCAGCCAGTAGAAAACAAAGATATCAATTATGAAAATAATAATTCAAACAATTCTAATTCCGGTCATAGTAATAGTAATTCTAATTACAGTTATAATAATCGTAATTCTAATCATAAAGCGTCACACTCTACAGTAAATACAATTTTAAAATTTTGTATTGTAGCTTTGACTTTACTAATATTTTCACCAGTTATAACTGGAATTATAGGCTGCATTGTAGGTCTTTTTGGTGTTGCCATAAGCATTTTACTTGGTAGTATTGGATTATTGATTGGTGGAACCTTTACTAGTTTAGTTAGTGTTCCAAACTTGCCAATGTTTATAGCTAACTTTCCTTATCCAGTAATAGTTCTCTTTTCACTAGGTTCAATTTCATTGTCTCTTTTCTTCACACTGTTATTTTATTACCTTTGTAAGTTTTTTATAAGATTATTAATAAAAGCTTATAGAGCTCTAAAATTTAAAGGAGGTGACTTATAATGGCAAAGAATTTTATTTCTACTAAAATGAAGGTATTCATGCTTGTATTGTTACTTGTATCAATTGTTTTTTATGGTTCCGGATGCATTACACTCGTTCAAAGTGGTTATAAACTTTCTGATTATACTGATGAACTTAATATAAATCCTAATTCATTTAAATTTGATGTGAATCTCTTTGATTTTAATGATTCATATATATCAAGAGATTATACTCTTGATGATAATATTACTGAAATTGCCCTTAATTTAAATTCTCAAGATATTAAGGTTGAGAATTATGAAGGGCAGACATTGAAGGTTCAAATTAAAAGTTCTAGTTCAATTTCTGGTGAATTACCTGAAACTGAAGAAGAAAATAAATTAATTCTAAGCACTACGTATGATACCCCTGGAAATGCCCGCATTTCTGTAAGCATTCCTAATAGCTTTAAGAATAGAGGTACTTTAAAACTTGTTACAAGCAGCGGTGATATAAATATTTCTAATTTATCTTTAGACACCTTAAGCATTTCTACTGCTAGTGGTGATACAAATGTTTCTAATTTAAATTTAAATTATTTTAGTTTAAACAGTTCTAGCGGCGATACAAGTTTTAATAATGTTTCAGCCTTAAATGAGACTAAGTTATCTTCTTCTTCTGGAGAGATTATTGGAAATGGTAATTTAGGAAAAGTAACTGCAAATACAACCTCTGGTGATATGGATTTACAATTTGAAAAATCCTTAGGTAATTCATCTTTAAGCAGTGTATCAGGATCTATAGCCCTGTCTCTGCCAAGAAACTTAGGATATAAAATAAATTATGAAACAAATTCTGGAGACGTAGATTCCTCTAATGGAAAATTATCTGCTGGAGATGAAAGTTCAATTATAAATGTTAATACTACAAGTGGAGATCTTATTATTAAATAGAAATTGTATATACAAAAGCTTGTTATAATTCATGAACAATTAGAATTATAACAAGCTTTTTTAAATTATAATTTACACTTTAAATTTATTTATTAATACTTTGTAATTCTTCACACATTTGCTCTAAAATTCTACTAGATAAATCTGAAAATTTAATTCTTTAAAAACAATTCTTACTACAATTTAAACCTTGAAATAATACTGCTTAATTCTTCAGCTTTAACGGCTTCTTTTGTAATAGTTTCTTCGACTTGTTTCATAGCCAATGATGTTTCATTTATTCCTTGTTGTACATTATGAGTGCTGCTTGAAACTATTTCAGAATTCTTAGCTGTATCTGATATCGCTGCACTTACTTGTTCAACTGATGCATTTACATGCTCGGACATCTCAGCAATTTGCTTAGACATTTCACTTATAAATTCACCATCTTCATTATATTGAACTGCAACACTTCCATATTCCTTCAAGTCTTCACTTACATCAGTTTTAATAAATACAAGTATCTCTTTACCATTTTCTGAAAGATTGCTAAAGGCTGCCTCTACTCTTTGAATTGTATTTTTAATTGTAACTACAGATGAAGATGATTCCTCTGCAAGTTTTTTTACTTCTTCTGCTACTACTGCAAAGCCTTTACCTGATTCTCCTGCTCTAGCTGCTTCTATAGCTGCATTTAATGCTAAAAGATTTGTTTGTTCTGCTATAGCTGCAATGGAATCTGCCATTACCTTTATTTCTTCAACTACCTTTGATTCTTCAATTGCCTTTTTAATATTTTTCTCTTTTTGTTGATATACAGTTCTTGTATTTTCAATTGCCTTTTGGCTGTGACTTTCTACTGCTCTAGCTCTTTCCTTTATATTGCTTGAATTTTCATTTCCAGTTTCAGCTCTTGCTGCTAATTCTTCCATATTGGCAGTTACTTGTTGAATTGATGCATAGATTTCTTCAACATTTCCACTATTGGCTTGTGTATTTGAGTCAATTTTTTCAAATTCTGAATTTATTTCTTCTATATTTGCTGATAATTCTTGGACAGTTGCTGATGCTTCTTCACTTAAGGCTGATACAGTTGTTGCATTGTCAGCACACACTTTTATCAACTCTCTAATATTACCTTGTGCTTTATTTAAAGCCACACCAATCACACCAAATTCATCAGTTCTAGTAATTGTTATATCAGTTGTGATATCATACGCACTCATTCTCTCAGCTAATTCTTTTATTTTTCTTAAAGGTTGCATTATTGTAAGACTAGTGAAAAGTGATAGAACTGCAGTAATTACTGCACAAACTGCTATTGTTATAATTGCTACTATTAGACTTGTTTTTATTGCTATCCCTATTCCTATCCCTATTCCTATTAAAATTGCAAATCCCATAAGAACTTTTGCTCTAATAGATAGGAAAATTTTAATTTCTTCTTTTACTCCATTATTCATATAATTTAATTTCCTCCCTTTTTATTTACCTCTATTATAATAAAATTTATTTTTAACAAAATACCTTATATAAATGAATTTATATCGTAATAATATATACTATATTTATTCATATTTGGTTATATTATACCTCATTATAACATACTTCCACACTACAATATCATGTCCACTTTGGGTTTTCAAGTAAATTAATCAAAATTTTAGATAATATTAATATTTCATAATATTACACATATTCAATCGAAATAATACACCCTAGCTATAATATTAGTATCTATTTTTTAATAATATTCATAAATAAATATCAAATAATTTTCAATTAAAATATTAAGTAATTTTTAATTAGGATATTTAATAAAATTTAATACTATTATTTCTTTCTTATTTGAAAATATGATAAAATTGTAATATTAATAAAATATATTGGGGGCTAAGAAATGATATCAAATAGTATGAAATGTCTTGTTTTAAATAGTTCTACTATAAGAGCTATGTTTGAAGAAGGGAAAAGATTATCTGCAATTTATGGAGAAGAAAATGTTTTTGATTACAGTATTGGTAATCCAAATGTTGAACCTCCTGAAAACATAAAAAAAGTTATAACTGAAATTTTAGATGAAGAAACTCCAAACTTTGTTCATGGATATATGAATAATTCTGGATATGAAGATGTTAGAGATGTTATAAGTACTTTTTTAAATGAAAAGCATGAATTAAATCTTTCTAAAAATAATATTGTTATGACTTGTGGGGCTGCTGGTGGATTAAATATAATTTTAAAATCAATATTAAATCCTGGCGATGAAGTTATTACCTTTACACCATACTTTGGGGAATATTCCAATTATGTTCAAAACTTTGATGGTAAGCTTATAACTTCTCCAACTAACATAAACACCTTTGAACCTAATTTAGAAGCTTTAAGCAAAATTATAACTAATAAAACTAAGGCTTTAATAATAAACAACCCAAATAATCCTACTGGTGTTATTTATTCAAAAGAAGCAATCCAAGCTTTAACTGATTTGCTTAATGAAAAGCAAAAAAAATTAAATACAACCATATATTTAATATCTGATGAACCATATAGAGAAATAGTTTATGATGATGCTGAAGTGCCTTGTCTTTTAAAATATTATAATAATACTTTTATTGGTTATTCTTATAGTAAATCCTTATCTTTACCTGGTGAACGTATAGGTTATGTAGTTATAAATACATTAATGGATGATTTTGAAGAAATGACGTCTGCATTAAACATAGCAAACAGGGTTTTAGGTTTTGTTAATGCTCCTTCTTTATTCCAAAGAGTTATTGGAAAGACTTTAGGTTCAGAAGTTGATGTTAATATTTATAAGAAAAATCGCGATCTTTTGTATAATCACTTAACATCACTTGGCTTTACTTGTGTTAAGCCCCAAGGAGCTTTTTATCTTTTCCCTAAAGCACCAATTGAAGATGATAAAAAATTCTGTGAAGATGCAAAACAATTTAATTTATTACTTGTCCCTGGTTCCGCTTTTGGATGCCCTGGCCATGTAAGATTAGCTTATTGTATTTCATATGAAAAAATTAAAAATTCGTTACAAGCATTTGATAAGTTAGCTGCATTGTATAATTTATAGATATATAAAAGTAACTGTGAAACTCTTCACTTGATAATTAAGGATGAAAGCCTTGGTTTTCAAAAAATATATTTAGGTATATATGTTGCAAAATAATTGTTACATAAAATTTGTACCTGTATACTTCATTCTATGTAAATTTGTAATTTCAACATATATACATCAAACCCAATAAAGTTTTACTATCTTTTTAATTCATTTTCTAAAAATATATTTATGTACATACACAATAGAGTATCTATTATTTATGCACGTTCATAAATGATAGATACTCTATTGTAAATATTACTATAAATATCTATGTAACAAACCACAAACAAAATGTATGAATCATTTTTATCTACTCAATTATTCCATATACTTCTTCCTTAAAATTATATTTTCCTTAAAATTCTGCAAAGTTAAAATTAAATCTATTATTAATATGATTGAAAAAAAGCAAACTCCTATGATTAAATTTATTTCTGATTTCTCATAAAAATTATGTATAGCTGGCTGTAAAAAATATATTCCTATAAAGCTAAGTAATGTCCAGTACAAGGAAAATTTGAGAGTTACAAATCCATGTATATTATATTTAAAACTAGAATAATCCCAATAAACCTTATTAAAAATATATTTAAGAGTAGATCCACTTATATATTCGACTGTTGTTGGAATTAAAAAGCATAATAATATTAAAGGAATCCCATTAATATCTAGTATTTCATTACACAAAATTAAATAAGTAAATGCAATTCCATACATAGGTTTAAATGGACCTTTCAAAAAGCCCTCCTTTTTAAATTTTCCTATAATAATAAAACTATAGAATTCTTCTATTATCCACCCCATAAAAGAGTATATTATAAAATTAAATAGTAAATAAAATAGTATATTCATAGATTTAAGTGCCTCCCTTAAATTTAGCTTTAGTATTTATATATACAATTAGTTTAGACAAACAGTAATAATATAATTAATAGAAACTTTAAACTAAATTTAGTATTTGTATAATTTACATTTTTATCCCCAATAAAATTTCTAATAATTTTTAAATTATATAAGTTCTAATAAAGTTTCTACATTTTAGCACATAGCCTGTCTATTGTTTGTGTAGGAGCTTTATTTATTGTTTCAATGAAATTTTGTATAGCAACTCTAACACCAACCAAACTTTTAAAGAA
>Ga0209281_1000137_pt1 | contig 182134 bp, 146 predicted proteins | sample MedtruBG_FD_187514 | JGI IMG/M metagenome (GOLD analysis project Ga0209281, IMG submission 187514) | Root nodule microbial communities of legume samples collected from California, USA - Medicago truncatula BG (SPAdes) (version 2) | ecosystem: Host-associated > Plants > Roots > Nodule | place... | reverse complement strand
ACTGACGGAGTCGGTTTAAAAGCTGGTCATCAATTTGCCTGTCCGTCAGCGAGATAGCAAGCCCGCGAGCATATTTTTCCCGGGCTTCGTCAATATCCATCACTTCACGGGCCATCATTTTAAGCCCACCACTGAAGTCATCAAAGCTGACCTGTCCGCTGACGATAAGTATGCGGTCGTTTTCCAGCAAATGCTGGTATTTTTCCAGCGCTTCGGTGAATAACATCACCTCCAGCCGTCCGGAACGGTCATCCAGCGTACAGATGCCGATACGATTGCCGCGCTTGGTGACCATAACCCGCGCAGCAATGACGAGCCCCGCCGCCGTGGTGATTTTACCACGTTCTGTCGGATGCATGTCTTTAAGGCGATAGCCGCCGACATAGCGCTCAATTTCTTTCAGGTACTGGTTGATGGGGTGGCCCGTCAGATACAACCCTAACGTTTCACGCTCCCCTTCCAGCACGGTATGTTCCGGCCATGGCAGACAGTTGGCGTAGGACTGTTCAATTTGCTCCGGCTCGTCCGCCAGAACACCGAACATATCCGCCTGACCAATCGCTTCTGCCTTCGCATGCTGATCTGCCGCCTTCAGCGCATCCCCCAGGGAATTCATCAGTGCGGCACGGTGCGGCCCCAGTCTGTCGAATGCCCCGGACATGATCAATTTTTCCAGCACGCGCCGGTTCAACTTTTTGGTATCGGTACGCGCACACAGATCGAATAACTCGCGGAAATAGCCACCGTTATTACGCGCCTCGATGATCGCTTCGATCGGACCTTCACCGACCCCTTTGATCGCGCCGATCCCGTAGACAATCTCCCCGTCATCATTCACATGGAAATGATACTGACCGGAGTTGATATCGGGCGGCAGGATTTTGAGCCCCATTCGCCAGCATTCATCGACCAGGCCCACGACCTTCTCGGTGTTATCCATATCGGCGGTCATTACAGCCGCCATGAATTCTGCCGGGTAGTGCGCCTTCAGCCACAGCGTCTGGTAAGAGACCAGCGCATAGGCTGCGGAGTGCGATTTGTTAAAACCGTACCCGGCGAATTTCTCCACCAGGTCGAAGATTTTCACCGCCAGTTCGCCATCAACGCCGTTCTTTTTCGCGCCCTCTTCAAAGGCGCCGCGCTGCTTCGCCATCTCTTCCGGTTTTTTCTTACCCATCGCACGACGCAGCATATCTGCGCCGCCAAGGGTATAACCGGAGAGCTCCTGGGCAATCTGCATGACCTGTTCCTGATACAGGATAATGCCGTAGGTTGGCTCCAGTACCGGTTTCAGACACTCATGCTGCCACTGTACGTCAGGATAAGAGATCTCTTCGCGCCCGTGCTTACGGTCGATAAAGTTATCTACCATGCCCGACTGCAAGGGCCCCGGACGGAACAGGGCTACCAGGGCGATCATATCTTCGAAGCAGTCAGGCTGAAGACGTTTGATCAGATCTTTCATGCCGCGGGATTCAAGCTGGAAGACCGCCGTGGTTTCCGAGCGCTGCAGCATATCAAAGCTTTTCTTGTCATCCAGCGGAATCGCGGCGATATCAATCGGCTCCAGGCCTTGCTTCGCCCGACGCGGGTTGATCATCTTCAACGCCCAGTCGATGATGGTGAGCGTGCGCAAGCCGAGGAAGTCGAACTTCACCAGACCCGCGTATTCCACGTCATTCTTATCAAACTGGGTGACCGGATGCTGCCCTGCTTCATCGCAATACAGCGGGGCAAAGTCGGTAATTTTTGTTGGCGCGATAACCACGCCACCGGCGTGTTTACCGGCGTTGCGCGTAACGCCTTCCAGCTTACGCGCCATGTCGATCAGCGCTCTGACCTCTTCGTCCGCTTCGTAGATTTCGGGTAGCTGCGGCTCGGCTTCAAATGCTTTTGCCAGCGTCATGCCCGGATCGGGCGGCACCAGTTTTGAGATACGGTCCACGAAACCGTACGGATGGCCCAGAACGCGGCCCACGTCGCGGATAACCGCTTTCGCCGCCATCGTACCAAAGGTGATAATCTGTGAAACCGCATCACGGCCATACATCTCAGCTACGTGATCGATAACCTGGTCGCGTTTCTCCATGCAGAAGTCGACGTCGAAGTCAGGCATAGAGACACGTTCCGGGTTCAGGAAACGTTCGAACAGCAGATCGAATTCGAGCGGATCGAGATCGGTGATTTTCAGCGCGTACGCCACCAGCGATCCCGCACCAGAACCACGGCCCGGGCCTACCGGTACGCCGTTATCTTTCGACCACTGGATAAACTCCATCACGATCAGGAAGTAGCCCGGGAAGCCCATCTGGTTAATTACCTTGAGCTCCACGTCGAGACGTTCGTCGTAAGGCGGTCGTTTCTCTTTGCGGACCGCCTCATCAGGGAACAAGAACGCCAGACGGTCTTCCAGACCTTCTTTCGATTTCACGACCAGGAAATCTTCAGTGGTCATGTCGCCCGTCGGGAACTGCGGCAGGAAATATTCGCCGAGGCGTACCGTTACGTTGCAGCGTTTGGCGATCTCAACGCTGTTTTCCAGCGCTTCCGGAATATCGGCGAACAGCTCGCACATCTCATCTTCGCTGCGCATGTATTGCTGCGATGAGTACAAGCGAGGACGTTTCGGATCGTCGAGCGTAAAGCCATCGTGGATGGCCACGCGAATTTCATGGGCGTCAAAGTCGTCAGCATCAATGAAGCGCACATCGTTAGTTGCCACAACGGGCACGCCGCGCGCTTCTGCAAGCGCAACGGCAGCATGGAGATAGTTTTCTTCATCCGCACGACCGGTGCGGATCAGCTCCAGATAAAAACGATCGGCAAAATGTTGCTGATAAAAATCCAGACACTGGTCAACGAGGACGCTGTTACCGCGCAGCAGGCTTCTGCCGACGTCACCCATACGGCCACCCGAGATGAGCAGCAGCCCTTCGTTTAACTCCGCCAGCCATTCCCTGTCGATCCACGGCCCTTGTGGGCCATAACCGCGCTGATAGGCTTTAGAGATCAACAGAGTGAGATTCTGATAACCCGTGTTGTTCATTGCCAGCACGGAGAGTTGCGTCATTTCATCGCCGAACAGCTCGCTCTGGACATGAAAATCAGCACCGATGATCGGCTTTAAGCCCGCGCCATGCGCCGTTCCGTAGAACTTAACCAAACCACACAGGTTGGTAAAATCGGTGATCGCCAGCGCAGGCATGCCAAGCGAGGCCGCCTTTTTTACCAGCGGCCCGGTCTTCGCCAGCCCATCAATCATGGAGTAGTCGCTATGCACCCGCAGGTGTACGAAACGTGGTTCAGCCATCTTCAGATTCCGCGTTACTTAATTGCTTGCGTATTGATTCAGGACACCCGTCCCAGTGCGCGTTTCACCGGACCAAAACTGCGTCGGTGATGTTCCGTTGCGCCATGTTCAGCCAGCCTTTCCAGATGGAAAGGGGTTGGATATCCCTTGTGCTGAGCAAATCCATACAAAGGATAAGAGAGATCCAGCGCGGCCATTTCGGCATCGCGTGTCACTTTAGCCAGAATAGAAGCCGCGCTAATTTCGGGTACGCGGCTGTCACCTTTGACGACCGCCAGGGAGGGCACCGGCAGTGCTGGACAGCGATTACCATCAATCAGCACATATTCAGGCGCGATGCTCAGCCCGGCGACAGCACGCTGCATCGCCAGCATGGTGGCGTGCAGGATGTTCAGTTCGTCGATTTCATGCGGCTCTGCGCGCCCCAGACTCCAGGACAGGGCTTTATCGACAATCTCATCGTACAGCGCCAGACGGCGCTTTTCAGAAAGCTTTTTTGAATCGTTCAGCCCAACAATAGGGCGAGCGGGATCGAGGATCACCGCAGCCGTCACGACCGCGCCAACCAACGGCCCGCGACCGACTTCATCCACACCGGCGACAAGATGGGTGTGTGGATAAACAAATTCCATCATTTCGCTAACTCCATCACGGCGTCTGCTGCCTGCTCATCGGCATTACAGCGAATCTGCTGATGCAGTTCCCGGAACGTATCATGCATCTCATGGCTGGTTTTGCCGTTCGCCAGCAGCGGAAGTAAGGCTTCAGCCAGCGCCTGCGGCTGACACTCTTCCTGAAGCAACTCTTTCACCAGCTCACGCCCGGCAAGCAGGTTTGGCAGCGAAACATAATCCGTTTTCACCAGACGCTTGGCCAGCCAGAAGGTAAAGGGCTTCATGCGATAACCCACGACCATCGGGCATTTTGCCAGCATACACTCCAGTGCAGCGGTACCCGACGCGAGGAGTGCTGCATCGCTTGCGACCATTGCCTCACGCCCTTTTCCGTCCAGCAGATGGACATGAAGATCGGGGGCCACTTCGGCTTTGATGCGCTCAAACTGCTCACGCCGTTTGGCATTCACCAGCGGAACAACCACTTCGAGATCGGGGTAGGTCTGGCGAAGAATTTGCGCCGTTTTAAGGAAATCGGCGCTCAGCATCTCGACTTCGGCACCGCGGCTACCGGGCAGTAACGCCAGGCAGTGTGCATCATGGGGAATACCCAGCACGTCACGCGCCGCGTTTTTATCCGGATCAAGCGGCATGGCATCCGCCATCGTATGTCCGATAAACCGGCAAGGCACGTTGAATCTATCGTAAAACGCTTTTTCGAAAGGCAGGAAGGCCAACACAAGATTCGTCGATCTGCATATTTTGAAAACGCGTTTCTGTCGCCACGCCCAGACGGACGGACTGACATAATGAATGGTTTTAATGCCCTGCTTTTTGAGGTTTCCCTCAAGCGTGATATTGAAATCAGGCGCATCAATACCGACAAACACGTCGGGTTTCAGCTCGGTAAAACGTCGGGTGAGATCGGCGCGAATATGCAGCAGTCGACGAAGACGACCCAGCACTTCAACGATGCCCATCACCGCGAGCTCTTCCATTTCATACCAGGCTTCACAGCCTTCCGCCTGCATCAGCGGACCCGCAACGCCAACAAAGCGAGCATCAGGTACGCGAAGCTTCAGGGCACGAATGAGACCTGCACCAAGAATATCGCCGGAGGTTTCTCCGGCGACCAGGGCTATCGTTAGCGGGCGGTGTTCAACCATTAACGAATCAGACCACGCGTTGAACGTTCAAAAAACTCGGTGAACGCTTTCACTTCCGGGTACTGTTCCGCCAGTTGAGCCACTTCCGGCTTGGCTTCTTCCAGCGTTTTACCGCTACGGTACAAGAGTTTGTACGTATTGCGGATCGCTGTGATCGCTTCACGGCTAAAGCCGCGACGCTTAAGACCTTCAATATTCACGCCAAACGGCGTTGCATGGTTGCCCTGCGCAATCACATATGGTGGGACGTCTTGCGCCACACCCGAGCAGCCGCCAACCATCACGTGTGCACCAATGATGCAGAACTGATGGATCGCGGTCATGCCGCCAATAATTGCGAAATCATCAACCGATACGTGTCCCGCCAGCGTGGCATTGTTGGCGAGAATACAACGACTGCCTACCGTACAATCGTGCGCAATATGCGCATTAATCATAAAGAGGTTGTCGCTGCCCACCTTCGTCAAACCACCACCCTGTACTGTGCCACGATGAATGGTGACGCTTTCGCGAATGCGGTTACGATCGCCGATTTCCACACGGGTCGGTTCACCAGCATATTTCAGATCCTGGTTAACTTCGCCGATGGAGGCGAACTGATAGACCTCATTATCGCTGCCCATGGTCGTATGACCATTCACAACAACATGAGATTTCAGTACGGTACCCTCACCAATTACGACATGGGGTCCAACAATACAAAAAGGACCAATGTGGACGTTTGCACCGATAACGGCGCCCTCTTCCACAATGGCGGTTGGATGAATAAAGGCGGATTTATCAATCACGTATCAGGCCTCCCGGCTACGCGCACACATCATGGTAGCTTCACAAACAACTTTGCCGTCAACCAGCGCAACGCCTTTGAAGCGCGTCACACCACGGCGCGTTTTTTCGAAAGTCACTTCCATGACCATCTGATCGCCTGGCACGACAGGACGCTTAAAGCGCGCATCGTCGATACCGGCGAAGTAATACAATTCACCTGGCTCCAGTTTACCAACGCTTTTAAACGCCAGGATACCGGTAGCCTGCGCCATGGCTTCCAGGATCAACACACCCGGGAAGATAGGTTTACCAGGGAAATGCCCCTGGAAAAATGGCTCATTTACGGAAACATTTTTCACTGCGCGCAGAAAACGACCTTCTTCAAAATCCAGCACACGGTCTACCAGCAAAAAAGGGTAGCGGTGCGGCAGAAGTTCTAAAATCTCTTCAATATGCAGAGTATGAGTGTCAGTAGTCAAAATACTCTTCCTGTCAAATGTACTAAATAGCAATAATAACACGGCCTGCCGGATTTATAGAAAGCCGACAGGCCGGGAAAGAAGCGTTAAAAGGATGAACGCTTAGTCTTGTTGATCGATCTTACGCTCAATGGCCTTGAGTCGCTTGCTCATATCATCAATATTCATCACCAGGGCTGCGGTCTTGCGCCAAACTTTATTCGGCTGAAGCGGAATGCCAGAGGAATAGACACCAGGTTCCGTGATAGGACGCATCACCATACCCATGCCTGTTACCGTGACTTTGTCGCAGATTTCCATATGCCCATTGATGACGCTGGCACCGCCAATCATGCAGTAACGCCCAATTTTCAGGCTACCTGCCATGATAACGCCACCTGCAACCGCTGTATTGTCGCCAATCACAACGTTATGCGCAATCTGACACTGATTATCAATGATGACGCCGTTACCAATAAGGGTATCGTCGAGCGCACCACGATCAATGGTGGTACAGGCGCCGATCTCAACGCGATCGCCGATAATCACGCGACCCAGTTGGGGGATCTTAACCCAGTTGCCCCGATCGTTAGCGTAGCCAAAACCATCTGAACCGATAACGGTGCTGGACTGAATCAGGCAATTCTCGCCGATCTCAATCTCATGGTAAATGGTCACGTTGGCCCACAAACGGGTACCTGCGCCAATTTTTGTATGTTTACCCACGAAGCAGCCCGGGCCAATCACCACGTTATCGCCCAGCACGACGCCGGATTCGATGACGGCGTTTGCGCCGATTGCAACGTTGTTACCCAGCTTCGCCGATGGATCGATCGCAGCGCTTGCGGCAATGTTCTGGGCCGGCTGCGGCGTAGTATCGAGTATCTGAGCCATACGTGCATACGTCAGGTAGGGGTTTTTCACTACCAGCGCCGCACAGGTGGCAAAAGGAAGATCGTCCTGCGTCAGAACGACAGCAGACGCCTGGCATTGTGCCAGTTGTTCACGGTACTTAGGGCTTACCATAAACGTAATAGTGCCAGCTTTAGCAGATTGCATGGACGCAACATCGGTGATGACGAGATCGCCATCACCGTGTAATTCTGCATCCAACTGCTGAGCTAAATCAGCCAGTCGAATTGAAGGCATTACTTATTTAACCTGTTTCAGTACATCAGCAGTGATGTCTTTCACATCTTTGCTATTGTAGGCAACAGCATTCGCATCAACAACCAGATCGATGCTCTGATCGGCTGCGACTGCTTTCACCGCGCTCTGAATGCGGGTCACCAGTTTGCCACGTTCTTCATTAGAACGACGTTGACGATCCTGCTCGAAGGCTTGTGCTTTCTGAGAGAAAGTCTGGCGCTGAGCCATTACGTCTTTCTCCATCTTGCTGCGCTCGCTCGCTTTCATGGTAGAACCATCACGCTGCAGACGCTGCATTTTAGCCTGAAGGTCATTTTCCATACCTTGCAGCTCGCCAGCACGGCCTTTGAATTCGTTTTCCAGCGTCGCAGAAACACCTGTTTTCTGTGCAACCTGCTGGAACAAACTACCCATGTTGACGATTGCAATTTTGTCTGCTGCCTGAGCAGACGTTACCATCGCTAAACCGAGACCTGCAGCTAATAACCACTTTTTCACAATTAACTCCTTACCATCCCATTGGTACCCGAAGATACCGTTCTTTGCGTGGCAAGGCGATCGTCTGCGCGATCGCCGGTTGTCAGCGCTACACTGCCAACGCATTCCTTTGCAACGGGCAATTACCAGGTTTTACCAATGTTAAACTGGAATTGTTCCGCTTTGTCTCCATCGTATTTCTTAAACGGCTGGGCGTAGGAGAAGACCAACGGTCCCAGCGGTGACATCCATTGTAATGCGAGACCCGCTGACATGCGAATATTGCTCGGATCGCTGTAGTCTGGCACGCCAGCTGCTCGCGTCTGTGCAGTATCCTGCCAGTTGGTATCCCATACGGTACCTGCATCCAGGAAGAACGACGTACGGACAGAGTTCGCATACTTATCGCTGATAAACGGCGTTGGCGTGATGAACTCCAGGCTGGCGACAGCCATAGCGTTACCGCCGACCGCATCATCAGAACTACAGACTTCTGAAGAAGAGGACTTATCGCAGTTGTCTTTGTCGTTACCACCGTAATACACCGCTTTAGGACCGATGTTATTCGACTGGAAACCACGAACGGTGCTTGAACCACCTGCGTAGAAGTTCTCATAGAACGGCAATTCTTTGCTACCTATACCATCGCCGTAACCCCAGCGCGTACGACCCAGAACGACCCATTTGTGATCGTCATCAATTGGGAAGTAAGAGGCGGTATCCAGAGTCACTTTGTAGAACTCGTTATCCGAGCCTGGAATGGTCACTTTACCGTTCAGGTTGACACGGGAACCGTCCGTCGGGAAGAAACCACGGTCAAGACGGTTATAGGTCCAGCCATAGTTAAAGGTGAAGTCATCCGCCGCGAAGCCATTGTTATCGCTGGAGGTGCTCGCCTTCTGACCGATAGAGTCGAGATAACGCCACATCGCCACCTGCGGTTGCATATTGGACAGGTCGTTATGCACATAACCTAAGCCCGCGCGCAGGGTGTTGTATTCGTTGATCGGGAAGCCAAGCGTACCGTCTAAACCATAACTTTTGTTGGTATAAGAGGACAGATCTGCATCGTCCGCTTTAAAGTCGTTATAGAAGATACGACCGCCCAGACTCACACCATCGACGGTGAAGTAAGGGTTGGTGACGGAGAATTCAGAGTAGGTCTGGTAGTCATTCTTGGTACCGTTGATACCCACGGAATAACCTGTACCTAACCAGTTGTCCTGCTGAACGCCGACCTGGAAGCTCACGCCACTTTCTGTGCCGTAACCGACACCAAAGTTGAAGCTACCGGTGTTACGCTCCTTCACCTTGTAAACAACGTCGACCTGATCGGGTTTACCTGGCACGCGCTGCGTGTCGGTATCGACCGTTTCGAAGTAGCCCAGACGGTTCAGACGCTCTTTACCCTGGTCGACCAGGTCGCTTCCGAGCCATGCCCCTTCCATCTGACGCATTTCGCGACGCAGGACGGAGTCTTTGGAGGTATCGTTACCTTCAAAGCGGATTTTACGCACGTAGAAGCGGTTGCCAGCGTCCACGTTAACGTGGAGCTTAACGGTCTTATCCGTATCGTTGATTTCTGGCTGAGTCTGCACGCGCGGGTAGGCATAACCGTAACGGCCGAGCAGCTTTTTAATGCCGTCTTCCATTTTGGTCACTTTCGCGCCGCTGTACAGTTCACCCGGCTCAAGTTTGGTCAGGCTTTCGATCTCCGCAGAGTGCCCCGCCAGGTTTCCACTGACTTCAACACCAGAAAGCTTGTACTGATCGCCTTCAGTGATGTTAACCGTAATGTAGATCCCTTTCTTGTCCGGAGTCAGACTGACCTGGGTCGAATCAATATTGAATCGTGCGTAACCGCGATCCAGATAGTAGCTGCGCAACGTTTCGAGGTCGCCCGCCAGTTTCTGTTTCTGGTATTTACGATCTCCGACCACGTTCCACCACGGCACTTCATCACGCAGCTGGAACGTCGAAATCAGCTCATCGGTACTGAAAGCGTGGTTGCCCACGATGTTGATCTGCTGGATTTTCGCGGAGACGCCTTCCTGGAAGACAAGCTTCAGGTCGACACGGTTACGCGGCAGCGGGGTAACGACAGCTTTGACGCTGGCGCTGTATTTCCCGACGCTATAGTAGAAGTCTTCCAGTCCTTTTTCGATGTCGGACAGGGTTGTGCGGTCCAGTGATTCCCCCACACGCACGCCAGAAGCCTCAAGGTTTTGCTTGAGCATATCGTCTTTCACCGACTTATTGCCGGAGAAAGTGATACTGGCGATTGTCGGGCGTTCTTTCACCTGAACCAGCAGCGTATCACCATCACGCAGGACGCGAACGTCCTCGAAGTTGCCAGTGGCAAACAGCGCGCGAATGGTATTACTGATATCTTCATCATTAACCGTGTCACCTTGGCGCACGGGCATACTGAGGAGGGCCGCACCAACGGCGACACGCTGAAGGCCTTCGAAATGAATATCCTTCACCACGAACCCTTCAGCACCGTATACGGTCGCGCTGCTAAACAGCAGCGACGCTATGAGCAACTTTTTCATCGCCATCGTTATTATGCGTTCTTCCTAACTATCTCTCTTACAACCGAGAGAAATCATTGAAAAGTGCAAGCCCCATTAACAGCACCAGCAGAATTGTGCCAATGCGATAACTAAAGTCTTGAACTCGCTCGGATACCGGTCCGCCCTTCAGCTTTTCAATCGCTAAAAACAGCAGATGCCCCCCGTCTAGTACAGGAAGCGGGAACAGGTTGATTATCCCGAGGTTCACGCTAATAAGCGCGAGGAACATGAGATAGTAAATCACCCCGAATTCCGCTGACATCCCAGCCCCTTGAGCGATAGAAATCGGCCCACTGAGGTTGTTCAGTTTAACGTCACCGGTAATCAATTTCCCCAACATGTTGACCGTTAGTTTCATCAGTTGCCATGTTTTATCCGTGGCTTCAACGATGGCACTAAACGGCCCATACTGGCGTATTGTCTTATACTCATCTGGCAGTGGGATCACTTTGGGCACAACGCCCGCAAACCCTTCAGCCTTACCACCGCCCGATTTGGTATCCGGGATAAGCGTTAAGGAGAGAGAACTCCCCTGCCGTTCGACTTCCAGCGCCAGCGGCGTACCTGGATTATCGCGCACCAGATTAACAAAGGTCATCCATTGTGTTAATGGCTGACCATCGACTTTAACGATCCTGTCGCCCGCTTGCAAACCTGCTTTACGTGCAGCCGAACCCGCCTGAACTTCTGCTAACACCGGTTCAATCTGCGCGCCACGGGGACGAATGCCCAACGCAGCGACCGGATCTTCCTTGTCAGGTTCAAAAGCCCAATGCTGAAGATTCAGCACTTTTTCTTGCCGCTGACCGCTGGCACCGAACGGTGAAACACTGATTGTCGTCCGATCGTCACCGATTTTAGACACCAGTTGCAACCTTACGGCATCCCAGTCAGGGGTTTCGATACCATCGATCGCTTTAAGTTCCATACCCGGCGTAATTTGCGCGCTAGCTGCAATCGAATTCGGGGTAATTTCACCCACAACCGGACGTACGCCAGGGACGCCGATGATAAACACCAGCCAGTAGGCAAAAATAGCGAAGATGAAGTTAGCTACCGGACCGGCAGCAATGATGGCGGCGCGTTGACCCACCGTTTTGTTGTTGAACGCAAAGTGGCGCATTTCTGGCGCCACAGGTTCCACGCGCTCATCGAGCATTTTGACATAACCGCCAAGAGGAATGAGCGCAATGACAAACTCAGTCCCCTGGCGATCGGTGCGGCGCCAGAGTGATTTCCCAAAACCGATGGAAAAACGCTCAACCCGGACGCCACAGCGCCGTGCAACCCAGAAATGGCCAAATTCATGCACCGTGATCAGCACACCAAGTGCAACTATGAACGCCGCCAGATTCCAGAGAATGCTCAGCATAAAACCTTCCGTTAAATCGTCCCAAATACCAGCAACAGCAGGCATGCAAACACAGGAACCGCAGCCGTCAGGCTGTCTATGCGGTCCAGTATGCCGCCATGTCCTGGAATAAGATGACCACTGTCTTTAATCCCTGCTTCACGCTTGAACATGCTTTCGGTCAAATCACCTAATACAGAAGCCAGAGCGGCAAAGATAGAACATATCAGCAACGTGCCTGGCGCAACGTCAAGATTGGCCCAAACGCCATATCCCCACGAAATAATCGCTGCAGTAAACAAGCCGCCGAAGAAACCTTGCCAGGTTTTTCCTGGAGAGACTTTCGGAGCCAGTTTATGTTTGCCAAACAGTTTACCAAACATATAGGCGCCAGAGTCAGCCCCCCAGACGAGAATCATGACATAAAGTAGCCACAATGCCCCGCTGTAATGGTTGTCGTCATAGTGCCAGGCACGCAGCGCGAGCATCCCCCAGAAAAAGGGAATAATGGTGAGCATGCCGAAAATCAGGCGCAGCGTTTTAGAATGACGCCAGATTGCCGCCGATCCTGGGTAGAAAAGCACCAGTAACAACGCAGCAATCCACCAGCCCAGCGACGCCCAAAGCGACCCCGCTACCACCGGTTGATGAATGTCCCGATGATATTCGGGTAACATAATCAGCATCATTGCTAGCAACAGACCACAGAGTACCGCCAGCCATACCCGCTCAGTGCGCGAAGTAAAGCCACTCAGTTGTCCCCATTCCCACGCAGCGAGCATACACACCACCAGCGTGACAATAGCAAATCCCATCGGGGGCAGTAAAAACAGCGCCGCGATAACGATGGGTATTAATACAAAAGCGGAAATCAGGCGATACTTCAGCAAAAGCTACCCCCATCAGACTCAGTCGGTGCCCGACTCCGTGCCGCCGAAACGACGCTCTCGAGTGGCAAACGCATGCAGCGCACCTTCAAAGTCTTGTTCATCAAAATCGGGCCAAAGAACATCAGTAAAGTAAAGTTCGGCGTAGGCAATTTGCCAAAGCAAAAAGTTACTAATGCGATGTTCTCCCCCTGTCCTAATTACCAAATCCACGGGTGCCAGCTCATTCATGCAGATTTGCTGACCCAGCGCCTCTTCATCAATTTGGTCGGGTCTTAATAGCCCTTCCTGAACCTGTTCAGCCAAATGCCGAACGCCCTGGATAATATCCCAGCGCCCGCCGTAATTCGCCGCAACATTGAGCGTCAGACCGGTGTTATCACCCGTCAATGCTTCTGCTTTGCGAATACGTTCCTGCAAACGTGAGTTAAAACGACTGGTATCGCCAATAATACGCAGACGGACGTTGTGGCGGTGCAGGCTTTTTACTTCGCTGTCGAGCGCCCACACAAACAGTTCCATCAACGCAGTGACTTCCTGCGGAGGTCGATTCCAGTTTTCACTGCTAAAAGCATAGAGCGTTAATGCCTCAATGCCGTTATTGGCGGCAAAAGAAACGGCACGGCGAACAGATTTCGCCCCGGCTTTATGCCCAAAGGCTCGTATCTTCCCTTGTCTTTTCGCCCAGCGGCCATTGCCATCCATAATGATTGCTACATGGCGACAGCCATGAGCTGGCAAGTTTTCGCTTATTGGTTGATTCGCAGACAACATAACGCGTTTTTAGTCCCTGAAAAGGATTTAACGGTACTCAGGAATACTGAAGCCTAAACATAAAAAAGCCGTGTCACACCACGGCTTACCTGACCACACAAAGTCAAATACCTGCGATCAGGTGGCGCAGACTATATCACCGAAGCCCAACGCTAACAAATAGCACAACCACGAGTGGCTGGATTATCACCAGCTTGCGAGGCGTGTCACCTGTTTGCGCGCAACAATCCGTGCTTGTGCATCTACCGCCAGCACCTCTTCCACACTCTGAGGTTCACGCAAATCCATCATATCCAGCACCGACTGATTCAGCGCGGCGATATCGGTGAAACGGATTTGCTGATTCAGAAATGCCTCAACGGTTATCTCATTGGCGGCATTCAGCGCTGTCGTTGCGGCCTGTCCCCGCTCAAAGGCATTCATCGCCAGTTTCAGGCATGGGTAACGGTCATAATCAGGTTCACTGAACGTAAGTGAACTGAGCTTACAGAAATCGAGCGGCTTTGCGCCAGACATCACGCGATTTGGCCATGCCATCGTATGGGCAATTGGCGTGCGCATATCCGGTTCGCCCAACTGTGCAAGCACGCTGCCATCCTGATAACGCACCATAGAATGAATCACCGATTGCGGGTGGATCAGCACTTCCATTTGTTTCGCTGAGGCATTAAACAGCCAGCGAGCTTCAATGTATTCCAGACCTTTATTCATCATGGTGGCAGAGTCGACGGAAATTTTACGTCCCATCGACCAGTTCGGATGACGGCATGCCTGATCCGGCGTCATTGCGGCCAGTTCAGACAGTGGCGTTTCACGGAATGGGCCACCAGACCCGGTAAGCAAAATAGACACAACGCCATTCTGCTCAAGGTCAGCGTACCCCAGGTTCTGTTGAAAGGGTTGCGGTAAACTCTGAAAAATCGCGTTATGTTCGCTGTCGACGGGTAAAAGTTGCGCCTTGCAGCGTTTTACCGCGTCCATAAACAGGCGACCGCAGGTCACCAGCGCCTCTTTATTGGCCAACAGAACCGTTTTACCGGCATCGATAGCGGCAAGCGTAGGCAGCAATCCCGCCGCGCCGACAATGGCCGCCATCACCTGATCGACTTCATCCAGCGCGGCCATATCACAGGCGGCTTGTTGCCCGCTCAATACGTCCGTCCGGCTGCCTTTTTCAACGAGCAGTGCTTTCACCTGGCGAGCGCTTTCCTCGTCATCCATCACCGCATAGCGGGGAGAAAACTCCAGACACTGTTCTACCATTCGCTGCACGTTCTTTCCTGCCACCAGGGCAGTCACCGTGTAATGTTCAGGATTATGGCGAACAACATCGAGAGTGCTGCAACCAATTGAGCCGGTCGAGCCGAGGAGAGTTAAATGCTTCATGAGATGCCCGAAGAAAGTTAAACCAGATAAAAGCAAAACGCCGCCAGCAAAGTCTTAACGACTTTCTGAACGGCGTTTTTCAGATCATGTCAGAAATCAGAACTGCATCAGTTCCGCTTCTTTATCTGCCAGCGCCGCATCCAGTTTTTTGATGGCAGCGTCAGTCAGTTTCTGCACGTCGTCCTGAGAACGACGATCGTCATCTTCACTGATCTCTTTTTCTTTCAGCAGTGCTTTAACTTTATCGTTCGCGTCACGACGTACGTTACGGACGGCAACACGTGCACCTTCCGCTTCGCCACGGACCACTTTGATCAGCTCTTTACGGCGTTCTTCCGTCAGGGCTGGCAGTGGAACGCGAATGTCAGTGCCTGCAGAGCTTGGGTTCAGACCCAAATCAGACGCCATAATCGCTTTTTCTACAGCCGGGCTCATCGAACGATCGAATACGTTGATTTTCAGGGTACGGGTATCTTCAACGGTGACGCTGGCGAGCTGACGCAGTGGCGTTGGAGTACCGTAGTACTCAACAACGATGCCATCCAGCAGGCTCGGGGAAGCACGACCGGTACGCACTTTGCTGATTTGGTTTTTGAAAGCTTCTACGCATTTTTCCATGCGCACTTCAGCATCTTTTCTGATATCGCTAATCACGTTACGAATCCTTGAAAGCTTGTTTCAGGCAGACTATCCGCCAGCACAGCCGCTATGGGTGTGCTAAGTATAGTCGCGTTTAATTCATGACAACGCCTGAGGCGCGTCGAGGTAAGATTCACTGCACAGTAAAGCGGAATCTTACCTGTATTTATCGTCGACGGAAATTATTCCGTGATCAAAGTGCCTTCTTTTTCGCCCATTACCACACGGCGCAATGCGCCAGGCTTATTCATATTGAAGACACGGATCGGCAATTTGTGGTCACGAGCCAGGGTGAAGGCCGCAAGATCCATCACTTTCAGCTCTTGATCCAGCACTTCATTGTAGGTCAGCTGTTCGTACATGGTCGCCGTGGGATCTTTTGCAGGATCGGCTGTGAACACGCCATCCACTTTAGTGGCCTTCAGCACGACGTCAGCTTCGATTTCAATACCACGCAGGCAGGCTGCAGAATCGGTGGTAAAGAACGGGTTACCCGTACCCGCAGACAGGATAACAACGCGGTTGTTACGCAGCAGGCTAATGGCCTCTGCCCAGCTGTAATTATCGCACACGCCATTCAATGGAATAGCAGACATCAGGCGGGCGTTCACATAGGCGCGATGGAGCGCATCACGCATTGCCAGGCCGTTCATCACCGTAGCCAGCATGCCCATGTGGTCGCCCACAACACGGTTCATCCCTGCTTTCGCCAAACCAGCGCCACGGAAAAGGTTGCCACCGCCAATCACCACGCCAACCTGGATACCCAGTTCAACCAGTTCTTTGATCTCCTGTGCCATGCGGTCAAGAATGCTTGCGTCAATACCGAAGCCTTCCGTTCCCTGCAGTGCTTCGCCACTCAGCTTAAGCAGAATGCGTTTGTACACGGGTTTTGCATTGGTAGCCATGTTTCTTTCCTGAGACTGTCAACGATTAAGATGGGGGTTAATTCTGGCGACATAGTATGCCGCTTATCAGTACAGAAACCAGAGGGCTCTGTCTGATTTACACATGAGGGGCAAAAAGAAGCCGCCCTCAGGCGGCTCCTTCGCAATCATTAAGACTGCTTGGACATTGCAGCAACTTCTGCTGCGAAGTCAGTTTCAACTTTCTCGATGCCTTCGCCCACTTCGAAGCGGATGAAGCCAGTTACGTCAGCGTTGTGCTCTTTCAGCAGCTGAGCAACAGATTTGCTTGGATCCATAACGAAAGGCTGGCCAGTCAGAGAAACTTCGCCGGTGAATTTCTTCATGCGGCCTTCAACCATTTTCTCTGCGATTTCTTTAGGCTTGCCAGACTGCATGGCGATGTCCAGCTGAACCTGGTACTCTTTTTCTACTACTTCAGCAGACACGTCTTCTGGTTTCACGAATTCTGGCTTGCTTGCAGCGATGTGCATAGCCAGCTGTTTAACCAGCTCTTCGTCAGCGCCTTTAGCCGCAACCAGAACACCGATACGTGCGCCGTGCTGGTATGAACCCAGAACGTCGCCTTCCAGTGCTGCAACACGACGGATGTTGATGTTCTCACCGATTTTAGCAACCAGAGCAACACGTTCTTCTTCGAACTGTGCTTTCAGAACGTCAACGTCAGTGATTTTGCCAGCAACCGCTGCGTCCAGTACTTTGTTTGCAAAAGCCTGGAAACCGCCGTCTTTAGCGACGAAGTCAGTCTGGCAGTTAACTTCCAGAATGATGCCGTAGGTGCCGTCGATCTTAGTGATGATCACGCCGTCAGCTGCAACGTTACCTGCTTTTTTCGCCGCTTTGATTGCGCCGGATTTACGCATGTTTTCGATTGCCAGCTCGATGTCGCCGTTCGCTTCAGTCAGCGCTTTTTTGCAATCCATCATGCCTGCGCCAGTACGCTCGCGCAGCTCTTTTACCAGGGATGCGGTAATTTCAGCCATTCTTTAATCCTCGGGAGAGATGTCCTGCCCGGTTTAAGAAACCAGACAGGCTTAAAAGTGAAAAAGGGGCCAGATAGAGGCCCCTATTTATACACGGTACTAAATAAGGGACAGAACCTTATTATTCAGCTTCTACGAAGCTTTCTTCCGCCTGGGAAGCCAGATCCTGGGAACGGCCTTCACGAACGGTAGCAGCAACAGCGCTCAGGTACAGGCTAACAGCACGGATTGCATCGTCGTTACCCGGGATAACGAAGTCAACGCCGTCCGGATCGGAGTTGGTATCAACGATAGAGAATACCGGGATACCCAGGTTGTTAGCTTCTTTGATTGCGATGTGCTCGTGATCAGCGTCGATAACGAACAGAGCGTCTGGCAGACCGCCCATGTCTTTGATGCCGCCCAGGCTGTTTTCCAGCTTGTCCAGCTCACGAGTACGCATCAGCGCTTCTTTTTTGGTCAGCTTATCGAAAGTACCGTCCTGAGACTGGGTTTCCAGATCTTTCAGGCGCTTGATGGACTGACGAACAGTTTTCCAGTTGGTCAGCATGCCGCCCAACCAGCGATGGTTCACGAAGAACTGATCGCAGCTGTTTGCAGCTTCTTTCACAGCTTCGCTTGCAGCGCGCTTAGTACCAACGAACAGAATCTTACCTTTACGGGAAGAGATCTTGTTCAGCTCAGCCAGGGCTTCGTTGAACATTGGTACAGTTTTCTCAAGGTTGATGATGTGAACTTTGTTACGCGCGCCGAAGATGAAAGGCTTCATTTTCGGGTTCCAGTAACGGGTCTGGTGACCGAAGTGAACACCAGCCTTGAGCATGTCGCGCATGGAAACAGTTGCCATGTTTAAAACCTCTATTTAAAAGTTGGGGTTATGCCTCCACGTATCCCATATTACCGACCCCAAAGGGCACCCCGGAATATGTGTCGATACGTGTGTGTTATTTACACAAAGTGAGATTTGTCGCCTCCGTCCATTCTGTGTAGTTGAAAATGGATCGGAAGTCCGGCGCGCTTTATACCATAAAACACGGGCAGAAACCAATTAATGTTGGCTCTCTGTGCTGTTAACGATTCTCAATTTGGCAGGGGGTGCGCCAGACTGTTACCATTGACAGCACTTAGACTAGTATTGTCGAAAAAATCGACACCAACGGACAGATTACATGGCTATCTCTATTAAGACACCTGAAGAAATTGAAAAGATGCGCGTCGCCGGTCGTCTGGCCGCTGAAGTGCTGGAAATGATCGAGCCGCATATCAAGCCTGGCGTGAGCACCGGTGAGCTGGATCGTATCTGTAATGATTATATCGTGAACGAGCAGCACGCGGTTTCCGCCTGCCTCGGCTACCACGGTTTCCCAAAATCCGTCTGCATCTCGATTAATGAAGTGGTGTGTCACGGGATCCCGGACGACGAAAAGCTGCTGAAAGATGGCGATATCGTCAACATTGACGTGACCGTCATTAAAGATGATTACCACGGCGACACCTCGAAGATGTTTATCGTTGGCAAACCAACGATCCTCGGCGAACGCCTGTGCAAAGTGACGCAAGAGAGCCTCTACCTGGCGCTGAAAATGGTGAAACCAGGCATTCGTCTGCGGACTCTCGGCGCGGCTATTCAGAAATTCGTTGAAGCCGAAGGTTTCTCCGTTGTGCGCGAATACTGTGGTCACGGCATTGGGCGCGTCTTCCATGAAGAACCGCAGGTTCTGCACTATGATGCGGATGACGGCGGTGTGGTCCTGCAAAAAGGGATGACCTTTACCATCGAGCCGATGGTCAACGCTGGCGATTACCGCATCCGCACCATGAAAGATGGCTGGACGGTGAAAACCAAAGACAGAAGCTTGTCAGCACAGTACGAGCATACTATTGTGGTGACTGACAACGGCTGTGAAATAATGACGTTGCGAAAGGATGACACCATCCCGGCGATACTCTCGCACAACGAATAATAAGAAGCCGGCAAATGCCGGCTTTTTTAATGGCTATAGCTTTTACTTATGGGTGGCAAACGATGAGTAATCTCTTACCCGAACAGTATGCCAATACGGCTCTCCCCACCCTACCCGATCAACCGGACAATCCTGGCGTCTGGCCGCAGCGCGAGCTGACCTGCGCGGATATTAAAGCGCATCTGGATGTTTTCCAGCGCTGGCTGGGCACCACCTTCGACGCCGGCATCTCAGCCGAGCAGTTGATAGAAGCCCGCACCGAATTTATTGATCAGCTCCTCCAGCGTTTGTGGATTGACTATGGCTTCGGCCAGATCAGCGACGTCGCCCTGGTTGCCGTCGGCGGTTACGGACGCGGCGAGCTCCATCCCCTCTCGGATATCGATCTTCTTATCCTCAGTCGCAAAAAGCTGCCCGATGAACAGGCGCAAAAAATCGGCGAACTGCTGACGCTGCTCTGGGACGTTAAACTGGAAGTAGGCCACAGCGTTCGTACGCTTGAAGAGTGCCTGCTTGAAGGCTTATCCGATCTGACCGTCGCCACCAACCTGATTGAGACACGTTTGCTGATAGGTGATGTCGCCCTTTTCCTCGAACTGCAAAAACATGTCTTTAGCGACGGTTTCTGGCCTTCAGAAAAATTCTTTGCGGCCAAAGTCGAAGAGCAAAATCAGCGCCATCAGCGTTATCACGGCACCAGTTATAATCTGGAGCCGGACATTAAGAGCAGCCCCGGCGGTTTGCGCGATATCCACACCCTGCAATGGGTCGCCCGTCGCCATTTTGGCGCAACGTCGCTGGATGAGATGGTGGGCTTCGGCTTTCTGACGGAAGCGGAACGTAATGAACTGAACGAGTGTCTGCATCTGCTCTGGCGTATTCGTTTTGCCCTGCATCTCGAGGTCAGCCGTTATGACAACCGCCTGCTGTTTGACCGTCAGCTCAGCGTAGCGCAACGTCTGAACTACTGCGGCGAAGGTAATGAGCCGGTCGAGCACATGATGAAGGATTTTTTCCGCGTCACGCGCCGCGTCTCTGAACTGAACCATATGCTGCTGCAGCTTTTCGATGAGGCGATTCTGGCGCTCACGGCCGATGAAAAGCCCCGCCCCATTGACGATGAATTCCAGCTTCGCGGAACATTGATCGATCTGCGCGATGAGACGCTCTTTATTCGCGAGCCGGAAGCGATCCTGCGTATGTTCTATACCATGGTACGTAACAGCGCGATCACCGGGATCTATTCAACCACATTACGCCATCTGCGCCATGCCCGCCGCCATCTGAATCAGCCGCTGTGCTATATCCCGGAAGCCCGTTCGCTCTTTCTGAGTATGCTGCGCCATCCGGGCGCGGTCAGCCGTGGTCTTCTGCCGATGCACCGCCACAGCGTGCTATGGGCATATATGCCACAGTGGTCACACATTGTCGGCCAGATGCAGTTCGATCTGTTCCATGCCTATACCGTGGATGAACATACGATCCGCGTGATGCTCAAGCTGGAAAGCTTCGCTAAAGAGGAGACGCGAGCCAAACACCCGCTGTGCGTCGATTTATGGCCGCGCCTTGCCCATCCGGAGCTGATCCTGATTGCGGCCCTGTTCCATGATATTGCCAAAGGACGCGGCGGCGATCACTCGATCCTCGGGGCTCAGGACGTCCTGAAGTTTGCCGAGCTTCACGGGCTCAACTCACGCGAAACGCAGCTGGTCGCCTGGCTGGTACGCAACCACCTGTTAATGTCCGTCACTGCCCAGCGTCGTGATATTCAGGACCCGGAGGTGATTAAACAGTTTGCCGAGATCGTGCAGACCGAAAATCGCCTGCGCTTTCTGGTCTGCCTGACGGTCGCGGATATTTGCGCCACCAACGAAACGCTGTGGAACAGCTGGAAGCAGAGCCTGTTGCGCGAGCTCTATTTTGCCACTGAAAAACAGCTTCGTCGGGGAATGCAAAACACCCCTGATATGCGTGAGCGGGTTCGCCATCACCAGCTTCAGGCGCTGGCGCTGCTGCGAATGGATAATATCGATGAAGAAGTGTTACACCAGATTTGGGCACGTTGTCGCGCCAACTATTTTGTGCGCCACAGCCCAAACCAGCTTGCCTGGCATGCGCGGCATCTGCTGACGCACGATCTGACGAAACCGCTGATTTTACTCAGCCCGCAGGCGACGCGTGGCGGGACAGAGATATTTATCTGGAGTCCGGACAGGGCGTATCTCTTTGCCGCAGTCTGTGCCGAACTTGACAGGCGTAACCTGAGCGTCCACGACGCCCAGATTTTTACCACCCGCGACGGGATGGCAATGGATACCTTTATCGTACTGGAGCCAGACGGCAGTCCTCTGTCGCCCGACCGTCACGAGGGTATCCGTTTTGGTCTGGAGCAGGCCATTACGCAGCACAGCTGGCAACCGCCTCAGCCCCGTCGTCAGCCGGCCAAATTACGCCACTTCACCGTGGAGACCGAGGTCAATTTCCTGCCCACCCATACGGATCGTAAATCCTTCCTGGAACTCATTGCCCTCGACCAGCCGGGGCTGCTCGCCCGTGTGGGCCAGGTGTTTGCCGATCTGGGAATTTCGCTTCACGGCGCCAGAATTACAACCATTGGTGAGCGAGTAGAAGATTTATTTATAATCGCCACCGCCGACCGGCGTGCACTTAATAATGCCCTGCAACTTGAGGTGCAACAACGGTTGACAGCAGCCCTCAATCCAAACGATAAAGGGTGACGTGTTTTTTTTAGAGAAATGGAAAGAGTAAAACGATGCAGCAGTTACAGAACGTTATTGAGTCCGCTTTTGAGCGCCGCGCCGAAATCACCCCGGCAAATGCAGATACCGTCACCCGCGAAGCGGTGAATCAGGTCATTTCTCTGCTTGATTCCGGTGCACTGCGTGTTGCAGAAAAAATTGACGGCCAGTGGGTAACTCACCAGTGGCTGAAGAAGGCCGTGCTGCTCTCCTTCCGCATTAACGATAACCAGGTTATCGATGGCGCAGAAAGCCGCTACTTCGATAAAGTCCCAATGAAGTTCGCCGACTATGACGAAGCGCGTTTCCAGAAAGAAGGTTTCCGCGTCGTGCCGCCTGCGGCCGTTCGTCAGGGCGCGTATATCGCACGTAATACCGTGTTGATGCCTTCTTATGTCAACATCGGTGCCTACGTCGACGAAGGCACCATGGTCGATACCTGGGCAACGGTCGGTTCTTGCGCGCAAATCGGTAAAAACGTTCACCTGTCTGGCGGCGTTGGTATTGGTGGCGTTCTGGAACCCCTTCAGGCTAACCCAACCATTATTGAAGATAACTGCTTCATCGGCGCACGCTCCGAAGTGGTAGAAGGCGTGATTGTTGAAGAAGGCTCCGTGATTTCAATGGGCGTTTACATCGGCCAGAGCACCCGTATTTACGATCGTGAAACTGGTGAAGTGCATTACGGTCGTGTTCCGGCAGGTTCCGTTGTCGTTTCCGGTAACCTGCCTTCGAAAGATGGCAAATACAGCCTGTACTGTGCGGTTATTGTGAAGAAAGTCGATGCGAAAACCCGCGGCAAAGTCGGTATTAACGAACTGCTGCGTACCATCGATTAATCGGGAATAACAAAAAGCGGGGGCTACCCCGCTTTTTTTATATCCGGGGCTAGCGAAATTAGATTTTTTCGTTAATTATTCAAAGGTTATGTTGAGCTCAAAGGGTACCGCTATGTACGATAATCTGAAAAGTCTGGGCATTACCAATCCTGATGAAATTGATCGTTATAGCCTCCGCCAGGAAGCGAACAACGATATCCTGAAGATCTATTTCCACAAGGACAAAGGGGAATTCTTCGCCAAAAGCGTGAAGTTCAAATACCCGCGTCAACGCAAGACCGTCGTCGCTGATGGTGTCGGCCAGGGGTACAAAGAGGTTCAGGAGATCAGCCCGAATCTGCGCTATGTGATCGACGAGCTCGATCAGATTTGCCAGCGCGATCGCACCGAAGTCGATCTCAAACGTAAGATTCTGGATGACCTGCGTCACCTTGAAAGCGTCGTGACCCACAAAATCAGCGAGATCGAAGCCGATCTTGAAAAGCTCACCCGCAAATAAACGCAAAACGGCAATCTGTGATTGCCGTTTTTAGTGACTGCCCTTTCTCCGCGGGGAAGAATATCGGGTCGCCTTTCACTCATCTCTGCTCATCTAACTGAAGCGCCACATACAGCAGTAATCTGTCGTCGAAATTGCCTAAATCCAGCCCGGTCAATTCTGAAATGCGGTTCAGCCGATACTCCAGCGTGTTGCGATGAATAAAAAGCGCTTTCGATGTCGCCAGCGGCTGCACGTTATGACGAAACCACGCCTGCAACGTTCTTCGCAGTAAACCATTGTTGTCCATCGCCTTAAGCCGCACCAGCGGACGCGCCAGCTCGTTAGCCTGCCAGCCTCCGCGCAAACTGTCGAGCAACACGGGAAGCATCAGATCCTGATAAAAGTAGCCCCGACTTTCCGGCATGCGCTGCTTACCCACCATCATCGTGGTGCGCGCCGTACGCCATGAGCGGGCAATGCTGCCAGGGCCGGTGAAATAATTGCCCAGTGCGACGCGAAAACGCAGCTGACCGTTCTCCTTCATGCGGGCAATCAACTGTTCGACGCGCCGACGGTGATCTTCAGCATCCCAGCGTCCAAACTGGTTCAGCGCGGGCTTCAGCACCACCATTTCGGTTAACGACACTATCGCCACCAGATTATTGCGCTCCGGCGTCGCCAGCGCATTTTGCAACTGCTGTAATTCCGCCATCGCGCTATCTACGCCGAGCTGCCCGCTGTCCACCTCGATCATCGCCACCACACGCGGCTGATTTAGATCGATGCCCAGACGTTGCGCCCATTCGGTTAAGGCGGGCGTATGCTCTTCGGCCTGAATCAGGTTCATCACCAGCTCTTCGCGCAGGCGGCTGTCCTGTGCCAGCAAATGCATCAAACGCGACTGCTCAAGCATCATCTCGGCCGTCATGCAGACCAGTTCACCGTATTTACGCAGGGATTCGGGCTCACCGGTCAGGCCAATCACGCCGACAATTTCGCCCTCCAGACGCAACGGTAAATTGATCCCCTGACGCACGCCGTGAAGGTGTTTCGCGACCGCGTCATCAATATCGACCACCCGCCCCTGGGAGAGCACCAGTAAGGCTCCTTCGTGCAATTCCCCAATGCGTTCCCGATCGCCACTGCCAATAATGCGCCCTCGGGCGTCCATGACGTTGATATTGGTATCGATAATGCGCATGGTTCGCGCCACGATATCCTGTGCCATGTTGGTATCAAGATGCCAGCCAGCCATGCAACCCTCCTCTAAGCAGAGCTAAAATATAGGGGAGTTCGATCGGAGCTGCATTGTGCATCTGCACAAAGACGGGCGAAGAAGTATGGACTTGTGGGAAGGGTCACAGAAAAGGAAAACGCCCCTGCTCGCAGAAAGCAGGGGCGAAAGGCATTACTGCATCAGGAGATAAAGCGACGTGTCACCACGCTGGATATTCAGCGCAAGCACGGCCGGTTTACTGTCGAGAATTTTACGCAGCTCAGCAATGTTTTTCACCGGCTGCTGGTTCGCACCGATAATGACATCGCCTTTTTTCAGGCCAATTCGGGCCGCCGGTGAGTTCGCTTTCACTTCGCTCACCACCACACCTTTATCGGCCCCTTTGTTGCTCATGTCTGCACCTTCGATGCCGCTGAAGATGGAGCTGGAGTCAACCTGGGTCTGGCTGCTCTGCTGCAATTCAAGGCTGACGTTCACCGGTTTGCCGTCACGCAGCAGGCCAAGCGACACTTTACTGCCCACTGGCATAGAGCCGACTTCAGCACGCAAGGCGGCGAAGCTGCTGATCGGTTTACCGTTCAGCGTGGTAATCACATCACCCGCTTTAATGCCTGCTTTAGCCGCAGACGAGTTCGGCATAACCTGGCTGACGAACGCGCCGCGCTGAGCATCGACCTTCATCGCTTTTGCCAGCTCGGAGTTCAGTTCGGTCCCCAGGATACCCAGTTCACCGCGTTTCACCTGGCCATACTGCACCATCTGCGCGGTCAGGTTTTTCACCATGTTGCTTGGGATCGCAAAGCCGATACCAATGTTACCGCCGTCGGGTGCCAGGATCGCCGTGTTGATACCAATCAGTTCGCCATTCAGGTTGACCAGCGCACCACCGGAGTTACCCCGGTTAATTGCGGCATCCGTCTGGATAAAGTTTTCGTAGTTTTCAGCATTCAGGCCACTACGACCCAGCGCCGAGACGATACCCGAGGTAACCGTCTCGCCCAGACCGAATGGGTTACCGATAGCAACCGTATAATCCCCCACGCGCAGGGCGTCGGAGTCGGCCAGCTTAATCGCCGTCAGGTTTTTCGGATCCTGAATCTGAATCAGCGCGATGTCAGAGCGCGGATCTTTCCCGACCACTTTGGCATCAAATTTACGCCCGTCGCTCAACTGGACTTTAATGGTGCTCGCATTGTCGACCACGTGGTTATTGGTGACGACATAGCCTTTCGCCGCGTCAATGATCACGCCAGAACCCAGCGCCATGAATTTTTGCTGCTGGCCGCCGCCCTGGCCGCCATCACCCGGCCCGCCACCCTGACAGAATGGTGAACTCTGGAACGGAGAACCGTCCTGGCAGAACGGTGAATTGTCACCGAAGAACTGCTGGAAATTACGCGGCATACGCGGCGTATTTACCGCTGTACTGCCTTCAACGTTGATACTCACCACCGATGGCATCACTTTTTCGAGCATCGGGGCCAGGCTCGGCATCTGCTGCGCGGTCGTGGCCGAAGATGCGGTCTCTGCTGCGTTCGCAGCCAGAGGAGACAGCGCCAAACCTAAACTCAGAGCCAGTGCACTCATTGCTAATGTGGTTTTTTTCATGTTTTCAATCTCGATTTACAGATGACGCAAAATTGCTGTGTAACTCAGATTCGTTTTATACCGCTTAGTTCCAGACTTAACTTTATAGAAAAAGTAAAAATTTATTGGTCGTCTTTACAAAACTCAGGAATTATTCAACGGCCATCAGTTTGCGGTATTCATCCCAGGCATACAGATCTGTCATCCCGCTGATATAGTCCTGAATAAGGCGACAGCGATAGTAATATTCCAGAACGGGCCACTGGGTAGAATTTTTATCAATTTTACTCACTGCCTCGACGTAGGCAAGCCGATGGCGTGTTGACAGCTTCTGAAATAATCGCGAGGCAATCGGCAAGCGTTTTACCCGATCGTGTTTCACGATATCAGTAAATTCTTCAATGGATAATTGCAGCAGAGGCTGATAAATATCCAGCAACCCGGAAATAACGCGATATCCCTGAAGCTCCAGTTGTTCGACATCCGGATGGCTGAAGACATGATGAACGGCGACGTTTTTATACAACTCAAGCAGTTGACTATAACTGCTGTCATCCTCCAGCAGCGCATGATTAAACTCGCCGCTGAATATCATCGGCAGATTTTCAATAAACCGTGACGCCGCATAGGGCACCAGTTTATTGAGGGTGTTGACGCGCAAATACATAAAGAACTGATCTTCGGTACTGCGACTCAGCGTATTTGAACGTGATTTATCCCAGGCATTTTCCACGACTTGCGAAAACAGAGACCCTTTTTCATGCGTGCCCCAGGCGTCGTAAAGATGCTGATACAGCTCTTCTACGCTGAATATTCTTTTTTCAACGGCATCTTCCAGGTCGGCCACGCAATAGGAAATGTCATCCGCTGCTTCCATTATCCAGGTGAGCGGAAAACGTCCGTGCGGCGTCAACGACAGTTCCTGACGCAGCCTTTCGATATAACGCTCTTCAGAAAGATAATAGCCCGGTTTTTTCATTAAATAGCTGTGTGATTCGGGTGGGTCGCCTGCCCACCATGCCGGACGGGTATATTTTAAAATACAGCCCACCTGCGCCCACGTGAGGTTCATCCTCATCAGAGAATGCACCAGGCGGATGCCTTGTGCATTCCCTTCGAAATGGCACAGATCCTGACGCACCTTGCGCCGCAGATCATTGAGCGCCTCTTCCCCTTCCCGCAGCCGCAAATCTCTGACCACGCAGCGATCGTCACTCAACGGCTGACTGGCCGCATCGGAGGGAAACAGCCGCTGTTTAAACCAGTCGTTAATTGCCGCCTCACCAAAATGACCAAAGGGGGGATTGCCGATGTCATGCATCAGGCAGGCCATCTCGACGATGCTCTCAAACGGCCCGGTGAGTTCATCCAGCCCGTAGGTTTCCAGCAAACGCTGCTCTTTAAGGCGGCTTAAAATTTCTTTGGCGATATAGCGCCCGACCTGCTGCACTTCCAGGGAATGCGTTAAACGCGTTCGCACGGCGGCATTTCGCTCCAGCGGAAAGACCTGTGTTTTTTGCTGCAGGCGACGAATCGCCGGAGAATTAATGATGCGCCCGCGATCGCTTTCAAAAATGCGCAGGATCTCATGTTCACTCTTCTCTCCTTGCGGAGAACGGAATCGACGATGCCAGTTAATTTTATTGCGAAAATCGATTGGTGCCATGTGCTCCCCCGCGTGAGAATGCGTTTCCCCTTAAGCGCATGATAGACTATGCCTCTTAACAAGGCACATCGCGAGTAAATCTATGAAAATCGGCATTATTGGTGCAATGGAAGAAGAAGTTACGCTTCTGCGTGACAAAATTGAGAACCGTCAGACCCTCTCTCTGGGTGGTTGTGAGATCTACACCGGCCAGTTGAACGGCACTGAGGTCGCTCTGCTGAAATCTGGCATTGGTAAAGTCGCAGCTGCGCTGGGCGCGACGCTGCTGCTCGAGCGCTGCAAGCCTGACGTGATCGTTAATACCGGTTCAGCGGGCGGTCTGGCGACGACGCTGAAAGTGGGCGATATTGTGGTTTCCGACGAAGCACGCTATCACGATGCGGACGTCACCGCCTTTGGCTACGAGTATGGTCAGCTTCCGGGCTGCCCGGCAGGCTTTAAGGCCGATGACGCGCTCATTGCCGCTGCCGAAAGCTGCATTGCTGAACTGAATCTGAATGCCGTTCGCGGCCTGATTGTTAGCGGTGATGCCTTCATTAACGGCTCCGTGGGCCTGGCGAAAATCCGTCATAACTTCCCGAACGCGGTTGCCGTGGAAATGGAAGCGACGGCCATTGCGCACGTTTGTCATAACTTTAATGTGCCTTTTGTGGTGGTTCGCGCGATCTCTGACGTGGCCGACCAGCAATCTCACCTCAGCTTTGATGAGTTCCTGGCCGTTGCGGCAAAACAGTCCACCATCATGGTCGAAACCCTGGTGCAGAAACTGGCGCGTGGGTAACCGTGGCATAAGGGCGCTTGCCGCCCTGTTTCTGCTTATACCGGCGTGGCTTTTCGCTGCGCCGCGCGTCATTACACTTTCGCCTGCGAATACAGAGCTGGCCTTCGCCGCCGGGATCACGCCCGTGGCGGTCAGCAGCTATTCTGACTACCCGCCCGAAGCAAAACAGATCGAACAGGTTTCTACCTGGCAGGGCATGAATCTGGAGCGCATCGTTGCGCTCAAACCCGATTTGGTCCTCGCCTGGCGCGGCGGTAACGCCGAACGGCAGGTAAACCAGCTCACCTCGCTGGGCATAAAGGTCATGTGGATCGATGCGCTCAGCATTGAACAGGTCGCTGATGCGCTTGATGCGCTCGCCCCCTACAGCCCTAACCCCAAAAAAGCCGGACAGGCGGCGCAGCAGCTACGTCACGAATATGCTGCCCTGAAAGCAAAATATGACACCCCGACGAAAACGCGTGTCTTCCTGCAATTTGGCAACCAGCCGCTGTTCACCACCGGAAAGGATTCTATTCAAAATCAGGTGCTGGAAATGTGCGGCGGTGAAAATATCTTTGCCGCAAGCCGCGTTCCGTGGCCGCAGGTGAGCCGTGAACAGGTTATGGCACGCCATCCGCAGGCGATTGTGTTTGCCGGCTCGCCGGGCGAGATTCCTAAAATCGAACAGTTCTGGCAGCCCCAGCTCAAAATTCCGATCATCGCCCTGCACAACGACTGGTTTGAACGAGCAAGCCCGCGTATTATCCTCGCCGCAAAACAACTCTGCTCTGCGCTCGCTGAGAGTCACTAATTATTCGGGGATGACATAATGCTCGTTTACTGGCTGGATATTCTTGGCACCGCCGTTTTTGCCATCTCGGGCGTATTGCTGGCGGGCAAATTACGGATGGACCCGTTTGGTGTGCTGGTGCTGGGCGTAGTGACGGCAGTGGGCGGGGGTACGATCCGCGACATGGCCCTCGATCACGGGCCCGTATTCTGGGTCAGAGATCCCACCGATCTGGTGGTCGCAATGGTCACCTGTCTGCTGACGATCGTTTTAATTCGCCAGCCTCGCCGGTTACCAAAATGGATCTTGCCGGTGCTGGATGCGGTCGGTCTTGCGGTCTTTGTCGGGATTGGGGTCAATAAAGCGTTTCTGGCGGGCACCGGTCCCCTGGTGGCCATCTGCATGGGCGTCTTAACCGGCGTGGGTGGCGGGATCATTCGCGATATCCTGGCGCGTGAAGTACCGATGATCCTGCGAACCGAAATCTACGCCACGGCCTGTATTATTGGCGGCATTGTCCACGCAACGGTGTTTTATACCTTTGGCGTGGAGCTGGAAACAGCCGCTATGATGGGCATGGTCGTCACCTTACTGATTCGCCTGGCGGCGATACGCTGGCATCTGAAGCTGCCCACGTTTGCGCTGGATGACAACCCTCGGGCATGAAAGCAAAACGGTAACCCTGGGGTTACCGTTTTGAGTCTCTGCACCCTCACCGTGTGGATGAAGGCATCAGGCCGCTTTAGAAATCAGATACTGAAAGATGAACCGCAACCGCAGGTGCTTTTCGCGTTCGGGTTCGTCACCACGAAGCGAGAACCTTCCAGACCTTCGGTGTAATCCACCGCACCGCCGACCAGATATTGCAGGCTCATCGGGTCAACGACCAGCGCCACACCCTGTTTTTCGATAGTCATGTCACCGTCGTTGATCTTATCGTCGAAGGTAAAGCCATACTGGAAGCCACTGCAACCGCCGCCAGTAATATAGACACGCAGTTTCAGCTCTGGATTGTCTTCGTCGGCAATCAGGTCTTTCACTTTGTTGGCTGCTGCTTCGGTAAACTGCAACGGCAGCGCGACGTCATCACTCATTTTTTGCTCCCATGAATACTGCTATTGAGTAAAAATCACCCAATTCTTTTTTTCATTATCTAATACCCTGGTGATTCATTCAAGTATTCTGCTTCGCCAGAGTACGAGCAAGAAGGGTGGAGTATAGCGGTTTTCCACCCAGGAACTGTGCCAATAGTGTCGCGCCGAGGCAGGTAATGATCATTGGCAAAATGAGCTGGTAATTGTCTGTCATTTCCAGAACCAGCACGATCCCCGTCAAGGGAGCACGCAGGGAAGCCGCCAATAACGCCCCCATTCCGGCGATCGCAAAGGTACCCGCCTCAAGATGATAAGCCGGAAAGCCCACCGCGGCAGCCATCCCGAATGCGGTACCCAACAGCGTGCCCAGCGCCAGCATCGGCGCAAAGATGCCGCCAGGCGCGCCGGAGGAGAAACAGAGCACGGTGGTGATCACACGCGAAATAAACATAAACAGAAGCAGGCCAATGCTGAAATTGCCCGCCGCCGCGATAGGGATCAGCGCAAATCCGCCGCCTGCGGCATTAGGTTCGATTAGCCCCAGCACGCCGCACATTCCGCCGAGCACGCCGCCAACCAGCACCCACCGGGTGGTATTTCCACCGTGTATACGCTGAAACATATCCTGCATGCGCACTATCAGCGCATTAAACAACGGGCCGACCACGCCAAAAATCATTCCCAGGATCAGATACAGCCAGAGCGTATTCACCGGCGCATTGGTGAGCTTACCGACTTCGATCACCGCCCCTTCGCCGTTACACAGGCGGAAGACAATGCTCGACATGATCACGCCGGTAAACACCGCTTTTATCGAAATGAGGTTGTAGCGAAACTGGGCGCGCATCTCTTCGATGATAAACAAGATCCCAGCCAGCGGCGCATTGAACGCCGCCGATAAACCCGCTGCCGCCCCGGTCGCCAGCAGCGTATGGCGTGCCTCCGCGCTGCGCATACGCAAAAGATCGCCCACCATGCGCCCCACGTTACCGCCCAGTTGTACCGTTGGCCCTTCACGTCCCAGCACCATTCCGGCCCCCAGCGTGCCCATGCCGCCGATAAATTTCACCGGGATCACGCGCCACCAGCGCACCGGACGCAACTCTTCCAGCGCCCCTTCGATTTCGGGAATACCCGAACCGCCCGCCTCTGGCGCGAATTTACGCACCAAAAAATAGCCCACCATCGCGAATATCGCCGACAGGCCAAAAGCCAGGACCCACACCAGCCATCCCCTGTCGGCTACCGAGGCCACCGTACCAATACGCCAGTTCAGAATGGCATTGACGGCCTTTTCGAAAGCGACACCCACCAGCCCCGCAAGCGTGCCGACAACGGCAGCGGCAAGCAGGATCGCCAGCGGCGTTTTATCCCGATTAAGTAACTGTCGAATACTGATACGCTGCCGGGCGCGGGCAAGCTGCTGTTCCTGAAATGAAGAATTCTCTGCTTTCATCGCCTTTTCTTATTTAGTCATACAAATAGCGCGAGCATTTTAAAACGCCAGATTCTGCGCGTCGCCTGAAAAATGCTTAACAATAGTCATGTTTCATTCTGGCAAAAATTTTATAACCTTCGGGGAATCCCTTAGAATAGCTGGCTTAACCCTTTTCTACGAACCAGGAACGACGTTATGAGTAAGTCTGAAAACCTCTACAGCGCTGCACGCGAGCTGATCCCAGGGGGTGTTAACTCGCCTGTTCGCGCCTTTACCGGCGTTGGCGGAACGCCGCTGTTTATTGAACGTGCGGACGGCGCGTATCTGTACGATGTCGATGGCAAAGCCTATATCGATTATGTCGGCTCCTGGGGACCTATGGTGCTGGGCCATAACCATCCTGCGATCCGCAACGCCGTGATCGAAGCCGCGCACCGTGGATTAAGTTTCGGTGCGCCTACCGAGATGGAAGTTAAAATGGCGGAGCTGGTCACCGAACTGGTGCCGACCATGGACATGGTACGCATGGTGAACTCCGGGACGGAAGCGACCATGAGCGCTATCCGTCTGGCGCGTGGTTTCACCGGACGCGACAAAATCATCAAATTCGAAGGCTGTTATCACGGTCACGCGGATTGCCTGCTGGTGAAAGCGGGATCTGGCGCGCTGACGCTGGGTCAACCCAACTCACCGGGCGTTCCGGCAGATTTCGCCAAACATACCCTGACCTGTACCTATAACGATCTCGACACCGTTCGTGCTGCGTTCGAGCAATATCCACAGGAAATTGCCTGCATCATCGTTGAACCGGTTGCGGGCAACATGAACTGCATTCTGCCTCAGCCTGATTTCCTGCCTGGCCTGCGCGCATTGTGCGACGAGTTTGGCGCGCTGCTGATTATCGACGAAGTGATGACCGGCTTCCGCGTTGCGCTGGCGGGTGCCCAGTCTTACTACGATGTGGTGCCAGACCTGACCTGCCTGGGCAAAATCATCGGCGGCGGTATGCCGGTGGGCGCGTTCGGCGGGCGTAAAGATGTCATGGATGCACTGGCGCCAACCGGGCCGGTTTATCAGGCGGGGACGCTGTCCGGTAACCCAATCGCAATGGCTGCGGGCTTTGCCTGTCTGAATGAAGTGGCGCAACCAGGCATCCATGAGACGTTGACCGACCTGACCACTCAGCTGGCAGACGGTTTACTGGAAGCCGCGGAAGAGAACGGCATCCCGCTGGTGGTGAACCACGTTGGCGGCATGTTCGGGATTTTCTTCACCGATGCGAAGACGGTGACCTGTTATCAGGATGTGGTGAAGTGCGACGTGGAGCGCTTTAAGCGTTTCTTCCATCTGATGCTGGAAGAAGGGATCTACCTTGCGCCGTCGGCGTTTGAGGCAGGCTTTATGTCCGTGGCGCACAGCGTCGATGATATCAATAAGACGGTTGATGCGGCGCGCAGGGTGTTTGCGAAGCTGTAAGTCGGTGCGGTCTGATGCCCTCACCCTAACCCTCTCCCACAGGGAGAGGGAGAAAAACATCAAACCGCACCGGCTAGTACCCTCTCCCCGTGGGTAAGGCATCAAACCGCAGCAGCCAGTTCCCTTTCCCCGAGGGTAAGGGCATCAAACCGCAGCAGCCAGTTCCCTCTCCCCGTGGGTAAGGGCATCAAACCGCAGCAGCCAGTTCCCTCTCCCCAAGGGTAAGGGCATCAAACCGCAGCAGTCAGTTCCCTCTCCCCGTGGGTAAGAGCATCAAACCGCAGCAGCCAGTTCCCTCTCCCTGTGGGAGAGGGTTAGGGTGAGGGCATCAAGCCGCACCCCTCCTACCGACTCTGCTTTCTCAGCAAATAAATAAAGTACGGCGCCCCGATAAACGTTGACAGCAGCCCGGCGGGTATTTGGTACGGGAACAGCACCATTCGTCCCAGCCAGTCCGCTACCACCAGTATGACGCCCCCCGTCAGCGCCGACATTACAATGTGCGGCATCGTGCGACGAAAGCCCATCATGCGGGCAATATGGGGTGCCATTAATCCGACAAAACTCAGTGGGCCAATGGTCATCGTTGCCGTTGCCGTAAGACAGGCGGCAAGCAGGAGTAACCCGATACGGGACGGTGCCAGGGCTAACCCCACCGCGCGGGCGGTTTCCCCACCAAGCGGCAGTATGGTCATCCACCGTCGGCAGAGCGGCGTGATGGCCAGCAGCAAGACCATCACGATCCCGGTATGGATCACCTGCTCCCCCGTCGCTTTATAGGTTGAACCCGAAATCCAGGTCAGGATCTGCGCCATGCGTGGATCGCCGCTGGCCTGTAACATCATCAGCAACATGGTAAATGCCGTGCTGAGCGCCATCCCGGCCAGCAGCATACGCTGTGGCGAAAAGCCGCCGCGTCCGGCCGCAATCATGATAATTAACAGAGTGGCCGCTGCGCCCACACTTCCCGCAGGCATTAACCAGCCAAACGCATCCCCCGGCACAAAGAAGAGCATCAGCACCACGCCAAACGCCGCACCTGAGCTTATCCCCAACACTTCCGGGCTGGCCATCGGGTTACCGGTGAGGCGTTGAATAATACACCCTGCCACCGCCAGCATGACACCGGCAATCAGCGCCGAGAAGATACGCGGCCAGCGCCATTGCAGCAGCTCATCCAGCAGGGAGCCCGTGGCCCAGTGCCAGCCCTGGGCATCACGTCCCAGCGAGAGCGCCACCAGCGAGATAGCGATCAATACCCCGACACCCACCAGCGCATAGCCCAAAAGATGTTGACGCTCGGCAGAGACGTTATCGCCTGCGTCCATCGCCGGCGCGCTCATGCTGCGCAGACGCGGCAGCAGCCACAGCAACAACGGCGCACCAATCAGCGCGGTCACGGATCCCGTCGAAACCTCCATCCACACGCGGGCAAGCCACAAAATAATCTGGTCGGAAAGCCAAAGGATAAGCGCCCCGATTAACGGCGCCAGCATCAGACGCGCCAGCAGACGACGCGCGCCCAGCATCTTCGCGAGCAGCGGGGCAAAAAGCCCGATAAAGCCAATGATCCCGACGGCGTTAACCAGCAGCGCACTGAGCACAATCGCCAGCGTCAGCGATGCCAGACGCGCCAGGGAAAGCGCCAGTCCAAGATTACGCGCCACGCCATCGTCCAGCCCCATTAATGTCAGAGGACGCAGCAGCAGCAGCGTCAGTAACACGCCGCCTGTCAGTTGTGGCCACAGTCGCTGCACAATGCTCCAGTCGGTTTGCGTCAGCGTACCTGTGCTCCATAAAAACATACTTTGCAGCTGGTCGTGGTGGAACAGCACCAGCAGCTGATTGATCGCCCCGCAGTAGAGGCTCACGACCAGGCCTGCCAGGATAAGTGTGACCGGAGAGAGACGTTTTCCCCAGGCGACGCCAAACACTAAGGCTCCCACGATACAGGCCCCGGCAAGTGCCGCAAACTGGCTGGTTAACGCGCCAGGCAGCGCCCACAGAGTGGTGATCGTGATACCCAACTGCGCACCGGTCGCCACGCCAAGCGTCGTCGGTTCGGCAAGGGGATTACGTAACACTTGCTGAAAAAGGACGCCAACCAGACCCAGTCCGGCCCCCACCAGCAGCGATATCGCCAGGCGTGGCAACAGGCTGTAATGAAACAACATCTGCTGAATATTATTGATATCGGGTGACGTCAGCGCAGCGCTCCACTGAGCGCGTGGCAGTGCGATCGACAAATTCGAGACGGTCAGAAGCAGCGCAGCGATGAAAAAGACCGCGAGCAACAGAGCCGGAAAAAGCACGACACGGGATCTCATGCTTTGCCTCCCAGCGCATCATCCAGCACGCGGGCGAAGTGCATCGCCGAAAGCGTCGCGCCATAGAACCATACGGCGGGCACGCGCTGGAATCGCTGTTCCCGCACAAAGGGCATCGCCTGCCAGAGCGGGGTCGCCATCAGGGCGCGCATTTCGCGATCGTTACCATGATCAAAGCAGAGCACATCCACATCTTTAAACTGCGCCAGCCGGTCGATACCAATGGCCGTGCTGCCCCAGAAGGTCATCTCGCCCTCCCACGCATTGGCGATCCCGAAACGATCGAGCACCTCCTGGAAAAGACAGTTTTTGCCGAAGACCAGTACGTGCCGGGCATCCAGCAACGTGACCATCAGCAGAGGCCGCCCACCACGGGAGGCGAAACGCGGGACGAGGGAGTCAATCAATGCATCAAAGCGATCGAGATGGAGTTTTGCCGCCGGCTCCATATTCAGAAGCTGCGCCATCTCGTTAAGGGAGTGTCGTGCCATCGTCAGCGGCTTTTTACCGTCGCTAAAGGTAAACCCGCGGCCCGGGGCGATTTTCGCCATGATATCGGACGAAGGACCGTAGCCCGCAGACCAGACCAAAAACGACGGTTTCATCTGGGTCAGTAATTCGAGATTTGGCTCCGTCCGTAGCCCGATATCAATCACCGAATCCGGCAGCCGTGGTTCCCGCACCCAGAGATTGTAATTCGGAATATCGGCCACGCCGTAAGGGGTGACGCCGAGCGCCAGCAGAAACTCAACGGGCAGCCATTCGAGGGCCACAATGCGATGCGGGTTGATCGCCGCCGCCTGAGCGGTATTCATTTTTGCCAGAAGCGGTGACAGTGCCATCGCCATTAACAGGCGACGACGGCTAAGCGAAATGGATTCATGCATTAATAGACAAAGCTCACCGGTGCAGCCCCCGCCGGATGCGGCAGGATACCCATAGGAATACCGTAAATATGCTCCAGCGTTTCGCCGCGCATCAGTTCGGTCGGCGTGCCCTGAGCAATCATCTCGCCGCCCCGCAGGGCGACCAGGTAATCGCAATAGCGGGCCGCCATGTTGATATCATGCAGCACGGCAATCACCGTCAGACCGCGCTGCTGGCTCAGACGATGAATTAACGCCAGCACATCCACCTGGTGGGCAATATCCAGCGCGGAGGTCGGCTCATCCAGCAGCAGACATTCGCTGTCCTGGGCAACCAGCATTGCAATCCATGCCCGTTGCCGCTCGCCGCCGGACAAACTGTCCACCAGACGGTGCGCCAGCGGTTTCAACCCCACCAGCGCAATCGCCTCTTCCACTTTCTCTCTGTCGGCCACGCCAAAACGTCCGAGGGCGCCATGCCAGGGATAACGCCCAATCGCCACTAATTCACGCACCGTCATCCCTTCGGCCTGCGGCAACTGCTGCGGCAAATAAGCCACCTTGCGCGCAAACGCTTTACTGTTCCAGCTCTCCAGCGGCTGACCGGCCAGCAGAATTTCACCTTCTGACGGCGGCTGATGACGTCCCAACATTTTCAGTAAGGTGGATTTACCCGAGCCATTATGGCCAATCAGACCGGTCACTTTACCGACAGGAAACGTCAAAGAGAGCGGATGCAGCAACGTGCGTCCGGGGACACGAAAGGAGGTGTTATCAAGCGTGAAAGTGGTATCGGACTGCGTTTTGTTATCCTGCATACGGCCAACTTAATAAAAAGGGCACGGAAAACCGTGCCCAAAGAGAGATTAGAAGCGGAAGGTCGCGGTGGCGACAACCTGACGTTCAGCACCCCAGAAGCACCCGTAGGTGTTGAAGCAGCTGGCAACATACTCACGATCGAACAGGTTGTTCACGTGCAGCGCGACGTTGGAACCCGCCAGGCCTACGCGCGCCAGATCGTAGCGAACCAGCGCATCCACCAGGGTGTAGCTGCCGACGGTGAAGGTATTCGCCGGATCGCCTTTGCTGGAGCCTGTGTAACGGACACCGGTACCCAGGGTCAGGCCCGACAGCGCGCCATCAAAGAGAGTGTAATCGCCCCACACGGACGCCATGTGTTTTGGCACCTGCGCTGGCGTATTGCCTTTGTAGTTGGTGTCGGTGGTGTACTCCGCATCGGTGTAGGTGTATGACCCCACCACGTTAACGCTGGCCGACAACGCGGCTTTCGCCTCAAGCTCAACGCCACGGGCACGAATTTCACCGCCCTCAACCGAGAAGAAGGATCCCGCAGGATCGGCCATCAGGTTGTTGGTTTTGGTCAGCTGATAGACGGCACCGGTAATCACAATCGGACGATCGTTCGGAACGTATTTCACACCCGCTTCGTACTGCTTGCCTTTTGACGGGGCAAAGACGTTACCACTCGCGCCTGTCTGCGAAGCCGGTTCAAAGGACTCGCTATAGCTGAAGTAAGGAGTTACACCATTGTCGAACAGATAGTTTACGCCGCCACGCCAGGTGAACTGGGTATCATCACGTTTAGACGTGGTGTTCGTTACGCGGTTGTAGGATTCCTGGTCAGCCCAGTCATAACGACCGCCCAACGTCACCAGCACTTTGTCCCACTCGATTTGATCCTGAGCGTAAACACCGGTTTGCTTCTGTTTATTCAGCACCTGATAAGCGCCTGACGGTCCTGGGTGCGAACCGAAATCGAAGTCGCTACGATCAAGGTTATAGATATCCGAAGGGGCAACGGAACCGGCATAACCAAACCAAGAGTTGATGTCATTACGCATGCGCATAAAATCAACGCCGGTAAGCAAGGTATGATCCAGAGAACCTGTCGCGAACTTGCTCTGCAACTGCGTATCAACAGAGAAGTTTTCCAACTTCTCGTCATCGATGACGTACTGACGAGTCAGCGTATGCCCCCACTGCGACTGAGGAATGCTCGCGCAAGGACTGGATGTCGGATTACTCGAATAGAGCGGATCGGAACACATACCGTAACCGTAGACGCTATTTTGCGAGGTTTTATTCTGCGCATAACGCAGGTTCTGACGCACGGTAAAGGTATCGTTGAATTCGTGGTCGAAGCTGTATCCCACCATCTTCTGGTTACGGGAATAGGTATTGTTCTTCGCGCCTTCGTTGAAATCGGTCGGCAGACGATCGCCATTTGGCAGCGGATCAACCGTCCCCTCTTTTGGCAGCCAGCCGTAGTAGCCGGTTTCTGGCTCGTTCTGGAAATAAGAGAGGAAGGTGAAGGTCGTCTTCTCATCCGGACGCCAGGAGAACGATGGCGCGATAGCATAACGCTGCTCACCTTTATTTTCCTGCTGCGCATTGTTGGAACGCGCCACCCCGGTCAGACGGTAAGAGTAGACGCCGTCATCATCGATCGCATCGCTGAAGTCAAAACCGGTCTGGAACAGGCTATCAGTGCCCATCTTGAACTGAACTTCTTTCAGCGGCTCCGTTGTCGGACGCTTACTGACCATGTTCAGCAAGCCGCCAGGACTGCTTTTTCCGTACAGAACGGAAACCGGACCACGCATGATTTCTGCGCGTTCCAGCATGTAGGGATCAATCACCGCGTCGTTATAGAAGTTGCCCTGCATCTTCATACCGTCGAGGTAGTTATTCTGGGTCTGACCATCGGCCGCAAAACCACGAATGATCAGGTAGTCATAGGTGTTTGAGGCACCACGCGTACCCACCGCAACGCCCGGGGTATAGCTCAGGGCCTCTTTCACCGAACGTGGCTGGTGCAGCGCCATCTCCTCGGCAGTTACGACGGAAATGGACTGGGGAACCTTTTGAATGGGGGTATCCGTTTTGGTCCCGGTCGCCGATTGCCTTGCTGCAATTGTCGCAGCCGGGCCCCAGGCACTTTCCTGTGCAGCAGGTGCAGCGGTAACGGTGATGGTTTCTTCTTTTTTAGGGGTGTCGGCTGCGTGTGCGTACGTGGACATGCCGGCAACCGCTGTGGCGACAACCACTGCGATTTTTCGCAGCGTCGTTTGCATTGGCTGAGCAGTATTGGAAAGCGCCATTGGTCAATCTCTGATGAAAGCGTGAATGATAACGTAAACGAGAATTATTATTATGACCGCAGAATAATATGCGAAACGCTGGCGGCATAGCAAGCAATATGCGGCCCTACGAGAATTGAGGGTTTAAGAAATAACCAGATGAAAAGAGAGGGTTAATAAGGTTAGATATTTGATCATTATTACGGGTGCGGGATTAACGATAAAATACATCGAAGGTCGCCACCGCATCGACTTTGCCGGGTTTTAACGCCCCCGTTTTGATGTAGCGCGCTTTGAGCGGGATCTCGATGAGCTGTTTGTCCGCCGTGGTGGTGAATGCCGTATAGGGTTGATCGAAGGTCAGGACACGGTCACTGGCATCAAGGATCTGAATCCCTAACCCGCTCGCGGCGGTATCCCCGCCCGCAATCCCGAGAATAGTGCCGTTTGTCACCCCGGTTGAACCACTGCTTTTGAACTGATAATCGACGGTTGTCCCGGCTGCACAGTCGCTGACCGCAATCCTGAAGCTCTCATCGGTGAGGATCGCTGAATACTGTCCGGTAAAATCCTGGGCGTTGATCGTCTTCAAAGGAACATACAAATTCCTGTCGACCAGATTGCAGGTATTGGTGGTAATGCGCACGCTGGTGGGGGAAAACCGCATCTCACCCACGATATGAGTATCCAGGGCTTCCCGGGAGGTTAAGCGTGAAGTATCCAGCATCCCCTCTTCCACTTTGCCAATGACGATCAGCTGCGCCGCGGCGCGAAAATGGGCCATATTGCTAGCATAGCCATGATACATCCCGACATATTTCCAGGGGCGAACAAGATCCTCTTCGGTGAACGCCGGCATTTGCTCTGTCGAGGCGGCGGCCCTGATGCCAATACCGGGAATATTGGTTTTGTACACGCCCGGCAGTATATCGTCGCGCGCATCAGCCTCGGTTAAGGTGAGATAGCCTCGGTAGATCTGCACGTCGTTACCGCCGCAGTCTACCTCCACTTCAGGGCTCTCCTCGACATGGTCATAGATCACCGTGCCCACCGGCGTGTCTGGCTCCAGTACAAAGACGCTGGGCAACTGGAAGGTCACTTTTCCCCCTTCGCCGCCCGTAAAGGTGCAGTTTGCCCACGCGGCAGGCACACCCGCTCCCAGCAGCAAAAACAGGAGAAGGGGTAAGGCTCGTCGGTAAAAATGCAGTGTGTTCATGGGTAACCTGTCATTAACGGCACTCTACCGTTGCGTTGAAAATCGTTGAGGCCTCACCGTCAGGGATGTCCAGCGTCCCCGCGCATTGCCGATCGGGTTCATCGCCCCATTGCGCGCTGAACGCCGTGGTACCCCGCAGGCCCGTCAGGAAGACTTCCCCCTCATCGCCTACAATCGCCGTGGCGTTATCGAGTGCAACCACTGCACCAAACGGCACCGCCTTGCCACGGTATTTGAGCGTAATCAACGCACGCCGCCCGACGCGCGCATCAAACACGGCAGACACCGCCGCACCTTTGCTGGGCACGACATCGAGCGTAGCGGCTTCGATATCAATATCCTCCCTGTCCTGCGTGTTCACGGTAATGACGTTATGACGATAGGCGGTTAAGCTCGGGACAATCGCGTTACCGAAACTGTCGGTGTCGATCCCGCGGCCATTCTGGATGTGGACGTTTTCCCCTTCGGGAATATGGACGATCGCAAAGGCGTCGCGTATGGGCTGACCGAGAGTCACGCCATGCTCATGCGCCACAACCGATCCCTGCGCGTTATAGTTCCACTGACGGTTATCACCGCCGTAGTTATATCCCAGCCCCACATCCCCTACAGAACTGCGATATCGCCCGGACAGGCTGGCGCCGTAGGCGGAATCTTGACGGGTGTAGCGCTGTTGCAGGTTGTAGCTCAGGTTATTGTTCGTCAGGGCCGTACCGCCGATCCCCACCTGCTGAGAAGTGTCGCCCCCGCCGGCGGTGTTGACGCTGTAGTTTACCCAGGCATCCGGTAGCCACTGCGAAAAGGGAATATTGACCGAGAACGCCATCTGCCGTTCGGTATCCGCCTGCGGGGTTCGCGTCAGGTTAAGGTTAAGTGACCAGGTGATCTGGCCCCAGGTGGAGCTTAATCCTGCATTCACGCTGCGTTCGTGTCCCGTCATATCCCAATAATCTTGCTGATAGGTATTCAGGTACAAAGAGCCCCACTGATTCAGACGCTGAGAGAGATTCACCTGCAGACGCGTGCGGCGATTATTAACCCGTCGATAGGTGTAGATCCCGTCGTCTATATGGCTATCCCGCTGATCGATAGCTTCCTGAAAGGTATAAAACCCGGCGGTCGAATAGCGGTAACTCGCCAGCGTCAGGGTGGTATTGGTGTCGGGAATGTCTTTGGAATATTGCGCACGCCACGAAAGCCCGGTGGCATCATCACGCCCGTCATCAAAGGCAGTTCGGGCAGCCGTCGCATCGACAGACGCGGATCCCAAACGCCCCAGATCGGCCCCCGTTCCCGCCAGGATAGCATGATAGATCGAGGCACCCAGCGCGCCACCATAGACCGTCACCCCCTGCGGCAGCCCATATATCAACGTGCCCATCGCAAAGGCCGGCTCCTCTTCACCCTCGTTGCCGCGAAACGTTCCCGCCGCCATGCTGTATTTGTAAGCCCCTTCTCGCTGCAAGACGGGCACCGATGCGCTGGCCTGAATAAAGCTGTGCTCCGATCCGTCGGCCTCTTCAACGGTCACTTCCAGGTCGGCCCCTGCCGTGACCTGGCTGAGGTCACGAATTTCGAAGGGGCCGGGGGGAACATAGGTCTGGTAAAGGGTGTAGCTGTTTTGCGTGATCGTCACCTTTGCATCGCTGTTTGCCATGCCGCGGATCACGGGGGCGAATCCCTGCTGGCTCACAGGCAGCATCGTGCTATCCGTCCCGAGCTTAATGCCCGTCATCAGCACGCTGTCAAAAAGCTCGCCGTCAGTAGCCGTTTGCCCGAGTTCAAGCTGGCTTTTCAGCGCTTTTACATCACGTTGCAGGCTTGTTCCCATGGTCTCCCAGCCCGAAGTATCGCTCCAGGTGCTGTTATTGCGCAGACGCCATGGGCCTAAATTGAGGCCCGAGTCGATGCCCATCCACTGAGACGTAGATTCCCCCGACGAGGTATGCTGCCGTGAACCGCTCAGTTGGTAGCTGGCCCAGCCAGCAGGCACGCCGTCGTCCCACAGTGTGGGTTCGATGCTGTCCGCTATGCGCTGATCGCGGTAAATCTGAGGAATCACCAGGGTAAGCGTTTGATTATCGGGATCGAAATCATAGCGGGCCCGATCGATATACTGGGCAATATCCTTAATGCTCGCCGTCTCCGCCAGCGCTTTCATCTGCGCCACGCTGTCCACCTTCACGCCCAGATGGCGTAGATCGGCTTTGGTCAGAACGGGCAACAGCTGCTGCCTGTCATCGGAGAGCACAAAGGAGATCGTACGCTTATCGAGAACATCTTTGCCCCAGACGATCGTCGTAAGATAGCTGCCGGGTAACAGGCCGTTATCGCTGACAAATTTTTTTAAGGTGGCGGTATTTTCCAACGGCGTGTCCAGCTCGAGGATACGCAAATTAAACTCATCTTCCGCGCAGGCCGGCTGGAACAGGGTTAGCCACGCCAGCGCCAATCCGGTGATGGCCGACGTGAAACGCGAAGGAGTGGACATGCCGCTGCAGAAGAATTTATAACGTCTGATGACGCTGACGCGTTTGCGAACCAAAATCGCTGATTGCCGTCCATGTCACTGACCCCCGCGCCCCTTTTGGCAGACTGAAACGTTGTTCGCTGAAAGGCGCCACCATCATGGCGATCGCGCCAGGCGTTGTCGGTGTTTCTGCCACGGGCACGGCTTTTCCACCCACCGCAAGTTCTCCAAAGGAGACATAAAACGGGGTCGGATTTTTAGCCACCAGCACCGAGCCTTCACGACGGAAGACGATCTTTTCCCAGGCCTTCAGGGCATCGGATTCCTTCAGTTGCGCTGGGCGCCAAAAAAGCTTAAGGCGCGTTTTCATCGCAAATTGCAGGGTGTTCTTCTCTTTCATTTCAGGTGAAATAGCCGAGACCGATTTCACGTTGGCAATGAAAAGCGATTCACGATCGTCCGGTAAGGCTTTTTTATCACCGGTATAAATAATATGCAGCAACGTCTGACGTTTTTCCTGCAGCTTATAAACGGGTGGGGTAATAACAAAAGGCGCTTTGGCATCGTTTGGATAGCTGACCCAACTTTGCACTAAATAACGCGTGTGAGGATCTTTATTTTTAAGCGCAATCTGGACTTCGGATTTATTTGCCGGGTAAATAATACGTGTCCCGCCTAAAACGATACTGGCCTGCGCGGAACAACAGCTCACTATTAAGCATCCGCACAGCAATTTCATGAGCGCATTCATAACTCTTATTTCCACAAAAGGCAGCCCGGTGGCTGCCTGAAAGGCTTAGCGATAGATAACCTCAAACGTTGCTGAGGATGAATAGTGACCCGCGGTTGGCGCGGTCGCCCCCACCTGAATCACTTTCGCGGTGTAATTGAATACCGAAGCCGTTGCACCGGTGGTGTCGTTTGCGACGTCCGTTCCGGCGCTGGGAAGAGAACCATTGAACAGAACATCCCCTTTGGTGCCATTTTCATTGCTCACGATAATGCCGACGTTTGTCGCATTCCCTTCACCCGTCAGATCGTTCTGCAGGCGCTTAAATGCTGCATCGGTGGTGGTTCCGGTAAATTTAATATTGAGCTTAGCCACTAACGGATCGCACTTTTTAACTTCGATTTTAAACGGTTTAGACGCCCCGACAGACCCGTCGCCGGAATAGTCAGACGGATAGGTATCCGGGAAGGTCACCGTCGTGGTCGTGGTTCCGGTGTCGTCCACGTTTATTTCACAGGTGTCGGCCAGAATCCGCCCGGAAAAATTCACGGTGCCCGAATCCCCGGACGCCTGTACGGGCGTACTTAATGTCGTCAGAGCACTTCCGGTTAATACCACAGCGAGTAGATATTTATTCATCGTAAAATCCTTTTGACGGTTAATAATGTGTCCATTCCTCAGACATAAACCGTTATATTCAATATAGGTATTTAAAGCGTGCACACCGACATCCAGGAAATACTTTTCCTTACGAATATTGATTCCCGGTTGTGCGTTAAGATCTCAATTTAATCAGATTATTCTTCATACTGTCTATAAGGCGTCAGCGGAGGCAGGGTTTGCGTTGGGGGCAAGATTCTGTTTTACCGAGAGTAAATGACGTTGTTATTTATTCTTAATGATACTTTTAATAAAAATAACCTAATATGAGATCGCAGAAAGCAAGACATAAAAAAACCGCTTCACCAGGAAGCGGTTTTTGACGTGCGGCGTGTTAGTTACCGCCAAACATATCTTTGATCCAGCCCGCGACGCCATCGCTGTCTTTTTTCTCGTTCTGCTGCTGCGGCTGTTGCTGCGGCTGCTGAGGCTGAGAAGACTGCTCGAACGGATTCCCGGTCGGTTGCTCTGGCTGACTTTGCTGGCAGAGAGAATCAGGATTCGACGTCCAGACCGGCAGGGTACGCATCCCGCCGCCGCAAACGAAGTTACCGGCCTCGTCTACGCCCATGTCCACAATGTCTTCCGGTGGCGTCAGGGTCAGCGGAACAGGCGACTGGTTCGCCAGATATCGCTGATAGATCGACATCGCACCGCTTGCGCCATACAGTTTGGTCGGCTGGTTGTTATCACGTCCAACCCAGGTAATCACCACTTCACGCCCGTCAATACCGGCGAACCAGGTATCAACGTTGTTGTTGGTTGTCCCGGTTTTACCGGCCAGATGCAGACCCGGATATTTCGCGCCAAGCTGACGCCCGGTGCCGCGCTGCACAACCTGCTGCATGGTCCAGAGCGTCATATAGGCCGCCTGCGCCGGAACGACACGCTCCGCCTGCGGGAAGCTCTGGTACAGCACGCTGCCATCTTCAGCAATCACGGAACGCAGTGCAGAAAGCTGTGCACGGTTACCGCCGCTGGCGATCGTCTGGAAGGCCTGAGCCACTTCGATTGGCGTCAGGTTCAGCGCCCCCAGAATCATCGCTGGCACCGGGTGCAGCTGATCTTTCGGCACACCCAGTTTCTGCCAGGTATCGGTGATCGCAGGCAGACCCAGCGCCATCCCCAGGTTCACCGTCGGCACGTTCATGGAACGGGTCAACGCATCCACCAGCATGACCTGACCGCTAAACTGTTTATCGTCGTTCTGCGGCGACCACACCTGGCCGTTAGGCTGGCGCAATGAGATCGGCGCATCGGCAATCCAGGTATTCAGGCGATACTGATTCGGCTGGCTGAGCGCGGTCAAATAGGTAGCGGGTTTTGCCAGGGAACCAATTGAACGACGCGCCTGCATTGCACGGTTATAGCCGGCGTACTGCGGTTCCGCCCCGCCCACCATGGCGCGCACTTCGCCGCTATTTCTGTCAACCACCACCATCGCAGTTTCCAGATCGCTCAACTTACGCTGTTTTTTAAGCGCCGGAATACCGTCCACGGCGGCTTTCTCCGCAGCGTCCTGCGCAACGGAGTCAAAGGTGGTGAAGATCTTCACGCCGGAGAGATCTTTTACCTTGTCGCCCAGTTTGCTTTGCAGCTCCTGACGGACCATCTGCATAAAGGCAGGCTGCGGAGAGATCACGCCACCGCGCGGCTGCACGCCCAGCGGGCGGGCGCTCAACATATCGTAAAGTTCCTGATCGATAACCTGCTGTTGTTGCAGCAGTCGCAGGACCAGGTTACGACGCTCAAGCGCCAGTTTTGGATTACGCCACGGGTTGTAGATCGAAGCCCCTTTGACCATACCGACTAACAGCGCCTGCTGATCGAGGCTCAGCTCTTCCACCGGGCGACCAAAGTAGTACAGGCTCGCCAGCGGGAAGCCGCGAATCTCATTATCGCCGCTTTGGCCGAGGTACACTTCGTTCATATACAGCTCAAGAATGCGATCTTTGCTGTAGCGGGCGTCCATCAACACGGCCATGTACGCTTCGTTGGCTTTACGCCAGTAAGAGCGTTCGCTGGAGAGGAACAGGTTCTTCACCAGCTGTTGGGTCAGCGTACTGGCCCCCTGCACCGTACGACCGGCGGTCAGGTTCGCCAGCACCGCACGACCAATGGAATACAGGCTAATCCCGTCGTGCTCGTAGAAGTGACGGTCTTCGGTTGCCAGCAAGGTATCCACCAGCAGATCCGGGAAACCATTGCGCGCCACGAACAGACGCTGTTCGCCATTCGCCGAGGAGAGCATGGTGATCAAGCGAGGATCGAGACGAAAGAAACCGAACTGGCGGTTGTTGTCCAGGTTCTCGATCGTCTCCAGATGATCGCCATCAAAGATCAGACGCGCACGCACCTGACCCTCTTTACTGTCCGGGAAATCAAACGGACGGCGGATCATCTCGATGCTTTTCGCCTGCACGGTAAACTCACCCGGGCGCGTCATTTTCGTCACCTGACGATACTGCGTCGCTTCGAGCAGTTTCACCATCTCGTTTTTACTGATGGACATATCCGGCTCAAGGTTAACCATGCGACCGTAAACCGCCGCAGGCAACTGCCAGACTTTCCCATCAATACGGCTACGGATTTTCTGATCCAGATAGACGCCGTAAATGGCCATCAGCACAACAAATACAATGAACAGCTTCAGCAGCAGCCAGAACCAGCCGCGCTTGCCCCGAGGCTTACGCCCTTTGCCTTTCCCTTTACGCGGCATCGGTTCTTCATCCTCATAATCGTCTTCATAGTCATCGTCATAATCCTCATCTCTGAGGCGACGACGGCTCACTTTTTCTTTGGCCGGACGTGCAGGTTTACCTTTACGTCCAATTGGCTCGCGGTCATTCCCCGCCATGCTTTCTCTCCGCAACATTCAGGCGCAAGGGCCAGATTCTCTTGTCTTCCACATCAGCGTGATAGAAGAAATCTCTCAAATTTATGTCTTTTCTCCCTCTCCCGTGGGAGAGGGCCGGGGTGAGGGCATCAGCCCGCACTTACTCTACGAATACTTCTTCGTCCGCCGCGTCGGCGCCGTATTCGCCGGATCGTCCGGCCACACGTGTTTCGGGTAACGCCCTTTCATCTCTTTTTGCACCTCACGGTAGCTCCCCGCCCAAAATGCACCTAAATCACGGGTGATTTGTAACGGACGATGCGCAGGGGAAAGCAGCTCCAGCACCAGCGGAATGCGGCCTTCAGCGATGGAAGGCGTTATCGCCTCGCCGAACATTTCCTGCATGCGGACCGCCAGCGCCGGTGGGTTATCTTCATGATAACGAATCGCTATCCGGCTTCCGGTCGGCACAGTGTAATGCGTGGGCAGTTCACTATCCAGACGTTGACGTAATGACCAGTCCAGTAAATTCTGTAACGCAGCCTTAACATCGAGCGCTTTCAGGGCGCGAAGCGAGTGTACACCGGCCATTTGCGGTAGCAACCATGCTTCAAGCGAAGCCAGAAGCGCTTCGTCACTGACTGACGGCCAGGCAAACTGGGGCAGCCAACGCGCGGCACAATGTAAACGCAGGCGATACTGCTCCGCCTCTGGCGTCCAGTTTAGCGCGCCCAGCCCTTTGTCGCGGAGGCCATTTAAGATGGCCTGATGCAGTTCTTCCTCCGACGGCTTTGCCAGAGGCCTTACGCTGAGTGTAAGTCGCCCAATCTGATTGCGACGAAACGCCTTGAGCGTGCCTTGTGCCTCATCCCATTCAATCGTGTCGGACTGTTCAACCAGCGACAGACAGGCACGCGTCAGGGCATCAATATCCACCGCTATCGCCTGCAAAATACGGGCATCCGGTGATTGATTTCCCTGCAACAGCAGCGGTGCAATCAGCCATTCATGCCGTGTCAGGGCATCTTCCCGATCGAGCATCGCGCCCATTCCATTGGCCAGCTGATAACGTCCGTCCAGACCCCGCCGACGGGCGATGCGATCAGGGAACGCCTGCGCTAATAAGCGCGGTATTTCATTGCTATCCGCCGTGCCGCCGTGGCTCTTAAGACGCTGGCAGAGTTGCTTTGCTCGTTGCTGCCAGTTGGGCTGATGACGAGAAAACGCGTTTGCCAGATCGCTTGCGCCTCCGCGCGGGGGCTCTTCCAGAATAGCGGCGAGTTTCGCCGCCGTCGCGATTTCGTCCGCATTGCGGGCCGCCACCAGCATCGCCGCCAGACGGGGATCGTTGCCCAGCGCCGCCATTTTCTGCCCTTTTAACGACAAACGACCTGCCTCCAGCGCACCAAGCTGGGTCAATAACTGACGGGCGGCAGCCAGGTTGACGGCCGGAGGCGTATCAAGCCAGGTCAGCCGATCGGGTTCCGGGCAGCCCCACTGTAGCAACTCCATGACCAGGCCTGAGAGATCGCTTTGTAAGATCTCAGGCGGCGTCTGCGCCGTGGCGCGTTCGGCCTGCTCAGCGCTGATTAAGTGCAGACATAGTCCAGGTTCCAGACGACCCGCACGGCCCGCACGCTGCGTCATCGACGCCTGACTGGTGCGCTGGGTCAGTAATTTGGTTAAGCCGGTGCGCGGATCGTAATTCGCCACCCGCTCCTGCGCGGTATCCACCACCAGCCGGATGCCTTCAATGGTCAGGCTGGTTTCAGCTATGTTTGTCGCCAGCACCACTTTTCGCTGCCCTGCAGGCGCAGGCAGGATCGCCTTTCGCTGTTCGCTCAACGGCAGCGCGCCATACAGCGGACAGAGGATCACATCGGTCCCCGTTCGTCCCGAAAGCTGCTCCTGAACGCGCTGAATCTCACCGACACCCGGTAAAAAAAGGAGCATGGAACCGGATTCGTGGCGCAGCAATTCAGCCGCGGCAATGGCGACAGCTTCATCAAAGCGGTGCTGGGTGGAGAGCGGCTGATAGCGACGCTCAACCGGATAAGCCCGACCTTCGGAGGTGATAACTGGTGCATCGGGCAGACGTTGCTTAAGGCGAGCATTGTCCAGGGTGGCGGACATGATGAGTAACGTCAAATCGTCTCGCAATCCCTGCTGGACATCCAGCAACAGCGCCAGCGCCAGATCGGCCTGCAGGCTGCGCTCATGAAATTCATCCAGAATCACCAGACCAACGCCGCTCAGTTCAGGATCGTTTTGCAGCATTCGGGTGAGGATCCCTTCGGTTACCACCTCCAGACGCGTGCCAGGGCCTATGCAGGTTTCGGCGCGCATGCGGTAACCCACGGTCTCACCCGGTTTTTCGTTAAGTAATTCGGCAAGCCGCTGAGCCACGTTACGCGCTGCCAGCCTGCGCGGTTCAAGCAGGATAATTTTTCCCGGAACGCTACCCGCTTTCAGGATCTGCAACGGCAGCCAGGTCGATTTCCCCGCGCCAGTAGGGGCGTTAAGCAAAACCTGGGGGGCGTGTTGTAAGGCGGCGAGTAGCTCAGGCAGTACGGCGGCGACCGGCAATGAGGACACTAACAACTCCAGAGGGTTAACATTCGTCGGCGTACATTGTAGCATCGCGCCATATCATTACCGAGTCCCCCTTATGTCTGAGTCGAAACGGCTGTTTTTTGCCATTGAAATCCCCGCCCCTCTCCCGCGACAGATCGTTCGCTGGCGTGCCGGGCATTTCCCCCCTGAAGCGGGTCGACCGGTTGCGGCGGCCAGCCTGCATCTGACGCTGGCTTTTTTAGGCGACGTGAGCGCCGATAAACAGCGCGCGCTGGCAGCGATGGCGGGCCGTATTCGCCAGCCGGGTTTTACGCTGCATCTTGACGATGCCGGCCACTGGCTGCGTTCACGTGTGGTCTGGCTGGGAACGCGACAGCCGCCCCGGGGGTTGCTGCAACTGGCAAATCTGCTGCGTGCACAAGCGGCGCGAAGCGGCTGTTATCAAAGTCCACAGCCCTTTCATCCGCATATCACCCTGCTGCGCCATGCCAGCCACGCGGTAGCGATTCCACCGCCCGGTTTTAGCTGGTCGTTTCCGGTGACGGAGTTCGTGCTGTATGAATCCGTCTCAGGACAGGGACGCACACGCTATCTCCCGCTTCAGCGCTGGACGCTTAACGAATAAACAAGGAATACCCATGAAGTTTACCCCCGCGCTACAGCCCGCGATTCTGATTCAGCGGTATAAGCGTTTTCTCGCTGACGTGGTCACCCCTGCCGGTGAAACGCTGACGCTACACTGCCCTAACACTGGCGCGATGACCGGATGCGCGACGCCGGGTGATACCGTCTGGTACTCCACCTCCAGCAATACGAAACGAAAATACGCCCATACCTGGGAGATCACCCAGACCCAGCAAGGGGCGTTTATTTGTGTGAACACCCTGCGCGCTAACATGCTGGTGAAAGAAGCGCTCACCGACAATCGTCTGCCTGAGCTTATGGGATACACCGCGATGAAAGGCGAAGTGAAATACGGCGATGAAGGGAGCAGAATTGATTTCATGTTACAGGCGGAGGACCGTCCTGAGTGCTATATTGAAGTCAAATCAGTGACGTTGGCGGAACAAGAAAAGGGCTACTTTCCAGATGCGGTAACGCTACGCGGCCAAAAGCATTTGCGAGAGTTAATCAGCGTTGCGGCGGCGGGTAAACGCGCCGTGCTGTTATTTGCCGTATTGCATTCAGCCATTGAACGTTTTTCGCCCGCTCGCCACATTGACCCGAAATACGCACAATTGTTGCATGAGGCACAAAAGCAGGGGGTAGAGGTTTTCGCCTGGAAAGCGGAACTTTCTGCCGAAAGTATGACTCTGAGATCGGCTCTTCCCGTTGTGTTATAAGAGGGTAGACGATTGATTAATTGGTGTTCTGGCCGCGTGCGCAAATACGCTTTTCCTCACAGGCTTGTCAAGTGTTACGTTTAGATAATTGCCTTACGGAAAAGCATCTGCTATTTATAGCGACCTGATTTTTCCCCCAACACGGGGATCGATAGTGCGTGTTAAGGAGAAGCAACATGCAAGAAGGGCAAAACCGTAAAACATCGTCCCTGAGTATTCTCGCCATCGCTGGGGTGGAGCCATACCAAGAGAAGCCGGGCGAAGAGTATATGAACGAAGCCCAGCTGTCTCACTTCAAGCGTATTCTTGAAGCATGGCGTAATCAACTTAGGGATGAAGTGGATCGCACCGTTACTCATATGCAGGACGAAGCTGCAAACTTCCCGGATCCGGTCGACCGTGCCGCTCAGGAAGAAGAGTTCAGCCTCGAGCTGCGTAACCGTGACCGCGAACGCAAGCTGATTAAAAAGATCGAGAAAACGCTGAAAAAAGTTGAAGACGAAGATTTCGGTTTCTGCGAATCATGCGGTGTAGAAATTGGTATTCGTCGCCTCGAAGCGCGTCCGACTGCCGATCTGTGCATCGACTGTAAAACGCTGGCTGAAATCCGCGAAAAACAGATGGCTGGTTAATTCCAGTCCTGTCATGACGCTTATTTAAAAAGGCGGGAGTTGCTCCCGCCTTATTACTGTTGATATGTCTGACTCACACTATATTGGGCGCTTTGCGCCATCCCCTTCCGGTGAATTGCACTTCGGCTCATTAGTTGCCGCGCTGGGCAGCTACCTGCAAGCCCGTGCCCGTCAAGGCATCTGGCGTGTCCGTATCGAAGATATCGATCCACCCCGTGAAGTTCCCGGTGCGGCAAACACCATTTTGCGTCAGCTGGAACATTACGGCCTTCAATGGGACGGTGACGTGCTTTGGCAATCTCAGCGTCACGATGCTTATCGTGAAAGACTGGCCTGGCTTTATCAGCACAAGCTGTCCTATTACTGCACCTGTACCCGCGCGCGCATTCAACGCGTAGGGGGCGTTTACGACGGTCACTGTCGTACGCTGAATAACGGCGCTGACAATGCCGCAATCCGTCTGAAGCAACACAACCCGGTGACGCACTTTCGCGATCTGCTGCTGGGTGATATCCAGGCGGATGAACGCCTGGCGCGAGAAGACTTTATTATTCATCGTCGGGATGGTTTATTTGCCTATAACCTGGCGGTGGTGGTCGACGATCATTTTCAGGGCGTGACGGAAATTGTTCGCGGCGCAGATTTAATTGAGCCTACCGTTCGCCAGATTTCCCTGTACCAGCAATTTGGCTGGGACGTCCCGGAGTATATTCATCTGCCGCTGGCGGTGAACGCACAGGGAAACAAGCTTTCGAAACAAAACCACGCGCCGGCGTTGCCCCACGGCGATCCGCGCCCGGTTTTAATCGACGCTTTGCGATTTCTCAACCAAAATGTAACGAACGAATGGCAGGATTTGCGCACGGACGAATTGCTGAAAATGGCCGTCACCCACTGGACGCTCCAGAAGGTGCCTAAAATCCAGCATTCTCAAACGCGTTGCGCTGAGCTATGATTAGCCGCTATTTTTTTGTCCTGATAAATAAAACACACTACGAGGTGTACCATTTTTACCCGAGTCGCTAATTTTTGCCGTAAGGTGCTAAGCCGCGAAGAGAGCATGGCGAATGACGCTATTGCGCAATCCCGTATGTCGGTGATCCCGCGTGAGCAGCACACTATTTCCCGCAAAGATATCAGTGAAAATGCGCTCAAGGTGCTCTATCGTCTGAATAAAGCAGGCTACGAGGCGTATCTCGTGGGCGGCGGCGTTCGCGATTTACTGCTCGGCAAAAAACCGAAAGATTTTGACGTAACGACCAGCGCAACGCCTGAGCAGGTGCGTAAATTATTCCGCAACTGCCGTTTGGTAGGCCGCCGATTCCGTCTCGCCCACGTCATGTTTGGGCCGGAAATTATTGAAGTCGCTACCTTCCGTGGTCATCACGAAGGCAGCCCGACGGATCGCACCACCTCTCAGCGCGGCCAGAACGGCATGCTGCTGCGTGATAACATTTTTGGCTCCATCGAAGAAGATGCCCAACGTCGCGACTTCACCATTAACAGCCTCTATTACAGCGTGGCTGATTTTGCCGTACGCGATTATGTTGGCGGCGTTCAGGATTTAAAAGACGGCGTGATTCGCCTGATTGGTAATCCGGAAACGCGCTACCGTGAAGATCCCGTTCGCATGCTGCGTGCCGTACGTTTTGCCGCCAAGCTGAACATGAAAATCAGCCCGGAAACGGCTGAGCCGATTCCGCGCCTGGCAACGCTGATCAACGATGTGCCACCGGCACGTCTGTTTGAAGAAGCGCTGAAGCTGCTGCAGGCCGGCTATGCTTATGAAACCTATAAACTGCTGCGTGAATACAGCCTGTTCCAGCCGCTGTTCCCGACTATCGTGCGCTATTTCACCGAAAGCGGTGATAGCCCGATGGAGCGCATGATCGCCCAGGTGTTTAAAAACACGGATAACCGCATTCATAACGATATGCGCGTTAACCCGGCATTCCTCTTTGCTGCGATGTTCTGGTACCCGTTACTGGAAACCGCAGAAAAGATCGCTCAGGAAAGCGGGCTGGCCTATTACGATGCATTTGCACTGGCCGCTAATGACGTGCTGGATGAAGCCTGCCGTACGCTGGCGATTCCTAAACGCATTACCTCACTGGTACGTGACATCTGGCAGCTCCAGCTGCGTATGTCGCGTCGTCAGGGTAAACGTGCCTGGAAGCTGATGGAGCATCCGAAATTCCGTGCTGCCTACGATCTGCTGGCCCTGCGCGCCGAGGTTGAAAACAACCAGGAGCTGCAAAAGCTGGTGACGTGGTGGGGTGAATTCCAGGTCTCTGCACCGCCGGAACAAAAAGGCATGCTGACCAATCTGGATGACGAGCCTGAGCAGCGTCGTCGCCATCGCCGACCGCGCAAACGCGCGCCGCGTCGCGAAGGGTCTGCATGACCCTGGCGTATATCGCCATAGGCAGCAATTTATCTGCTCCGCTGGAGCAGGTGAATGCTGCTCTTCAGGCGCTTGCGGAAATCCCACAAAGCCGCATGGTGGCGGTGTCTGCGTTCTATCGCACCCCGCCGCTTGGCCCTCAGGATCAGCCTGATTACCTGAATGCCGCCGTAGCGCTTGAAACCGCGCTTGATGCTGAATCGCTGCTGGATAATACCCAGCGCATTGAGCTGCAACAAGGGCGCGAACGCAAAGCCGAGCGCTGGGGCCCCCGTACGCTCGATCTCGATATCATGCTGTTTGGTGACGCCATCATTCACACTGAGCGCCTGACGGTTCCCCACTACGATATGAAAAATCGCGGTTTTATGCTCTGGCCGCTGATTGAAATTGCCCCTCAGTTGACCTTCCCGACCGGTGAATCTCTCCAGGCCGTATTGCAGCACCTTAACGCCGAAAAACCTGCCCTCTGGTGATCCTCTGACGCGCCGAAACATCATTAATAGTTTGTGATTAATCGGCTGCCTAAAATCATTGTTCCCCCGAATGTTACTGTTAGAATGCGCAAAGATTCGTTTTGGGCCATCAGGAAACATTATGAAACCAACCACTGTCTCCTTGCTGCAGAAATGCAAACAGGAAAAGAAACGCTTTGCCACCATTACGGCATATGACTACAGCTTCGCCAAATTGTTTGCCGAGGAAGGCATCAACGTGATGCTGGTGGGTGATTCGTTAGGGATGACGGTACAGGGACATGATTCTACGCTGCCCGTGACGGTAGAGGATATTGCCTACCACACGCGCGCAGTCCGCCGCGGCGCTCCCCAGTGTCTTTTGCTTTCCGACCTGCCCTTCATGGCCTATGCCACCCCCGAACAGGCGTTTGAAAACGCGGCCACCGTCATGCGCGCGGGTGCAAATATGGTCAAAATCGAGGGCGGTGCCTGGCTTGTGGACACGGTAAAAATGCTGACTGAGCGTGCCGTTCCCGTGTGTGGTCATCTGGGCCTGACCCCGCAGTCGGTCAATATCTTCGGTGGTTATAAGGTTCAGGGCCGTGGCGATGCCGGACAGCTTCTGCTGGACGATGCGCTGGCGCTGGAAGCCGCCGGGGCACAACTGCTGGTTCTCGAGTGCGTTCCGGTGGCGCTGGCAAAACGTATCACCGAGGCGCTCTCTATTCCGGTCATCGGGATTGGCGCAGGCAATGTGACCGATGGTCAGATTCTGGTGATGCACGATGCGTTCGGCATTACCGGCGGCCACATTCCGAAATTCGCGAAGAATTTCCTCAGTACGGCGGGCGACATGCGCGCGGCGGTCAGGCAGTATATTGCCGAGGTTGAATCCGGTGTTTACCCGGGTGAAGAACACAGTTTCCATTAAGGAGTTCAGGTGTGCTAATCATTGAAACCCTCCCGCTGCTACGTCAGCATATCCGTCGCCTGCGACTGGAAGGAAAACGTATTGCCCTTGTTCCTACCATGGGCAATTTGCATGACGGCCATATGAAACTGGTCGACGAAGCCAGGGCCCGCGCTGATGTGGTCGTGGTGACTATTTTCGTCAACCCAATGCAGTTTGACCGGGCAGACGATCTGGCGCGTTATCCGCGCACCTTGCAGGAAGATTGCGAGAAGCTGAACAAACGCCACGTCGATTTTGTTTTCTCTCCGGCCCCCGAGGATATTTATCCGCAAGGCACCGAAGAGGCCACCTACGTCGATGTCCCAGGCATATCGACCATGCTGGAGGGGGCAAGTCGTCCGGGTCACTTCCGTGGCGTCTCGACCATCGTCAGTAAGCTGTTTAATCTGGTGCAGCCCGACATCGCCTGCTTTGGCGAGAAGGATTACCAGCAGCTGGCGCTCATCCGCAAAATGGTTGCCGATATGGGTTACGACATTGAGATTGTCGGCGTGCCGATCGTGCGCGCAAAAGACGGTCTGGCATTAAGCTCCCGTAATGGCTACCTCACCGCGGAACAGCGCAAAATTGCCCCGGGCTTAAGCAAAGTCATGAACGCCATGGCAGAACAGCTTAAAGCGAAAGAGTTAACGCCTGAAGAGATCGTTGCCCTTGCCGAGCAGGCGTTGAACGATAAAGGCTTCCGTTCCGATGACGTGCAAATTCGCGATGCCGATACGCTTCTGCCCTTCACCGAGGCCAGCAAACGTGCGGTCATCCTGGTGGCAGCATGGCTGGGTCAGGCGCGTCTGATCGACAACAAAGTGGTTGAGCTGGCGGAGTAGACATCGACGTAAGGTCGGGCAATACTGCGCTGATATTGTGCCTGGGGAACCTCTCCCCTCCCCCTTCCCTCTCACCGGAGAGGGAGCGTATAAGAGTAAAGGTAACGTTATGATTCGCAAGATGCTGCAAGGCAAGCTTCACCGTGTCAAAGTGACGCAGGCAGACCTGCATTACGAAGGTTCCTGTGCGATTGACCAGGATTTCCTCGATGCAGCCGGAATTCTTGAAAATGAAGCCATTGATATCTGGAACGTGACGAACGGCAAACGCTTCGCCACGTACGCCATTGCGGCTGAACGCGGCTCTAAAATCATCTCCGTCAACGGTGCGGCTGCGCACTGTGCCGACGTGGGCGATATCGTGATTATCGCGAGCTTCGTCATGATGTCCGACGAAGAAGCACGCCGCTGGCAGCCTAAAGTGGCCTATTTTGACGGCGACAACGACATGAAACGGACGGCAAAAGCCATTCCGGTTCAGGTTGCCTGAGTGCTACCCCTGCGGCTGATTGCTGATCAGCCGCGACATGGTCTCCAGCGAATCCGTTCTTAAGATATACAGACGTTTCAATAAGAACGGATTATCCCCCGGCTTTACCTTCCCTTTGACCGTGGTCACCGCCAGGTGGAAACCGGCATCGTTCGCCGCTTTAACGGCTTTATCATCGTAGCCGCCAAACGGATAAGAAAGATAAAGGACATGCGGGTTAAATTGCGCCAGCGCCCGGCGTGAACGTTCAAAATCAAACAGCGTCACATGGTAGCTGCGGCTCAGTAAGATGGGGTGTTTGGCCCCGTCGACGCGATGCAAAAAATGCGTATGGGACTGGATATCAAAGACATCCTGAATGCCTTTGATCTCTGCCACGCTCATAAATTGCAGCGATTTAGGGTCCCACTTTTGCGCATGGCCTTTAATGCGTGACGAGATAATGAACGCCGTCGCCTGGAAACCGTACTCTTTCAATATGGGGTAGGCGTAGCGGCTGACCGACTTTAGCCCATCGTCAAAGGTAATCACCACCGATTTGGCCGGCAGGTTCATTTTGTTACGGACATACCCTTCCAGCTGGTACATCGTCAGCGTGGTGTAACCCTGATCGCGCAGCCAGGCCATCTGGTTGTTAAAAGCCCGCACGCTGGTGGTGGTGGAGGTATGGCGAAAACGGGTGTTCTCTTCATCACGCAGAATATGGTGATAGGTCAGTATCGGCAGCCCATTGTCCTCCTGGGCATCCAGGCTACTGATCCAGGCCAGACGGTGACCAATACGTATTTGATACCAGGTCTGATTAAGCCGATCTTTTAATTTACTCAGAATGGGATAACGCAGGTTGGCACTGAGCGTTCCGAACGGCGCGCTGCCGCTGGAAGGGGCGTTGTAGACCGGCGTATCTTTCCAGGTGATGAGGTTTTGGTTGCTCAGGGGCTTATTCAGATCGCCCAGATTATCCTGGACCCGCTGCTTGCCCTGCACTTTCTCCAGATGATCTTTATCGATAAATCCGGTACCAAAGCCAAAACGGAATTCATAATAATCTGCCGCCGTCGGCGCCACAGCAATAATTTGTCCGGCAAGAATATTGCCCACATTAATGACGTTATTGCCCACCTGCGCCCAGATTGCCGCATCTTCAGTGGTTTGCATATATTGAGCAGGAAGCCCTTCCTGGCTTACCAGGCTGGCAGAAACACCGCCGGAGAAGAAGAGCAGAACGAGGAAAACAACACGAGTGAACATGGGATATTAATCGATGCGAAAAATCAGTGCTTATTGTAGCAAAAGCACCATCAATACCAATGTTTAATTCTTATACAGATCATGCAACAAGACGAAAGGCGGGTTTTTCTGTTGCTGATGCCACAGGCTACTGACGCCCGGGATTTCCTGTCCGACTAATGTATCGCGAAATTCAGCGCTGTTAAGCGTTTCCCGAAGCGGGTACATCATTTCCAGTAAGCCATAATGAATGCCGGAGATGACTTCACAGTTGTCGTGTTTATGGCTTAATAATGCCGCCGCGCGATATGGCGCTGCGCCCGACTTATCGGTCAAAAAGATCACCCCGTCGCCTGTATCCGTTTGATGCAAGGCGTCGCACATCATACGGCTTAGCATGTTTGTACTCAGGCCGCGCCAGTAGTTGACCGCCTGGCATTGCGCCAGCGGGCCGAATTTCGTTTCCAGACGATCCAGAATTTTTTGCGCTTCGTCATCATGACAGGTGATTACCCAGCCGAGCATAGTCTCTCTCCTTTGCAGGGGAGTAGTGTAGCGAGGGTAAGCCTGGGTGTCGGTGATTGCAGTCAAAGAAAAGCACCCGGCAGTGACAATACCGCCGGGTGAGAAGATTAGCTACGCAGCCCGCGTCCGCGCTGGATCAGATACCAGCACAGAATATAGAAAGCAATAATGAAGACAGCCAGCACTGCGACCGTGGTAAACAGCGGAACGTCGCTAATCCCCAGGAAGCCAAAACGGAAACCACTGATCATGTACACAATCGGGTTTAAGTGGGACAACGCCTGCCAGAACGGAGGCAGCAGCGTCAGGGAATAGAACACCCCACCCAGATAGGTCAGCGGCGTCAGGACAAAGGTCGGGATCAGGCTGATATCATCAAAGGTGGTGGCAAAGACCGCGTTCAGAAGACCTGCCAGCGAGAACAGCACAGCGGTCATCAGGAGCGTCAAGGCGACAAACAGCCATGAATGCACCTGGAACGGCACAAAGAACAGCGATATCGCGGTGACCAGAATCCCCACGCACAATGCCCTCGCCACGCCGCCGCCGACATACCCGGCAATGATGACATGCGTCGGGACGGGTGCCACCAGCAACTCCTCAATATTGCGCTGGAACTTCGCGCTGAAGAACGAGGACGCCACGTTAGCGTAGGCATTGGTGATCACCGCCATCATGATAAGGCCAGGTACAATAAACTGCATGTAGCTGAAGCCATGCATTTCACCAATGCGTGAGCCAATCAAATTACCGAAAATAATAAAGTAGAGCGTCATGGTGATCACCGGCGGCACCAGAGTCTGGACCCAGATGCGCATAAAACGGTTGATCTCTTTGGCCCAGATACTCTTCAGCGCCACCCAATAAAGATGCGTCATGCCTGCTCTCCTTGTTTATCGTTCACCAGAGAGACAAACAGCTCTTCCAGTCGGTTGGCTTTGTTACGCATGCTCAGCACCTGAATTCCCTGGGCACTCAATTGCGAGAACACGCTGTTAATGCCCTGCTCGCGCAGCACTTCCACTTCCAGCGTGGAGGTGTCCACCAGACGATATTGATACCCTTCAAGCTTTGGCAGCGCGCTTTTGGCCGCCAGATCGAGGATAAAGGTTTCGGACTTCAGTTTTGAAAGCAGGTTTTTCATCGAGGTGTTTTCCACCAGCTCGCCGCGCTGAATAATCCCGATATTCCGGCAGAGCATTTCTGCTTCTTCGAGATAGTGCGTGGTAAGGATGATGGTGGTGCCTTTGTCGTTCAAATCCTTTAAAAAGCCCCACATTGAGCGACGAAGTTCAATATCGACACCCGCCGTCGGCTCATCAAGAATCAGCAGTTTCGGCTCGTGCATCAGCGCACGGGCAATCATCAAACGGCGCTTCATCCCGCCGGACAACATCCGCGCGCGTTCGTCGCGCTTTTCCCACAGATCGAGCTGCTTTAAGTATTTTTCGCTGCGCTCCTGGGCCTCTTTTCGCTCCACACCATAGTAACCGGCCTGATTCACCACGATCTGCTGCACGGTCTCAAACGGGTTAAAGTTAAACTCTTGCGGTACCAGCCCGAGCTGCCGCTTGGCGTTCACGACATCTTTTTCCAGATCGTAACCAAACACCGACACCTTGCCGGATGATTTATTCACCAGAGAACTAATAATGCCGATGGTGGTGGATTTACCTGCGCCGTTTGGCCCCAGGAGGGCATAGAAGTCCCCCGCGTCGACTTTCAGGTCGATACCACGCAGCGCCTGAACGCCACCCGGGTAGACTTTTTTGAGCTGCTCAAGCTCCAGTGCGATAGTCATGAATTCAACTTACCTATAGTTCTGACACACGTTGTGTGGTTTCAATAAAAGCCCAGTTACCCTATATTAGCGCAACGCAATTACTCGGTTACAGGTCGTTAACCTCTATGAATGACATAGATACACTCATCAGCAACAATGCACTATGGTCAAAAATGCTGATAGAAGAGGATCCGGGATTTTTTGAAAAACTGGCGCAAGCGCAGAATCCACGCTTTTTATGGATTGGTTGCTCTGACAGCCGCGTCCCGGCAGAACGTCTAACCGGCCTTGAACCTGGCGAACTGTTCGTCCATCGTAACGTTGCTAACCTGGTCATTCATACCGACCTTAACTGCCTCTCTGTCGTCCAGTATGCAGTCGACGTCCTCGAAGTCGAACATATTATTATTTGCGGCCACTACGGCTGCGGCGGCGTACAGTCAGCCATTGATAATCTGGAGCTGGGTTTAATCGACAACTGGCTGCTGCACATTCGGGATATCTGGTTCAAACATAGCTCACTGCTGGGCGAAATGCCCCAGGAGCGCCGCCTTGATACCCTGTGCGAACTTAACGTTATGGAGCAGGTATATAACCTGGGCCATTCAACCATTATGCAGTCGGCCTGGAAACGCGGGCAAAAAGTGTCGGTTCACGGCTGGGCCTACGGCATTCATGACGGCTTGCTGCGCAATCTGGAAGTCACCGCCACCAACCGCGAAACCCTGGAACAGCGCTACCGTTCCGGGATTGCCAACCTTAAGCTCAAGCACGTTAATCATAAATAAAAGCAAAAAAGCAAAAAGGTAAAAGCAAAAGGCAACGAGGTAAAAACAAAAAGGCAACGCAAGTTGCCTTTTTTAATGTTTGCCCCCTCTCCCTGTGGGAGAGGGTCGGGGTGAGGGCATCAGGCCGCACAGGACTGAGGACATCAGGCCGCACAAGACTAGGGCATCAGGCCGCACATACTTAGGCCACTGAGCCCAGCAGGCCCCCCCCTTCATTACTCGTCCAGCAACACCACTTTGCCGACATACGGCAGATGGCGATAACGCTGGGCGTAATCAATGCCGTAACCCACCACGAATTCGTCCGGGATCGAGAAACCCACATACTCAACCGGCACGTCAACTTCACGACGCGACGGTTTATCCAGCAAAGTACAAATCGCCAGTGATTTGGGCGCACGCAGGCTCAGGATTTCGCGCACTTTAGAGAGCGTGTTGCCGGAGTCGATAATATCCTCAACGATCAACACATCTTTACCACGAATATCTTCGTCCAGGTCTTTCAGGATTTTCACATCACGGGTGGTCGACATACCGCTGCCGTAGCTGGAGGCGGTCATAAAATCGACTTCATGGGACACCTGAACCTCACGGCACAGGTCAGCCATGAACATAAATGAGCCGCGCAACAGTCCAACCAGCACCATATCGCTGCCGCTATCTTTGTAACGTTCGGTGATTTCACGACCTAATTCGGCGATACGCGCTTTGATCTCCGCTTCCGGGATCATCACTTCAACAGTATGTTTCATTTTACTAACCGTATGATTTTAAAACACTCTTCCAATGCCGCAAGACCTGCTTCCGGCACTGAATCACAAGCAAAGCATTATACCAGCAAATACCTCCGCCTGGCGCATGCGTTATTAAAAGCTCATTTTGTGATTCCGATCACACTTGTTAATACCTATAATTAATTGCTATCAAAATTTTAACAAAACTAAAGAGTAACTTTCTATGGCGGAAACATATCCTCAACGGTCGCGTTTGCTCGTGACCCTGACAGCGTTGTTCGCAGCTCTCTGCGGACTCTACCTGTTAATCGGCGGAGCCTGGTTAGTCGCAATCGGCGGCTCCTGGTATTATCCCATCGCAGGCCTGGTCATGCTTGGCGTGGCCTTTATGCTGTGGCGCGGAAAGCGTGCCGCCCTGTGGCTGTATGCAGCATTTCTTCTCGCTACCATGGTGTGGGGTGTCTGGGAGGTCGGCTTTGACTTCTGGGCGCTGACGCCACGCAGCGACATCATCGTCTTCTTCGGCGTCTGGCTGATTTTGCCCTTCGTCTGGCGTCGACTCCTTGTCCCGTCCAACGGTGCCGTAGCGGCGCTGGTTGTCGCGCTGTTGATCAGCGGCGGCATGCTCACCTGGGCAGGCTTTAACGACCCGCAGGAAGTGAACGGTACCCTGAGTGCAGAGTCCACGCCGGCAGCGGCCATTTCAGACGTCCCTGACGCTGACTGGCCTGCCTATGGGCGTAACCAGGAAGGTCAACGTTTCTCTCCGCTGAAGCAGATCAACGCCGACAACGTGAAGAACCTGAAAGAAGCCTGGGTATTCCGTACGGGTGACCTGCCAACCGCAAACGATCCGGGTGAACTGACCAACGAAGTGACCCCTATCAAAGTGGGCAACATGCTTTATCTGTGTACGGCGCACCAGCGTCTGTTCGCGCTTGACGCGGCCACCGGTAAAGAGAAATGGCACTTCGACCCGCAACTGAACTCCAACCCGACGTTCCAGCACGTGACCTGCCGTGGTGTCTCTTACCACGAAGCGCGCGCTGATAATGCGAGCCCTGAAGTCATTGCCGACTGTCCTCGCCGCATCATGCTGCCGGTAAACGATGGCCGCCTGTTCGCGATCAATGCCGAAACCGGTAAGCTGTGTGAGACCTTTGCCAACAAAGGTATCCTGAATCTGCAGACCAACATGCCGGACACCACGCCGGGTCTGTATGAGCCAACCTCACCGCCGATCATCACCGATAAAACTATCGTGATTGCCGGCTCGGTCACCGATAACTTCTCTACCCGTGAAACCTCGGGCGTGATCCGTGGTTTTGACGTGAACACCGGTAAACTGCTGTGGGCCTTCGACCCGGGCGCGAAAGATCCTAACGCGATCCCATCGGACGAACACACCTTTACCTTTAACTCACCTAACTCCTGGGCACCGGCGGCGTATGACGCGAAGCTGGATCTGGTCTACCTGCCGATGGGTGTGACCACGCCGGATATCTGGGGTGGGAACCGCACGCCTGAGCAGGAGCGTTTTGCCAGCTCTATCGTGGCGCTGAACGCGACCACCGGTAAACTGGCGTGGAGCTACCAGACCGTTCACCACGATCTGTGGGATATGGACATGCCGTCCCAGCCAACGCTGGCAGACATTACCGTTAACGGCAAAACCGTTCCGGTCATTTATGCCCCGGCGAAAACGGGCAACATCTTTGTGCTGGATCGCAGCAACGGTAAGCTGGTTGTTCCGGCACCAGAAAAACCCGTTCCGCAGGGCGCTGCCAAAGGCGACTATGTCACCAAAACACAGCCATTCTCTGACCTGAGCTTCCGTCCGAAGAAAGACCTGAGCGGTGCAGACATGTGGGGCGCCACGATGTTTGACCAGCTGGTCTGCCGTGTGATGTTCCATCAGCTGCGCTATGAAGGCATCTTTACCCCGCCGTCAGAGCAAGGCACGCTGGTCTTCCCGGGTAACCTGGGGATGTTTGAATGGGGCGGTATTTCGGTTGATCCAAACCGTCAGGTGGCCATTGCCAACCCGATGGCGCTGCCGTTTGTCTCTAAGCTGATCCCACGTGGTCCGGGTAACCCAATGGAACCACCGAAGGATGCGAAAGGTTCCGGTACCGAAGCGGGTATTCAGCCGCAGTATGGCGTACCGTTTGGCGTGACGCTGAATCCGTTCCTTTCACCATTTGGTCTGCCGTGTAAACAGCCTGCCTGGGGTTATATCGCAGCAACGGATCTGAAAACCAATGAAGTGGTCTGGAAGAAACGTATTGGTACGCCGCAGGATAGCATGCCATTCCCGATGCCTGTTCCCGTGCCGTTCAACATGGGTATGCCAATGCTGGGTGGCCCAATCTCTACCGCCGGTAATGTGCTGTTCATCGCGGCAACCGCAGATAACTATCTGCGCGCGTACAACATGACCAACGGTGAGAAGCTGTGGCAAGGCCGTCTGCCAGCAGGTGGACAAGCGACGCCAATGACCTATGAAGTGAATGGCAAACAGTACGTTGTCATCTCTGCCGGTGGTCATGGTTCGTTTGGGACAAAGATGGGCGATTATATTGTCGCGTACGCTTTACCTGACGATTCAAAATAAAAGCAAAACGGCAACTTCGGTTGCCGTTTTTAGTCTTTGCCCCCTCTCCCGTGGGAGAGGGCTGGGGTGAGGGCACCAGACCGCAGGGGTCTAAACCGTGAACCCCAGCATCATCCCCGTATCTTCATGTTCCAGCAGGTGACAGTGCGCCATGTAGGCAAACTCCTTCGGTGCGTCATGGTCAAACTTCACCAGCACCTCACTGATGCCGCCTTCCACGCGTACCGTATCTTTCCAGCCGGTACGATGAGCCGCAGGTGCGTTGCCATTTTCAGATAAAATGCGGAACTGCGTCCCGTGGATATGGAACGGATGCAGCATCATGTCGCCTTCGCCCGAAATCACCCAGCGTTCAAATTGCCCTTTCGTCGCAGCAAACATCGGCGTGTTCATATCAAACGCCTTGCCGTTAATCCGGTTAGCATTGTGGAAATCAAATCCATGACCACCGTGATTCATGCCGCCCATTTTACCGTGGTCCATATTCATATGGCCCATCATGTTTCCATGGTGCATCCCCGCCATCGCCTGGTCGCCGTATTTCTTCATAAGCGCCTGCATGCCCATCATATCGAGCATCGGATCCATAGAAAGCTGCAGATTCCGCTGCGTTAATCCTTCAAGCGTGGGGAGCGCAGGAAGGGTCGCCAGCGTATCGGGCATCTCACCCGAGGCAGTGACCAGCAGCGGCTGAATGCGCAGCACCGGATGCGGTTTATCGAACGGTGCGACGGCCATCCCCATCTGGCTGACCGGAAGCGTGACGAGATCAAACGCTTTGCCGTCACTGATATCCACCAGCACCTCGAAGCGCTCGCCCATCAGCATCGGCAGTTCATTCACCTTCACCGGCTCAGCCAGCAGCCCGCCGTCGCTCGCAATCACGTACATCGGACGCCGATCGCTGGTGGCAAAATTGAGCGAGCGCGCGTTACAGCCGTTGAGCAGGCGCAGGCGCAACCAGCCCTTCGGTGCGGCGTGCTGCGGGTAAAGGGCACCATTGGTCAACAGCGTATCGCCAAACCAGCCTACCGCGGCGCTCATGACGTCCAGCTGATAATCGATTTGTCCGTCCGCCGTGAATTTCTTGTCCTGAACGATAACCGGGACGTCGTCAATCCCCCACTGTTTCGGCAGACGCAGCAGACGGCTTTCATCGTCTTCAATCAGCACCAGGCCAGCCAGCCCCATCGCCACCTGATGACCCGTCTTACCGTGCTGATGTGGATGGAACCAGCAGGTGGCCGCACGCTGATCCGGCGTAAAGGTTACCGAGCGTTTAGCGCCCGGGTGGATGACCCCTTGCGGACCGCCATCCACCTCACCGGGCACTTCAAGACCGTGCCAGTGCAGCGTGGTTTCATCCTTCAGGGTGTTGTGAATATCAACCGTTACCGCCTTGCCACGGGAGAGCTTTAACGCCGGTCCCAGCAGATTACCGTTGTAACCCCAGGTCGTGGCGCGATGAGGGCCAAACGTGCTGGTCCCCGCCTGAACCACCAGTTGAATGCGGCTTCGCGCATCAGCCGTTAGCAGCTCCGGGATCGGCAGCGTCGGCCTGTCGGCAGCAAAAACGGCACGGCTCCAGAGCGGTAATGCGCTGGCCGCACCCAGTACGGCTGAATATTTCAAAAAATCACGGCGTTGCATGTTCATTCCTTTTTTCGTGCAGGCGATATTTTGAGCTTAAACCCTCCCCTAACCGGAAGGTCAAGTGAAGCCGTAATAATAAATATCGTCGCCCTGGCATCAAGTATGCTAACGTTAATTTTCCGTGATGCAGTGGTAGAAGCAATGAAGACGTTTTTCAGGACAATTTTGTTCGGCAGCCTGGTGGCTATGAGTGCGAACAGTTATGCGCTGAGTGAAAATGAAGCCGAAGATATGGCCGATTTAACGGCGGTTTTTGTATTCCTGAAGAATGATTGCGGTTACCAGAATTTACCCAATGGGCAGATTCGTCGCGCACTGGTCTTTTTTGCCCAGCAGAACCAATGGGATCTCAGCAACTACGATAGCTTTGACATGAAGGCGCTCGGAGAAGACAGCTACCGCGACTTAAGCGGCATTGGTATTCCTGTCGCGAAAAAATGCAAAGCACTGGCCCGCGATTCGCTGAGCCTGCTCGCCTACGTTAAGTAACCTTCCCGACGCCCCTTTGTTGAAATGATGACCGTGCATGCGCGGTCGTTGTTGGCTATGATGTTGCGCCTGTTTTGCATGGGTGTAACGGATGTTAACGAAGGAGGAGTCAGCCGATGACCGATAACACAGTGTGGCATGAAACGCTGCATGACCAGTTTGGTCAGTACTTTGCCGTTGATAACGTGCTTTATCACGAAAAAACCGACCACCAGGATCTGATCATTTTCGAGAATGCCGCTTTTGGCCGCGTCATGGCGCTGGATGGCGTGGTGCAAACCACCGAGCGGGATGAGTTTATCTATCACGAAATGATGACCCACGTGCCGCTGCTGGCGCATGGACACGCAAAACACGTGTTGATTATCGGAGGTGGCGATGGCGCTATGCTTCGTGAAGTTTCCCGCCACCACTCTATCGAAACCATCACCATGGTGGAGATCGATGCGGGCGTGGTCTCATTTTGCCGCCAGTATCTGCCCAACCACAACGCGGGAAGCTACGACGATCCGCGCTTTAAGCTGGTGATCGACGATGGCGTCAACTTCGTGAACCAGACCGATCTAACCTTTGATGTAATCATCTCCGACTGCACCGATCCTATCGGTCCGGGCGCTACGCTGTTCACCTCCTCCTTCTACGAAGGCTGCAAGCGCTGCCTCAATTCCGGCGGGATTTTCGTTGCGCAGAACGGCGTCTGCTTCCTGCAGCAGGATGAAGCCATCGACAGCCATCGCAAACTCAGCCACTATTTTAGTGATGTCAGCTTTTATCAGGCGGCGATTCCGACCTATTACGGCGGCATCATGACGTTTGCCTGGGCGAGTGATAACGACGCGCTGCGCCATCTCTCCAGTGAAATTATTGCCGCACGCTTTCACCAGCTCGGTCTTAAATGCCGGTATTACAATCCCGCCGTGCATACGGCAGCCTTTGCCTTGCCGCAATATCTGCAAGATGCCCTGTCCTCTAAGGAGGTGAGCTAAATTGAAAAAGCTGAAACTGCATGGCTTTAATAATCTGACCAAAAGCCTGAGTTTTTGTATCTACGATATCTGCTACGTTAAAACAGCAGAAGAGCGCGATGGTTATATCGCCTATATCGATGAACTCTACAATGCCAATCGCCTGACCGAGATATTGTCGGAGACCTGTTCCATTATCGGGGCCAATATCCTGAACATTGCGCGTCAGGACTATGAGCCGCAGGGCGCAAGCGTCACGATCCTGGTCAGTGAGGAGCCGGTTGAGGCTCACCTGATTGACCCCACGGAACATCCGGGTCCGCTGCCTGAAGCGGTGGTCGCCCACCTGGATAAGAGCCATATCTGCGTTCACACCTATCCAGAAAGCCATCCGGAAGGGGGCCTGTGTACCTTCCGTGCGGATATCGAAGTCTCAACCTGCGGCGTCATCTCTCCCCTCAATGCCCTGAACTATCTCATTCATCAGCTTGAATCGGACATTGTGACCGTAGATTATCGCGTACGCGGCTTCACCCGTGATATCAACGGTATGAAACACTTTATCGATCATGAGATTAACTCTATTCAGAACTTCATGTCCCAGGACATGAAAGCGCTGTATGACATGATGGATGTGAACGTGTATCAGGAAAATATTTTCCATACCAAGATGATGCTGAAAGAGTTCGACCTGAAGCACTACATGTTCCACACCCAGCCGGAAGATTTGAGCGAAGATGAGCGAAAGGTCATCACCGACCTGCTCTGGAAAGAGATGCGCGAAATCTACTACGGCCGAAATATTCCAGCCGTGTAAACTGCGCCCGGAGCACGGAGGCTCCGACATTTACTTCTGCTGCATGAATTCGCGGTAAGCGGCCACCACCTGTAAAAAGTCTTCTACGCCACACAATGAGAAGCTCTCTTCGTCGTAGTAGCTCATACCCTCTTCCATCTCGTCGCCCGAGATTTCAAGCTGGTTGGCGCGCACCATGACCTCTTCACCGTCCATCCACAGGGTATATTCATGCCCGATACGCTGCCAGGAACGCTCGCTCCCTTTCACCGTACGCGCCACCTGCTCCACTTCATCCAGTAACGCGGTGTTCTCTTTCACCTCTTCGTTAAACCAGTGTCCCACTACTTCGTGGCCCATCGACATACGCACCTTCACCACACCGGTGATGTCGCGCAGAAATTCGTAATCCATTGTATTTTCCTCTGCAAAGCCATTAGCGTAATTATCGCAGCAGCGAGGAAGAAAAAAAGCGTGGGAGGTGGGAGGAATGAAAATAAAAAGGTGAGAGCAAGACCCTGCGGCCTGATGCCCTCACCCCGTCCCTCTCCCAGGGGAGAGGGTGAAAAACGCAAAACCGCCTCCACAGAGACGGTTTTTCAGTTTATACCGCCGTCTGGAAGATAACGCCGTCCGCTTTCTCGATGTACTGATCCAGCTTGTCGAAGTTCAGATAACGATAGGTATCCACCGCCGTCTTATCAACCTGTGCAACGAAGGTCTGATACTCTTCCGGCGTTGGCAGTTTACCAATCAGCGCCGCAACCGCCGCCAGCTCCGCAGAGGCCAGGAAGACGTTCGCCCCGGTTCCTAAACGGTTCGGGAAGTTACGCGTCGAGGTCGACACCACCGTTGAGCCATCCGCCACGCGTGCCTGGTTACCCATACACAGTGAACAGCCCGGGATTTCGATACGTGCGCCGCTCTTACCAAAGATGCTGTAATAGCCTTCTTCAGTCAGCTGAGCTGCGTCCATACGCGTAGGGGGTGCAACCCACAGACGGGTCGGCAGTTGGCCTTTGTGGCTGTCGAGCAGTTTACCCGCCGCACGGAAGTGGCCAATGTTGGTCATGCAGGAGCCGATAAAGACTTCATCGATTTTCTCCCCTGCTACATCAGACAACAGGCGCGCATCGTCCGGATCGTTTGGTGCGCACAGGATCGGCTCTTTGATATCCGCCAGATCGATGTCGATCACCGCCGCGTATTCCGCGTCAGCATCGGCTTCCAGCAGTTGTGGATCCGCCAGCCATTTTTCCATGCCCTGGATACGGCGCTCAAGCGTACGACGATCGCCGTAACCTTCGGCAATCATCCATTTCAGCAGCACGATGTTAGAGCTCAGATACTCCACGATCGGCGCTTCGTTCAGCTTGATGGTACAGCCTGCCGCAGAACGTTCAGCAGAGGCATCGGTCAGTTCAAACGCCTGCTCGACTTTGAGATCCGGCAGACCTTCAATTTCCAGGATACGGCCAGAGAAGATGTTTTTCTTCCCTTTCTTCTCAACGGTCAGCAGCCCTTGTTTGATGGCATACAGCGGGATCGCATGCACCAGGTCACGCAAAGTGATCCCCGGCTGCATTTTCCCTTTGAAGCGCACCAGAACCGATTCTGGCATATCCAGCGGCATCACACCGGTCGCAGCGGCAAATGCCACCAGACCTGAGCCTGCCGGGAAGGAGATCCCAATCGGGAAACGGGTATGGGAGTCGCCGCCGGTACCCACGGTATCAGGCAGCAGCATGCGGTTCAGCCACGAGTGGATGACACCATCGCCCGGACGCAGAGAGACACCGCCACGGTTCATGATGAAATCGGGCAGCGTGTGGTGGGTGGTCACATCGACCGGCTTTGGATACGCCGCGGTGTGGCAGAAGGACTGCATCACCAGATCGGATGAGAAGCCCAGGCACGCCAGGTCTTTCAGTTCATCACGGGTCATAGGACCGGTGGTGTCCTGAGAACCCACGGAGGTCATCTTAGGTTCGCAGTACGCACCTGGACGCACGCCGGTGACGCCACACGCCCGGCCGACCATTTTCTGTGCCAGGGAGTAACCACGGCTGCTTTCCGCCACGTCTTTTGCCTGACGGAACACATCTGAGTGTGGCAGACCGAGCGCTTCGCGCGCGCGGGTAGTCAGACCACGACCGATAATCAGCGGTATACGACCACCAGCACGCACTTCGTCAATCAGCACGTCGGTTTTCAGCTCAAAGCTGGCCAGCAGTTCGTTGGTTTCGTGGTTACGCACTTCGCCTTTAAACGGGTACACGTCAATTACGTCACCCATGTTCAGGTTGTTCACGTCCACTTCAATGGGCAGCGCACCCGCATCTTCCATGGTGTTGAAGAAGATTGGCGCAATTTTGCCGCCGAGCACCAGACCACCACCACGCTTGTTGGGTACATGAGGGATATCATCACCCATAAACCACAGGACGGAGTTGGTCGCAGATTTACGCGACGAACCGGTACCCACCACGTCGCCGACGTAGGCCAGCGGGAAACCTTTTTGCTGCAAGGCCTCGATTTGTTTGATCGGGCCCACGCTGCCAGGCTGATCTGGCTCGATACCTTCACGGGCGTTTTTCAGCATCGCCAGCGCATGCAGAGGGATATCCGGGCGAGACCATGCATCCGGTGCGGGAGACAGGTCATCGGTATTGGTTTCACCCGTTACTTTGAAAACGGTCACGGTGATTTTTTCAGCCAGGGCTGGACGGTTCAGGAACCATTCAGCATCAGCCCAGGACTGCATCACCTGCTTCGCGTAGACGTTGCCCGCTTTGGCTTTTTCTTCCACATCGTAGAAGTTATCAAACATCAGCAGCGTCGAGGAGAGCGCTTTCGCGGCAATCGGTGCCAGCGTATCGTTATCCAGTGCGTCAATCAGCGGATGAATGTTGTAACCACCCTGCATGGTACCGAGCAGTTCAATCGCTTTTTCAGGAGTAACCAGTGGAGAGGTCGCTTCGCCTTTGGCAATGGCAGCAAGGAATCCGGCTTTTACGTAGGCAGCTTCATCTACGCCAGGCGGTACACGGTTGATCAACAGATCTAACAGGAATTCTTCTTCGCCCTTGGGCGGGTTCTTCAGCAGCTCGACGAGCGCGGCCATTTGGGTTGCATCTAAAGGTTTGGGTACAATTCCCTCGGCGGCACGTTCTGCTACGTGCTTACGGTATTCTTCTAGCACGACGGTTCTCCTCGCTCTCATTGTCATATTGCGGCATACACGTTGTGTATTGGGCGGTTCTCTTCACGCTCCTGTGAGACAGCAGTTTAGTAGGGTAAATGCCCGATACCGCGTCGGGCAGCATAGCAGGATTTCTGCACAGTGTTAATCCGTTTACAAAAAAGCAACATTAAATAATTTGCTGAATCGTTAAGCATGGTGTAGCGAGGAGCGAAATGATTTTCAGGCACAAAAAAACCGCCAAACGGCGGTTATTTTGTTGCCTTGCGGTGGTAGCACACCGGGCTGGCAGATTTGCGGCAACACCAACGCAAAGGATTTTGCATTAGAGTCTGACGGCTTTCAAGCCGTGATAGCCATTTTGCTTAGCGCCTTCCCGTTTCGAATGAAATTCCATGTAAACCGCTTTTTCGTCTTCTTACCGCCCATTGAATCCACTACTCTTCTCCTCGGCCTGCTTCGCTGGTGTAGCAACCAGTCACCGGGCCCGGGAGCAGTTCCGTAACCTACGCGGCAACATCAACTTGCCTGGTTCTGCCTTTCCCGGTGGAGAAAGAGCCCGCGTAGCCTGCAAGAGAACGCACGCAATGGAGATGCGAATTTATGCGCTGATCGTTGTGACCGGTTTAGTGCTTACCGCGCTGCACGGTGGCTGGAACATATCCGACATCACAGTGCTGTTTGTCGTTAACCTCGGCAATTAGCTGCTGGCCGCTCGCAAGAGCGGCCTTCTGAAATTTTCGGTGTCTTTTCCACCAGCAATTATAATTTGTGTCATAAATGCTCACACTCTTTATCCGGACATACAGGACGATTCCCAAGAAAAGTCAAAACCGCAAAACACGCCAGAATATACTCGCAAACGTGTAAAGCGCCATTTGGTACTGCTTTCGTTGGAGTTACAATATGAAGTTGCCTTTTAAGCCACATCTGCTGGTCCTTCTGTGCAGTGCCGGGTTGCTCGCCGCCTCTGGCGTGCTGTATGTTAAAAGCCGTGCACCGGAAACCATTACGACCCCGCCGCCGGCCCCTACAGCCGCTGTCGCCCCTGTGACCGCGGCGCCACTTGCCCCTGTTGTAAACGCCTACACCGCCGAGCAAATCGATCAGTGGACCGCGCCCGTGGCCCTCTATCCCGACGCGTTACTCTCGCAAATACTGATGGCATGCACCTACCCTTCTAACGTCATTCAGGCTGCGCAGTGGTCAAAAGATAATCCGAAGATGCAGGGTGACGAGGCGCTGAAGGCCGTTGCCGATCAGCCGTGGGATCCCAGCGTCAAATCGCTGGTCGCCTTTCCTCAGTTGATGTCATTGATGGGGGGAAATCCCCAGTGGATCCAGAATCTGGGCGATGCATTCCTCGCGCAACCGAAAGATGTGATGGACTCCGTTCAACGATTGCGCCTGCTGGCGCAGAAAACGGGAGCACTACAATCGACACCGCAACAAACGGTGACCACAGAGACAAAACCGGTACCGGCCCCTGCCGCGTCTCAGACCAGCACAACAACCACTGCCGCACCGGCCAATCCTACGGTCATTAAAATCGAATCTGCCGACCCGCAGGTCGTTTATGTCCCGACCTATAATCCGAATACGGTCTACGGCACCTGGCCCAGTACCAGCTATCCGCCGGTCTATTTACCGCCCACACCCGGCGAGCAGTTCACCGACAGTCTGGTGAAAGGACTCGGCTTTAGCCTCGGCGTGGCTACAACCTACGCTATCTTCAGTAACATCGACTGGGATGACGATGATGACTGGGATCACCATCATGACGACGACTGGGATCATCGCGGCGGCTATAACCGCAACGGTGATAACAACATCAATATTAATGTCGATAACTTCAATAAAATCAGTGGACAGCGCCTGACGGATTCCAATCGTCACTGGCAACACAATCCCGCATACCGTGAAGGGGTCCCCTATCCAACGAATCAACTGAACACCCGTTTTCACGCCACAAACACGGCGACGGGGCTGAGTGCGACCCAGCAAAAGCCGGTGAATCGCGACAATCAACGCCAGGCTGCGTTGACGCAGATGGAAAAATCCACAGGAAAAAACCTGTCTCAAACGGCGCGCCCAGGAACTAAAGATGCACAGCGCCAGGCCTCTCAGCAGCAGTTAAAGCAGATTTCTCAGCGTAATAACTACCGGGGTTACGATAGCGAACCGAGAGCGGCGAAACGAACGACCACCCAGCCACGTGAAAACCGTCAGGTCAGTACGGCAAAACAAGAGAAGCGGATAACGCAGACGGCACAACACCGGGAGGTTCAGCAGCGCCCTCGTCAGCCCCGCGCTAATGCATTAAGCGGAAATGACAGCCGCTCGGCCAACTGGCAAGCACAGCAGCAACGTGGCTCGCAGAGCCGTCAGATGGCAACGCGCCACCAAAATCCGCCGCAGCGACAAATGCCTGCGGGTCGAACTGAACACCGCGAATTACGCCATCGCTAAGGGAACCGACATGAAGAGTAACGTAGTCAGTGGAATACTGTTGTTTATGGTCTCGACCCTTGCTTTTGCTCAACAGCATTTCACCACACCAGAACAGGCAACCGAAGCGCTAGCCACCGCGATAGGGGACCAAAACGAGGGGGCAATGGCGGAATTGCTGGGCGAAAACTGGCGCGAATTCCTGCCGCCGGAAGGTGTCGACCCTGAAGCGGTTGCACGTTTTTTACGCGACTGGAAAGTGAGCCACCGTACGGTAACCGAGGGTGACGTCGCCCATTTGCTGGTGGGCGATAACCAGTGGCAATTACCCATTCCTGTTGTGGAAACCGCCTCCGGCTGGCAGTTTGATATGCAGAAAGCAGCCGATGAGATCCTGACCCGTGAAATTGGCCGCAATGAACTTGCCGCGATTGCCGCACTGCATGCCTACGTGGATGCACAGGAAAGCTATTACGCCATGAACCAGCATTATGCGCAGAAGATTGTCAGCTCAGAAGGTAAAAAAGATGGCCTTTACTGGCCCATTGCGCCCGGCGAAGCGCCCAGCCCATTGGGCCCAGCCTTCAGCCCTACGGTGCCAGGTACCGGCTATCACGGCTATCGTTTCCGCATTCTGCCAGACAATGATAAGGGATTTGCGATGATCGCCTGGCCCGTCAGTTACGGTCAGACGGGCGTGATGACTTTTATCATCAATCAGGACGATACCGTATATCAAATGGACATGGGGAAGGAGTCTGAGCAGGCCGCTCAGGCGGTGACCCGCTTTCATCCGGATGAACACTGGCAGGCAGTGGCACAATAAAAAAAAGCCGCTCAGTGAGCGGCTTTTTCATCAGCTAAAGAATTACTTCTTCTTCGCTTTTGCGTTCGGCAGATCGGTGATGCTACCTTCGAATACTTCAGCTGCCAGACCCACAGACTCATGCAGAGTCGGGTGAGCGTGGATGGTCAGCGCGATGTCTTCGGCGTCACAACCCATTTCGATCGCCAGACCGATTTCACCTAACAGCTCGCCGCCGTTAGTCCCGACAATCGCACCACCGATGACACGGTGAGTCTCTTTATCGAAGATCAGTTTGGTCACGCCGTCGGCGCAATCAGAGGCGATAGCACGGCCAGAAGCAGCCCACGGGAAGGTGGCGGTCTCATAGCTGATGCCTTTTTCTTTCGCTTCTTTCTCGGTCAGACCAACCCAGGCAACTTCTGGTTCAGTGTACGCGATAGATGGGATCACTTTCGGATCGAAGTAGTGCTTCATGCCCGCGATAACTTCAGCGGCAACGTGACCTTCGTGAACACCTTTGTGCGCCAGCATTGGCTGACCGACGATATCGCCGATAGCAAAGATGTGCGGCACGTTGGTGCGCAGCTGTTTGTCCACACGGATAAAGCCGCGATCGTCAACTTCAACGCCCGCTGCACCTGCTTCCAGGTTTTTACCGTTCGGTACACGGCCGATGGCGACCAGCACGGCGTCGTAACGCTGCGCTTCGCCAGGGGCTTTTTTGCCTTCCATGGAAACGTAAATACCGTCTTCTTTCGCTTCAACGGCAGTTACTTTGGTTTCCAGCATCAGGTTAAATTTCTTGCTGATGCGTTTGGTGAAGACTTTAACGATGTCTTTATCGGCAGCCGGGATCACCTGGTCGAACATCTCAACCACGTCAATCTCTGAACCCAGCGCATGATAAACGGTTGCCATTTCCAGACCGATGATACCCCCGCCCATAACGAGCAGACGTTTAGGTACTTCTTTCAGCTCCAGCGCATCGGTGGAATCCCAAACGCGTGGATCTTCATGTGGAATGAATGGCAGTTCGATCGGACGGGAACCCGCCGCGATAATAGCGTTGTCGAAGTTGATGACGGTTTTGCCGTTTTCGCCTTCAACTTCCAGGGTGTTAGCCCCGGTAAATTTACCCAGACCGTTAACCACTTTCACTTTACGGCCTTTGGCCATACCCGCCAGACCACCGGTCAGCTGAGTGATCACTTTCTCTTTCCAGGTACGAATTTTGTCGATATCGGTTTTCGGCTCGCCGAAGACGATACCGTGATCGGCCAGAGCTTTGGCTTCTTCGATAACTTTAGCAACGTGCAGCAGTGCTTTAGAAGGGATACAGCCGACGTTCAGACAAACACCACCGAGGGTGTTGTAACGTTCTACGATAACGGTTTCCAGACCTAAATCAGCGCAACGGAAGGCTGCAGAGTAACCTGCGGGACCTGCCCCAAGTACCACGACCTGAGTTTTGATTTCAGTACTCATCATGACCTCTTATTGATTTCCGGCGGTCCAGGTACTTGTCGCCCTTCATCCACCGGGACGTTCTATCCGCCCGTATTTTACAAAATTGTTAACAATTTTGAAACAACAAACGGCTCATGAATTCTTGTCTTTACCAATAACCTCACAATTTTTATGAGATTACAAGACAAAAAGCCGGCCGACTGGCCGGCTTTTGCGATTACATCACCAGGCGGCGAATATCGCTCAGGGTGTTATTGATGATGGTAATGAAGCGCGCACCATCAGCACCGTCGATCACGCGGTGGTCGAAGGAGAGAGAGATTGGCATCATCAGACGCGGCACAAACTCTTTACCATTCCACACAGGTTCCATCGCGGACTTGGACACACCGAGGATCGCCACTTCCGGCGCGTTAACAATCGGCGCGAAGTGGGTAGTACCCAGGCCGCCGATGCTGGAGATAGTGAAGCAACCGCCCTGCATTTCGCCGGCAGTCAGCTTACCATCACGCGCTTTCTTGGAGATCACCGTCAGTTCACGGGACAGCTCAGTGATGCTCTTCTTGTTCACGTCTTTGAAGACCGGAACAACCAGACCATTTGGCGTATCAACCGCAACACCGATGTTGATGTATTTCTTCAGCGTCAGACGCTGCGCATCTTCAGACAGGGAGCTGTTGAAACGTGGCATCTGCTCAAGAGCTGCCGCAACAGCTTTCATGATGAAGACCACTGGGGTGAATTTCACGTCCAGTTTACGTTTCTCGGCTTCGGCGTTCTGCTGTTTACGGAACGCTTCCAGATCGGTGATATCGGTTTTGTCGAAGTGAGTAACGTGCGGGATCATCACCCAGTTACGGCTCAGGTTAGCACCAGAGATTTTCTGGATACGGCCCAGTTCCACTTCTTCGATTTCGCCAAACTTGCTGAAGTCCACTTTCGGCCATGGCAGCATGCCCGGAATACCGCCACCGGCAGCAGCAGCTGGTGCTGCTTCAGCGCGTTTCACAGCATCTTTCACGTAAGTCTGAACGTCTTCGCGCAGGATACGACCTTTACGGCCCGTCCCTTTCACTTTCGCCAGATTCACACCGAATTCGCGCGCCAGGCGACGAATCAGCGGAGTCGCGTGAACGTACGCGTCGTTCTCAGCAAACTCAGATTTGCCTTCTGCTTTGGCGGCCGGTGCAGCGGCTTTCGCAGCAGGCGCCGGAGCGGCAGCAGCAGGTGCTGGCGCAGCAGCCGGAGCCGCAGCAGGCGCAGCGCCTTCCACTTCGAAGACCATGATCAGAGAGCCGGTAGACACTTTATCGCCGGTGCTGATTTTGATTTCTTTAACGGTACCTGCGAACGGAGCCGGGACTTCCATAGAGGCTTTGTCGCCCTCTACGGTGATCAGTGACTGCTCAGCGGCAACTTTGTCGCCCACTTTCACCATCACTTCAGTCACTTCAACTTCGTCACCGCCGATATCCGGAACGTTAACGTCTTTCGCGCCAGACGCTACTGGTGCAGCCGCCGCCGGAGCAGCCGCCTGTGCTGGAGCCGCAGCCGGTGCAGCACCCGCCACTTCGAAGACCATAATCAGGGAGCCGGTAGACACTTTGTCGCCGGTGTTGATTTTGATCTCTTTTACCACGCCCGCGAACGGAGCCGGGACTTCCATAGAGGCTTTGTCGCCTTCTACGGTGATCAGGGATTGTTCAGCAGCAACGGTGTCGCCCACTTTCACCATGATCTCAGTCACTTCAACTTCGTCACCGCCGATGTCAGGCACGTTAACGTCTTTTGCAGCCGCAGCCGCTGGTGCAGCCGCCGGAGCCGCTGCTTCTTTCTTCTCTTCCTGCGCAGGTGCAGCAGCTGCTGCACCGTCGGCGGAATCGAAAATCATGATCAGTTTGCCAGTCTCGGTTTTATCGCCAACAGAGACTTTGATCTCTTTAACGATGCCAGCCTGAGGAGACGGGACTTCCATAGAGGCTTTATCGCCTTCTACGGTGATCAGCGACTGTTCAGCTTCAACTTTGTCGCCTACTTTGACCAGGATCTCGGTGATTTCAACTTCATCAGCCCCGATGTCCGGTACATTGATTTCGATAGCCATTATTCTTTTACCTCTTACGCCAGACGCGGGTTAACTTTATCTGCATCGATGTTGAATTTGGTGATTGCTTCCGCAACCACTTTCTTATCGATTTCGCCACGTTTAGCCAGTTCGCCCAGCGCTGCAACGACCACGTAAGAAGAGTCAACTTCGAAGTGGTGACGCAGGTTTTCGCGGCTGTCAGAGCGACCGAAGCCGTCGGTACCCAGTACGCGGTAATCATCAGCCGGTACATAAGTACGAACCTGCTCGGCGAACAGTTTCATATAGTCAGTAGATGCGACTGCCGGAGCGTCGTTCATCACCTGAGCGATGTACGGTACGCGTGGCGTTTCCATTGGGTGCAGCATGTTCCAGCGCTCACAATCCTGGCCATCACGTGCCAGTTCAGTGAAGGATGTTACGCTGTACACGTCAGAGCCAACGCCGTAGTCGTTCGCCAGGATCTGCGCTGCTTCACGTACGTGACGCAGGATAGAACCGGAGCCCAGCAGCTGAACTTTACCTTTGCTACCCGCGATGGTTTCGAGTTTGTAGATACCTTTACGGATACCTTCCTCGGCACCTGCTGGCATAGCCGGCATGTGGTAGTTTTCGTTCAGCGTAGTGATGTAGTAGTAAATGTTCTCTTGCGCTTCACCGTACATACGAACCAGACCGTCATGCATGATGACTGCCACTTCGTACGCGTAAGACGGGTCATAAGAGATACAGTTCGGGATAGTCAGAGACTGAATGTGGCTGTGACCATCTTCGTGCTGCAGACCTTCACCGTTCAGAGTCGTACGACCGGAAGTACCACCGACCAGGAAGCCGCGAGCCTGTTGGTCGCCAGCCTGCCAGCACAGGTCACCGATACGCTGGAAACCGAACATGGAGTAGTAGATGTAGAACGGAATCATCGGCAGGTTGTTGGTGCTGTAAGAGGTCGCAGCAGCCAGCCAGGATGCGCCTGCGCCCAGCTCGTTGATCCCTTCCTGCAGAATCTGGCCTTTCTCGTCTTCTTTGTAGTATGCAACCTGCTCACGGTCCTGCGGGGTGTACTGCTGGCCGTTCGGGCTGTAAATACCGATCTGACGGAACAGACCTTCCATACCGAAGGTACGCGCTTCATCGGCGATGATTGGCACCAGGCGATCTTTGATCGACTTGTTCTTCAGCATCACGTTCAGGGCACGAACGAACGCGATAGTGGTAGAGATCTCTTTGTTCTGCTCTTCCAGCAGCTGGGAGAAGTCTTCCAGAACCGGCAGTTCCAGTTTCTCAGTGAAGTTCACCTGACGGGACGGCAGGTAGCCGTTCAGTTTCTGACGCTGTGCGTGCAGGTAGGTGTGTTCTTCAGAACCTTCCGGGAAGGTGATGTAAGAGAGGTTTTCAACCTGCTCGTCGGTGACAGGAACGTTGAAGCGGTCGCGGATATAACGCACGCCGTCCATGTTCATTTTCTTCACCTGGTGCGCAATGTTTTTACCTTCGGCGGTGTCACCCATGCCATAACCTTTGATGGTATGAGCCAGGATAACTGTTGCTTTGCCTTTGGTTTCTTGCGCGTTTTTCAGTGCTGCGTAGACTTTCTTCGGATCGTGGCCGCCACGGTTCAGAGCCCAGATCTGATCGTCAGACCAGTCTGCAACCAGCGCTGCGGTTTCAGGGTATTTACCGAAGAAGTGCTCACGAACATAGGCACCGTTTTTGGATTTGAAGGTCTGATAGTCGCCGTCAACGGTTTCGTTCATCAGCTGAATCAGTTTACCGCTGGTATCTTTACGCAGCAGCTCATCCCAACGACCGCCCCACATCACTTTAACGACGTTCCAGCCAGCACCGCTGAAGATGCCTTCCAGTTCGTTGATGATCTTGCCGTTGCCGGTTACCGGACCATCCAGACGCTGCAGGTTACAGTTGATGATGAAGCACAGGTTGTCCAGTTTCTCACGGGTAGCGATGGTGATCGCACCTTTAGATTCTGGCTCATCCATCTCGCCGTCGCCCAGGAAGGCGTAAACGGTCTGCTGAGAGGTATCTTTCAGGCCACGGTGTTCCAGATATTTCAGGAATTTAGCCTGGTAAATCGCACCGATTGGCCCCAGACCCATAGAAACGGTCGGGAACTGCCAGAACTCAGGCATCAGTTTAGGGTGCGGGTAAGAAGACAGACCTTTACCGTGAACTTCCTGACGGAAGTTGTTCATCTGCTCTTCAGTCAGACGACCTTCCAGGAACGCACGTGCGTAAACGCCCGGAGAGATGTGGCCCTGGAAGTAAACCAGGTCGCCGCCGTCTTTCTCAGTGCGTGCGCGGAAGAAGTGGTTAAAGCACACTTCATAAACGGTCGCAGAAGACTGGAAGGAAGCCATGTGGCCGCCCAGTTCCAGGTCTTTCTTGGATGCGCGCAGAACGGTCATGATCGCGTTCCAGCGAATTGCAGAACGGATACGGCGTTCCAGATCCAGATTGCCCGGGTATTCCGGTTCGTCTTCAACGGCAATCGTGTTTACGTAGTTGCTAGCCCCTGCACCTGCTGCTACTTTCACGCCGCCTTTGCGGGCTTCTGAAAGCAACTCATTAATCAGATACTGAGCACGCTCAACACCTTCTTCACGGATGACCGATTCGATCGCTTGTAGCCAGTCGCGAGTTTCGATCGGATCCACGTCATTTTGGAGACGTTCTGACATGGGGGTATTCCTTATCTATCTAATACGTTGATTTGTCTGGAACCTGTCCCATTGCACTTTTTTCAAAAGCGAAAAGCGCAATAAGACAGGTTCTGCGTTTAGTTGCCGCGCTCTAAAAAAGGCGCTTAATCCTTTCGTTGCTGTATGCGACGCAGTGAACGTTCACGACGTGATTGTTCACGGCTGCGGTCCAGCAAGATTTCCTCAATGAAAGCCAGATGGCGGTGCGACGCTTCACGCGCCTGCTCCGGTTCCCCGGCCATTATCGCCTCGAATACTCGGGTGCGATGGTTGCTGACCAGCGGGAGCATGTCCCGGCGGGCATACAACAATTCAAAATTTTGACGAACGTTTTGGGCCAGCATCGGCTCCATGCAGCGTAGCAGATGGAGGAGCACCACATTATGTGCCGCTTCAGTGACGGCAATTTGATACTGGACGACGGCACTGGACTCTGCGTCGAGGTCGCCTGACTCCTGAGCCCGTTCAATGGCCTGATGCAGTTCGCGGATACGCACGCGATCTTCATCATTGCTACGCAGGGCGGCGTAATAGGCCGCAATACCTTCAAGCGCGTGACGGGTTTCAAGCAGGTCAAACTGGGATTCTGGGTGGTCAGAAAGAAGCTCTACCAGCGGATCGCTGAAGCTCTGCCACAGGCTGTTTTGTACAAAGGTTCCGCCCCCCTGACGACGAAGCAGCAAGCCCTTCGCTTCGAGACGTTGAATCGCCTCACGCAGAGAGGGACGGGAAACGTCGAACTGTTTTGCCAGTTCGCGTTCAGGTGGCAGTTTTTCACCGGGGCGCAGTGTCCCCTCAAGAATCAAAAACTCCAGCTGCTGTTCAATCACATCGGAAAGTTTTGGTTGGCGAATTTTGCTGTAGGCCATATTCCCTGTCTTACGCCTTTTTGCCCGGAGTCAATTGGTCTTACCAATTTCATGTTCGTATCGCTAAAGTAACAAAGTATTCACCTTCTGTCCATATTGGTTTTGATTGAAATCAGTAAACCCTGCACATTTTAACAACCTTACAGAAATAACGTTTCATAAATGTAACTTTGCACAAATGAACTGATTACTCGCAAAGTGGGCGTTTTAACCTTATTGAAACGAAGGTTTTTGCAATCTGAAGCGATTCAACAAGGCAAATAATGAAAATTCGCCCACTTATGGCGCATTTCTATTCTATAGGTTGGGAATGAGGGGCAGACTTTAATACTTACAATTGCTTTCTTTTTATTCAACTCGTCATCACCCCTTCATAAAGCAGGTGCATTCGCCGGCACTTATCACTATTCTGACGTCAACGGAAGTCATCTCCGTTTTTTTCGGTTAACTTAACCGTAAAGAAATAAATACAGAAATGGACTTTGATAATTACACACGCCCGAGCGTGAACATAACAACCACACACGAGGTTTCATAATGGAAGGTCAACAGCACGGCGATCAGCTAAAGCGCGGCCTTAAGAACCGCCATATCCAGCTTATCGCTCTGGGTGGCGCTATTGGCACCGGCCTGTTTTTGGGCAGCGCATCGGTTATACAGTCGGCAGGGCCGGGTATTATTCTGGGCTATGCTATTGCAGGGTTCATTGCCTTCCTGATTATGCGTCAGTTGGGTGAAATGGTGGTGGAAGAGCCAGTCGCCGGCTCGTTTAGCCATTTTGCCTATAAATACTGGGGAAGTTTCGCGGGGTTCGCCTCCGGCTGGAACTACTGGGTACTGTACGTTCTGGTCGCCATGGCCGAACTGACCGCCGTCGGGAAGTATATTCAGTTCTGGTATCCCGAGGTCCCGACCTGGGCCTCTGCTGCGGTCTTCTTCGTCCTGATCAACGCCATCAACCTGACAAACGTGAAAGTCTTCGGTGAGATGGAGTTCTGGTTTGCCATTATCAAAGTGGTGGCCGTTGTCGCCATGATTATTTTTGGCGGCTGGCTGCTGTTCAGCGGTCACGGCGGCCCGCAGGCCACGGTACGCAACCTCTGGGAGCAAGGTGGATTCCTGCCGCATGGCATGACCGGGCTGGTGATGATGATGGCCATCATCATGTTCTCGTTTGGTGGCCTGGAGCTGGTAGGCATTACCGCCGCAGAAGCGGACAACCCGCAGGAAAGTATCCCGAAAGCCACTAATCAGGTTATTTACCGTATTTTGATCTTCTATGTGGGCTCGCTGGCCGTGCTGCTTTCTCTGCTGCCATGGACGCGCGTGACCGCAGATACCAGCCCGTTTGTGCTGATCTTCCATGAGCTGGGCGACACCTTCGTGGCGAATGCGTTGAATATCGTCGTGCTGACCGCCGCGCTGTCTGTCTATAACAGCTGCGTCTACTGCAACAGCCGTATGCTGTTTGGTCTGGCGCAACAGGGTAACGCACCGAAGGCGCTGCTTAACGTCGATAAGCGTGGCGTGCCGGTGAATACCATTATCGTCTCGGCGGTTGTCACGGCGCTGTGCGTCCTGATCAACTACCTCGCACCGGAATCCGCCTTTGGTCTGCTGATGGCGCTGGTGGTCTCTGCCCTGGTCATCAACTGGGCGATGATCAGTCTTGCACACATCAAGTTCCGCCGTGCAAAACAGAAGCAGGGCGTTTCCACTCGCTTCCCTGCCCTCTTCTACCCTGTCGGTAACTGGGTTTGCCTGGCGTTTATGGTGGCGGTACTGGTCATCATGCTGATGACGCCGGGTATGGCGATTTCCGTGTATCTGATCCCGGTGTGGATTGTGATTCTCGGTGTGGGCTATCTGTTTAAACAGAAAAACGCGAAAACCGTCAAAGCGCACTAAACCTCTCGTCTCTGTGCCTGGCAACGGGCACAGAGCGTGTTACCTGCCTCACAAATTCTCACCAATAGCTATTTCATCCATATCACCGCCTTTATCCTGCAACGCATATATTACTTTGCTAACAAATAATTCTCTCCATACCGCAACCCGGAGAGCTGTCGATGGATAACAACAAACTTTCAGTGAAAGAAAAGATCGGCTATGGCATGGGCGACGCAGGATGCAACATCATCTTCGGCGCTATTATGTTGTTTGTTAACTATTTCTATACGGATATTTTTGGCCTTGCGCCTGCGCTGGTGGGGGTATTGCTATTATCTGTTCGCGTTATAGATGCGGTAACTGACCCAATCATGGGTGCGATCGCTGACCGCACGCGCAGCAAGTATGGTCGTTTTCGTCCATGGCTATTGTGGATTGCCTTCCCTTACGCCCTGTTCAGTATTCTGATGTTTACCACGCCGGAGTGGACTTATAACAGCAAGGTTATCTATGCCTTCGTCACCTATTTCCTTCTCTCGCTCACCTACACCGCCATCAACATCCCCTATTGCTCTTTAGGCAGCGTGATCACCAACGATCCCAAAGAACGAGTCGCGTGTCAGTCTTACCGCTTCGTGATGGTGGGGATTGCAACGTTGTTGCTCTCCTTAACCTTGCTGCCAATGGTGGAGTGGTTCGGTGGCGACAATAAAGCCAAAGGCTATCAGTTAGCCATGACCGTACTGGCACTGATCGGTACCTGTATGTTCCTGTTCAGCTTTGCTACGGTGCGGGAACGAATTCGCCCGGCGGTTCAAACCAATGACGAACTCAAAAACGATCTCAAGGATGCGTGGAAGAACGACCAGTGGGTGCGAATCCTGCTCCTGACGCTGTGCAATGTCTGCCCCGGCTTTATCCGTATGGCGGCCACGATGTACTACGTGACCTGGGTCATGGGCCAGAGTACCCACTTCGCGACCCTATTTATCAGCCTTGGCGTGGTAGGCATGATGCTCGGCAGTATGCTGGCGAAAGTTCTCACCGACCGCTGGTGTAAGCTGAAAGTGTTCTTCTGGACCAACATCGCGCTGGCCATTTTTTCCTGTGCTTTCTACTTCTTCGACCCGACAGCCACAGTCACCATCGTGGTGCTCTATTTCCTGCTTAATATTCTGCATCAGATCCCTTCCCCGCTGCACTGGTCCTTGATGGCGGATGTGGATGACTACGGCGAATGGAAAACGGGCAAACGCATCACCGGGATCAGCTTCTCGGGCAATATTTTCTTCCTGAAACTGGGGCTGGCGATTGCGGGTGCGATGGTGGGCTTCCTGCTCTCCTGGTATGGCTACGATGCCAGCGCAAAAGCGCAAAGTGCGGATGCGATGAACGGTATCGTGTTGCTCTTCACCGTCATTCCAGGCGTGGGCTATTTGATTACCGCCGGCGTGGTTCGTTTACTGAAAGTTGACCGGGAAACGATGAAGCAAATCCAGGAAGATCTGGAAAAACGTCGCATTAACTATCGCGAACTGAGTGACTATCAGGAACTGAAAGCCGCAGAGACAAAATAAGGAGAGCCGAATGTGTCACTGGCCTAACCCGTTTATCGAACAACGTGCCGATCCGTATATCCTGCACCACGAAGGACAATACTATTTTATTGCCTCTGTGCCGGAGTACGACAGGCTGGCGATTCGCCGCGCAGATTCTCTGGAGGGTTTACGTCACGCCGAAGAGATCGTCGTCTGGCGCAAACCTGAGAGCGGCCCGATGAGCCAGCTCATCTGGGCTCCGGAACTGCATCACATTGAAGGGCGCTGGTATATCTATTTTGCTGCCACGCACACGCAGGCGCTGGATAAACTCGGTATGTTCCAGCACCGTATGTTTGCGATTGAATGTGCAGACAGCGATCCGCTTACCGGGCAGTGGGTGGAAAAAGGACAGATCAAAACGCCCTTCGATACCTTTGCCCTGGACGCGACCACCTTCGTCCATCAGGGAAAACGCTGGTATTTGTGGGCGCAAAAAGCGCCGGACATCTCTGGAAACTCAAATCTTTATCTCTGTGAAATGGAAAACCCGTGGACGCTCAAAGGCGATCCGGTGATGCTCAGCAAGCCGGAGTATGACTGGGAATGTCGGGGATTTTGGGTGAATGAAGGCCCGGCGGTATTGATGCATGAAGATAAACTCTTTATCAGCTATTCCGCCAGCGCCACGGATGAAAACTACTGCATGGGGCTTCTGTGGATTGATAAGAACGCCGATCTGCGCAACCCGGATAACTGGCATAAGTCACCGCGCCCGGTCTTTACCACCAGCTATGAAAACCGCCAGTATGGGCCCGGGCACAACAGTTTTACGCAAACGCCTGACGGGAAGGATGTGCTGGTTTATCACGCGCGAAATTACACGGAAATCGAAGGCGATCCCTTGTATGACCCGAACCGTCACACGCGACTGAAGGTTGTACAGTGGCAAGCAAACGGGATGCCAGATTTTGGCATCCCGCCCGCCGATACGCTTTAAGGAATACGGCGCGCGGGCTTACACCAGCGTGCCGTAAATGGTCAGTATGGCCACAATCACCACCACGACAAACGACGTTTTCTTCGCCATCGACACGGCGGCTTTAGGGGTTTCAACTCTGTCCGTATGCGGTTCGCGGGCCAGTGAGAACTGGGCCAGACGGGTCAGTACCTGATACTGAGAGGTATGGCGGTCGGCAAGAGAGGCAAACCAGGCAGGGAGCGCTTTTTCGCCGTGTCCGATCAACGCATATACCACCCCAACCAGACGCACGGGCAGCCAGTCCAGAACATGCAATATGGCATCGATTCCCGACAGCAAGCGCTCATGAGGGGTTAAGTAGCGCGCAAGCCAGGTCTGCCAGGCGCGCAGGAAGGCATAGCCCATCAGCAGCACAGGTCCCCACGGCCCACCGACGACAAACCAGAACAGCGGTGCCAGGTAGTAACGGAAGTTAATCCACAGCAAGCCATTTTGCAGCTCGCGTAAAAACTCACGCTCATTACAATCGGGTGGCACCCCATGAATCAGCGTCAGCTCGCTGGCCATCGCACCACGAGCATGGCTGTCATCACGGGCCGCCGCTTTAAGATACGCGTGATAGTGTAAACGCACTTTCCCGGCGCCTATGCACAGCACGCCCAGCAGGATCCATACCACCAGCAGCGGCACGTTGAAAAAAAGACCGTAAAGCGCACGCAGCAGCAGGAAGACAACGACCATCACACCCGCCGTCATCAGTAACGTCCGCCACATCGAAAAATGTTTTATGCGACGGAAGAAGAGTTCCGCACGGTGATCCAGTTGCCAGTGTTCGCCTAACTTCAATAAGCGTTCAGCGATCATGACCAGCAGGATGGTAAACAACGTCATGTTATCTCCTTATCTGACGAAGCGGTAAGCATGGCGCGAAACCGGGACCAGTCGAACGCGGGGCCCGGGTCGGTTTTACGAACCGGCGCGATATCGCAGTGGCCGGTAATGTTGTCAGCGAGTGCCGGATAAAGCGCAATCAACGCCTGCGTCACGGTCACCAGGGCCTGATATTGCGCATCGGTATAGGGCGTGGTGTCTGTTCCTTCGAGCTCAATGCCAATCGAGAAATCGTTGCAGCGTTCACGTCCACGATAGGATGAGACGCCCGCATGCCAGGCGCGCTTATCAAAAGGGACATACTGAACAATTTCACCGTCACGGCGAATCAGACAATGGGCAGACACGCGCAAATGCGCGATCTCTTTGAAAAAAGGATGGGCATCAGGATCAATAGTTCCTGTGAATAAGGCATCAATCCACGGCCCGCCAAATTCACCGGGCGGCAGGCTAATATTGTGTACCACAAGCAGTGAAGGAGTTTCATCTTCCGGGCGGCAATCATGGTGCGGCGAAGGCACGTGCCGCGCATCCACCAGCCATCCGTTGTGTAACTGCATGCCGGTTCTCCTTATCTATGGTGCAGATTCTCGGTTCAGAGTAGCATGTTTCAATCTTATGATTCGTTACCAATTTGGAGTTTTATCATGCCGCCTCGCCGCTATAACCCCGACCATCGACGTGACGCGCTTCTGGAACGTATTAACCTTGATATCCCGGCAAGCGTTGCCCACGCCCTTCGCGAAGACCTGGGTGGAGAAGTGAACGCCGATAACGATATCACTGCCCAGTTGCTGCCCCATGAGACGCGATCCCACGCGGTGATCATCACCCGCGAAGACGGTGTATTTTGCGGAAAGCGGTGGGTCGAAGAGGTCTTTACCCAGCTCGCAGGCGATGACGTGCAAATTGTTTGGCATATTGATGACGGTGATACCATCAAAGCCGATCAGCCGCTGTTTGAACTGGATGGCCCGGCCCGCGTTCTGCTGACGGGAGAACGCACGGCACTGAACTTTGTGCAAACCCTTTCCGGCGTGGCCAGTGAAGTGCGCCGCTACGTCACCCTGCTCGAGGGGACCCATACCCAACTACTGGATACGCGTAAAACGGTACCGGGGCTGCGTACCGCATTGAAATATGCGGTGCTGTGCGGGGGCGGTGCAAACCATCGCCTCGGCCTGTCGGACGCGTTCCTGATCAAAGAGAATCATATTATTGCCTCAGGCTCTGTTCGTCAGGCGGTTGAAAAAGCGTTCTGGCTGCATCCGGACGTCCCGGTAGAAGTCGAAGTGGAAAGTCTGGACGAGCTGGACGACGCGCTCAAAGCCGGGGCCGACATTATCATGCTGGATAACTTTGAAACCGATCAAATGCGTGAAGCGGTGAAGCGGACCCGCGGTCAGGCTCAGCTTGAAGTCTCCGGAAACGTCACCTTCGACACCCTGCGCGAATTTGCCGAGACGGGCGTGGATTACATTTCGGTCGGGGCATTGACCAAGCATATTCGCGCACTCGACCTCTCAATGCGTTTCAAGTAACGGGACCTGAAAAGGGGATTTGCAGCCTTACTCGCAAATCCCCTGCTCATCGCTGTAACTGCGTTTAAAACCTCTGAACCCCGCTTCACACTCTCTTTTTTGTCACTCGTTTCTCCTTCTGGTGGCTGCCACAGTGGCACCCTCTATTTCGAGGAGCAGACATGAACAGAGAAAAAGGATTTACCCTGATTGAGCTGATGGTCGTGATTGGTATCATTGCCATACTGAGCGCCATCGGCGTACCCGCCTACCAGAGCTATCTGCAAAAAGCCGCGTTAACCGACATGCTGCAAACCTTCATGCCTTATCGCACGGCTATCGAACTGTGCGCGCTGGATCATGGTGGGCTGGCAAGTTGCGACGGCGGAACCAACGGCATTCCCTCCCCTACGACGACACACTATGTCTCTGCCATGAGCGTGGCCAAAGGCAGCGTCGCCCTTACCGGCCAGGAAAGCCTGAACGGGCTGAATGTGGTCATGACGCCACAATGGCAAGACGGCACCGGTATTACAGGCTGGACGCGAGAGTGCGCTATAGAGAGCGACAGCGCCCTGAAACAGGCCTGTGAAGAGGTCTTCCGGTTTGACAACAACTCAGGGAGCCCGCAATGAATGCAGGACAACTTATTACGCTGTGCCAGCGCCATGGCGCATTGCTGCTCAGTAGCGACGACGTCCGGGTCTGTGTCGCCGTGGTAGAGACACCGCCAGCAGAATTGATGGAAGCATTACGCTTTTCAACGCAAAAACGCATTGATATTGAGTGCTGGACGCCCGAGCGAATGGAAAAATATCAGCAAACGGCAGCACAATCACATCTGCCTGCAATGCCCCCCGCCGCCTCTTCTGCGGGCGATCTCCTTAATCAGACGCTTCTGCAGGCCATGAGTCAGCGCGCGTCAGATATTCACATCGAACCGGCAGAAACGGACTGGCAGATTCGTCTGCGCATTGACGGCGTTCTTTATCCACTCCCCCCCATCTCAACGACCGTTGCCACGGCACTCACCGCCCGGCTTAAGGTGTTGGGTAACCTGGATATTGCAGAGCGCCGCCTCCCCCAGGACGGGCAGTTTAGCGTCACGCTGGCAGATACTACGGTCTCGTTTCGCATTGCCACACTGCCCTGCCGTGGGGGAGAAAAAATCGTTCTGCGCCTGCTGCATCAGGTCCAGCAACCGCTGGAGCTAACTGCTTTGGGGATGAGTGCCGCCCAGCTCGCGCATTTTGAGGACGCCCTTCGGCAGCCACAAGGCTTGATCCTGGTTACAGGCCCCACCGGAAGCGGCAAAACCGTCACGCTTTATAGTGCGCTGCAGGCCCGTAACGCAAAAGAGGTCAATATCTGTAGTGTGGAAGATCCGGTAGAGATCCCCCTCAATGGGCTGAATCAAACGCAAATAAATCCGCGTGCAGGGCTGACTTTTCAAAGCATCCTGCGAGCCTTACTTCGGCAGGATCCCGATATTATTATGGTCGGCGAGATCCGTGATGGTGAGACGGCTGAAATTGCCATTAATGCCGCACAGACCGGGCATCTGGTGCTATCAACGCTACACACCAACTCCACGTCTGAAACGCTCATACGCTTGCAGCAGATGGGTGTGGCGCGATGGATGCTCTCATCCGCGCTCTCTCTGGTCATCGCACAGCGTCTGGTGCGCCGGTTATGCCCCCATTGCCGGAAAGCGACGCCTGAAAAATCCGTGCTTCCACCCACCCTTTGGCCACACCCCTTACCCCACTGGCAGCCACAAGGCTGCGAACGTTGCTATCACGGATTTTATGGCCGTCTCGCGCTCTTTGAAGTACTCACCGTTAACCACCCTATCCGACAGGCCATCGCCCTGGGCGCCGGTATCGACGAGATCGAACAAAAAGCAAAACAGGCGGGCATGAGCACCCTCTTTGAGCAGGGTTGTAAGGCCGTTGAAGAGGGGCAGACGACGCTCGAAGAGATCGTCCGCGTGCTCGGAGTGCCTAATGGCGAATAATTACCTCTGGCGCTGGCGCGCATTAACGATCGAGGGTGAACGTCAGGAAGGCACAATCTGGGCACCCGAACGAGCAATTGCGATGGCTCGCCTGCAGGAAAACGAGATTTATCCTCTCGCGCTCTCGCGAAGCCTTTTTACACCGTCCTGGCAGCGCGAGCAGTGCTATGAAATTTTCAGGCAGCTTGCCACGTTGCTTCAGGCCGGGCTGACCTTAGCTCACGCTTTGCAGATGCTGGCAGAGCAGCACCCTTTGGGGCAGTGGCAGGCTTTGCTCAAAAGTCTGGCGGACGAACTTAGCGCGGGTGTGGCCTTTTCAGAAGCACTAGCAAAATGGCCGGAGGTTTTTACCCCGCTTTATGTGTCGATGATGAAAACCGGCGAACTGACCGGTAAGCTCGACGAATGCTGCCGTAAGCTGGCAGAGCAGCAAAAAAATCAGCAGTTACTCAGCGCAAAAGTGAAAAAAGCGCTGCGCTATCCCGTCATTATCCTGACGCTGGCAGCCGTGGTCGTGCTGGCGATGGTATTTTTAGTCTTGCCGGAATTCGCCGCGATTTATAAAACGTTTAACACCCCGCTCCCCTGGTTGACGCAAAAGGTGATGAGCTTTGCGGCTCAGGTGCAATCTCACGCTCTCGCGCTGTTTTTCACACTGCTGTTGACGGTACTCATCCTGTCTCGCTTGCAACAATACCCTGGCTGGCAGCGTGTTTATCAGAGCATCCTGCTACGCCTGCCGGTCATAGGGACTTTGCTGCGCGGGCAAAAGCTCAGTCAAATCTTTACCGTGTTGTCACTCACCCAACAGGCCGGTATTGCGTTCCTCCAGGGTCTGGAGAGCACACAAGAGACCGTCGACAGCCTGCTCTGGCAAGAACATCTGCAGGAAATCCACGACCGGGTCGCTCAGGGGGCGCCCATCTGGGTATCGCTTAAAGCGTCCGGGGTGTTTACGTCACTCTGCGTACAACTGGTGAAGACGGGGGAAGCATCGGGAGCGCTGGATACAATGCTGGCCAATCTCGCGCAGCACCATAACGAGCAAACATTTCAGCACGCGGATAATCTGGCTTCGCTGCTGGAGCCGCTGCTGTTGATTGTAACGGGAGTCATTATCGGCACGCTGGTTGTCGCCATGTACCTGCCTATTTTTCATTTAGGCGATGCGATGAGTGCAGGATAGGGCTGGCGCGCAGAATGGCGCCAGCCTGAATCGGTTACAGGCTATTGAAAACGCGGTTTTCTTGTTCCTGCACACGAATAAAGGTGGTGCGTTTAGTCAGCTCTTTCAGACGGGATGCACCCACGTAGGTACAGGCTGAACGCAGGCCGCCCAGAATATCGCGCGCCGTGTTCTCAACAGGACCGCGCAACGGCAATTTTACCGTTTTGCCTTCTGCGGCACGGTACTGCGCAACGCCACCGACGTGACGGTTCATGGCTGATTCCGAGCTCATGCCGTAAAACAGCATGAATTTCTCGCCATCTTCCTCTACAACGGTACCACCGCTCTCTTCGTGACCTGCCAGCATACCGCCGAGCATCACGAAATCTGCGCCGCCACCAAAGGCTTTCGCGACATCACCCGGGGTAGTACAACCGCCGTCACTGATGATCTGGCCGCCCAGACCGTGCGCGGCATCGGCACATTCGATGACCGCAGAAAGCTGCGGATAACCGACACCGGTTTTCACACGAGTGGTGCACACGGAACCCGGGCCAATGCCCACTTTCACAATATCGGCGCCAGAGAGAATCAGCTCTTCGCACATTTCACCGGTAACGACGTTGCCCGCAATGATGGTTTTTGTCGGCCAGGCCTGACGAGCCTTGCTCACGAACTGAACGAAATGTTCGGAATAGCCATTAGCGACGTCAATGCACACGAAATTGAGCATTGGATTTGCGATCAGAATTTGTTTGGTTTTCTCGAAATCTGCGTCGGAGGTCCCGGTAGACACCACCACATGCTTGAGCACATTTTCAGAAGAGGAGGCCACAAACGCATTCCACTCTTCAACGCTGTAGTGCTTATGCACGGCGGTGAGAATATCAAACCCTGCCAGCGCGGTCGCCATGGTAAAGGTACCCACGGTATCCATGTTTGCGGCGATAACAGGCACACCAGACCACGTCTGACCGGAATGTTTGAAGGTGAATTGACGTTCGAGTTCAACGTCTGAGCGACTTTTCAGTGTAGAGCGTTTAGGGCGGATAAGAACGTCTTTGAAACCTAACTTCAGATCTTCTTCGATACGCATGTGCGGATTCCTGGGGTTAGAGGCAAATTTGTTAAAAGCACAACTCCAGTGACGCTATCATACGCACTAATACCTGCTCCGCAAGACTGCGAATTTCTCTTTTTTTACGCTACAATCCTATAAATTTACCTGGTAAAAAGCAGGTAATCAGCGTTAAACATTCACTGAAACAAGTTTAAATTTCAAGCAATTGATTTCAATAATGAATATTTCCCAGGATTTCGTTTAATGGGGTACATCGTTGCGTTAACAGGCGGCATCGGCAGTGGAAAAAGTACCGTTGCTGACGCTTTTTTACATCTGGGCATCGCTGTAATTGATGCCGATGTCATTGCCCGCCAGGTGGTTGAGCCTGGTATGCCTGCGCTCAATGCCATACGCGCACATTTCGGTGAAGAGGTGATTAACGCAGACGGGACGCTTAATCGTCGCTATCTTCGGGAATGCATCTTTTCTGATTCTTCAGAAAAAGTGTGGCTTAACGCCCTGCTCCACCCCATTATCCATCAGGAAACCCAGCGCCAGATCCGTTCAGCGACCTCTGCCTATGTTCTTTGGGTTGTGCCGCTGCTCGTTGAGAATCAACTTCACAAAAAGGCGAATCGGGTGCTGGTAGTGGATGTTTCACCTGAAACGCAAATCCAGCGCACCATGGCGCGCGATAAGGTCTCACGCCAACACGCTGAACAAATTCTTGCCGCTCAGGCCACGCGCGAAGCGCGCCTTGCCGTAGCGGATGATGTTATTGATAATGACGGCGCTCCCGATGCCATTGCATCGGATGTTGCCCGCCTGCATGCGCAGTATCTGAAGTACGCCGCGCAGGCCGTTGCACAGGAAAAACCGTAATGAACACACATGTCCTCTTTGAGCATCCGCTCAATGAAAAAATGCGCACCTGGTTACGCATTGAATTTCTGAACCAACAGCTTTCCTGTCACCTTCCTGTTAATTCTTACGCCACCGCACTGCATTTTTTTCGCAACATTGGCGATTTACTGGACGTGGTCGAGCGTGGGGATGTCCGCACCGAACTGCTGAAAGAGCTTGAGCGACAGCAGCGTAAATTGCAGGGATGGGCAGAAGTGCCAGGAGTCGATCGCAGCCGCATCGACTCACTGCGTCAGCAGTTAAAGCAGAGCAGCAGCATTTTATTGAGCGCCCCACGCGTCGGGCAGTTTTTACGTGAGGACAGGTTGATTGCCCTGGTCCGTCAGCGTTTGAGTATTCCCGGCGGGTGTTGCGGCTTCGATCTCCCGACCCTGCACATCTGGCTACATATGCCGCAAGAACAGCGTGATGCGCAGGTGAAAAGCTGGATGGACAGCCTGGAACCGGTCAATCAGGCACTTTCCCTGATCCTCGACCTGGTCCGTCAGTCTGCGCCTTTCCGCAAGCAAACCAGCCTTAACGGTTTTTACCAGGACAACGGCGATGATGCCGACCTGCTGCGGCTCAATCTGGCGCTTGCTGACCAGCTGTATCCACAAATTTCCGGACATAAGAGCCGTTTTGCCATTCGTTTTATGCCGCTGGATAGTGAAAACGGGACAGTTCCAGAACGTCTCGATTTCGATCTTGCATGCTGCTAAGGAGTTCTGATGACTGATATCATCACTGTGAATTGTCCCACCTGCGGAAAATCCGTTGTCTGGGGGGAAATAAGCCCGTATCGCCCGTTTTGCTGTAAGCGCTGCCAGCTCATTGATTTAGGCGAGTGGGCAGCGGAAGAGAAACGTATTCCGAGCGCCAATGATTTATCCGACAGCGACGACTGGAGTGAAGAGCAAAAGTAGCCGTCGCCCTTAAGCCTGTTGACGTTGCTATCGGCAGGCTTTTAATCGGGTAATCACAGGCGCGTTGGCAGGGGGAAACTTATCGGCATCCAGCGTTTCCAGCGCAACCCAATTCCCCGGCTGCCCTTCTTTACCCCACGGATCGCCTTCCCAGTTCTCCACTAACCAGAACCAGAGCGTGATGTGACGATCCGGGAACTGATATTCGAGCTTATCAAATAGCGTCGCCCCCTGCGGCGTGATCCCGACCTCTTCCTGTAACTCCCGGATCAGTGCCTGTTCGGGCGTTTCGCCCGACTCAATTTTCCCGCCCGGAAACTCCCACTTGTTGGCCATGTGGGCGTCGGCATCACGTTGCGTAATAAAGATGTGGTTCTCGGCATTACGAATAATCCCGACGGCGATTTGCAGCGTTTTCATAGCGATAACTTCCATAAAAAAGGCGCAGATATCTGCGCCTTTTCGATTGATGAGATGCTCTTAGCTCAGACGGCCATGGCATGACTTATATTTTTTACCGGAACCGCAAGGGCAAGGATCGTTACGTCCAACTTTGCGTTCGCCCGTTTGTGCTGCAATAGCGGCAGCCGCTTCGCTTTCATCTGTCTGATGGCTCAGCTGTTGCATCTGCGCCAGACGCTCAGCTTCTTCACGACGCTGCTGTTCCATTGCTTCAACTTCTTCCGGCATGCGGACCTGAACCTTGCTCAGCGTACTGATCACTTCATATTTCAGTGATTCCAGCATCGACGCAAACATGGCGAAGGACTCACGCTTGTATTCCTGCTTAGGATCCTTCTGCGCATAGCCACGCAGGTGGATACCCTGGCGCAGGTAGTCCATCGCCGCCAGGTGCTCTTTCCACAGGGAGTCGAGCGTTTGAAGCATCACGCCTTTCTCGAAGTGGCGCATCATCTCGGTGCCGACCACTTCTTCTTTGCGCTGATAGACTTCGATAGCATTTTCGAGGATACGCTCACGCAGCGTCTCTTCGTGCAGCTCGGGCTCTTTATCCAGCCACTCTTGGATTGGCAGTTCCAGGTCAAAGTCATTTTTCAGGCGTTCCTGAAGACCTTCAATATCCCACATCTCTTCCAGCGACTGCGGTGGAATATGGGCATCAATGGTGACTTTGAACACATCTTCACGGATGCTGTTGATGGTTTCACTGACGTCGGACACATCCAGCAGTTCATTACGCTGGGTGTAGATTGCACGACGCTGATCGTTCGCGACGTCATCGTACTCCAGCAGCTGCTTACGGATATCAAAGTTGCGACTTTCCACTTTACGCTGCGCATTGGCGATGGCTTTCGTCACCCATGGGTGTTCAATCGCTTCGCCTGGTTTCATACCCAGTTTACGCATCATGCCCGAGACACGATCGGAGGCGAAGATACGCATCAGCGCATCTTCCATGGAGAGATAGAAGCGGGAAGAACCTGCATCACCCTGACGACCCGCACGGCCACGCAGCTGGTTATCAATACGGCGAGATTCATGACGCTCGGTGCCGATGATATGCAGACCGCCTGACGCCAGTACGGCATCATGACGCACCTGCCAGTCTGCTTTGATCTGAGCAATCTGTTCAGGGGTTGGGTTTTCAAGCTCAGCCACTTCAGCCTGCCAGCTACCACCCAGCACGATATCGGTACCACGACCCGCCATGTTCGTTGCAATCGTCACCGCGGACGGGTAACCGGCCTGGGCAACAATATCGGCTTCTTTGGCGTGGAATTTGGCGTTCAGGACGTTGTGCTCAATGCCCGCTTTGGTGAGCTCGTGAGAAACGACTTCTGATTTCTCGATGGAGATGGTCCCCACCAGAATCGGCTGGCCAGCCGCGCTGCGCTCGCGAATATCTTCAATGATCGCCTGAATTTTTTCCGCTTCGGTCATGTAGACCAGATCCGACATATCTTTACGGATCATTGGGCGATTCGTTGGCACAACAACGGTATCCAGCTTATAAATTGAGCTGAATTCAAAGGCTTCCGTATCCGCCGTACCCGTCATCCCGGCAAGTTTTTCGTAGAGACGGAAATAGTTCTGGAAGGTAATGGAAGCCAGCGTCTGGTTCTCATTCTGAATATCCACACCTTCTTTGGCTTCAACGGCCTGGTGCAGGCCGTCAGACCAGCGGCGCCCTTGCATGGTACGACCGGTGTGTTCATCGACGATGATCACTTCGCCATCTTTCACAATGTAATCAACATCGCGGGTGAACAGGGCATGAGCACGCAACGCGGCGGTGACGTGGTGCATCAGCATAATGTTAGTCGGAGAGTACAAGGACTCGCCCTCTTCCATAATGCCTTCCTGAACCAGCAGCTCTTCGATTTGGATCAGGCCGCGCTCTGTCAGGTTAACCTGACGCGCTTTTTCGTCTACGGAGAAGTGGCCTTCACCCTGGAAGGTATCAGAGTCTTCTTTTTCCTGACGCAACAGGTGAGGAATGATTTTATCGACTTTACGATACATCTCAGAGCTGTCTTCAGCCGGGCCAGAGATGATCAGCGGGGTACGTGCTTCATCGATTAAGATTGAGTCAACTTCATCCACCAGCGCATAGTGCAGTTTGCGCTGTACGCGCTCTTCCGGGCTGAAAGCCATGTTGTCACGCAGGTAGTCAAAACCGTATTCGTTGTTAGTGCCGTAAGTAATGTCAGCGGCGTACGCTTCACGTTTTGCGGGTGCAGGCAGGCCGGACATGTTGATGCCCACGCTCATGCCGAGGAATTCGAACAGAGGACGGTTGTTTTCGGCATCACGCTGCGCCAGATAGTCGTTGACGGTCACCACGTGAACGCCTTTACCCGACAGGGCGTTAAGGTAAGCAGGCAGCGTTGCGGTCAACGTTTTACCTTCACCGGTACGCATTTCCGCGATGCAGCGTTCGTTCAACACCATCCCGCCGAGCAGCTGAACGTCAAAGTGACGCATACCAAAGACACGCTTACTGGCTTCGCGCACGACCGCAAAGGCTTCAGGGATCAGGCTTTCTACCGTTGCCCCTTTTGCCAGACGTTCACGAAACTCACCGGTTTTGGCTTTCAGTTCGTCATCGGAGAGTTTTTCCATCTCCGGTTCCATTGAGTTGATCACGGTGACGGCTTTGCGCATGCGGCGCAGGGTACGATCGTTACGACTACCGAAAACTTTGGTTAATAATTTGATTAGCATAGTAAATTCTCAAGCGCCCCAGAATGGGTTTAATAAATTAAGGTATTGAAAAACAATTAATTTAACTAAGGCGTTGAGGTCCGGCGCGGATACCCTGCACCTGGCTGACCCAGGCCAGCACGGAGAAGCTTTCAGGAGGAACAAAAGGCGTTTTTGCCATCTGACGGACGATGACCGGCGGCTTACTTTCCTGCGTCAGCAGTCCGGTTAAGGTGTCGAGCAACGCAAGATGATGAGCCTGCACCGGCAAAGACTCTTCCACGGCGGGCAGCGCCTGTGGTGCCATGGCAAAGGAAAGGTGGCGAATGACGGTACGGATAGCATGCTGATGCCAGTAATCGACGGTAAAGTTTGGACGACGATTGGCTTCGAGCAGCGCGAGATTAGAGAAATTAACCCGCGTCGAGAGATCGTGTTTGGTGGTGGCGGTTTTTGCGGGGGCAGCCGCTTCGGCAGTATTGCTGAGCGCAGGCAAGCCGAAGCTCGCCGCAACCATCCCTAATAAGAGATGCGGCCAGAAGTAACGTCTGCCAAGTTGTCGCCAGCGCGTTAAAATTCCGCTCACTTAATCCACCATCACAAGGTAAGCCTGAAGTGGCTTACATCAAAGTATTCTTTTTAGCGTTGAGATATTACCACTAAAGCTAAAGCACAGCAGCAGGAATGACGTTATGCGAAAGGTAAAAACGGTCAAGAATCCAGCGAACGCGCAAGCGGGCTGTATCCGGGCAGGTAACGTCAGAGTGAAATAACGTGCTGAAACGCAGAAACAAAAACGACTGGTTTCCCTGGCCGGAGAGAGTACCAGGTAAACCAGTCGAATTTACGAAACGGATGTAACCGTTACGCCAGGACCGTGCTTGGTGCTTTGAAAGCCAATGGCAGTTCTGCCTCGTCTTCGAAAGTCACATATTCCCAGGCTTCCTGTTTTGCCAGGACGGCCTGCAACAATTTGTTGTTCAGTGCATGACCGGATTTGAACGCGGTAAATGCACCAATGATATTGTGACCACACATGAACAGGTCGCCAATCGCATCCAGCATTTTGTGACGAACAAATTCATCTTCAAAACGCAGGCCGTCTTCGTTCAGAACGCGATAATCGTCAACAACGATGGCACAATCGAAGCTGCCGCCCAGGCAAAGGCCGCGGGACTGCAAATATTCGATATCACGCATAAACCCGAACGTACGGGCACGACTGATCTGACGCATAAACGCATCAGCAGAGAAGTTCATCGCATAGCGCTGCGTGCTGGCATCGATCGCTGGATGGTTAAAGTCGATGGTAAAGTCCAACGAGAAACCATTAAACGGTCTGAATTCAGCCCACTTGTCGCCATCTTCAACGCGAACCGTCTCTTTGATGCGAACAAATTTCTTCGCACAGTTCAGTTCTTCGATGCCGGCATCCAGCAAAAGGTAAACGAACGGTGCAGCACTACCATCCATAATCGGGATTTCTGGCGCATCGACTTCAATCACAATGTTGTCGATACCCAGACCCGCCAGGGCGGCATTCAGGTGCTCTACGGTAGAAATCCGCACGTCATGCTCATTGACCAGGCAAGTACAGAGCATAGTATCACGCACAGATTTAGCATCAGCCGGAAAATCTACCGGTGGATTCAAGTCGGTGCGACGATAGATGACCCCGGTATTGGCCGACGCAGGGCGTAACGTCAGTGTGACTTTCTTGCCGGTATGTAAACCGACACCAGTCGCCTGAACGATACGTTTTAATGTCCTTTGTTTGATCATCGTATAATCTCGCCAAATTACTTATCCAACCGAGAGTGTATATCACTAACGGGTGGCCAGTTTAGCACAAAGAGCGAAAATCCCCTAATTCCAGCTAATTCTTAATCAGCTTGCTTACGCAGGAACGCTGGGATATCCAGATAATCCGGTTCTTTCGCGGTTTGTGGCGTGTTGTCGTTAACCACTTTAGCGGCTGGTTTCTGCTCCTGAGAAAGCGGAGCCATGCCGTGCTGCTGGTAACGATCCATGACCGGTTGCTGAGTCTGTTTGTTGGTGACCAGGGTGATCTCTGGTCGTTTGTCCATACCGATACCGGTGGCAACAACGGTTACACGCAGCTCGTCGTTCATTTCTGGGTCGAGCGAGGTACCGATAACGACAGTGGCGTTATCAGACGCAAATGCACGGATGGTGTTACCCACCGTTTCAAATTCGTCCAGACGCAGGTCGAAGCCCGCCGTGATGTTAACCAGCACGCCACGAGCGCCAGACAGGTCGATATCTTCCAGCAGCGGAGAAGAGATAGCCATTTCAGCGGCTTCTTCTGCGCGGTCTTCACCGCTCGCCACACCAGAACCCATCATCGCGTAGCCCATTTCGGACATCACGGTGCGCACGTCGGCAAAGTCGACGTTCATCAGGCCCGGACGGGTAATCAGCTCGGCAATACCCTGGACGGCGCCTTTCAGCACGTCGTTAGCCGCACCGAAGGCGTCAAGCAGGGAAATACCGCGACCCAGCACTTTCAGCAACTTGTCGTTCGGAATGGTAATCAGCGAGTCCACATGCTTGGACAGCTCGGTGATACCCTGCTCCGCGAACGCCATACGTTTTTTGCCTTCAAAGTTGAAAGGCTTGGTCACGACGGCCACGGTCAGGATACCCAAATCTTTTGCGACTTCCGCCACGACAGGCGCAGCACCGGTACCGGTACCGCCACCCATACCTGCAGCGATAAACACCATGTCTGCACCATCAAGCGCAGCACGCAGTGCTTCACGGTCTTCTTCAGCGGCATTGCGGCCCACTTCCGGGTTAGCACCTGCACCCAGACCTTTGGTGATGCCACCGCCGATCTGAATCGTCTGGCCTACCGCTGTTTTGCGCAGTGCCTGAGCATCGGTGTTGACGGCAAAGAATTCAACGCCTTCAATGCGTTCACGCACCATATGCTCTACGGCGTTGCCGCCGCCGCCACCGACGCCGATGACTTTAATCACCGCGTCGTTGGTTAATTCCATTGGTTCAAACATAGTTTCTCTCCGTTGTGCCTGTCGCCTGAGACCGCTAATTTTCTCCGGTCTCTTTAAAAATTAAAACTCTTTTCGCAGCCAGGAATTGAGTCGTTTGACCCATGAACCGACCGACGCCCGTTTTTCCACTTCTGCTTCACCACTCAAGTGGGACTCTTTCCCATAATGAAGCAGGCCCACAGCCGTTGAATAGTACGGCTCCTGAGCGTAATCCGTTAAACCGGTAATATTCAGCGGCGCACCAATACGAACCTGCGTATGGAACACCCGCTGTGCACAGGCCGCAAGTCCTTCAATTTGCGCCGCGCCGCCGGTTAATACAATCCCCGCCGCAAGATGATGCTTCACACCCTGCTGACGGAGCTGTTCCTGTAACTGTAAAATCTCTTCGTTGACCAGGTTGAGCAGCTCGGTGTAACGCGGCTCAATAACCTCTGCCAGCGTCTGGCGCTGCAGGCTGCGCGGTGGTCGCCCCCCTACGCTCGGCACTTCAACGCTCTCATCTTTACCGACAATCGACCCCAGTGCGCAACCGTGGCGAACTTTTATCGCCTCTGCATCGCTCGGTGGCGTACCAAAGGCGTAGGCAATATCGCTGGTCACCACGTTCCCGGCATACGGGATCACTTTCGTGTGACGCAAGGCTCCGCCAGTGTAGACGGCGATATCCATTGTACCACCGCCGATATCGACCACACAGACGCCCAGTTCACGTTCGTCTTCAGTCAGTACGGAATAGCTTGCCGCCAGTCCCGCAAAAATAAGTTGGTCAACTTTCAGGCCACAACGTTCAACGGCTTTAACAATGTTCTTCGCCATATCGTTGTGACATGTGATCAAGTGCACTTTTGCCTGCATTCGCACGCCGGAAAGACCGACAGGGTTTTTAATCCCCTCTTGATAGTCGATCGCATACTCCTGCGGGATAACATGCAGAACACGATGCTCATCGCGCACGCGTACGGATTTCGCCGTGTGCACAACGTTTTCGACATCTTCCTGTGTCACTTCCTCTTCGGAAATCGGGACCATGCCAATTTCGTTCTGGCAGCTAATATGCTTACCCGAAAGCGCCAGATAAACGGAAGAAATCTGGCAATCAGCCATCAATTCAGCCTGATCGATGGCGCGCTGTACGCATTTCACCACCGACTCAAGATCGTTCACCCCGCCTTTATCCATACCACGAGACGGGCAACTGCCCACGCCAATGATATTGACCATACCGTCGGGCAGAACTTCCCCTACTAAAGCGGCGACCTTTGCGGTGCCAATCTCCAGTCCAACTACCAGTTTTCTGTCCGTCGCCTTGATCATTGTTATTCTGCCTGTACCTGTGCCTGATTCTGTTGCTGATTAGGTTCCTCAACCGGAGCCGGTACCCAGCCGACTGCGGCGCCTGAGTCATAGCGCAAATCAACGTAGCTTATCTGTTTGCCTTCGGCCTGCGCCTGCTGTTGTAGAACAGGGTAAAGTTCTACAAAACGCGCCAGACGCTTCATCGTGTCCCCGCGCCCCAGATTCAGCTTAATGCCATTCGTTAACGTCAATTGCCATGAGCGGCGAGCCGTCATTGCAGCATCTTTTAATGTAAACCTGTCTTTCGCCAGCACCTGTCCCATCTCGCGGAACGCCTGCAGGACTTCGTTTTCACTGCCTTCCGGTCCGGATAACAGGGGTAAATTCTGCTTGCTGACGCGATCGGCCGGGACGCTAAAGGCATTTCCGTTAGCATCAACCATGTGCTGATCATTCCAACGCGCAATGGGCACATATTCAACCAGATGAATCTTCAATTCATCAGGCCATTGCTTTCTGACGCTGGCCTGTTTAATCCAGGGCAGTCGTTCAATCTGGCTCTGGATGATGTTGACATCCTGGGTCATAAAGGTGCCTGGTGACCCCAGAGCCAGTATTGACTGGCGAATATCATCGTTGCGGGTGTAATGGCGCTCACCGGTTACCACCAGCTTAGACAGGGGTAAACGTTGCGCATCTTCCATCCAGCCCAGCACCATCCAGCCACTGATAAACACGGTGCACAGTACGCCCAGCAGGAAAAGTATCCCTGCAAGACGCGTTCCATTACTCCGACCCGAAGAACTGTATTCTTCCTCGTCATCACGGTTGCGCGTGTTCAATGCAGCCTGAGACATATCAGCCTGCCTGGTCCAGAATGCGGACAACCAGTTGCGAGAAGCTCATTCCGGCCTGACGCCCCGCCATCGGCACAAGGCTATGGCTGGTCATTCCCGGAGAAGTATTGGCTTCCAGCAAATAAAACTGCTTGTCGCTATCCTGCATAACATCAATGCGACCCCAGCCGCGACAACCTAAAACAGCCCAGGCTTTTAATACTAACGTCTGCAATTGGGCTTCCTGGTCATCTTCCAGACCACTTGGGCAGAAATATTGCGTCTCATCAGAGAGATACTTCGCCTCATAATCATAGAAGGTTCCAGCGGGTTGGATGCGAATAGAGGGTAATATTTCTTCTCCGAGCATCGCGACGGTATATTCCGGCCCGCTGAGCCATTTCTCTATTAAAACTTCTTCATCATGTTGAAATGCCAATGCTAACGCCTGCGGTAAATTCGCGGCTTCTGTGACTTTAGACATTCCGACACTGGAGCCTTCACGGCTGGGCTTTACAATAAGGGGTAAACCCAGCCCGGCAATGCGTGAATTAACGTCGTCATTGAGGCCCATTTCGAATTCACGACGGGTCAAGGCAACCCAAGGGGCAACGGGCAAGCCCGCGCCTTGCCACAGCAATTTGCTGCGCAGTTTATCCATGGAAATCGCTGACGCCATCACGCCGCTACCGGTGTAAGGCATGCCAATCAGATCGAGCAGACCCTGAAGCGTGCCGTCTTCACCGCCACGACCATGGAGCGCAATAAAGACCTTATCAAAGCCCATCTCTTTCAGACGGGTAACGTCCACGTCTTTCGGATCGACCAGATGCGCATCAACGCCACCTTCGCGCAAGCCTGCCAGTACAGCGGCTCCTGAATTCAGTGAAACGTCGCGCTCAGCAGAGGTTCCGCCTGACAGGACGGCGATTTTATCAGCCATGACGTTCATCCCCAGCGGTTTGCGGCTTGAGTTTGATTTCAGATAAGTTACGCGCGATTTTGCCGATATTTCCCGCGCCCTGAATCAAGATTAAATCGTTCCCCGTCAGTACGGGGGCCAGCATTTCGGCGACTTGCGCAGGATCTGGCACCAAAATAGGGTCGATCTTACCGCGTCCACGAATAGTACGACACAGAGAACGGCTGTCCGCGCCTGGAATCGGATTTTCACCCGCAGAATAAACGTCCAGCATCAACAGCGTATCTACCTGTGAAAGCACGTTCGCAAAATCGTCGTACAGATCGCGCGTACGGGTGTAACGGTGCGGCTGGAAGATCATCACCAGATTCTTATCCGGCCAGCCAGCGCGCGCGGCTTTGATGGTCGCATCAACTTCGGTCGGATGGTGACCGTAGTCATCCACCAGCATTGCGGTGCCGGGCTTGCCGTTCACCGGCTCCAGCGGATACTCACCGAGAAAATCGAAACGACGCCCGGTGCCCTGGAAGCTTTCCAGCGCGCGCAGAATGGCATCGTCATCGATACCCTCTTCCGTTGCCACCGCGACAGCCGCCGCCGCATTTAAGGCATTGTGGCGGCCAGGCGCATTCAGCGTAACCTGCAGTAACGGTTTGTCATGACGCGCCAGAGTAAAGTGCCCCTGTGCACCAGATTGTTTGTACTCTTCCACACGAACATCGGCGTCTTCGCTAAAACCGTAGGTCGTGATTTGACGTCCAACCCGCGGTAAAAGCTCGCGAATAACCGGATCGTCAACACACATCACTGCACGGCCATAGAACGGCAGGTTGTGCAGGAAGTTAATAAAAGTCTGTTTTAAGTTTTCGAAGTCGCCCTGGTAGGTATCCATATGGTCAGCTTCGATATTGGTCACAATGGCGACCATCGGCTGCAGGTGCAGGAACGATGCATCGCTCTCATCTGCTTCGGCAATCAGGTAGCGGCTGTGGCCCAGGCGCGCATGCACGCCCGCAGCTTTCACCAGGCCACCGTTAACGAACGTCGGATCGAGACCCGCTTCGGCATAAATGCTGGAAACCATCGCGGTGGTGGTCGTTTTACCGTGCGTACCGGCCACGGCGATACCGTGACGAAAACGCATCAGTTCTGCCAGCATTTCTGCGCGGCGGATCACCGGGATACGCGCTTCATGCGCGGCGACGATTTCAGGGTTATCGGCAGAGATGGCGCTGGAGACCACAACAACACTCGCATCGCGCACGTTTTCCGGCCGATGGTTAAAATAGAGGGTCGCCCCAAGCGACGCCAACTGCTGCGTAACAGGGTTAGGCGCCAGATCGGACCCGCTGATCTGATAGCCCTCATTCGCTAAAACTTCGGCAATACCGCCCATGCCAGCACCACCGATGCCAACAAAGTGGATGTGCCGGACGCGACGCATCTCGGGCACGATTGAACGCAGTTTTGCCAGTTGTTGTGTATTCATTCTCTAACCGCCATCGATACTTCTTAAAATTCGTGCAACGCAAAAGGCGTTACAAGGGTTAAGCCTTTGCAGCCAGGCTTACTTCATTTGCTACCCGTTCGGTCGCATCCGGAATGGCGGCGGCACGTGCGCGCTCGGCCATCTCCAGCAATGTTTCTCGATTCCAGCCCGCCAGGGTGTTGGCGACCGCCTCAGCGGTAAATTGCGGCTGTTCAAAGATCTTCGCGGCGCCCGCTTTTTCAAGGGGTAACGCGTTCCAGTACTGCTGTCTGTCTTTGTGCTGGAAAGGCACGAAGATAGCGGGCAAACCGGCTGCTGCAATCTCGCTGACCGTAAGTGCCCCGGAGCGACACACGACCACATCGGCCCAGGCATAAGCGGCAGCCATATCGTCAATGAACTCGGTGACCTTATGCTGCGGCTGGCCCGCATCGGCATAAGCCTGCTCAACGGTTTGCTGCGCACCCTTTCCACTCTGATGCCAGATAGTCACCGCCTCGCCCAGTTTCGCCGCCACCTGCGGAAGCGTCAGGTTCAGAATGCGCGCCCCCTGAGAGCCGCCCACGACCAGTACACGCACCGGCCCGTCACGCCCTGCCAGGCGTTGCTGCGGAAGCGGCAGCGCCAGTACGTCGACGCGTACCGGGTTACCGACAACATCAGCGGTCGGAAAAGCCCCAGGAAAAGCCTGCATCACTTTGGTGGCAATCTTCGCCAGCCATTTGTTCGTTAAACCGGCAATCCCGTTTTGCTCATGCAGTATGACCGGAATCCCCAGCGACCATGCCGCCAGACCGCCCGGACCTGACACATACCCCCCCATCCCTAAAACGGCATCAGGCCTGAAGCGTTTCATGATGGCGCGGGCCTGTCGCCAGGCGTTAAATATGCGTACAGGCGCCAGCAGCAATGCCTTAAGGCCTTTACCGCGCAGGCCGGAAATACGAATAAAGTCGATTTCAATGCCGTGTTTTGGCACTAAATCGGCTTCCATGCGATCGGCGGTTCCGAGCCAGCGTACCTGCCAGCCCTGGTCCATTAAATGGTGCGCAACCGCAAGCCCGGGGAACACGTGCCCGCCGGTCCCCCCCGCCATCACCATTAACCGCTTCGGTTGATTCATCGAGAACCTCGTGTAAACGCCTGGGCTTTTTCCAGACGCGTTTCATAATCTATGCGTAACAAAAACATGATGGCAGTCGACATAATCAGCAGACTCGAACCACCATAACTGATCAAAGGCAACGTCAGGCCTTTGGTCGGCAGCATCCCCGCTGCGGCCCCGACGTTGACTAATGCCTGAAAACTAAACCAGATACCAATTGAACAGGCGAGAAAACCTGAGAAGCGGTGATCGATTTCAAGCGCTTTTCGACCAATAGACATGGCACGGAAAGCGACGAAGAATACCATTAAAAGCGCTAATACCACACCGATATAACCCAGTTCTTCCCCAATGATGGAGAAGATAAAGTCGGTATGTGCCTCGGGCAGGTACTCCAGTTTTTGGACAGAATTCCCCAGTCCCTGACCCCAAACTTCACCGCGCCCAAAGGCCATTAAAGATTGTGTCAGCTGATAACCGCTGCCAAAGGGATCTTCCCATGGGTTCCAGAAAGAGGTCACCCGTCGAATACGATAAGGTTCCGCAAGGATCAGCAGAACAACCGCGGATATCCCCATCCCAATGATGGCGATGAACTGCCAGAGTTTGGCACCTGCAAGGAACAGCATGGCAAGCGTCGTGACGAACAACACCACCACCGTTCCGAGGTCAGGCTGCGCCAGCAGTAACACCGCCAGAACCAGAATCACGCCCATCGGTTTTAAGAAGCCGCGCAGGTTATTTCGCACTTCATCGACCTTTCGCACCAGGTAGTTGGCGAGATAACAAAACAGCGACAGCTTGGTAAATTCGGCAGGCTGAATACGCAGCGGACCAAAGGCAATCCAGCGTGATGCACCGTTAACAGAGCTTCCCACCACCAGCACAATTAACAGCATGATGATCGAGGCGATAAGCATCGCGGTACTGTGCCGTTGCCAGAACTCCATCGGCAGGCGCAGCGTAATCAACGCCAGGCAGAAGGCCAGAATAATGTAAATACCGTCACGCTTGGCAAACAGGAAAGGATCGTTCGCCAGGCGTTGTCCGACAGGCATGGATGCGGAGGTCACCATAATAAAACCGACCGCCGCCAGCCCCAGCGTAAGCCAGAACAGCATGCGGTCATACATGACCAGACTATCGGAATCTTTATCCCGGGACGCCATGACCCAGCCTTTCAGTGCCGCAAACAGCCACACCAGGATGCCAAATCCTGGCAGGCGCGGCATTCTCAGGCGAGGGAAGGATAAACGCATCAACCTAACTCCTTCGCCAGGCGGGTAAAGAGATCACCCCGCTGTTCGAAATTTTTAAACTGATCGAGGCTGGCACAAGCCGGAGAAAGCAACACCATATCGCCGGGTTGAATTCGCGTAGCGATAAGCCGCATGGCCTCTTCCATCGTGTCAGTTTGCGTTGCAACGTCTGGGCGTAATGCCGCCAGCGCCGCGCCGTCGCGACCGAAACAGTACAGACGAATTGTGTCGCCCGACAACCAGGGTTTCAGCGGAGAAAAGTCCGCGGATTTTCCATCGCCGCCAAGCAGAAGATGGAGCGTCCCTTCGACATGCAAACCGTTGAGCGCGGCTTCAGTGCTGCCGACGTTGGTCGCTTTTGAGTCATTGATCCAGCGTACACCGTTATGTTCCAGCGCCAGCTGGAAGCGATGCGCCAGGCCGGTGAAGGTGGTCAGCGCTTTCAGGCTGGTTGCGCGCGGTAAACCTGCCGCATCCGCCAGCGCCAGCGCGGCTAACGCGTTGGTATAGTTATGCTGACCGGAAAGCTTCATCTCTTTCACGTTAAGGACTTTTTCGCCTTTCACGCGCAGCCAGGTTTCACCTTGCTGACGGTTAAGATGATAGTCACCCATATTGATGCCAAAGCTCACGCAGCGGTCGTCCGCACCACGCACCGGCATGGTCAGCGCATCATCAGCGTTCACCACACAAACTTTGGCATTCTCATAAACGCGCAGTTTCGCTGCCCGATACTGCTGCAAACCAAATGGATAGCGATCCATATGATCTTCCGTCACGTTAAGGATCGTGGCGGCCGTTGCCTGCAGACTGGAGGTGGTCTCCAGCTGGAAGCTGGAAAGTTCAAGCACGTAGAGATCGCGGGTGGGATCGAGAAGCATCAATGCAGGCAGGCCAATATTCCCGCCGACACCTACGTTCATGCCCGCCGCTTTCGCCATCTCGCCGACCAGCGTCGTGACGGTGCTTTTACCGTTAGATCCGGTAATCGCGATGACTGGTGCCTGCGCTTCACGGCAGAACAGCTCAATATCACCGACGATTTCAACGCCGGCGTCAGCTGCCGCGCTCAGGGAAGGATGCGCCAGCGCCATACCGGGGCTGGCGACAATCAGATCGGCTGCCAGCAGCCAGTCATCATTCAGACCACCAAGGTGGCGTTCAACCTGCTCTGGCACTTTGTCCAGACCCGGCGGGGAAACACGTGTATCCATCACACGAGGCGTAACGCCACGCCCGAGGAAAAAGTCCACGCAGGACAGGCCCGTCAGGCCCAACCCGATGATAACGACTTTTTTACCCTGGTAATCTGCCATGATTAACGTACCTTCAGCGTTGCCAGGCCAATGAGCACCAGCATCAGCGAAATAATCCAGAAGCGCACAATGACGCGCGGTTCCGGCCAGCCTTTCAGTTCATAATGGTGATGAATAGGCGCCATGCGGAAAATACGCTGGCCGCGCAGCTTGAAGGACCCCACCTGCAAAATCACCGATAAGGTTTCCACGACGAACACACCGCCCATAATGACCAGCAGGAATTCCTGACGCAGCAGCACGGCAATAATGCCCAGCGCGCCGCCCAGCGCCAGCGAACCGACGTCGCCCATAAAGACCTGCGCCGGATAGGTGTTAAACCACAGGAAGCCTAATCCCGCCCCGACAATCGCCGTACAGACGATCACCAGTTCCCCCGCATGTCGCAGATAAGGAATATGCAGGTAATTCGCAAAGTTCATGTTACCGGTCGCCCATGCCACCAGCGCGAAGCCCCCAGCAACAAACACGGTTGGCATAATCGCCAGGCCATCCAGACCATCGGTCAGGTTAACGGCGTTACCCGTACCCACAATGACAAAGTAGGCCAGCAGGATGTAGAACAGGCCAAGCTGCGGCATCACATCTTTGAAGAACGGCACCACCAGCTCGGTAGCCGGGGTGTCTTTCCCTGCCAGATAGAGCGCGAAGGCGACACCCAGCGCGATAACCGACATCCAGAAGTATTTCCAGCGGGCAATCAGCCCCTTGGTATCCTTGCGCACCACTTTGCGGTAGTCGTCGACGAAACCGATAATGCCGTAACCTACCAGCACCGTCAGTACGCACCAGACATACGGGTTAGAGGGATAGGCCCACAACAGGACAGAGACCACAATGGCGGTCAGGATCATAATCCCGCCCATGGTAGGCGTGCCGCGCTTGCTGAAATGCGATTCCGGACCGTCGTTACGCACGACCTGACCGAAAGACAGTTTTTGCAGACGGGCAATCATGCGCGGGCCCATCCACAAGGAGATGAACAACGCAGTCAGCAGGCTGACGATGGCGCGAAACGTCAGATAGGAAAAGACGTTAAAGCCTGAATAATATTTGACCAAATGTTCGGCCAGCCAAACTAACATGTTCCGTTCTCCTGTAATGCGTGCACAACCTCTTCCATGGCGGCACTACGTGAACCTTTCACTAAAACAGTCACAATTTGATGTTCTGCCACTAATTTTTTCAAACGGGTCATCAATGCGGCCTTGTCGTTATAATGCTCGCCTGCCCCGCTCGCCTGGCTCACGCGCTGGCTAAGGTTGCCCACGCTCAATACACAATCAATGCCGGACGCTTTTGCCGCTTCGCCCACCTGAACGTGGCACGCTTCGCTTTCATCCCCCAGTTCAGCCATATCCCCCACGACAAACACGCGGTAGCCTGGCATCTCTGACAGCACCTGAACCGCCGCCGTCATCGAACCGACGTTGGCATTGTAGGAGTCATCCAGCAGCAGTTTGTTTTCTGCAAGCGGGATGGGGAACAGTCGTCCGGGCACCGCTTTCAGGTTTTTAAGACCGGCTTTTATGGCGTCATGACTGGCACCCACCGCCGAAGCCAGCGCGGCGGCGGCCAGCGCATTAGCGATGTTGTGACGGCCAGGCAACGGCAGCAGCACATCCACGCTGCCGGTAGGGGTTTGCAGCGTAAATTCCGTGCCGTGAGAGGTCACATGGATATTGGTCGCGGTAAAATCACTGTTGGCCGAATTTGGCGAAAAACGCCATGTTTTGCGATCGCCAATGATGCTTTGCCAGTTCAGCCAGTCGTTATTGTCGGCATTCATAATGGCAATGCCGTTGTCCGGCAGGCCGGTATAAATTTCACCTTTGGCTTTTGCCACGCCTTCCAGCGATCCAAAACCTTCCAGGTGCGCAGCCGCCAGGTTATTCACCAGCGCGGCTTCCGGGCGCGTCAGGCTGACGGTCCAGGCAATTTCGCCCTGATGATTAGCCCCCAGCTCGATCACCGCATACTCGTGTTCGGTGGTCAGACGCAGCAACGTCATCGGAACGCCGATGTCATTATTAAGATTGCCTGCGGTATAAAGCGTATTGCCACACTGTGCGAGGATGGCAGCCGTCATCTCTTTCACCGACGTTTTGCCAGACGAGCCGGTTAGCGCCACGACGCGCGCAGGAACCTGTTGGCGAACCCAGGCCGCCAGCTCGCCAAACGCCAGACGCGTGTCCTGCACTTGCACCTGCGGCAGGTCGACATCCAGTTTACGGCTTACCAGCAGTGCGCCCGCGCCTGCCTCTTTCGCCTGTTCAGCGAAATCATGCGCATCGAATCGCTCGCCTTTCAGCGCCACGAACAGACATCCCGGCGTGATTTTACGAGTATCTGTCGTCACGGCATCGATGGTCAGCGCCTGTCCCGACAGCTCGCCGTTTAAGACAGTGGCTAATTTATCCAGCGTTACGCTAATCATGCCACGACTCCCAACAGACGGGCCGCGGTCACGCGGTCTGAATAGTCCAGACGACGTGCCCCGACAATCTGATAATCTTCATGGCCTTTGCCGGCGAGCAGCACGACATCATTCTCGCTGGCCTGCATGATGGCATTGGTGACCGCTTCGGCGCGGCCTTCGACCACGCGAGCACGCCCCGCATCCAGCATACCTGCGAGGATATCGTTGATAATGGCGCGCGGTTCTTCTGTACGGGGATTGTCATCAGTCACGACCGGAATATCGGCAAACTGCTCAGCAATCGCCCCCATTAACGGGCGTTTACCTTTGTCACGATCGCCGCCGCAGCCAAAGACACACCACAGCTTACCGGTGCAGTGCAGACGCGCCGCCTGCAGCGCTTTTTCCAGCGCATCCGGGGTATGGGCGTAATCGACCACCACCGTCGGTTTGCCCGGCGCGCTAAACACTTCCATACGCCCGCAAACGGGTTGCAGCTGAGTGGCGGTGTTCAGCAGGTCTGCCAGCGGATAGCCCAGTGCCAGCAATGTCGCCAGCGCCAGCAGAAGATTGCTGACGTTAAATGCCCCCATCAGGCGGCTTTCGATAACGCCTTCGCCCCAGGATGAATCAAAGCGGATGGTCGCACCACTGTCGTGATAATGAACCTCCGTCGCCTTCAGCCAGCGGCCATGACAGTTCGGATTGATATGATCGTCCATCGAGACGGCGACCGCATCGGGCAGCTTCGCCAACCAGCGGCGTCCTACTTCATCATCGGCATTGATAATGGCCTGACCACAATGGTGAGTGGAATAGAGCAGCCATTTTGCGGCTTCGTAATGCTCCATATCCCCGTGATAATCGAGATGATCGCGGCTCAGGTTCGTAAATACAGAGGCAGCAAATTTCAGCGCGGCGACGCGGTGCTGCACCAGACCATGCGAAGAGACTTCCATGGCGGCAAATGTCGCCCCCTGCTGCGCAAGGCCTGCCAGTACGTGCTGTACGTCGACTGCGGACCCGGTCGTATTTTCCGTCGGGTTCACTTTGCCCAGTAAACCATTACCCACGGTGCCCATTACGGCACCGGTTTCCCCCAGCAGCTGCGCCCATTGCGCCATCAACTGCGTGGTGGTGGTTTTACCGTTCGTTCCCGTCACGCCAACCAGACGCAGCTGGTCAGACGGCTCGTGATAAAAACGCCCCGCCAGCGCGGAGAGGCGTTCGTTTAACTGGCTGAGGTAGATGACCGGTACACCGTGCAATTCACGGACTTCACCATCGGTTGCAACATCTTTTGCCTCAGCAATAATGGCAGCTACACCTTGCGCAATCGCCTGCGGGATATATTGACGCCCGTCCGCCTGATGACCGACCACTGCTACAAAAAGATCGCCCGACGCAGCCACACGGCTGTCGAGTACCATCTCTCGTAGCGCTCGCGCGGGTAGCGATTGCACCCACGGAGCAAGAAGGTCGCGCAAATTACGATCTGCCACCTGATCCCTCACCTTGATTAATTACAAATTCACTTTTCTCGCCCGTCGCCAGCGCATCTGGTTCAATGTTCATGGTACGCAGAACGCCGCCCATGATGGCACCAAACACCGGCGCAGAGACGGCGCCACCGTAGTATTTACCCGCCTGTGGATCGTTTATCACGACCACCAGCGCAAAACGCGGATTACTCGCAGGGGCAACGCCTGCGGTATAGGCAATGTATTTGTTGATGTAGCGACCGTCCGGACCCACTTTTTTTGCGGTACCGGTTTTAATCGCAATACGGTAGCCTTTGATTGCCGCTTTCACGCCACCGCCGCCCGGCAGGGCAACGCTTTCCATCATGTGAACCACGGTACGCACGGTAGATTCCGGGAAGATACGCTCGCCGGGAACCGGGGGATCCACTTTGGTGATGGAGAGTGGGCGATACACGCCATAGCTACCAATCGTTGAATAGACTCGCGCTAACTGTAACGGCGTTACCATTAGCCCATAGCCGAAAGAGAAGGTGGCCCTCTCTATGTCAGACCACCGTTGTTTTTGAGGATATAAGCCACTGCGTTCTCCGACCAACCCCAAATTGGTCGCCTTTCCAAGCCCAAAACGAGAGTAAGTTTCTACTAACGCTGAGGACGGCATCGCTAACGCCAGCTTAGACACACCGACGTTACTCGACTTCTGCAGAACCCCGGTCAGGGTTAATTCGCTATAACGCGCCACGTCTTTAATTTCGTGGCCATTAATTCGGTAAGGGATGGTATTCAGCACGGTATTTTCATTAACGATACCGCGCTGCAGCGCCGTCATCACTACCATCGGCTTCACGGTGGAGCCCGGTTCAAAGACGTCGGTAATGGTACGGTTACGCATGACATCTTTCTGCGTACCGGTCAGGTTGTTTGGGTTGTACGAGGGGCTGTTTGCCATTGCCAGCACTTCACCGGTGCTGACGTCCACCAGCACGGCGCTGCCGGATTCGGCTTTGTTAAATGCCACCGCATTATTGAGCTCACGGTACACCAACGCCTGCAGGCGCTCATCAATGCTCAGCGCCAGGTTGTGTGCCGCCTGGCTATCGGTGGACGAAATATCTTCGATGACGCGGCCATAGCGGTCTTTACGCACGACGCGCTCGCCCGGCTGACCGGTGAGCCATTTATCGAAGCTTTTTTCGACGCCTTCAATGCCCTGGCTATCGACGTTGGTGAAACCAATGAGGTGGGCAGTGACTTCGCCTGACGGATAGTATCGACGCGACTCTTCACGCAGATGAATGCCCGGCAGTTTTAATTTTTTGATGTAGTCGGCCATGTCAGGGTTAACCTGACGCGCCAGATAGATAAAGCGCCCTTTGGGGTTGGCATTCACGCGGGCCGCCATCTGGTCAAGCGGCATTTTCAGGGCATCAGCCAGCGCTTTCCAGCGGTTATCGAGCGTCACGCCACCGGCATCGTGTAACTCTTTCGGATCGGCCCAGATCGCTTTTACCGGAACACTGACGGCTAAAGGACGACCTGAACGGTCGGTGATCATGCCGCGTGATGTTGAGACTTCCTGCACGCGAAGGGAACGCATGTCCCCCTGGCGCACCAGCATGTCAGGGGCAATAATCTGCAGCCAGGCCACGCGGCCCAGCAGGAACGTCAGCGCCAGTAGAATACAGCCACAAAGCAACGCAAAACGCCAACTGACAAAGTTGGCCTGTTCTTCCTGACGTTTCGGTTTTTGCGTTTTTGCCGCCGGTCTCATGCGTCGCGTATTCCCTTTATTTTTGTACTACGATGTTTTCCTGCGAAGGATCAACATGCTGCAGTTGCAGCTTTTCCGTTGCGATCCGTTCAACCCGGCTATGATCGCCGAGCGCATTTTCTTCAAGAATCAGGTTGCGCCATTCAATGTCCAGCGCATCGCGTTCCAGCACCAGCTGCTCGCGTTGTGCGGTGAGTAAACGGGTATGGTGGGCCGTCGTCACCACGGTCACCGCGGTGACAATAATGCAAATGAACAGGCAGAGTGGCAGTTTCCCAAACCGCAAGAGATCGTCACCGATCACGCCAGGCAAAGCATGGCGCTCGTTGCTTCCTAACGATCCTTTCACTTTGCTGAGGGTTTCCGTCACTCTGCTGATCACGCGTTCGTCCTTTCTGCAATACGCAGTACTGAACTACGGGCACGTGGATTCTCTGCCACCTCTTCTTCGCCCGGCATTAACTTGCCTAATGCTCGCAAATAACGGCCGCCCAGTTTTCTGAGTTGTTCTTCCGTCATCGGCAACCCCGCAGGAACCTGAGGACCGCGACTTTGCTCACGCATAAAGCGTTTCACAATGCGGTCTTCCAGCGAATGGAAGCTGATGATGGATAACCGCCCACCCGGGGCCAGCACGCTGAGCGAGTTTTTTAGCGCCTGCTCTATCTCCTCCAGTTCACTGTTCACCCAAATACGCACCGCCTGGAAGGTACGGGTCGCGGGATGTTTGTGCTTATCCTTCACCGGCATTGCTGCCGCAATCACCTCTGCCAGCTCTTTCGTCCGGGTCATGGGTTCAATACGGTTGCGCTCAACAATGGCGCGGGCAATGCGCTTCCCAAAACGTTCCTCGCCAAAGGTTTTGATAACCCAGGCAATATCGGCTTCGTCAGCCGTTTGCAGCCATTCCGCCGCCGACTGCCCGCGCGTGGGATCCATACGCATATCCAGCGGCCCATCGCGCATAAAGGAGAAGCCGCGTTCTGCATCATCAAGCTGGGGTGAAGAGACGCCAAGATCGAGAAGAATCCCGTCGATCTTGCCCGTCAGTTCGCGCTCACTAACATAGTCAGCCAGCGCAGAGAAAGGGCCATGTACGATGGAAAAGCGCGGATCATCGATGGTCTTCGCCACGGCAATAGCCTGCGGATCGCGATCGATTGCCAGTAAGCGACCTTCCGCTCCCAGTTGGGAGAGGATCAGACGCGAGTGACCACCGCGACCAAATGTCCCATCAATGTAGATGCCGTCAGGACGAATATTTAGGCCGTTCACAGCCTCGTCCAGCAACACCGTTCTATGTTTAAAATTTTCCATCATATTTATAGAGACAAGTCCTGCAATCGATCCGATAACGCATCGGAATCAGATTGTTCAGCGTCGATATCTTCCTTGACCTGTTGATACCAGGTCGTTTCATCCCACAGCTCAAACTTGTTGAACTGCCCGACCAGCATCACTTCTTTCGTCAGACCGGCATGCTGCCTTAATACAGGGGCAATCAGTAATCGCCCTGCACTGTCCATCTGACATTCACTGGCATGACCCAATAACAACCGTTGTACACGGCGTTCCTGCGGGTTCATGCTCGACAGTCGCGACAGCTTTTGCTCAATAATTTCCCATTCGGGCAAGGGGTAAAGCAGCAGGCAGGAGTGGTGGATGTCAATGGTGCACACCATTTGACCTGAAGCGTCCTCAAGCAGCCGATCGCGATATCGGGTTGGCACCGATAAACGCCCTTTGCTGTCAAGATTGACTAACGTTGCTCCACGGAACATGCCAGCCTCACCCCTTCTCGCCACATTAACCCACAAATTCCCACATAAAGGAGTGTACGGAGCGAAGGAAAAGCTTGTCAAGCCAGGACTACCGCGACAGGGATATGAATGCCCCCTGCTAACGGACGTAACCGGACTTGATTAATAACTGCGCAACAGGCGAGGCAAAATTAACGTCATGAATATTTGTAAGAAAAATACCGAATATGCACACTAGCGTTAAGCATCACTCAATATCATCGCGGGAAAATATAAAGTGTCAGTTTGCGACGCGGGCGGCATTTTAAGACATATTGCCTGGGGATAACAGCGCCAGTTTTGACTTCAGATCCCGTCAGACCTCAGTCATAGCGCGGTGTGTTAACGAAAGGTGGGAAAAATGGCTGATAATTCAGCACACCCGGTTTCTCTGTAACAAAATAATACAATTTTACCGCAATAAAAAAGGGGGAATAACCTTAAAAAACGCCTGGATGAATTAAGAAGAGGAGAAGACTCTCTTTCTTATAGAATTATCCTAAATTCTGTCAGGCTATTTTTAGCCATTTAAAAGACAACAATAAGGGCAGCTTTCACCACCCCTGTCCTGAATCAGTAACGACTGAGCACACCGCGACGATAAAGATTGCGCTTAATACGCGTCAGACCGGGTTTCGGTTTACGCGGCTCATCCAGGCTTGCCAGTACAATCTCCAGCACGCGTTCAGCCACATCACGATGACGCTGAGCCACGGCCAGCACCGGACACTGCAGGAAATCGAGCAGTTCATTATCACCAAAGGTGGCTATCGCCAGTTCCGAGGGAAGCTTACCCTCACGGCGCAACGTTACATCCATCACACCCTGTAAAAGTGCAAAGGAGGTGGTGAACAACGCCTGTGGCATCGGGTGCGTCTCCAGCCACTTTTCAAACAGCTGGGCTGAGGCTTCACGCTCATAGCTGTTGGCATAGAGATAATGGACTTCCCGCGGATCGTCCTTCCACGCGGTACGGAACCCCTGCTCACGCAGGTAACTTACGGAGAGTTCCGGCAGCGCCCCCAGATAGAGTACGGTCTCCGCCGGAAAAGTGCGCAGCTCAGCCGCCAGCATCTCTGCATCGTCCTGATCGGCACCCACGACGCTGGTGAAGTGCTCACGATCGAGCGCGCGATCGAGCGCAACGATAGGGAAAGGATCGTTTGCCCAGCGCTGATAGAAGGGATGTTCAGGCGGTAAGGAGGTCGAGACGATAATGGCGTCAACCTGACGCTGGAGCAAATGCTCAACGCAGCGCATTTCGTTATCAGGCTGATCCTCAGAGCAGGCGATCAATAATTGATAGCCGCGCTGACGCGCCTGACGCTCAAGATAGTTAGCAATACGGGTATAGCTGGTGTTCTCAAGGTCGGGGATCACCAGACCAATCGAACGTGTACGTCCCGCGCGCAGGCCCGCCGCCACGGCATTCGGATGGTAGTTATGCTCACGAACCACTGCCATGACTTTTTCAACGGTTTTATCACTTACACGGTACTGCTTAGCCTTACCGTTAATCACATAGCTTGCCGTCGTTCGTGACACGCCGGCGAGCCGGGCGATTTCATCCAGTTTCACAATTGCCCCTTAAGGAAAAAAAAGAGTCCATGGCCTTGTCAGGTTTATGGTTATATCTTTTAACATCTAATCGCAGAATAGTCCCTGCGGCAACCGCTTTTATCATCATGAAAGCGCGTTTTGGCAAAAAAAAAGCCTGGCTTCATAAGCCAGGCAAAAGAGGCGAACTATTTCGCGATTATCGCATGATCTTATCGCCACGCGATAAACCCACTATTCCTGAACGTGCAACTTCGACGATTTTAGCGACATCGCGGATGGACGCCAGGAATGCATCCAGCTTGTCGCTGGTGCCGGCCAGCTGGACCGTATAAATAGAAGGCGTCACGTCGATGATCTGTCCACGGAAGATATCCGTGTTACGTTTCACCTCTTCACGCCCATACCCGCTGGCCTGAATTTTGACTAACATCACTTCACGTTCCACGTACGCGCCCTGCCCCAGCTCGCTGACGCGCAGCACGTCGACCAGTTTGTGCAGTTGCTTCTCGATCTGCTCAAGCACCTTGGCGTCGCCAACCGTCTGGATGGTCATCCGTGACAGCGTCGGATCGTCTGTAGGGGCTACCGTCAGGCTTTCAATGTTATAGCCCCGCTGCGCAAAAAGCCCAATGACGCGAGACAGCGCACCCGATTCGTTTTCCAGAAGGACAGATAATATCCGGCGCATGTCAGGTTCTCTCCGTTTTGCTTAGCCACATTTCATCCATACCACCCCCGCGAATATGCATTGGATACACATGCTCGGTGCCATCAACGATGATATCGGCAAACACCAGGCGATTGTTTTGAACGTGTTCCAGCGCTTCGCCCAGTTTAGTTTCTAATTCTGCCGGATCGCTAATGCGTATCCCTACATGACCGTAGGATTCCGCCAGACGAACAAAATCCGGAAGTGAGTTCATATACGACTGCGAATGGCGTCCGGAATAGATCATATCCTGCCACTGCTTCACCATGCCGAGATAACCGTTGTTAAGGTTAAGTACCAGCACTGGCAGATTGTATTGCAGTGCGGTGGACAGCTCCTGAATGTTCATCTGGATACTGCCATCGCCGGTTACACACACCACGATCTCGTCCGGCAAGGCGAGCTTCACGCCCAGCGCGGCCGGGAGACCAAAGCCCATGGTGCCGAGTCCGCCGGAGTTGATCCAGTGCCGGGGTTTATCGAACGGATAGTAAAGCGCTGCAAACATCTGATGCTGGCCGACATCCGAGGTGACGTAAGCTTCCCCCCGGGTCAACCGCCAGATCGTTTCGATGACCGCCTGCGGCTTAATATGCTCGCTTTGGGTGTCATACTTCAAACACTGACGGGCGCGCCACTGTTCAATCTGCTGCCACCAGTCGCGGATCTCATCCAGCGGCTGTGCAGGCTCTTCTTGCGCCAGCAGATCCAGCATCTGTTCCAGCACCTGCAGAGCATCACCGACAATAGGCACATCGGCGGGCACCGTCTTGGAAATGGACGTAGGATCGATATCAATGTGCAGCACCGTCGCGTCTGGACAGTATTTCGCCAGGTTATTGGTGGTGCGATCGTCAAAGCGTACGCCCACAGCGAAGATGACATCAGAATGATGCATGGTCATGTTGGCTTCATAGGTGCCATGCATGCCTAACATGCCTAGCGCCTGGCGATGTGTTGCCGGAAAGGCCCCAAGCCCCATTAAGGATGACGCCACAGGCAAGTTTAATTTCTCTACAAGCGTGCGCAGCGCCTCTTCACAATGGGCATTTACCGCGCCACCACCCACATAGACCACCGGCTTTTTTGCCGCGAGCAGCGTTTGCAGGGCGCGTTTAATTTGACCTTTATGCCCTTGCGTTGTTGGGTTATAGGAACGCATGCTCACCGAATCCGGCCAGACATAAGGCAGCTTATTTGCCGGGTTGAGAATGTCTTTTGGAAGATCGACCACCACGGGCCCCGGTCGTCCGCTGGCAGCCAGCCAGAAGGCTTTTTTCAATACGCCAGGAATATCTTCCGTCTGCTTGACCAGGAAACTGTGTTTGACCACCGGACGCGAGATTCCCACCATGTCGCACTCCTGGAAGGCATCATAGCCAATTAACGAAGTGGCGACCTGCCCGGACAGAATCACGAGGGGAATTGAATCCATATAGGCAGTGGCAATGCCGGTAATCGCGTTCGTGGCGCCTGGTCCTGAGGTGACAAGCACAACCCCCACTTCACCGGTAGCTCGCGCCAGGCCATCGGCCATATGGACTGCGGCCTGTTCATGACGCACCAGCACGTGATCGATCCCGCCGACGGTGTGCAGCGCATCGTAAATATCGAGGACCGCTCCCCCGGGATAACCGAATACTTGCTTTACGCCCTGATCGATAAGCGATCGGACGACCATTTCGGCGCCAGACAACATCTCCATGGTTTGCCCTTTTCTTTTTTTGCAGAGTGACCTTCACCATAACCGCTCGCTATGACGCAGGCAATTGGCAAACTCACGGCAACAAAAGCCGTAAAAAGTGGAAACTACACCCGTGCGCACAAGAGTTGGTGAATTCTTCTGGTATTGACGAGCAGGCTGATGATTCGTCGCATAAAACGCAACAGAATCAGTTATTCATCTATTTTTGCACGCCATCCGGGACGGAGAAAAAATTGGAGCAGAATATAAATTTACGTATGCGATAAAAAACAGGATAAATCATTTGTTCATGATGATTTATCCCGCTGAGGATTAATGGTGACAAATATTGATTAACAGCTCTTCCATCCATTGATGTCCTTTATCTCTTCCTGCGGCTTCATGCCAGGAGAGATAACAGGTACGGCTATTGAGCTTCAGGGGCAGCGGCAGAATCTGGAGCTGTAATTGTCCGGTTAATGTCTCTGCCAGCCAGCGCGGGGCAATAGCCACCAGTTGCGTCTGCGAAACGATATTCAGCACGCTCACCATCGCCATGCCCTGATAAGCGATACTGGTTTGCTTATCCGGCGTGTCATACCACGGCTGGCTAAAAGAAGCGTATCGGTCAAGGGACACGACGGCATGTTGTTCATTATAGACATCGCTTTCACGTAACAACCCGTTCATTCGCGGATGTTTTTTGCTGGCGACAAGGACCATTTCATCATTAAATAACGGAACACAGGCAAATTCAGGGCGACGGAATTCTTCGTAACCGATGACAAATTCGGTTTCCTGATAGCGCAACTGATGCTCGGCATTTTTATTCAATGACGATTTGAAGACTAAATGAATATTGGGCGCAATTTCTTCCACTTTATTATAGATTTTTGACGTCAAATAATTATCAAGAGGACTACAGACGCAAAGATTAAATACGCGCTCGCTGCTCAGCGGTTCAAAACCGGAGCCGGGCAACTCATTTTGGACCAGTTGCAACGCCTGACGAACCGCGCCAAAGAGTTGAAATGCGCGAGCCGTTGGCTGAATACCACGACCATAGCGGACAAACAATTCGTCGTTAAACATCACCTTCAGACGCGCAACCGCGTTACTGACTGCAGGTTGCGACATGCCGAGCGCCTGCGCCGCCCGGGTAATATTCTGTTCTTGCATAACCGCATCAAAGACGGTTAATAAATTCAGATCCACGGTGCGTAACTGTGGCTTAACCCCAAAGTCAGCTTGAGATTGTTCAATTTTATTTTCCAACATTTCTGACTCCACTATCACGCTAAACTCCCTTTACCTTAGTGCAGCAATAATTGCTGGTAATATCATTTACCATGCATATAAAAACCACTAAAGGGGAAAGTTTAATTTTCGGAATATATAAAGGCTCCAGCGTCAACGTAAGAGCGATTAACGACGAAAGGAACGGACTCGATAAAAAAGATATCCAAAACATTATGATTCAAATGAAACCATAAATCAGACAAATAAACAATATGGCCTTTAGTGAATGATAATTTAAGTTTTATTAAAGTATTCATCACGCAGACTAATTTTTGCTTAACATATCATTAGCATTAACGCGTGGTGAATCGACCGCTCATTAAATATTCCTAATGAAATCCATAGAGTTAGCTAAAAAACCGCAACTGTTTCAAAAAATGTTTAAATGAAAATCATCATTATTAATTAATACGCAGAATAAATTTCAAGTCCAAAATTAGACTATTAAGATCCCCTCCACGCCAAAAACCAGCACAATAAGCTAATGTCGAATAACGGTATCGGTAATGAAAAGCCCTCCTTTTACCCTCCGGGGGTTGACTTGCCCGGCCATATCCAGTACCACTAAATACATATTACGTTTCTCTGGAGCATGATTCATGAATCGCAACGTTCGTTCCCTCAGCCTACTACTACTAAACGCATTCACTTTGCGCGGTAGACTGGCGAACGACATTCAGCGTTGAATCGTCACCAGTAAGACTAAGAACCCGCGCCACTGCGCGGGTTTTTTTATGCTCGTAGCAAGGCGCCCTAAGACAGATAAGGACCTATTTCATGAGCCAGCAAGTCGTCATTTTCGATACAACCTTACGTGATGGTGAACAGGCGTTACAGGCAAGCCTGAGCGTTAAAGAGAAATTGCAAATCGCGCTGGCCCTCGAACGTATGGGCGTTGACGTGATGGAAGTCGGCTTTCCGGTCTCCTCCCCGGGTGATTTTGAGTCCGTCCAGACCATTGCCCGCCACGTTAAAAACAGCCGCGTATGCGCTCTGGCACGCTGCGTAGAAAAAGATATCGACGTCGCGGCCGAGTCGTTAAAAGTCGCGGAAGCATTCCGTATTCATACTTTTATCGCCACCTCACCTATGCACATCGCCACTAAACTGCGCAGCACGCTGGATGAAGTGATTGAACGCGCGGTATATATGGTCAAACGTGCCCGCAACTATACCGACGACGTCGAGTTCTCCTGCGAAGATGCGGGCCGTACGCCGATTGCAGACCTGGCACGCGTGGTCGAAGCCGCCATCAACGCAGGTGCAACGACCATCAATATCCCGGATACCGTCGGTTACACCATGCCGTTTGAGTTCTCCAATATCATCACCGGCCTGTATGAACACGTACCTAACATTGATAAAGCGATTATCTCCGTCCACACCCACGATGATTTGGGCCTGGCTGTCGGGAATGCGATTGCCGCCGTCCACGCGGGTGCTCGCCAGGTTGAAGGCGCAATGAACGGTATCGGTGAACGTGCAGGTAACTGTTCACTGGAAGAAGTCATCATGGCGATCAAGGTGCGTAAAGACATCATGAACGTCCAGACCCGGATTAATCACCATGAAATCTGGCGTACCAGCCAGACCGTCAGCCAGATTTGCAACATGCCAGTTCCGGCCAACAAAGCGATTGTCGGCACAGGCGCGTTTGCCCACTCCTCCGGTATTCACCAGGACGGCGTGCTGAAAAATCGTGAAAATTACGAAATCATGACCCCGGAATCCATTGGCCTGAACCAGGTCCAGTTGAACCTGACCTCCCGTTCTGGTCGTGCGGCGGTGAAACACCGGATGCAGGAGATGGGTTATCAGGAAAGCGATTACAACATGGATCATCTGTATGACGCCTTCCTGAAGCTGGCCGATAAAAAAGGCCAGGTGTTTGATTACGATCTGGAAGCGCTGGCGTTTATCAATAAACAGCAGGAAGAGCCGGAGCACTTCCGCCTGGATTACTTCAGCGTACAGTCTGGCTCAAGCGATATCGCCACCGCCTCAATCAAGCTGGTTTGCGGTGAAGAGGTGAAAACCGAAGCGGCAAATGGCAACGGCCCGGTCGATGCTATCTATCAGGCAATCAACCGCGTGACTGACTACGACATCGATTTGGTCAAATACGATCTGTCGGCAAAAGGTCACGGCAAAGATGCACTGGGCCAGGTCGATATCGTCGCAACCTATAACGGGCGCCGCTTCCACGGCGTCGGGCTGGCCACGGACATTGTCGAGTCCTCCGCGAAGGCCATGGTCCACGTCCTGAACAACATCTGGCGCGCCGCTGAAGTCGAAAAAGAGTTGCAACGCAAAGCTCAGAATAAAGAGAACAAAAAGGAAACCGTGTGATGTCGAAGAATTACCATATTGCTGTGTTGCCGGGCGACGGTATTGGCCCGGAAGTGATGACACAAGCCCTGAAAGTCCTGGACGCCGTTCGCGCACGTTTCGCGATGAACATCACGACCAGCCACTACGATGTGGGGGGTATCGCGATCGATAATCACGGCACCCCGCTGCCAAAAGCCACCGTAGAGGGTTGCGAGAACGCGGATGCAGTGCTCTTTGGCTCAGTTGGCGGCCCAAAATGGGAACACCTGCCACCGGCAGAGCAGCCAGAGCGCGGCGCACTGTTACCGCTGCGTAAGCATTTCAAATTGTTCAGCAACCTGCGTCCGGCAAAATTGTACCAGGGTCTGGAAGAGTTTTGTCCGTTACGTGCCGACATCTCTGCCAACGGCTTCGACATTCTGTGCGTCCGTGAATTAACCGGCGGCATTTACTTCGGCCAGCCAAAGGGGCGCGAAGGCAGCGGTCAGTACGAAAAAGCCTTCGACACCGAGGTGTATCACCGTTTTGAGATCGAACGCATTGCCCGTATCGCCTTTGAGTCTGCCCGTAAACGCCGTCACAAAGTGACCTCTATTGATAAGGCGAACGTTCTGCAATCCTCCATTTTATGGCGCGAGATTGTCAACGAAATTGCCCATGCGTATCCGGACGTTGAGCTGACCCATATGTATATCGACAACGCCACTATGCAGCTGATTAAAGATCCGTCCCAGTTTGACGTCTTGCTCTGCTCCAACCTGTTCGGCGATATTCTGTCGGATGAGTGCGCCATGATCACCGGTTCCATGGGAATGCTGCCTTCCGCAAGCCTGAACGAAGAAGGGTTTGGTCTGTACGAACCTGCGGGCGGTTCCGCGCCGGATATCGCAGGTAAAAATATCGCCAACCCGATCGCACAGATCCTCTCCCTGGCGCTGCTGTTGCGCTACAGCCTGGACGCGAACGAGGCAGCAGATGCCATCGAAATCGCCATTAACCGGGCATTAGAAGAAGGCATCCGTACCGGCGATTTAGCACGGGGCACTGCGGCGGTCAGTACCGATGAAATGGGCGATATCATTGCCCGCTATGTCGCAGAAGGGGTGTAATCATGGCTAAGACGTTATACGAAAAATTGTTTGACGCTCATGTGGTTTACGAAGCGCAAAACGAAACGCCGCTGCTCTACATTGACCGTCACCTGGTACATGAAGTCACCTCGCCACAGGCATTCGACGGCCTGCGGGCGCACAACCGTCCCGTTCGTCAGCCCGGGAAAACGTTCGCGACGATGGACCACAACGTTTCTACCCAGACCAAAGATATCAATGCGTCAGGCGAAATGGCACGTATCCAGATGCAGGAGCTGATGAAGAACTGTAATGAGTTTGGCGTTGAACTCTACGATCTGAATCACCCGTATCAGGGTATCGTCCACGTCATGGGCCCTGAGCAGGGGATCACCTTACCGGGTATGACCATTGTCTGCGGCGATTCACACACCGCCACGCACGGTGCCTTTGGCGCACTGGCCTTCGGTATCGGCACGTCTGAAGTTGAACACGTGCTGGCGACACAAACCCTGAAACAGGGTCGCGCCAAAACCATGAAGATTGAGGTTAACGGCACCGCTGCACCAGGGATTACCGCGAAAGATATCGTGCTGGCGATTATCGGTAAAACCGGTAGCGCAGGCGGTACCGGTCATGTGGTGGAATTCTGCGGTGAGGCCATCCGGGCGTTAAGCATGGAAGGCCGTATGACCCTGTGTAACATGGCTATCGAAATGGGTGCCAAAGCGGGTCTGGTCGCACCAGATGAAACCACCTTTAACTACGTGAAAGGCCGTTTACACGCCCCGAAAGGCCAGCATTTTGATGACGCAGTGGCGTACTGGAAGACGCTGAAAACGGACGACAACGCGCAGTTTGATACTGTCGTGACGCTGCAGGCCGAAGATATCGCCCCACAGGTGACCTGGGGCACCAATCCGGGTCAGGTCATTTCTGTTAACGACGCCATTCCCGATCCGGCCACGTTTGCCGATCCGGTTGAACGCGCCAGCGCCGAGAAAGCGCTGGCCTATATGGGCCTGAAACCCGGCGTGCCGTTGACCGACGTGACTATCGATAAAGTGTTTATTGGCTCCTGCACCAACTCCCGTATTGAAGATTTACGCGCGGCGGCTGACATTGCCAAAGGGCGTAAAGTGGCTCCGGGCGTTCAGGCATTGGTTGTACCGGGTTCCGGTCCGGTAAAAGCCCAGGCCGAAGCGGAAGGCTTAGACAAAATCTTCATTGAAGCAGGGTTCGAGTGGCGCCTGCCTGGTTGCTCTATGTGTCTGGCAATGAACAACGATCGTTTGAATCCGGGCGAACGCTGTGCCTCTACCAGCAACCGTAACTTTGAAGGACGACAGGGACGCGGTGGACGAACCCATCTGGTCAGCCCGGCAATGGCCGCTGCGGCTGCCGTTACAGGGCATTTTGCCGATATTCGCGGGATGAAATAAGGGGACCATCATGGCAGAGAAATTGATTCAACATACAGGCCGGGTTGTCCCGCTGGACGCAGCAAACGTGGATACGGATGCCATTATTCCTAAGCAGTTTCTGCAAAAAGTCACCCGTACGGGTTTCGGCGCGCATCTGTTTAACGACTGGCGATTCCTGGACGACGATGGTCAGGTGCCCAATCCCGAGTTTGTCCTGAACTTCCCGGAATACAAAGGGGCGTCGATTTTGCTGGCGCGTGAAAACTTTGGCTGTGGCTCGTCCCGTGAGCATGCCCCCTGGGCCCTGACGGATTACGGTTTCAACGTTGTTATCGCGCCGAGCTTTGCCGATATCTTTTATGGCAACAGCTTTAACAATCAACTGCTGCCAGTAACGCTCAGCGACGAAGAGGTCGACGAACTGTTCACGCTGGTGCAAAACCAGCCCGGTATATCATTTGAAGTCGACCTGGAGGCGCAGGTGGTGAAGGCAGGCGGTAAGTCATATCGCTTTAACATTGATGCCTTCCGCCGTCACTGCATGATGAATGGCCTTGATAGTATCGGTCTGACGCTGCAGCATGACGACGCCATCGCCGCCTACGAGCAGCAACAGCCCGCCTTTATGCAATAAAGTAATGGCCCGCTACTGCGGGCCATTATGCAAGGGTGCTTAGGCACACAGGCCCTGGAGTGGCGGGGGCACGCCCCCCGCCGATACCGCTAACGTTTTACTTCGTAAGCTAACACTGCTGCCAGTTCTGTTTTCTCCTGTCGGAAATGCAGCTCGCATAGCGAGTCGCGTACCATCCAGGTGAAGATCAGTAACGTCGTACAGATCACCAACAAACTTATCAGCAGAGTGCGTTGTGGCATTCCAGCCTCCTTATTGCTTTCCAGCGATGAAGAGGCTAACCTCGCAATTGGTCTGTTGTGAAGTTAGCCCATATCAGATGTAACATGATGTGGGTCTCTCCACTGTTTGCCTTTTGCGACAGCTTAAGGCAAACAGCCTTAAGCACCCGCCGGACACTCTATGCGCCTTCTATTTTCCTGTCAGAAATGGCGTTGAGAACGTGAAGCCGCCTTCCAGAATTTCAAACATCCTTTACCCGCCAGGTTATTCCAAGCGTGAGAAGCGAAATCGCCGCGATGACCCAGTACACGGAAAAATGGCCATAGCTTTGCGCCAGCGCCCCCTGAATCACCCCCGCCAGAATGACGCCCGTTGAGATACTATTGGTAAAGAGCGTGGTGGCCGACCCGGCCCTGCCCGGCATTAAATCCTGAAACCACAGCATGCCAATTCCGGCAACAATGCCGATGAAAATGGCATTGAACAGCTGCAGCGCCAGCAACGCCTCACGGCTGTGAAATAAAATTAACCCCACGTAAAACAGCACGCCCGCCGCCACGGCCATCACCATCATCCGACGCTTGCCAACGCGTTTTACATAGTATCCCGCCAGGATCATCGCCGGGATTTCAAGCCCTGCGGCGGTGCCCATCAGAATCCCCGCCAGCTTGTCCGGCAACCCCAGGTCGTTACTGATCCAGAGCGGCATATCGATGATATACATGGTGTTGCAGGTCCACATCAGGGTGGAGGCGACAAACAGCATGCGAACATTTTTATTCTGCCAGCCGCTGATGTGCGTCACGGGTTTATCCGTTGGCTGTTCGACACGGGCGACCGACGGCAACACACATGCCACCAGAGCCAGGCTAATGATGAAAATCCCGGCCGCAATCGAAAACATCACCGTAAAGCCATAATTGAGCGCCAGCATAAACGCCAGCGGCGGGCCGATGACCCAGGCCAGCGAAAGTTGCGCACGCATCACCGAGCTAAACATCACCACTTCCCGGGCCGAGCTGTCGGCGTATTCACGCGCGAGGGCAAAAAGCTGTGGCATGGCGGTATTGGCTAACGAAGCCAACAACACGCCACAGGTAATTAGCGTCAGATAGTGTCGATTAAAGGCAAAAAGCAACGCGTTACCCACTGCTATCGCACAGCAAAACAGAATCAGCTTACGGCGATCGCCCTGGCTGTCGGAGCGTTTGGCCAGCCCCAGGCTCACCAGGATCCCGGCAATGGCATTCACCGTATAAAAGATCCCAACCCAGAAAGGTTGCGCCCCTACCTCCCGGCTCAGAAACAGGCTCAGCGTCGGGGCCTGTAACGCTCCCGCTACGCCCATCATAAAGGCCACCAGCATAAATGCGGCATAGACGCCATTCAGGCGTCGCCCCATCGTCATTAACCAGAGCATGCGTAAATCCTTTTGCAGGGAGTAAAATCAGGCTGAATAGTAAACGAAAAAAGCCAGCAAAAACATTTTGCTGGCGGGTGAAAAGCACCAATACTCAGTCACACATGATCGAGGCAAGTCAGTTGTCAGAGGTCGGTTTCGTAACATCCCACTGCATCAGATCCGCAAGCATTTTCAGTCGCCGCTCCGGGCTCAGGCGGGCCAGCCATGACGCTCCCTGTGTCGCTGAAAAGTACTGCTGGTAAAACTGACGTGCGGTTGACCTCATCATCATTGACCTCCTTGCTTCATCGAAAAGGATTATTGGCTTAATATAGGGATTAATAAATTGCTGATTTTTTGTCAGGAGTTCCTCTTTTATGCCTTCCGGTCGTCTGCAACAACAATTCATCCGCCTGTGGCAGTGCTGCGAAGGCCAGTCCCAGGAGACCACGCTTAACGAGCTGGCAGAGTTGCTTAGCTGTTCGCGTCGCCATATGCGCACCCTGCTGAGCACCATGCAAAAACAGGGCTGGCTCAACTGGGAGGCGGAGGCCGGGCGCGGCAAACGCTCTCGCCTGACCTTCCTTTACACCGGTCTTGCATTACAGCAGCAACGTGCGGAAGACCTGCTGGAGCAGGACAGAATCGATCAGCTGGTACAGCTGGTTGGCGATAAAGCTGCCGTCCGCCAGATGCTGGTCTCTCATCTGGGCCGCAGCTTTCGCCAGGGACGTCATATTCTGCGCGTCGTCTATTATCGTCCGATGAAAAACCTGTTGCCTGGCAGCGCATTACGCCGGTCTGAAACGCATATGGCGCGCCAGATATTCAGCGGCCTGACGCGTATAAATGAGGAAAACGGGGAACTCGAAGCGGATATTGCGCACCACTGGCAACAACTGTCACCGCTGCACTGGCGCTTTTTTTTACGCCCCGGCATTCATTTTCACCATGGTCGCGAGCTGGATATGACTGACGTTATCGCCTCGCTTCAGCGCGCCCGCACGTTGCCCCTGTACAGTCATATTGCGCAGGTGCATTCGCCCACGGCCTGGACGCTGGATATCGAATTATCCGAACCGGACCAGTGGCTGCCCTGGCTGATGGGGTATGTTCCCTCAATGATTTTGCCCCACGAATGGGCCACCCTGCCCAATTTTGCCAGCCATCCCGTCGGTACAGGCCCGTACGCCGTGACGCGGAACACTCACAATCAGTTAAAAATTCACGCCTTCGATGACTATTTTGGCTATCGCGCGCTTATTGATGAGGTCAATGTCTGGGTCTTACCCGACATCACCGAAGAGCTGAGCCCAGGCCTGACGCTGGAAGGGCCAACCGACGGGGAAAAAGCGGTTGAAAGCCGCCTGGAGGAAGGCTGTTATTACCTGCTCTTTGATGGCCGTACGCATCGCGGAGCCAGCCACGACGTTCGACAATGGGTTAGCCGGGTGCTCTCGCCAGCCAATCTGATTTATCAGGCCGAGGATCAACATCAGTCCTACTGGTTCCCGGCCTATGGGCTTCTCCCGCGCTGGCACCATGCACGTCCGGGCCGCGGCGACAGGCCCGCCGGTCTGGAGTCGCTCACGTTGACCTATTATCGTGAGCACGTTGAACACCGCGTGATCGCCCGGATCATGAGTAAATTGCTGGCGGAGGAAGGGGTGACGCTGAATATACAGGAGGTCGAATACGACGAATGGCACCGTGGCGAAGCGGTGAGTGACATCTGGCTTAACAGCGCCAACTTTACCCTCCCGCTCGACTTTTCACTGTTCTCACATCTTTTTGAGATCCCGTTAATTCAGCAGTGCATTGCCCGCGACTGGCAGTCGGATGCCACGCAGTGGCGCGCCGGAGAGATGAATCTGGCCGTGTGGTGTCAGCAATTACTCTCGCAGCAGGCGATGGTCCCGCTTATTCACCACTGGTTAATGATTCAGGGTCAGCGGAGTATGAGAGGGCTGCGTATGAACACGTTAGGCTGGTTTGACTTTAAATCCGCCTGGTTTGCCCCACCGGAGCCATAACCCTTTCGTAATTTTACCAATTCATTACAATACAAACGTTCTCAACGGGGTGCGGCATTAACAATGTTCGCTGAGATAATACCCGTCGAACCTGATCCGGATAATGCCGGCGAAGGGATTTGAGGCTGTCGCTCAAAATCCTTTGCCACTCACTGCTGAGGTGCAAAGTGTTAAAAAACGTTCTTCCTCTCCTGGCGCTGATTGCGCTACCTGCTTTTGCCAAACCGGTCCTGACGGTTTACACCTATGATTCGTTCGCCGCTGACTGGGGCCCTGGCCCTGTGGTCAAAAAAGCCTTTGAGGCCGATTGCAACTGCACGCTGAAGTTTGTCGCGCTGGAAGATGGCGTCTCGTTGCTTAACCGTCTCCGGATGGAAGGCAAAAACAGTCAAGCCGACGTCGTGCTCGGTCTGGATAATAATCTCCTTGAAGCCGCCACCCAGACTCACTTGTTTGCCAAAAGCGGTGTGGCGTCCAATGCCGTCACCGTACCGGGCGGCTGGAACAACGACACCTTTGTCCCCTTCGATTACGGCTATTTTGCTTTTGTCTACGACAAGAATAAGCTGAAGAATCCGCCGAAAAGCCTGACAGAGCTGGTCGAAAGCGACCAGAAATGGCGCGTGATCTATCAGGATCCACGCACCAGCACGCCAGGACTTGGTTTGCTGCTCTGGATGCAAAAAGTCTATGGCGATAAAACGCCTGAAGCCTGGCAAAAACTGGCGGCAAAAACCGTCACGGTGACCAAGGGCTGGAGCGAAGCCTACGGCCTGTTCCTGAAAGGAGAAAGCGATCTGGTGTTGAGTTACACCACCTCGCCGGCCTATCACATTATCGAAGAGAAAAAAGACCAGTACGCTGCCGCAAACTTCAGCGAAGGTCACTATTTGCAGGTTGAAGTCGCCGCCCGTACCGCAGCCAGCAAGCAGCCTGAACTGGCGGAAAAATTCCTCAAATTTATGGTTTCGCCAGCGTTCCAGAATGCCATTCCAACCGGCAACTGGATGTATCCCGTCACTGATGTCGCGCTGCCCGCAGGATTTAACTCAATAACAAAGCCTCAGACCACGCTCGAATTTACCCCTCAGCAGGTCTCTACCCAACGCGCAGCATGGATCGGTGAATGGCAACGCGCCGTCAGCCGCTAATCCCCGGCTGGTTAATTCCCGGGCTGACGGCTGCCATCCTGATGATGGTCGTCAGCATGGGGGCCTTCCTGGCGTTATGGTTTAACGCGCCAGAGAGCGATGTTTTTGCGCTCTGGCACGACAGCTATCTCTGGCATGTGGTCCGTTTCTCTTTCTGGCAGGCGTTTCTCTCTGCGGTGCTTTCCGTCGTACCCGCGCTGTTCCTGGCGCGCGCGCTTTATCGTCGACGCTTTCCCGGCAGGCAGACGTTATTACGCCTGTGCGCCATGACCCTGATCCTGCCCGTGTTAGTCGCCGTATTCGGCATCCTGAGCGTGTATGGCCGACAGGGCTGGATCGCCACTCTGCTTGGCGCGTTTGGCATGGAGTGGCATTTCTCACCCTATGGCCTGCAGGGTATTCTGCTGGCCCACGTCTTTTTTAATATGCCCATGGCCACGCGGCTGTTTTTGCAGGCTCTGGAAAACATTCCCGGCGAGCAACGTCAGCTGGCGGCGCAGCTGGGTATGCGCGGCCGTCATTTCTTCCGTTATGTCGAATGGCCCTGGCTCCGCCGCCAGCTCCCTCCGGTTGCCGCCCTGATCTTTATGCTCTGCTTCGCCAGCTTTGCCACCGTGCTTTCGCTTGGCGGCGGGCCGCAGGCCACCACCATTGAGCTCGCCATTTATCAGGCGCTGAGCTATGACTACGATCCGGGTCGCGCGGCACTGTTAGCCATGATTCAAATGGCCTGCTGTCTGGGGCTGGTGCTGTTGAGCCAACGCCTGAGCAAAGCAATTGCCGTGGGAAGCCCGCAGGTCAGCGGGTGGCGCGATCCGCAGGACTGCCTGCGCAGCCGACTCACCGATACCGCACTTATCACTCTCGCCCTGCTGCTGCTGTTACCGCCCCTGCTGGCGGTGGTCGTTGACGGTTTAAACAGAAATATTGCGGAGGTTTTGCAGCAGCCGGTGCTGTGGCAGGCACTCTGTACATCGCTACGCATTGCCGTAGGCGCCGGGATTCTATGCGTTCTGCTGACCACCATGCTGTTGTGGAGCAGCCGCGAACTCTATGCCCGCCAACGTTTCGCCGCCGGTCAGGCGCTGGAGCTCAGCGGGATGCTGATTCTGGCGATGCCCGGTATTGTCCTGGCGACAGGATTCTTCCTGCTGTTTAACAGCACAACGGGGTTACCCAAAAATGCGGATGGCATCGTTATTTTCACCAATGCGCTGATGGCGATACCTTACGCGTTAAAAGTGCTGGAAAACCCCATGCGCGATATCAGCGCGCGCTACACGCCCCTCTGCCAGTCGTTAGGGATGCACGGATGGCAGCGCTTGAAGGTGGTTGAGCTGCGGGCATTAAAACGTCCGCTGGCGCAGGCGCTGGCCTTTGCCAGCGTCTTATCGATTGGTGATTTCGGCGTGGTTGCGCTGTTTGGCAATGACGATTTCCGCACGCTGCCCTACTGGCTCTATCAGCAAATTGGCTCTTATCGCAGTCAGGACGGTGCCGTCACGGCGTTACTGCTTCTGCTGCTGTGTTTTACCTTATTTACCGTCATTGAGAAACTTCCGGGGCGCGATGCTAAAACTGATTGATATAACCTGGCTTTACCAGCATCTGCCGATGCGGTTCACCCTCTCTGTTGAACAGGGGGAGACCATCGCGATACTGGGTCCTAGCGGGGCGGGTAAGAGCACCTTGCTGAGCCTGATCGCCGGTTTCTTGACCCCGGCGAGCGGCCGCATTCTTATCAACGGGGACGATCATACGCGCACGCCGCCTGCTCAACGTCCGGTCTCCATGCTGTTTCAGGAAAACAATCTGTTTACTCACCTGACGGTGCGTCAGAACATTGGCCTGGGCCTGGATCCCGGCCTGAAACTGACGGCCATACAGCGTGAAAAACGCGATGCGATTGCACAGCAAATGGGGCTTTCAGCGTATCTGGAACGACTGCCGGGCGAGCTGTCGGGAGGGCAGCGACAGCGCGTGGCGCTGGCACGGTGTCTGGTGCGGGAACAGCCCGTTCTGCTGCTGGATGAACCTTTCTCGGCCCTCGATCCCGCTCTGCGACAAGAGATGCTCCAGCTGGTCAGTGACGTCTGTCAGGCGAAAAAACTGACGCTGTTAATGGTCTCTCACAGTGTGGAAGATGCCGCCAGAATCGCGGCACGCTCCATTGTCGTGGCTGACGGACGCATCGCCTGGGATGGCGAAACGCACACGCTCCTGAGCGGAAAAGCGAGCGCATCAGCCCTGCTGGGGATTGCTTAATGACTCACCACTTTTAACAGGATTTCACCATACACCGGCATCAACGGATGGCGAATCAGCGCCACCAGGGCCATAACGGCCACGCCGAGCGTTAATGGCGCCAGCCAGAAAAGACGCTGACGGGGCAGATACCGGGTCAGCCGGGTCGTGGATGCTTTGCTGCTGCGCCATAAACGCCAGCACAGCCAGACAGCCACCCACAGCAGGACTCCCGTGGCGAGCAGCAGCCATTTGAAGTGGCCGCTTTGTACGTCGGCAGGAATATCGATCGCCGCACCGGCAAGGATCCCAGGCAGGAAGTAAAAAGGTGGCCAGAAGACACAGCCGATAATATTTGGCACGATAAACTTGGCGACCGGCAGATCCAGCATCCCGGCAACCATGGGCACAAGCGGGCGGGACGGACCGACAAATCGGCCCACCAGAATGGTAAACATGCTGTGCTGATGAAGCGCGTGTTCGGTTTTATCGAGTAACGCTTTGTTTTTCTTCATGAATGACCAGCGATGCAGCGGCTTTTTAAAGCGCCAGCCGAGCCAGAATGAGATCCAGTCCCCAAGTAAACAGCCGACGATACCGGCCATCCATGCCTGCCAGAAATTCACCTCGCCGCTGCCAATCAGTGCGCCCAACCCGGCCATCATGACCGTGCCAGGAAGAATCAGCCCCACCAGCGCCAGTGATTCCAGAAAAGCCACCAGCGCAACCGCGATGAGGGAATAGGTAACGGACTGGGTGATAAAATGTTCCAGCAATGCCTGCATAACGCTTCCGGTCAGTTAACGAAGCAGCGATTCTGCGAACAGACCCCAGCGACGTCAAGACATCAATTGTTGGAATAGTTTACAGGTTACCTCCCAAATTCACCTGCTCGTTTATAATTTTTTACCGTTTATTCACATCCTGCGCGGAATTCACTGGGGCTGGCACCGGTGCATTTTTTAAAGACACGAGAGAAATAGAGCTGATCTTCAAAGCCCACGTTGCGCCCGACGGAAGCAATCGGCATACGCGTGGTACTCAGTAAAAGCTTTGCCTGGCTGATACGCTGATCCTCACGCCAGCTCAGTACGCTCACCCCAAGCTGCTGACGGAACAGATGCGACAGACGCGACGGCGATAAGCAGACGTGCTGCGCCACGCCCGCGATATCAAACTGGCTGTCGGCAAGGTGATCGCTGATGTACTGGCAGGCATCACGTACGCGATTATCCAGCGGCGGGTTAAGCGACGCGTTTATCGCCTCCATGCGCCGCAGCAAAAGCTGTTCCAGCAGGTTAATCGCGAGCAGTTCGGCGTAACGTCCCCCGGCCTGCGCCTCAATAATCTGTGCGAACAGCTCGCGAAACTGCGCCTGATGCGCTTCGTCGGGGCGATAAAAGCCGGTATGAGCAAAGATTGACGGCCAGGCGAGCCACTCATGCCAGTAAGCGCGAGGGCGAAAGTAGACCCACTGGTGATACCACTCTTTCGCCTCCGGATGACGCCCGTAGTGGTGAATCTCGCCGGGCGGAAAGAGCAAAATATCGCCAGGGCGACAGACAAACTGCTTGTCGTTATTTTTGATCAACCCTTCGCCGCGAACGGTGATATTGAGAATATAGCCTTTCATCCCCAGCGGTCGATCAACAAAAAAATCGAGGTATCCCTGGGCTTCAATCGGGGTTAACCCCGCAACAAGATGCGCATTGAATGAATACCCCGGGAGCAAGGGATCGTTTTGTGTTTCGGCCATAAATTCAGTACCCCATGTGGTCAGGAAGGAAACAAATTGTCCATATCAATGACGGCAGGATAAAAACGTGCGTTTTCACCGTTCAAATCTGATCCCTGCGCTTTTAAGCCCGCCTTATTTCAGCATTCGCCCCTTATTTCTCCGTCACTTCATGAGAATGAGCAGTAACAAAAGTGTCTATAACTACGGCAGAAATGTCCACATTGAATATTTGCACAGCGTCACACTTTCAGATGTAACAGCACGTTAGTCCATAAGATTAGCGAATCCTGCCTGACGATTTTCTCCCTCTGTCTCTAATGTTCTTGCATACCCGTTTTTTGATGGAGCAACACAATGGCAATTGCGATTGGCCTCGATTTTGGCAGTGACTCAGTACGCGCCCTGGCAGTGGAGTGCCGTACGGGTCAGGAAATAGCGACCAGCGTTGAGTGGTACCCGCGCTGGCAAGAGGGGCGTTACTGCGATGCGCCAAATAATCAGTTCCGCCATCACCCGCGCGATTACATCGAATCGATGGAGGCGGCCATTAAAACCGTGCTGGCAGAACTGAGTGACGACCAGCGCGCACAGATTGTCGGTATTGGCGTGGACAGTACCGGTTCAACGCCTGCGCCCGTCGATGCCGAGGGTAACGTACTGGCACTGCGCCCTGAATTTGCCGACAACCCGAACGCCATGTTCGTATTGTGGAAGGACCATACTGCGGTTGAAGAAGCCGAAGCTATTACCCGCCTGTGCCATCAGCCCGGCAAGACAGATTACTCTCGCTACATCGGCGGCATTTATTCCAGCGAGTGGTTCTGGGCCAAGATTTTACACGTCACCCGCGCCGACCGTGCCGTGGCGCAGGCGGTCGTCTCGTGGATTGAACTGTGCGACTGGGTGCCCGCCCTGCTCTCCGGGACGACGCGCCCGGAAGAGATTCGCCGTGGCCGCTGCAGCGCTGGGCATAAATCGCTCTGGCATGAAAGCTGGGGCGGATTACCCCCGGCAGCCTTCTTTGATGAACTCGACCCCATTATTAACCAAAGCCTGACGTACCCGCTGTTTACCGATACCTGGACGGCTGATATTCCGGTGGGCACTCTCAACGCTGAGTGGGCGCAACGCCTGGGCCTGCCGCAAAGCGTGACCATTTCGGGTGGCGCGTTCGACTGCCATATGGGTGCCGTCGGTGCCGGTGCGCAGCCAAACACGCTGGTGAAAGTGATCGGGACCTCCACCTGCGACATTCTGACGGCGGATAAAGCCAGCGTTGGCGAACGTGCTGTGAAAGGCATTTGCGGTCAGGTTGACGGCAGCGTGGTACCGGAATTTATTGGCCTGGAAGCCGGACAATCCGCATTTGGTGATATCTACGCCTGGTTCGGTCGCGTGCTGGGCTGGCCGCTGGATCAGCTGGCCGCCGCCCATCCTGAGCTGAAACCCCAGATTGCCGAGAGTAAAAAACAGCTGCTGCCGCAGCTTACCGCTGCCTGGGCGAAAAATCCCTCTCTCGACCATCTGCCGGTGGTGCTCGACTGGTTCAATGGACGTCGTACGCCGTTTGCCAACCAGCGCCTGAAAGGGGTAATCGCGGATCTTAATCTGGCTACCGACGCGCCAGCCCTGTTTGGCGGCCTGATCGCCGCCACCGCCTTTGGTGCCCGCGCCATTATGGAGTGCTTCACCGAACAAGGCATCGACGTCAATAACGTCATGGCGCTGGGGGGCATCGCCCGTAAAAACCCGGTGATTATGCAAGCCTGTTGCGACGTGCTGAATCGCCCGCTGCAAATTGTGGCCTCCGATCAATGCTGTGCGTTAGGTGCCGCTATTTTTGCCGCCGTGGCGGCAGGGGTTCACAAGGATATTCCTGCGGCGCAACGCCATATGGCCAGCGCCGTTGAAAACACGCTTCAGCCTCGCCCGGAACAGGCGCAACGCTTTGAACAACTTTATCAGCGCTACCTGCAATGGTCGAAAAGCGCCGAACAACACTATCTCCCTGTCGCCGCCCCGGCCAAACATACCGTGGACACGCCGGCAACTCTGACCCATTAAGGACACGATAATGAGCATTTTTAACAATTATGAAGTGTGGTTTGTTATTGGCAGCCAGCATCTGTACGGACCAGAAGCCCTGCAACAGGTGACGAAGCATGCTGAACATGTCGTGAACGCACTGAATGCGGAAGCCAAACTGCCGTGCAAACTGGTGCTCAAACCGCTCGGCACCACACCGGATGAGATCACGCACATCTGCCGTGACGCCAATTATGATGATAAATGTGCCGGTATGGTGGTGTGGCTGCACACCTTCTCGCCGGCCAAAATGTGGATCAACGGCCTGACTATCCTTAATAAACCGCTGATGCAGTTCCATACCCAGTTCAACGCCTCCCTGCCCTGGGACAGCATTGATATGGACTTTATGAACCTGAACCAGACCGCACACGGCGGCCGCGAGTTCGGTTTTATTGGCGCACGTATGCGTCAGCAGCATGCCGTCGTGACCGGCCACTGGCAGGATCAACATGCCCAACAGCGCATCGGCGCCTGGATGCGTCAGGCGGTCTCTAAACAGGATACGCGCCATCTTAAAGTCGTGCGTTTTGGCGACAACATGCGTGAAGTGGCGGTGACCGACGGCGATAAAGTTGCCGCGCAGATTAAATTTGGTTTCTCGGTGAATACCTGGGCCGTGGGCGATCTGGTGCAGGTGGTTAACGACATCAGCGAAGGCGATATCAGCGCGCTGGTGGATGAATATGAAAGCAGCTACCGCCTGACCGCCGCAGCGCAAATCAACGGCGACAAACGCCAGAACGTGCTGGATGCAGCGCGCATTGAGCTCGGCATGAAGCGCTTCCTTGAACAGGGCGGCTTCCACGCCTTTACCACCACGTTTGAAGACCTCCACGGCCTGAAACAGCTGCCAGGCCTGGCGGTACAACGTCTTATGCAGCAGGGCTACGGCTTTGCGGGCGAAGGCGACTGGAAAACCGCCGCCCTGCTTCGCATCATGAAGGTGATGTCGACCGGTCTACAGGGCGGCACCTCCTTCATGGAGGATTACACCTACCACTTTGAGAACGGTAACGATCTGGTTCTGGGCTCGCACATGCTGGAAGTGTGTCCTTCGATCGCCGTTGAAGAGAAACCGCTCCTCGACGTGCAGTATCTTGGCATCGGCGGAAAAGCCGACCCGGCACGTCTGATCTTCAACACCCGTACCGGTCCGGCAATTAACGCCAGCCTCATCGATCTGGGCGATCGCTTCCGTCTGTTGGTGAACTGCGTTGACGCGGTAGAAACCCCGCATTCACTGCCGAAGCTGCCGGTGGCAAACGCGCTGTGGAAAGCGCAGCCCGATCTGCCGACCGCATCCGAAGCCTGGATCGTGGCGGGCGGCGCACACCATACCGTTTTCAGCCACGCGCTGGATCTGAACGATATGCGCCAGTTCGCCGAGCTGCATGATATCGAACTGACGGTCATTGATAACGATACCCGCCTGCCTGCCTTTAAGGATGCGTTGCGCTGGAACGAAGTCTATTACGGTTCAAAACGTTAACAGGGGAACCTTTGGCCTGCCGCAGGGCGGGCCTCTTTTCCTGGAGGATTGCATGTTAGAAGATCTCAAACGCCAGGTGCTTGAAGCCAACCTGGCACTGCCTAAACACAATCTGGTGACACTGACCTGGGGCAACGTGAGTGCAGTCGATCGTGAGCACGGCGTGTTTGTCATCAAACCCTCAGGCGTCGATTATACGGTGATGACCGCAGAGGATATGGTGGTGGTCAGCCTGGCAACAGGTGACGTGGTGGAGGGAAAGAAAAAACCCTCTTCTGATACGCCAACCCATCGCCTGCTGTATCAGTCATTCCCCTCTATTGGCGGCATTGTGCACACCCATTCACGTCATGCCACCATCTGGGCGCAGGCAGGGCAATCTCTTCCGGCGACGGGCACCACCCATGCCGATTATTTCTATGGGACAATCCCCTGCACGCGCCTGATGACCGACGCAGAAATTAACGGCGAGTATGAGTGGGAAACGGGTAACGTGATCGTCGAAACCTTTGAAAAGCAGGGAATCGATGCGGCGCAAATGCCCGGCGTACTGGTTCACTCCCATGGCCCGTTTGCCTGGGGTAAAAATGCCGAAGACGCGGTGCATAACGCAATTGTGCTTGAGGAGGTCGCCTATATGGGGATCTTCGCCCGCCAGTTGGCGCCTCAGTTACCGGATATGCAGCAAACCCTGCTGGATAAGCATTACCTGCGTAAACACGGCGCGAAAGCGTATTACGGGCAGTGAGAGTCCTCCCCTCTTCGTTTTGGGAGAGGGCATTAACTCCGCTAATCATACCTGTATAAATTCCCAGCATAAAACACCTGACCAGGCTATAATCACGCCTGGTTTTGTTTGATGGGATAACGGCGTGACGCAGGCGCAAGAAGGCTTTTTACTGACCCGACACTGGCGGGATACTCCTCAGGGGACAGAAGTGGAATTCTGGCTGGCGACGGATAACGGCCCGCTGAACGTCACGCTGCCGCCTCAGGAGTCCGTGGCCTTTCTTCCGGCGTCGCACGTCGAGAAGGTGAAGCAGCTGTTGCACGGCGAAAACGGCTGGCGTCTCACCCCGCTTGCGTTAAAAGATTTCCATCGTCAACCGGTCTACGGCCTTTACTGTCGTGCGCATCGCCAGCTGATGCGCTATGAAAAGCTCCTGCGCGAAGCGGGTGTAACCCTTTACGAGGCCGACATTCGCCCGCCAGAACGCTTTTTGATGGAGCGATTTATCACCGCGCCCGTCTGGGTTGATGGCACTCTGCACGGTCAACGGCTGATCGATGCGCGCCTGAAACCGCATCCTCACTACCGCCCGCCGCTGAAATGGGTGTCATTAGATATTGAAACCACGCGTCACGGCGAGCTGTATTGCATCGGCCTGGAAGGGTGTGGGCAGCGGGTTGTTTATATGCTCGGCCCGCCGAATGGCGATGCCTCGGCGCTCGATTTCCATCTGGAATACGTTAACAGTCGTCCGCAACTGATTGAAAAACTTAACCAGTGGTTTGCCGATCACGATCCGGATGTCTTGATCGGCTGGAACGTGGTGCAGTTCGACCTGCGCGTACTGCAAAAACATGCCGAGCGGTACCGCATTCCGCTGATGCTGGGCCGGGGCAACACGGAGCTGGAGTGGCGCGAACATGGCTTCAAAAAAGGCGTCTTTTTCGCTCAGGCCAACGGCCGACTGATCGTAGATGGCATCGAAGCCTTAAAATCCGCGTTCTGGAATTTCTCCTCATTTTCGCTCGAATCCGTCTCGCGGGAGCTGCTTGGCGAAGGGAAATCCATTGATAATCCCTGGGATCGCATGGATGAGATCGACCGCCGTTTTAATGAAGATAAACCTGCACTCGCCACCTATAACCTAAAAGATTGCGAGCTGGTCACGCGGATCTTTCATAAAACGGAGATCATGCCCTTCCTGCTGGAGCGTGCCACAGTCAACGGACTGGCGGCGGATCGTCATGGGGGGTCGGTGGCCGCTTTCGGTCACCTTTATATCCCCCGGATGCATCGCGCGGGCTATGTTGCGCCCAATCTCGGCGAAGTCCCCCCTCAGGCAAGCCCGGGGGGCTATGTCATGGATTCCCGGCCAGGGCTGTACGATTCCGTGCTGGTGCTGGATTATAAAAGCCTCTATCCGTCGATCATCCGCACCTTTTTGATCGATCCGGTCGGGCTGGTGGAGGGGATGGCGCAGCCCGACGAGGAACACAGCACTGAGGGGTTCTTAGGCGCGCGATTTTCGCGCGATAAAAACTGCCTGCCGGATATCGTCAGCCAGATCTGGCTGGGGCGTGAAGAGGCGAAACGTCAGGGAAATAAACCGCTCTCTCAGGCATTAAAAATCATCATGAATGCCTTCTATGGCGTGCTGGGCACCAGCGCCTGCCGCTTTTTCGATCCCCGGCTGGCCTCCTCAATTACCATGCGGGGACACGAGATCATGCGCCAGACAAAAGCGCTGGTGGAATCTCAGGGCTATGACGTGATTTACGGCGACACCGATTCCACCTTCGTCTGGCTAAAGGGCGCGCACGGGGAGGCGGACGCCTCACGAATCGGCAAAGAGCTGGTCGCGTACGTCAATAGCTGGTGGCAACAGCATTTGCAAAAAGAGCGGTTAACCAGCGCGTTAGAGCTGGAATTTGAAACTCATTTTTGCCGGTTTTTAATGCCGACAATTCGGGGCACCGATCAGGGAAGCAAAAAACGCTATGCGGGATTAATTCAGGAGGGTGACGCACAGCGCATGGTCTTTAAAGGGCTGGAAACGGTCCGTACCGACTGGACCCCGCTCGCTCAGCAATTCCAGCAGACGCTGTACCTGAAGATTTTTCGGCGTGAGCCGTACCAGGATTTTGTACGCGAGACCATCGCCAGCCTGATGGCCGGCGAGCTGGACGCACAGCTGGTTTACCGTAAACGCCTGCGCCGCCCGCTGGCTGAATATCAGCGTAACGTGCCGCCCCACGTTCGCGCCGCGCGTCTGGCTGATGAAGAGAATGCACGCCTCGGTCGCGCCCTGCAGTATCAAAACCGCGGTAGCATAAAATACGTCTGGACCACCAGCGGCCCGGAGCCTGTTGATTATCAGCGTTCGCCACTGGACTATGAACACTACCTGACGCGTCAGCTTCAACCCGTCGCGGATGGAATATTACCGTTTATGGATGATGACTTTGCTACACTAGTGACAGGGCAACTGGGGCTATTTTGACGCGTGACGAAAACGCCGCCATCCAGTACCATAGCGCCCTTTCCATTCCCGGACCCATTTTTCGATGGCCGTCATTTTTCGACGGTGGTCGAACTATTGCCTGCAATTAAAGATTAGAGCCGAACAACTATGCCTTTTACACTTGGTCAACGCTGGATCAGCGATACAGAAAGCGAACTCGGATTAGGAACAGTCGTGGCGCTGGATGCGCGCATGGTCACCATTATGTTCCCTGCAACGGGTGAAAACCGTCTGTACGCACGCAATGACTCCCCTGTCACCCGCGTGATGTTCAATCCGGGTGACACCGTTACCAGCCATGAAGGCTGGCAGCTGAAGATTGAAGACGTAAAAGAAGAGAATGGACTGCTCGCCTACACGGGAACCCGTCTTGATACCAACGAGACGAATGTGATGCTGCGCGAAGTGCTGCTCGACAGCCGACTGGTGTTCAGCAAGCCGCAGGATCGCCTGTTCGCCGGTCAGATTGACCGTATGGATCGCTTCTCGCTGCGCTATCGCGCACGTAAATTCCAGAGTGAGCAGTACCGCATGCCGTGGAGCGGCCTGCGTGGCCAGCGTACCAGCCTGATCCCGCATCAGCTGAATATCGCCCACGATGTGGGCCGTCGCCATGCGCCGCGCGTTCTGCTCGCCGATGAAGTTGGCCTCGGTAAAACCATCGAAGCCGGTATGATCCTGCACCAGCAACTGCTCAGCGGTGCAGCGGAACGCGTACTGATTGTGGTGCCGGAAACGCTGCAACATCAGTGGCTGGTAGAAATGCTGCGTCGCTTCAACCTGCGTTTCTCTCTGTTTGATGACGAGCGTTACGCGGAAGCGCAGCACGATGCCGATAATCCCTTTGAAACCGAACAGCTGGTGATCTGCTCGCTGGACTTCGTTCGCCGCAGCAAACAGCGTCTGGAGCATCTCTGCGACGCCGAATGGGATCTGATGGTCGTCGATGAAGCCCATCACCTGGTGTGGAGCGAAAATGCCCCCAGCCGTGAATATCTGGCCATCGAACAGCTGGCTGAACGCGTCCCGGGTATTTTGCTGTTAACCGCGACCCCGGAACAGCTGGGTCTGGAAAGCCACTTTGCCCGTCTGCGTCTGCTGGACCCGAACCGTTTCCACGATTTCGACCTGTTTGTTGAAGAGCAGCAAAATTACCGTCCGGTTGCTGACGCCGTAGCCCTGCTTCTGGCAGGCAAACATCTGTCTAACGACGAACTTAATACCCTCAGCGATTTGATTGGCGAACAGGATATTGAGCCGTTATTGCAGGTGGCGAACAGCGACCGTGAAGATGCGGCGTCCGCACGGCAGGAACTGATCGCCATGCTGATGGATCGCCACGGCACCAGCCGCGTGCTGTTCCGTAACACCCGAAATGGGGTGAAGGGCTTCCCGAAACGCGAGCTGCACACCATCCGGCTGCCGCTGCCTACCCAGTACCAGACGGCAATTAAAGTCTCCGGCATCATGGGTGCCCGTAAAACGGCAGAAGAGCGTGCGCGAGATATGCTCTATCCGGAACAGATTTATCAGGAATTTGAAGGCGATACCGGAACCTGGTGGAACTTCGATCCCCGCGTTGAATGGCTGATGGGCTATCTGACGGCCCATCGCTCACAGAAAGTGCTGGTGATTTGTGCCAAAGCGGCCACCGCGCTGCAGCTGGAGCAGGTCCTGCGCGAACGTGAAGGCATCCGCGCCGCCGTGTTCCACGAAGGCATGTCTATTGTCGAACGCGACCGTGCCGCCGCCTGGTTTGGTGAAGAAGACAGCGGCGCGCAGGTGCTGCTGTGTTCTGAAATCGGCTCAGAAGGCCGTAACTTCCAGTTTGCCAGCCATCTGGTGATGTTCGATCTGCCCTTCAACCCGGACCTGCTGGAGCAGCGTATTGGTCGTCTGGATCGTATTGGTCAGGCGCATGATATTCAGATCCACGTCCCTTATCTGGAAAAAACGGCCCAGTCCGTCCTGGTTCGCTGGTTCCATGAAGGCCTCGACGCCTTTGAGCATACCTGCCCAACGGGTCGCACCATTTACGATCAGGTCCACAGCGATCTGATTGGCTATCTGGCCGCACCAGAAAACACCGACGGCTTTGACGACCTCATCAAAGCCTGCCGTGAAAAACATGACGCGCTGAAGCTGCAACTGGAACAGGGCCGCGACCGTTTGCTGGAGATCCACTCTAACGGCGGTGAAAAAGCGCAGGCGCTGGCTGAAAGCATCGAGGAGCAGGATGACGACACCAGCCTGATTAGCTTCGCGATGAATCTCTTCGATATCGTTGGCATCAATCAGGACGATCGTGGCGAAAACATGATTGTGCTGACCCCCTCTGACCATATGCTGGTACCTGATTTCCCGGGCCTGCCGGAGGATGGCTGTACGATCACCTTTGAGCGTGATATTGCCCTCTCCCGCGAGGATGCGCAGTTTATTACCTGGGAACATCCGCTGATTCGTAACGGTCTGGATCTGATCCTGTCTGGCGATACCGGTAGCAGCACTATTTCACTGTTGAAGAACAAAGCGTTGCCAGTCGGCACGCTGTTGCTTGAGCTGATTTACGTGGTGGAAGCCCAGGCACCGAAACAGCTGCAGCTCAACCGTTTCCTGCCGGCGACCCCGGTACGTCTGATGCTGGACAAAAACGGGACTAACCTGGCCGCTCAGGTTGAGTTTGAGAGCTTCAACCGCCAGTTGAGCGCCGTGAACCGCCATACCGGCAGTAAGCTGGTGAATGCGGTCCAGCAGGATGTTCATGCCATCCTGCAGCAAGGCGAAGTGCAGATCGAGAAAGCCGCACGCGCGCTGATTGATGCGGCGCGTCGCGAGGCCGATGAAAAACTGTCTGCTGAGCTGTCTCGCCTGGAAGCGCTGAAAGCGGTGAATCCAAACATTCGTGACGATGAACTGGCTGCGATTGAGAGTAACCGTCTGCAGGTGCTGGAAAGCCTGGATCAGGCAAGCTGGCGACTGGATGCGCTGCGTCTGATCGTCGTGACGCATCAGTAACCGGAGCGCAATATGATCATGGAGACCTACAATCCGCCGACCGATCCCTGGCTGGTCATTCTGTATCAGGATGAGCACATTATGGTGGTCAATAAGCCGAGCGGCTTATTGTCCGTGCCGGGACGGCTGGAGGAGCATAAAGACAGCGTGATGGCGCGCGTTCAGCGTGATTATCCGCAGGCAGAATCCGTCCATCGCCTGGATATGGCGACCAGTGGCGTGATTGTAGTGGCTCTGAACAAAGCAGCGGAACGTGAGCTGAAGCGTCAGTTCCGTGAACGCGAGCCGAAGAAGCAGTATATCGCCCGCATCTGGGGACATCCTGAAAAAGCAGAAGGGCTGGTCGATTTACCGCTGATTTGCGACTGGCCAAACCGTCCAAAGCAGATGGTCTGTTTTGAGACGGGGAAACCTGCGCAAACGGAGTACGAGGTTCTGGAATATGCGCCGGATAACACCGCGCGTATACGGCTTAAGCCGATTACCGGGCGCTCTCACCAGCTGCGCGTCCATATGCTGGCGCTAGGGCATCCGATTCTCGGCGATCGCTTCTACGCCACACCGGAAGCGCTGGCGATGGCCCCGCGCTTACAGTTGCATGCTGAAATGCTCACTATCACCCATCCGGTCTTTGGCAATGCCATGACCTTTAAGGCCCCCGCCGACTTCTAAAAAAATGCCCGGTTAAACCGGGCATTATTTATTTGAAACCTTTCTGCTCTTTTATCAGCTCGTACGCTTTCTGGATTTCCTGCGCCTTTTGCTTTGCCATCTCCATCATTTCTGGCGGCAGACCTTTAGCCACCAGTTTATCCGGATGGTGTTCGCTCATCGCCTTACGATACGCGCGCTTGATGGTCGTGGCATCATCGGTTGGCTTGACGCCCAGCACATTACAGGCATCTTCCAGCGTAGGACCGCGCTGCGCCTGTTGCCATCCGCCGCCTGCAGACTGCTGCTGATACCCGCCGCCAAACTGCGCGCCCCCCTGCATCATGCGCAGGAACTGGTCGAACTGATTACGGGAAATACCCAGCTCTTCTGCGATGACGTAAAGAACATCGCGTTCATTAGGATGCAGCGAGCCATCGGCAAAAGCCGCCTGAATCTGGATTTCCAGAAACATCCGAATTAAATCAAAGCGTCCGAAGCAGATGCTGCGGAACTGGCGCATTTTTTCACGCAGCGGATAGTTATCCGCTTTACCAATACGAAACGCATTTTGCGCCGCGACGCGGGATTCACCATGAAGGTTCATGCGATCCATAAAGACGCTGGCGATTTGGATATCCGCTTCGGTGACTCGCCCTTTTGATTTGGTCAGGTGTCCCATGACTTCAAAGGTGGTCGCGAAAAAGAGAGTCTGACGCTCGCGCTGGTTCGCAAACCAGGCCATTTTGCGGCTACGCGCCTTATCAAATAAATGACCAATAATCAGCCCCAGGACAACGCCCCAGAAGCCTGCACCCATTATGATTGCGAACGCAACGCCAATTATTTTACCCCAATACTGCATAGACTCCCCGAATGGTCATGTTCCTGGTGTGACGCAACGCCATCTTACTGTGGTCGAGCCACAGTCAATTGAAGGACATCGCCTATAATTTGCATTATCATACTCGTCATTCGATCGCGCGCCTAACACTCAGGCGCGCATACGGGCAGGATTAACGCTGGCACTGCGATGATGAGTAAGATAGTCTCTGAGCGTTTGCAAGCCGTAGCCACTGATGACGGAACAATAAATACAACGTATGAAAAAACGTATCCCCACCCTCCTGGCCACAATGATTGGTGCAGCCCTGTATAGTCAACAGGGGCTGGCGGCCGACCTCGCCTCGCAATGTATGCTTGGCATCCCAAGTTACGATCGCCCGCTGGTGCAGGGTGATACCAATAACTTGCCTGTTACTATTACCGCCGATAATGCCAAGGGGAATTACCCTGACAATGCCACGTTTACCGGCAATGTCGACATTAATCAGGGCAACAGCCGTTTGCAGGCCGATGAGGTCCAGCTGCATCAGAAGCAGCCAGAAGGCGCTGCCGATCCGGTTCGCACGGTCGATGCACTGGGCAATGTGCACTATGACGACAATCAGGTCATCCTGAAAGGTCCGAAAGCCTGGGCAAACCTGAATACTAAAGACACGAACGTCTGGGAAGGTGATTACCAGATGGTCGGTCGCCAGGGCCGCGGTAACGCAGACCTGATGAAGCAGCGTGGCGAAAACCGCTACACCATTCTGGAAAACGGCACCTTTACCTCTTGTCTGCCAGGCTCAAATACCTGGAGCGTCGTGGGCAGCGAAGTCATTCACGACCGCGAAGAACAGGTGGCGGAGATCTGGAATGCGCGCTTTAAACTGGGCCCGGTGCCTGTTTTCTACAGCCCGTACTTACAGCTTCCGGTCGGGGACAAGCGTCGTTCAGGCTTCCTCATTCCGAATGCCAAATACAGCACCACGAACTATTTTGAGTTCTACCTGCCGTATTACTGGAACATCGCGCCCAACATGGACGCCACGATTACGCCGCACTATATCCACAAGCGCGGCAATATCATGTGGGAAAACGAATTCCGTTATCTGACGCAGGCAGGCGCAGGCCTGATGGAGTTTGATTACCTGCCGTCGGATAAAGTCTACGAAGACGAGCATCCAACGGAAGGCGATCGCCATCGCTGGTTGTTCTACTGGCAACATGCCGGGGTTATGGATCAGGTCTGGCGCTTTAACGTCGATTATACCAAAGTCAGCGATTCCAACTATTTCAATGACTTCACGTCGAAATACGGTTCGAGTACGGATGGTTATGCCACGCAGAAATTCAGCGCAGGTTATGCCGTACAAAACTTTAACGCGACGGTATCGAGCAAACAGTTCCAGGTCTTCAGCAATCAAACGCGTAGTACCTACGGTGCCGAACCGCAGCTGGATGTCAACTGGTATCAGAACGATGTAGGTCCGTTCGACACGCGTGTTTATGGCCAGGCCGTTCACTTTGTGAACACCAATTCCGATATGCCAGAAGCCACCCGTGTGCATATTGAGCCAACCATTAACCTGCCATGGTCTAATGATTGGGCAAGTGTCGATACCGAAGCCAAAATGATGGCGACGCACTATCAGCAAAAAAATGTTGATGACTACAACAGCACAAATGGAACGGATCTTCAGGAATCGGTTAACCGTACGCTGCCGCAGTTCAAAGTTGACGGTAAACTCATTTTCGAACGCGATGTGACCCTGGCAGACGGTTATACCCAGACGCTTGAGCCTCGCATGCAGTACCTGTATGTGCCTTATCGCGATCAGAGCAAAATCAACAACTACGACTCCTCGTTCCTGCAATCTGATTACAGCGGCTTGTTCCGCGACCGCACCTACGGCGGTCTGGACCGTATCGCATCCGCGAACCAGCTTACAACCGGCGTGACATCGCGTATTTATGATGATGCTGCCGTTGAACGTTTTAACGTTTCTGTGGGTCAAATCTACTACTTCACGGAGTCGCGTACCGGTGATGACAACATCAACTGGGAAAAAGACAACAAAACGGGTTCTCTGGTGTGGGCAGGCGATACGTACTGGCGCATGACCGATCGCTGGGGCCTGCGCGGTGGCGTTCAGTACGATACCCGTCTGAACAATGTTGCCACCAGCAGCACTGCGCTGGAATACCGTCGTGATGAAGATCGTCTGGTGCAGCTTACCTATCGTTATGCCAGCCCGGAATATATCCAGGCGACATTACCGTCCTATGCAACGGGTGAGCAGTACAAAGAGGGTATCTCGCAGGTGGGCGGTACCGCGAGCTGGCCGATTGCCGATCGCTGGTCCGTTGTTGGCGCTTACTACTTCGATACCAACACCAGTAAAGCGGCCGATCAGATGTTGGGCCTGCAGTATAACTCCTGCTGTTACGCGATTCGTGTGGGTTACGAGCGCAAGCTTAACGGCTGGAATACAGACAATAATCAAAGCGAATACGATAACGTGATTGGCTTTAATATCGAGCTGCGCGGCCTGAGTTCTAACTACGGTCTGGGCACACAGCAAATGCTGCGCTCGAACATTCTGCCGTACCGTAGTTCCTTGTAATGAGCTTGATTTACAACGTAATCCGCATTGCGGTTAATTGAAATGGAAAAAGTATGAAGAACTGGAAAACGCTGCTGCTCGGTGTCGCTATGGTTGCGAATACCAGCTTCGCTGCGCCACAGGTTGTTGATAAAGTCGCTGCCGTTGTAAACAATGGCGTCGTTCTTGAAAGCGACGTAAATGGTATGATGCAGTCTGTTAAGCTCAACTCAGGTCAGGCAGGTCAGCAACTTCCGGATGATGCGACGTTGCGCCATCAGATCCTGGAACGTCTGATTGCGGATCAGATTGTCCTGCAGATGGGGCAAAAAATGGGCGTGAAAGTCACTGACGAGCAGCTCGATCAGGCGATTACCAATATCGCAAAACAGAACAACATGACCCTTGATCAGATGCGTAGCCGTCTGGCTTACGATGGCATCAGCTATGCGACCTACCGTAATCAGATCCGCAAAGAGATGCTGATTTCAGAAGTGCGTAACAACGAAGTGCGTCGTCGCGTAACCATCCTGCCACAGGAAGTCGATGCTCTGGCGAAACAGGTGGGTAACCAGAACGATGCCAGCACCGAGCTTAACCTGAGCCACATTCTGATTCCATTACCTGAAAACCCAACCTCCGATCAGGCAGCCGAAGCGGAAAGCCAGGCGCGTTCTATTGTCGATCAGGCGCGTAACGGCGGTGATTTCGGTAAACTGGCGATCACTTACTCTGCTGACCAGCAGGCGCTGAAAGGCGGCCAGATGGGCTGGGGTCGAATTCAGGAGCTGCCTTCTATCTTTGCGCAAGCGCTGAGCACGGCGAAAAAAGGCGATATCGTGGGTCCTATTCGTTCAGGCGTGGGCTTCCACATCCTGAAAGTGAACGATCTGCGCGGTCAGAGCCAGAGCCTCTCCGTCACGGAAGTCCATGCTCGTCACATCCTGCTTAAGCCATCGCCTATCATGACTGACGATCAGGCTCGCGCTAAGCTCGAGCAGATTGCAGCCGATATCAAGAGCGGTAAAACCTCCTTCGCCAATGCTGCGAAAGAGTTCTCACAGGATCCAGGTTCTGCTAATCAGGGCGGCGATTTGGGCTGGGCAGCGGCGGATATTTACGATCCGGCGTTCCGTGATGCGCTGATGAAGCTGAACAAAGGCCAGCTTAGCGCACCGGTTCACTCTACCTTCGGCTGGCATTTGATTGAACTGCTGGATACCCGTAACGTGGATAAAACCGATGCGGCGCAGAAAGATCGCGCCTATCGTATGTTGTTCAACCGTAAGTTCTCTGAAGAAGCGGCAACCTGGATGCAGGAACAACGCGCCAGCGCCTACGTGAAAATCCTGAGCAACTGATGAAAACGCACCGTGTTGTTATCACGCCCGGCGAACCTGCCGGGATTGGCCCGGACCTGGTGGTGCAGCTTGCTCAACGTAGCTGGCCCGTGGAACTGGTTATTTGCGCTGATGCAACGCTGCTGGAAGACCGGGCGACATGTCTCGGTCTTCCTTTAACGCTCCTCCCCTATGATGCCCATCAACCGCCCGCTCCCCAGCAGGCGGGGACCTTGACCCTGCTTTCCGTTCCACTGCGCATGCCAGTAGTGGCGGGGCAACTGAGCACGGAAAATGGACATTACGTTGTTGAGACACTGGCCCGCGCCTGCGATGGCTGTCTGAATGGCGAATTTGCCGCGCTGATTACCGGCCCGGTACATAAAGGGGTGATCAACGAAGCTGGTATTCCCTTCACCGGCCATACCGAGTTTTTCGAAGAGCGTTCGCACAGCCCTAAAGTGGTGATGATGCTGGCTACCGAAGCGATGCGTGTCGCCCTGGTCACCACGCATCTACCCATAAAAGCGATTCCTGACGCGATTACTCCCGCGTTGCTGCGTGAAATCATCACCATTTTGCACCATGACCTGCGGACCAAATTCGGTATTGCCTCTCCGCATGTTCTGGTCTGCGGTCTGAATCCGCATGCGGGCGAAGGCGGCCATATGGGGACGGAAGAGATCGACACGATTATTCCGGTGCTCAATGAAATGCGCGCGAAGGGGATGAATCTCAGCGGTCCCTTACCGGCCGATACGCTTTTCCAGCCGAAATACCTGGATAATGCGGACGCCGTGCTCGCGATGTACCACGATCAGGGTCTGCCCGTGCTAAAATACCAGGGCTTTGGCCGTGGCGTGAACATCACGCTCGGTTTACCTTTTATTCGAACGTCCGTTGACCACGGTACTGCGCTGGATCTGGCAGGCCAGGGAAAAGCGGATGTCGGCAGTTTTATTACGGCGCTTAATCTCGCCATCAAAATGATTATTAATACTCAATGACTAATCGAGTCCATCAGGGCCACTTAGCCCGTAAACGCTTCGGGCAAAACTTTCTTAACGATAGCTTTGTAATTGAAAGCATCGTATCTGCCATTAATCCGCAGAAAGGCCAGGCCATGGTTGAAATTGGCCCGGGTCTTGCTGCGCTGACGGAACCTGTCGGCGAACGCCTTGACGAGCTGACCGTTATCGAACTGGACCGCGATCTGGCTGCCCGCCTGAAAACGCATCCGTTCCTGGGGCCCAAGCTGACCATCTATCAGCAGGATGCCATGACCATGGACTTCGGCGAACTGGCCGAGAAAATGGGTCAGCCGCTGCGCGTCTTCGGTAACCTGCCGTATAACATCTCTACGCCGCTGATGTTCCATCTCTTTAGCTATACTGATGCCATTGCTGACATGCACTTTATGTTGCAAAAAGAGGTCGTCAACCGTCTGGTTGCAGGACCGAACAGTAAAGCGTATGGTCGTTTAAGCGTGATGGCGCAATATTTTTGCAACATCATTCCGGTGCTGGAAGTACCACCCGGTGCGTTTACGCCACCGCCAAAAGTGGATTCCGCCGTGGTTCGCCTTGTTCCGCACAAGACGAAACCGTATCCGGTCAAAGAGCTTCGCGTGTTAAGCCGCATCACCACTGAAGCCTTTAACCAGCGCCGTAAAACGGTTCGTAACAGCCTTGGCAATCTGTTTAGCGTTGACGTGTTGAACGATCTGGGTATTGACACGACAATGCGTGCGGAGAATATTTCCGTAGAACAGTACTGTAAGCTGGCTAATTACATCAGTAATAATGCGCCGCCGAAGGAGAGTTAAGCCATGATCGATTCGCCCCGCGTCTGTGTTCAGGTACAAAGCGCCTACATTGAATCTCAATCCACACCGGATGAAGAACGTTTTGTTTTTGCTTACACCGTCACGATTCGCAATCTGGGGCGGATGCCTGTGCAACTGCTTGGGCGTTACTGGCTAATCACCAACGGCAATGGCCGTGAAATCGAAGTCCAGGGAGAAGGTGTTGTGGGTGAACAACCGCACATCGCCCCTGGCGAAGAGTATCAGTACACCAGCGGCGCCGTCATCGAGACGCCGATGGGTACGATGCAAGGCCATTATGAAATGGTCGATGTCGATGGTAATACCTTCCGCGTTGCCATTCCCGTTTTCCGTCTTGCCGTTCACACACTGATTCATTAAGACATGTCTACATATCTCATTGGTGACGTTCATGGTTGCTACGATGAACTGATCGCGCTTTTAAAGCAGGTCGACTTTACTCCTGAACACGACACCCTCTGGCTGACGGGCGATTTAGTTGCGCGTGGTCCGGGCTCTCTGGACGTCCTGCGCTTCGTTAAATCGCTGGGCGACTGTGTCCGTGTGGTCCTCGGCAATCACGATCTTCATCTGCTGGCCGTTTTTGCGGGGATCAGTCGAAATAAACCAAAAGACCGGCTTGCCCCACTCCTTGACGCGCCGGATGCGGATGACCTTCTCAACTGGCTACGGCGTCAGCCGTTGCTGCAAATCGATGAAGAGAAAAAGCTGGTGATGGCGCACGCCGGGATCACACCGCAATGGGATCTGCAGACGGCAAAAGAGTGTGCACGCGACGTCGAAGCGGTTCTCGCGAGCGATTCCTATCCGTTCTTCCTGGATGCGATGTACGGCGATATGCCGAATAACTGGAGCGCGGAGCTCAGCGGTCTGGCTCGCCTGCGGTTTATCACCAACGCTTTCACACGCATGCGTTACTGCTTCCCGAACGGGCAGCTGGATATGTACTGCAAAGACACGCCCGAGAATGCACCTTCGCCGCTCAAACCCTGGTTTGCCATTCCCGGTCCTGTGACGGATGAATACAGCGTCGCCTTTGGCCACTGGGCCTCTCTGGAAGGCAAAGGTACGCCTGACAATGTGTATGCTCTTGATACGGGATGCTGTTGGGGCGGGGATTTGACCTGTCTGCGCTGGGAAGATAAAACCTATTTTGTTCAGCCATCAAACCGGCAGCTCGATCTGGGTGAAGACGAGGCGGTGGCCTCCTGATCAGAAGAGTCCCCCTCCCGATGGGGAGAGGGGTCTCTTTTAGCGACGCTCAAGAACCTCGAAGCAGTAGCTATGTGAGTTCTGCGCATCCGCGTCGTGGAATTCACTGAATATAGATTCCCACTCATCAGGATCGTAATCCGGAAAATGGGTATCCCCTTCCACCTCTGCATCAATATGCGTCAGATACAATTTCTGCGCTTTCGGCAGGAACTGCTCATAAACACGCCCACCGCCGATCACCATGATCTCTTCGGCGTCGCCGCAGGCCACAATCGCTTCATCGACAGATTTCACCCACTCGACGCGATCGTCGGTGCCAGGCTTGCTGCTGATGACAATGTTTTTACGGCCCGGCAATGGGCGACCAATTGACTCCCAGGTCAGGCGGCCCATCACGACTGGCTTGTTCAGCGTCGTACGTTTAAACCATGCGAGATCGGCAGGCAGGTTCCACGGCATGGCGTTTTCCATACCGATAACGCGGTCTACCGCCAGCGCTGCAATCAGACTGATCATTGAAAATTTCCCGGATGCAAAAAATTGCCGCCACTATACGTAAAGCTTAATCTTTCGTCGACTAGAGCCAGAGTAAAGAATGGGAAATATTTCATTATTGCTGGCAACTCCACTTCACGCAGTCGGTTTCGGTTCCGGCTCATCCTTCGGATCGCCCGTATGTTTACCTTCTTCGGTGCCCTGCCAGCCATGACGCTGAATCAGCGACAGGTGATTGCGATCTTCATTAATGATTTCCGTTAGCATCGCACTGGTGCGCTTCACGACGGCCGCTCGGGACGAATCGTCGCTTTCCGCCATCTCCACCATCTCTTCCACCATCTCCATATTGAAGCGACGGAACAGGTCGGCACGCTCGCGCGCTTCGTATGACCCCAGCCCCAGACCTTCCAGCGCCATCCTGCCTGTCTTCAGCGCCCCTTCAAAGGTCTCACGTTCCGGCGCGTCTACCCCGGCCTGACGTAATTTAATGAAATGATCGACGTCACGGGCGCGTGCGATGATTTTCAGGTTCGGGAAGTGTTCTTTCGCCAGTTCGGTCAGTTGCAGGCTGGCCTGCGGATCGTCAATCGCGTTGATCAAGACTTCGGCTTTGGCGGCTCCGGCAGATTCCAGCAGGTCGACACGGGTGGCGTCACCATAAAAGACCTTCATCCCAAATTTCCGCAGCGTTTCGATGTGATCCGGGTCGTGATCGAGAATAACCATCTTCACGCCGCTGGACAGCAGCAGACGCCCGGAGATCTGACCAAAACGGCCAAATCCGGCAATGATCACCCGAGGCTGTTCTTCATCAATCTCATCGGCTTCCCGTTCTTCACCACTGGCTGATGTTTCCAGACGCGTCAGCAGGACCAGTAAAATCGGCGTCGCCGCCATCGATAACGCCACGGCCAGGGTCAGCGCTTTGGCCCATTCGGCGTCCAGCACGTTTGCCATCTGCGCTGCGCCAAAGACCACAAAGGCAAATTCACTGCCCTGCCCCAGCAATACGGCAAACCAGCGACGCTGTTTATTGGGCACATTGAGCGGGCGCGCGATCAGCCACAGCACGGCCATTTTGATGACCAGGAAGCCGACCAGCAGAAGAAGTATCCGCAGAGGGTGAGTGACCAGCGTGCCGAAGTCGATAGACATCCCGACGCCGATGAAAAATAGCCCCAGCAGAAGCCCTTTAAAAGGCTCAATGTCGCTCTCCAGCGCGTGGCGATATTCTGAACTCGCCAGCAAAACGCCGGCCAGGAAGGCCCCCATCGCCATGGACAACCCTGCTTCTTCAAGCAGCAGGCCGAAACCAAAGACGAGAAACAGCGCCACGGCACTGAATACTTCGCGCAGGCCCGATCGTGCCACAAAACGCAGCAACGGACGGGTCACGTAACGTCCCAGCAAAATCACCAGCGCCAGCGCACCTGCTACTTTTAACGCAGAAAGCGCGAAGGCCCCCAGCGTCGTAGAAGCGCCGGATGTGGCCAGAAGCGGGATCATTGCCACCAGCGGAATGGCCGCAATATCCTGAAAGAGTAAAACGGAAAAAGCGCTGCGTCCCATTTGCGACACGGTCAGGTTACGTTCGTTCATCGCCTGCATCGCAATCGCCGTTGATGAAAGCGCCAGCGTCATGCCTATCAGGGCGGCAATCTTCCAGTTCATGCCGAGCAGAGTACAAAAGCCGCCAAGCAGCACACCGCAAGAAACCATCTGTAATGCGCCGCCGCCAAATACCGAGGCGCGGAGCTGCCAAAGCCTGCGGGGATCGAGCTCCAGCCCGATGACAAACAGCATCAGAACCACGCCAATTTCCGCAAAATGAAGAATCGACTCCGCATCCGTCACCAGACGGAATCCCCACGGGCCGATAACGCATCCGGCAATCAGGTAGCCCAGCACGGACCCCAGACCCAAACGAACGGCAACAGGCACAATCAATGCCGCGGCACCGAGATAAATCAGCGCCTGTATCAGCGTATGGCTATCCATTGTGCGTCTCCTGCCAGTCGAGTAAGCGTTGTTTAAAGTGACGCGCCTGCGCCTGCAGCGTTTCGTCATCGCACACAAAGGTGCAGTGCATGGCAAAAGGGGGAAGCCAGTTCAGGCCGCAGTAAAGCGCGGTAGCCTGAAGCGGCTGGGACAGTACGTCAAAGCCGGGGTGGGAACCAATCTCAAAATGATTTTCTCCCCCGCCCGTTGTCACGGCCCAGAGCACGCTTTTTCCCTGCAGTGCCTTGCCGTTATGACCGTAGGCCCAGCCGTGGGAGAAGACTTTATCGATCCACAATTTAAACAATGGCGGCGTGCTGTACCACTGCATGGGGTGCTGCCACACAATCAGATCGGCACGCGACAGCGCCTCCTGTTCGGCGGCAATATCGATATTAAAATCGGGATAACGTTCATAGAGGGAGCGTATCTCTACGCCTTCAAGCGTCTTTACCTGGTCGAGCATCCACTTGTTCGCGTGCGAATGACGCGGATAGGGGTGCGCATAAATAATTAAGATCATGAAGTAGCCTGTTGTTTTACTGCACTCTTTTAACAACAGAGTGTAGACAGTAATTCAACAGGCTTATAGTGAATAATATTGACGGGCTAAATGGGTAATTCTGAACTAGTTATCCAGTTCGCCCATTGATTTTAACTGGTCGCGGTTGATCTGCTCGGTTTTACCGGTCTCAGCATTTTTCATCGAGACCATACCCGTATCATCATCCACCTGCGGTTTACCGTCGGTGACGATGGTTTTGCCGTCCGTGGTTTTAACCGCCTGGTTAGAGGAACAACCGGCAACGGTGAAGAGGGCTGCGGCAGCAAAAAGTGAGGTCGTCAGAAGTTTATTTCGCATGGTGTTCTCCCTGCTTTTCAGTTGAATTTCGTTAACTACCTAATCATTTTAGGCTAACTCACTGAAGAGAGATGGAAAACCAGACGTTTCTGAACGAAGGGGAAGGCTACCGGACGGGACAACAAGGAAAGCGTCGCCGCCTGCCCGGCAGCATGTGTCTGCCAGGCAGGCGAGGAAAGACCGATTATTTACCGATCTGCGCGTGCATCTCCTGAACGGAAATCACCTTCTCGGTGGCGTCCGCATTCAACGCCATCGCCGTGGCAAAGCCGCCGTTCAGCGTGGTGTCGTAGTGCACCTTATACTGCAGTGCGCTGCGGCGAATCAGCTTGGAGTCTTCAATCGCCTGACGCCCTTCGGTGGTGTTGATGATGTAGGTATATTCGCCATTCTTGATACGGTCCTGAATGTGCGGTCGGCCTTCATGCACCTTGTTCACCAGACGCGGGTTAATCCCGGCTTCGCCCAATACAATCGCTGTACCGTGGGTCGCGTCCAGCTCAAAGCCCTGTTTCAGCAGTTTCGCTGCCAGATCTACCACGCGCTCTTTATCGCCTTCGCGAACAGAGAGCAACGCGCGCCCCTGTTTTCTCATGGTAGAGCTGCTGCCCAGCTGTGCTTTGGCGAAAGCTTCAGCGAAGGTACGGCCTACACCCATCACTTCCCCGGTAGAACGCATCTCTGGCCCTAACAGCGGGTCCACGCCCGGGAATTTGTTGAACGGCAGGACCACTTCTTTCACCGAGTAGTAAGGCGGGATGATCTCTTTCGTCACGCCCTGCTCTGCCAGCGTCTGGCCCGCCATGACGCGTGCGGCAACTTTAGCCAGCGGAATGCCGGTGGCTTTTGACACGAACGGTACCGTACGTGCGGCGCGCGGGTTGACTTCAATCAGATACACTTCGTTATCTTTCACCGCGAACTGGACGTTCATCAGGCCGCGAACCTGCAACTCAATCGCGAGTTTTTGCACCTGCTGGCGCATTACATCCTGAATTTCCTGGCTCAGGGTGTACGCTGGCAGAGAACACGCGGAGTCGCCGGAGTGAACACCCGCCTGCTCGATGTGCTCCATGATGCCACCAATCAACACGCGTTCGCCGTCGCAAATCGCATCCACGTCAACTTCTACTGCATCGTCGAGGAAGCGGTCTAACAGCACAGGGGCATCGTTGGAAACGCTCACCGCCGTCTGGAAGTAGCGGCGCAGGTCAGCTTCGTCATAGACGATTTCCATCGCGCGGCCACCCAGGACGTAGGAAGGACGCACCACCAGCGGGTAGCCAATCTCTTTTGCCTTCTCAACGGCCATCTCAATCGCGGTGACGGTGGCGTTGGCAGGTTGTTTCAGCTTCAGACGGTCAACCGCCTGCTGGAAACGTTCACGGTCTTCTGCACGGTCAATCGCGTCCGGGCTGGTCCCGATGACCGGTACACCCGCGGCTTCCAGGGCACGCGCCAGCTTCAGCGGGGTCTGGCCGCCGTACTGCACGATGACGCCTTTCGGTTTCTCAATGCGCACGATTTCCAGCACATCTTCCAGCGTTACCGGCTCAAAGTAGAGGCGGTCGGAGGTGTCGTAGTCCGTCGAGACGGTTTCCGGGTTACAGTTGACCATGATGGTCTCGTACCCGTCTTCACGCAGCGCCAGGGAGGCGTGTACGCAGCAGTAGTCGAATTCAATACCCTGGCCGATACGGTTTGGCCCGCCGCCCAGCACCATAATTTTGTCGCGGTCAACGGACGGGTTCGCTTCGCACTCATCTTCATAGGTGGAGTACATATAAGCGGTATCGGTGGCAAATTCTGCCGCACAGGTATCGACACGTTTGTAGACCGGGTGCAGGTTGTACTGGTCACGCAGCTTGCGGATTTCCGCTTCGCGCACGCCCGCCAGTTTTGCCAGACGCGCATCGGCGAAGCCTTTACGCTTCAGCATGCGCAGGAAGTCAGCATCAAGGCCCGTGATACCCATCTCTGCGACCTGCTCTTCCAGACGCACCAGCTCTTCGATTTGCACCAGGAACCAACGGTCAATGTTGGTCAGATTAAAGACACCATCGACCGACAAACCGGCGCGGAATGCATCCGCGATGTACCAGATACGTTCCGCACCGGCATCTTTCAGTTCGCGACGAATTTTGGTCAGGGCTTCAGGATCATCCAGGCTGACTTTCGGGTCAAAGCCCATCGCGCCGACTTCCAGGCCGCGCAACGCTTTTTGCAGGGATTCCTGCTGCGTGCGACCAATCGCCATCACTTCACCCACGGATTTCATCTGGGTGGTCAGACGGTCATTGGCACCGACAAATTTTTCGAAGTTAAAACGAGGAATTTTGGTCACAACGTAGTCGATGGACGGTTCAAATGAGGCTGGCGTGCGCCCGCCCGTGATATCGTTCATCAGTTCGTCAAGGGTGTAACCCACTGCCAGTTTCGCCGCCACTTTGGCAATCGGGAAACCGGTCGCTTTTGAGGCCAGCGCGGAAGAGCGGGACACGCGCGGGTTCATCTCAATGACAATCAAGCGGCCATTTTTCGGGTTAACGGAGAACTGGACGTTAGAGCCGCCGGTTTCCACGCCGATTTCACGCAGTACCGCCATCGAGGCGTTACGCATGATTTGATACTCTTTGTCGGTCAGCGTCTGGGCTGGCGCAACGGTGATGGAGTCGCCGGTGTGGATACCCATCGCATCGAAGTTCTCGATAGAGCAGACGATGATGCAGTTGTCGTTTTTATCACGCACCACTTCCATCTCGTACTCTTTCCAGCCAATCAGCGACTCATCGATCAGCAGCTCTTTGGTTGGGGAGAGATCCAGACCGCGTTCGCAAATTTCTTCGAACTCTTCGCGGTTGTAGGCGATGCCGCCACCGGTGCCGCCCATGGTGAAGGACGGACGGATGATGCACGGATAGCCCACGTCAGCCGCAACGGCCAGCGCTTCTTCCATCGTATGTGCGATACCGGAACGCGCGGTGTCGAGGCCGATTTTCTTCATCGCCACGTCGAAGCGACGACGGTCTTCGGCTTTATCAATGGCATCGGCTGTTGCACCAATCATGGTGACGCCGAATTCAGCCAGCACGCCCTGACGCTCCAGCTCCAGCGCACAGTTCAGCGCCGTCTGGCCGCCCATGGTAGGCAGAACCGCATCCGGGCGCTCTTTTTCGATGATTTTACGTACCACTTCCCAGTGAATCGGCTCGATGTAGGTTGCATCAGCCATTTCCGGGTCGGTCATGATGGTGGCCGGGTTGGAGTTCACCAGGATAACGCGGTAACCCTCTTCGCGCAGGGCTTTACAGGCCTGGGCACCGGAGTAGTCGAATTCGCAGGCCTGGCCGATCACAATCGGGCCAGCGCCAAGGATCAGGATGCTTTTTATGTCTGTACGTTTTGGCATTGTCTTAATACTCCTGATTACTTAGCGGTTTGACGGTACTGCTTAATAAGTTCGATAAAGTGGTCGAACAGCGGCGCGGCATCATGCGGCCCAGGGCTGGCTTCAGGGTGGCCCTGGAAGCTGAACGCCGGCTTATCGGTGCGATGGATACCCTGCAGGGTATGGTCGAACAACGATTTATGCGTTACGCGCAGACAGGCGGGCATGGACGCCTCATCAACGGCAAAGCCGTGGTTTTGCGCCGTAATCATGACGGTGTTGTTATCGATATCTTTCACCGGGTGGTTACCACCGTGGTGACCGAACTTCATCTTGATGGTCTTTGCCCCGCTCGCCAGCGCCAGCAGCTGATGGCCTAGGCAGATCCCGAATACCGGAATATCGGTCTCCAGGAAAGTTTTAATCGCGTCGATCGCGTAATCACAGGGTGCCGGGTCGCCTGGACCGTTGGAAAGGAAGATTCCGTCCGGGTTCATCTTCAGCACGTCTTCAGCAGGGGTCTGAGCCGGAACAACCGTCAGACGGCAGCCGCGATCCACCAGCATACGCAGAATGTTGCGCTTGGCGCCGTAGTCATAGGCCACCACGTGGAAGGGTAATTCGTCTTCTTTTTTCGCTTCCGGCAGGTCGCCTGCCAGCGTCCAGCTACCCTGTGTCCAGCTGTATGCTTCAGCGGTGGTCACTTCTTTTGCCAGATCCATCCCGTTCAGGCCCGGGAAAGCTATAGCCTTCTCCAGCGCCAGCGCGGCATCCAGGTTATCGCCCGCAATGATGCAGCCGTTTTGTGCGCCTTTCTCACGCAGAATGCGCGTCAGCTTACGCGTATCGATATCGGCAATGGCCACGATGTTATGGCGCTTAAGGTAAGAAGAAAGGTCTTCGGTATTGCGATAGTTGCTGGCAATCAGCGGCAGATCACGGATGACGAGGCCTTGCGCATGAACCTGGGAGGATTCTTCATCGGCGGCGTTGGTGCCGACATTACCGATATGGGGATAAGTAAGGGTGACGATTTGGCGGGAATAGGAAGGATCAGTGAGGATTTCTTGATAACCGGTCATTGAAGTATTGAAAACGACTTCCCCAACCGCCGAACCTGTTGCCCCTATGGCCCGACCGATAAACTGGGTTCCGTCTTCCAGAACCAATAGCGCTGACTTAATCAAAACACCCTCCAGAGAATATTCACTCACTTTATCTGCATATTAATTCACAACGACGTCATGAATCAATGCAAATTTGTTGCCAGTGGATTTTCGGCAAACGGCGGCATTCTGGGGATTTGAGTGGTGAAAGTCAACTTAAAATGGCTATTTTGCTTATTCTTTTACGCCCCTGACGTAATTATCGCAGTTTAACCAGCAAAAAGATCAAGCAAATCACAATAGAAAACGTTTGTTTGCTGAGTTTACTGTTTATTGAGGGCGATCGCGGTAAAAAACCAGACCAGATGGTCAAAATTTACAATACAGTAACGAATTACAGGGGGAAAAGCGCAACTATTATTGGTTTAACATCAAAAAACCATTAAAACAGACAAAATAAAAGGGCAATAAAATATTGCCCTTTGTAATCAACAGATTATGATTACAATAACCACATCACGAAGGGTAAATCATTCTATAATTCATTTAAATTCAGCACATCTCTCATATCAAAAAGACCGCTTTCGTTCTTTTTAAGCCACAAAGCGGAGCGTACCGCGCCGTTGGCAAAGGTCATTCGGCTTGATGCTTTGTGCGTAATCTCAACGCGCTCGCCGATATCGGCGAAGATCGCCGTATGTTCACCGACAATGTCCCCCGCACGAACGGTGGCAAACCCGATCGTACCGGGAACACGTTCACCCGTGTGGCCTTCACGGGTGTAGACCGCGCATGCTTTTAAATCTTTGTCGAGTGCATAAGCAATCGCTTCGCCCATCGCCAGTGCGGTGCCTGAGGGGGCATCCACTTTGTGGCGGTGATGGGCTTCGATAATTTCGATATCGGTATAATCACCCATGACTTTTGCCGCTTTCTCCAGCAGCTTCAGCATGACGTTCACCCCGACGCTGAAGTTTGCCGCAAACACGATCGCGATATCCGAAGAGGCCTCGACGATCGCCTGCTTGCCCGCGTCGTCAAAACCAGTGGTGCCAATGACCATTTTTTTGCCGTGCTGGCGGCAAAATGCCAGATGCGTCAGCGTGCCTTCCGGACGAGTAAAATCAATAAAGACATCAAAGTCGTCCTTTACCGCCTCCAGGCTGCTTTGAACAAGCACACCCGACGTCCCTGCCCCCGCCAGTTCACCGGCATCGGTTCCCAGCAGTGAAGAACCCTCACGCTCCAGCGCGGCACCCAGCGCCACGCCGTCCATCTGAAGCGCAGCCTGAATCAACTGACGGCCCATACGGCCACCCGCGCCCGCAATTGCGACACGGACCTGTGCATCATGCATAGTTATTCTCTTACGTTAAAAGTATGTAAATCGTTTTCAGATTAACCAGCCTTTGCCTGGGCTGCCATCTGAAAACGCCAATAATTAGAATTTAATGTTAAACAGGACGAGATATCAGCAAAAGACATAACGTTTAGCGAAAGCCGCAGGATTCGCGGATCACCAGTGCAGGAGGCAGGATGATCCGTTTTGCGGGTTCATCGTTGCCCTGCATGCGGCTGTAAAGCAGTTCACCCGCTTTGCGTCCGATCTCTTTTGCCGCAACCGAGACGGTGGTCAGAGCCGGCTGGACCAGGGCAGCCTCGGTAATATCATCAAACCCCACCAGGGCAAAATCGCGCCCCGGTTCATGGCCGAGTTTGCGTAGACACTGCATAACGCCAAGCGCCACAATATCCTGATAGCAAATTGCCGCGCTAATGTGCGGGTGAGCCGTTAACAAGGCTTCCGCCACGCGCGCACCATCACTTTGCGTGGCCTGAGATGCCACAATCCACGCCGGATTCGGCGTTACACCGTACGTCTGCAGCATGCGGGTAAAGCCTTCAATTCGCTGTGCCCGCGTGCCGGAATTCTCGCTGCCGCCGATGAAAGCGATATCCCGATGCCCCATGCGTAACAGATGTTCGGTCGCCATCTGCGTGCCGAGTACGTTATCGGTCCCGACAAAATCGAAATCAGGATCGCTCAAGGGCCGCACGACCATAATAGCCGGAATATTGCGTCGTTTAAGACCATCAAAAAAGGCCTGCGGCGTCTCACGCGCGGCGCACAGCACCATCCCGCCCACGTTGTTACGCATCAGCGAGTCGACAAACTTTTGCTGACGCTCGGACGACTCTTCGCTGTTGGCCAGCAACAGCAGGAGCTCGTGGCGTTCCATCTCATGGCTCAGCCCCGCCGTCATCTCACTGTAAAAGGGATTGGTGATATCGTGCAGCAACAGGCCGACCTGGTTACTGCTGCGATTGCGCAGGTTCGCCGCAGTTTGGTTATAGACATAGCCGGATTCATCCAGCGCCCGCAGCACCCTTTCGCGAGTGGACGGGGAGATCCGCCCCTTGTTGCAAAGCACCATCGAGACCGTCGCCGTCGACACGCCTGCCCGTTTCGCCACATGCGCCAGCGTAACCGCGCTCATACTTCGCCCCTCTGCCCACAATACATTTTTAATGTGACGTTACGCACTCAATCCGCGAGGAAAATCCTTATATTCCGGATACTGCTGAGTTAATCGCATTAAGCACACTACCCACAAAAAGTTAATCGATTAACCTCGACGTGTCCAGATGCTTTCTTACAGGGAACAACACGTTACGTCAGGGGGTAATATGTCATTAAGCAGCATAACGACCAACAAACTGATTGTGCTTGATGCGGACTGGGAGAGCCGGGAAAAGATCCTCGACGAACTGGCCCGGCGGCTGTATGAAGAGGGAAAAATCACCGATAAAACCGCCTTTCTTGATGCCGTCTGGCTGCGGGAAAACCTGTCGGAAACAGGCTTTGAACAGGGAATCGCCATTCCCCATGGCAAATCGTTAGCGGTGCCCGCACCGGCTTTCGCGGTCGCTCGCCTGAAACGCCCGGTCGACGACTGGCCTACCATGGATGGCGAGGATAACGTCGACCTGGTCTTTTTGCTGGCGGTTCCTGAGGGGGACGACGACGGACACCTGAAACTGCTCTCTACCCTCAGCCTGACGCTCATGCAGGAGGAAAACGTTTATGCCCTGAAGCGGGCCGCCGATCCCGTGAGCTTTCTTGCCCTGCTGGACCGCCCTGCCCACCGGGCGGACACAACCCCCTTAGCGCAGCATGCCCGATCGCTGATTGTCATCACCTCCTGTCCCACGGGGATTGCGCATACCTATATGGCCGCCGAAGCGCTGGAAAAAGCGGGGGCTGCACGTGGTATCCGGGTATTAAGTGAAAAACAGGGGGCCAGTGGTACAGAAGATGAAGCCACGCCAGAGGAGATTCGCGCTGCCGATGGGGTAATCTTCGCCGCCTCGCTCCCGCCGAAAGGAAAGGGGCGATTCAACGGTAAACCCTACCTCTGCGTTCCGGTATCGGAACCGCTCAGAGATGCCGACGGCGTCATCAGCCGATTTCTCACTGCCCCGGAGGGCATTGTGCAGGATGACACCCAGTCGGCTCCGGTATCGGCGTCGAAAAGCCTCTCCGGTCAACTTTATCAGGGTGTCTCCAGCGGTATCTCGTACATGATTCCGGTGATTGTCGCCGCCGGATTAATGATTGGCGTCGCCCAACTTCTGGCCGGGGCGTTTGGCGTGACCAATCCTGCCGATGCACGTTACGCCACCAGCGACAACCGACTTCTGGAGACGGCACACGGGTTATCGCTGTATGGCGCGATGATCATGAAATTTATGTACCCCGTCTTTGCCGCCTACATGGCCTGGAGTATTGCTGACCGACCCGGTCTGGTGCCCGGCTTTATTGGCGGGGCCTTCGCGGGCGGGCTTCATTACACGTTCTGGTCGATCGACGGGGGCATTCCCTCTGGCTTTCTAGGGGCGTTGATCCTGGGTATGGCGGCCGGACTGATTGCTGACGCCCTCAACCGGCATATTCATCTGCACAAGCATTTACAGGCAATGAAGCCGATGCTGATCGTGCCTGGCCTTACCGTGTTGCTGCTGTTCTTTTTAAACAGCGGGTTTGTCGATCCGGTCTTTGGTGGGCTTAACCAGGCACTGCAAGGTTTTATAATCGAACATGGTCGCTCCAGCGCCCTGCTGTTGTCGGTGATCATCGCCTCGCTCACGGCATTTGACCTGGGCGGCCCGGTGAATAAATCGGCTGGGGCGATAGCGATCGGGCTGGCGGCCGATCATATTTTTCCCCTCACGCCGCGCGTGTTAGCCATTGTGATCCCGCCGATCGGCATTGGTCTGGCGACGCTAATCGATCGCTTCATCGTTCACCGCCGCGTGTTTGACGACAGCCTGCGCGTCACGGGCACCACCTCGCTGATCCTCGGCTTTCTGGCGATTGGTGAAGGGGCGATTCCCTTCATGCTTAAAAACCCGCTGATCACCATTACCCTCAATATCCTCGGCGCCGTACTCGGCTCCGTTATCGCCATCCAGCTCGGTTCGGTGCAGTGGTATCCGCTGCCCGCGGTCTGGGGCTGGCCGCTGGTGGAAAATCTGCCCGCTTATCTGTGTGGGATGGCGACGGGTATCGCGTTTATCGCGATCAGCAACGTGCTGGTGCGCTATTACTTCATCAAACATGGCACGCTAAAAATCGATTAACAAGGAGGTTATATGCAACGTCAGGATGTCTACGTCGTCCCCCATTCACACTGGGATGCCGAGTGGTATTTCACCTGCGAGGATTCCCATATTCTGCTGGTCGAAAACCTCGACGCGCTGATCGCGCTGCTGGAAAAAGACGACGCGTTTCCCGCCTACACCTTTGATGGCCTCGCCTGTGTGCTGGAGGAGTACCTGCGGGTCAGACCGGAAAATCGGCAACGGCTGGCCGCGCTTATCGCCGGGCGTCGATTGTTTGTCGGCCCCTGGTACACTCAGTGCGATTCATTACTGATCCGCACTGAATCGCTCATCCGCAATCTGCAGTACGGGATAGCTCTCGCCGAAGCGTTCGGCCACAGCATGAACATTGGCTATTTGCCGGATATTTTTGGTCAGCACGCCTGGCTACCCTCCATCTTTACGCAGCTAGGGATTGATTATGCGGTACTGCAACGCGGCGTCTATACCGACGAGCTGGAGGGGGATCTGAACCTCTGGTGGCAGTCGCCGGACGCCGCAAAAATTGCGACAAACTACCTCTATTATGGCTACGGTCCCGGCAAATTTTTGTCAGACGATGAGGCGTATTTACAGCATCGACTGTTGCCGATTCTGACCGCGCTAAAAAAGATGAATCGCAGTACTCGTAACCTTTTGCTGCCTGCTGGCGGCGATCAGGTGCTGGCGAATCCACGCTTTCCGCAGATCGTGGCGGCGCTTAATCAAAAAGCGCTGCCGTGGCGCTTTATCCTCGCCGATTACGAACGCTACATGCGGGAGACCTGGTCTGAGGCGTCGTTTCACCACACGCTGAAGGGCGAGCTTTATGCCTGTCAAAAATCCCGTATTCACCGTACCTGCCACTCCACCCGTTACGACATCAAGCGGCAAAACTGGCAAACGGAACATCTGCTGATTGATAAGCTTGAGCCGTTGGCCGCGCTGGCCTCGGTAATGGGGATCCACTGGCCTGCGCCGGTGCTAGCGTCCCTGTGGAAAACGCTTTTTATGGCGCAGGCGCATAACGGCGTCGAAGCCACAAACGCCGATCCGGTTAATCAGAACATCAAAAACCGACTGGTCAGCGTGGAGCGCTCAGCGCTGAGCTTGCTCAATCTGCTGAAGAAAAAAATCAGCCATCGCATCGCCCAGCCTGACGCGCTGGTGGTGTTTAACGGCGATTTGCATCCGGGAACAAAACCGGTTGAAGCCGTCGTGTTTACCCGAAGCCGTGGATTTGCGCTGTACCATCAACAGCAGAAGGTGCCCTGCACGATCCTGCGTCAGGAAAAGCGTCGCGGCGGACAACGGATCGTGGTCACCGCCGAGGGGGAGAAGCGGGAGGATCTCGACGATTATTACCGCAGTGAGATCCTGTTTAACGCGGATCTGCCCGGGCTGGGCTGGCAGACCTACCAGGTTGAAGAAGGCCCGGCCAGCCCCCGCCTTACACCGGCCTCCTGCGCGATCGTTGAAAACGCATTCTTCCGCGTGACGCTCCACGAGGGCGCGCTGACGTTTGAACACCGCCAGACGGGGGTCTGCATCAGCGATCCTGTTACCTTTGTGGACTGTGGCGACGACGGGGATGAGTTCGACTTCGCCCCGCTGGCGGACGATGTGGAACTCCGCACGGCGCACTTCACCCTGATTCGCTGCGAGGTGAGCGATCGGGTGAGCATCATGACCCTGGAGACGCCGCTGCGGCTTCCCGCCGACATGCTCAGCCGCCAGGCCGGACGGCGCGACCGCTTGCTGACGATTGAAACCACCCTTACGCTGCGCCAGGACGAGCCGCTGCTGCGGGTTCAGCATAGGTTAACCAATAAAGCGAAGGACCACCGGCTGCGCGTTCATCTTGCCACGCCGGTGCATCGGCCCAGCCAATCGTATGCCGATCAGGGCTTTTCCGTCATCGCGCGTGAGACGCAAAGCCCCTGGCTGACAGGCTGGCGTGAAAAGGGCTTCGTAGAAAAACCGATGCCTATCTACACCCTGGAAAATGGGGTTTACCTGCGCGATGAATCACACTCCTTCGGCGCGATCACCCAGGGTATCAAAGAGTACGAGGTTCTTCCGGCGTCAGATACGCTGGCGCTGACGCTTTTTCGCAGTGTCGGGTTATTAGGAAAAGACGACACGCCCTGGCGCCCGGGACGCGCTTCCGGCATCAACAACTGCGTGGTGGAAACACCCGACGCCCAGATGCTTCAGACTATGCGGTTTGACTATGCCCTTGCGCTGGATACCCTGGCAGATGAGCAGGCGTTTTTCTGCGCCATTCAGCATTATCGTTCCCCCTTGATGACGTATCAGGTGCAGGATCTGAATACCTTTGAGGAACGTCTGGAACGCTTTGCCCTTCCGCTGCCTGAGCATGAAATGCCCGCCGCCTGTTCGCTGGTCAGCCTGGATAACCCACGCGTGTTCATGAGCCTGTGCAAACCTGGCGTGCGCAACGACGAGCTCATCGTGCGTCTTTTTAACCCCGGCACACAGCCTGAGGCGTTTAGCCTGACCACCACGCGCCCCTGTCTTATTCAATATCTTGATTTAAAAGAGACGTTGACGAAACCGGCTACCGAACCTCTGCTGATTCCCGCCGGTCATTATCAGACCTTTTCGCTGCTTTTCTCCTGACTGGCCTCCCCGTCCACGACGGGGATTTTCTTTGTGCGTTCACTCACAGAAACCTGCCGCTCACGTGCAGGTTTATTCATTCTGCCGGGTTAATCCCGTTAACCACCCTTCCCGAATAAGGTTAATCGATTAATCTAACATCATCTTACGGGAGAAACTGATGACAACGACCTACGACAAATGGCCCGAAATCCCCGTGGCGGGGTATGACGATCGGGCATGGGAAAGCTGGGAAAACATTGCCGCCACGCTGAATAAGACACACAGCACGCGCCAGCGCACGGTACTGACGCTGGATTGCTATCCGGGTGTGCGCCTGCGTGAACTGGAAGAAAACTTATTCCCTTTACTTGGCCCGGCGCTGACCCTGAACGCCGAAGAGGCGCGGCGTGACGAAGCGGCCCTGCACACCCTGCTGGCGCGCAACCTGACCGACGATCGCGTGTTCGGCGTGCTCTCCTGCCACCAGCTAAACGAGTTTATCGATCCCGATGCTCTGGAGAGACTTAACGCGCAGGTGGAGGCCTGTCGGGAAGGATTGATTGTGATCTACGGGCCTGGCGCCGCGTTGGTGCATCCGGGCGACGTTCTGGTCTATGCCGATCTTCCGCGATGGGAGATCCAGCAACGCATGCGCAGCGGAGAGCTGGATAACTGGGGCGCCCAAAACCAGAGTGAAGATATGCTTCGCCGCTACAAGCGTGCGTTTTTCATTGAATGGCGCGTGTTCGATCGCCATAAAACCCCGCTGCTCAAACGGGCCGATTTTATGCTTGATACCACCGACTCCCGGCGTCCGGCCATGGTTTCAGGCGATGCGCTGCGTGCGGGCCTGAAGCACGCCACCGGTCGACCCTTCCGCGTGGTGCCCTTTTTCGACCCCGGCGTCTGGGGCGGACAATGGATGAAACAGACATTCGATCTCGATCCCTCTGCACCTAACTACGCATGGTGTTTTGATTGCGTGCCCGAGGAAAACAGCCTGCTACTGCGTTTTGGTGCCGTGCGGATCGAGATCCCCTCTCAGGATCTGGTTTTACTGCAGCCTCGTACTCTGCTGGGGGAAAAAGTCCACGCCCGGTTCGGGGCCGAATTCCCGATTCGTTTTGATTTTCTCGACACCATGGGCGGGCAGAACCTGAGTTTTCAGGTGCATCCCGTTACCGAGTACATCCAGCAGCAGTTCGGCATGCACTACACCCAGGATGAGAGCTATTACATCCTGGAAGCTGAGCCAGGGGCGAACGTCTATCTGGGCACCAAAACGGGTATCGATCCCGATGAGATGCTGGCGGATCTCCGCAAGGCCGAGCGCGGTGAAAAAGCCTTTGACGATCACCGTTTTGTGAACGCCCTTCCGGCAAAAAAGCATGACCATTTCCTGATCCCTGCCGGCACCGTTCACTGCTCCGGAAAAGGCACCATGGTGCTGGAGATCAGCGCCACGCCCTATATCTTCACCTTCAAGTTGTGGGACTGGGGTCGCCTGGGCATGGACGGGCAGCCCCGCCCGGTTCATCTGGACCATGGCGAGCAGGTGATTGACTGGCAGCGGGATACCCAATGGGTGAACCAGCACCTGGTGAATCAGATTGAACGCGTCGCCGAGGGACACGGCTGGTGGGAAGAGCGGACAGGTCTCCACGAGCGTGAATTTATTGAAACGCGCCGCCACTGGTTTAGCGAGCCGGTTACTCATCACACCCACGGCGGCGTGAACGTGCTCAATTTAATTGAAGGGGATGAGGCGATCGTTGAGAGTCCGAACGGCGCATTTCCGCCGTTTGTTGTGCACTATGCCGAGACGTTTATCGTTCCGGCCAGCGTCGGGGAGTACCGAATCCGCCCGTCGGCTCACTCTCCCGAGACACCTTTAGCCACCATCAAAGCCTGGGTAAGGAGCTAACGATGATTCACGTTATTGTCGCCACACACGGCCCGCTCGCCGCCGCGCTGCTGGAGAGCGGGAAGATGGTGTATGGCGACCTGCCCCACGTCCATGCCGTCTGCCTGAACGACCAGACGGGCATTGAAGGATTTCGCCGCGATTTTGCCGCCACGTTGCGTGAGGCCTGTGTCAGCGCCGATGGCGTTCTGGTGCTGTGCGATATGCAAAGCGGCACGCCGTGGAATGTCGCCTGCGAGCTGGCGTTTAACCCCCTTACCTCTCCACCAGTTGCTGTCATCGCCGGGGTGAACCTGCCCATGGTGTTACAGGCGGATGAGATCATGCACGACGCGCACGTGCAGACCGCAGCCGCCCGATTGATTGCATTAACACAACTGACACTGGTGCAGGCAAAACCGGTGCCATCCGCCCAGACCGACGATTTTTAGGAGCCTGACATGAGTATTTCTTTTGTACGCATTGATGACCGCGTTATCCATGGGCAGCTCGTCACACGCTGGGCCAAAGAGCTGCCCTGCGATGGGATCGTCGCCATTGACGATGCCGTCGCGGCCGATCCGCTGCTGTCGTCGGTAATGAAAGGGGCGGTATCCGATACCAAAGTGTGGTTGTTCGATACCGCCACCGCCATTGAAAAACTGCCCAAAGTCATCGCCAGCGAAAAACGTTACTTCGTGATTGGCAAGTCGCCGCTCACCCTGCAATGCATTGAGCAGGCGGGCATCAGCCTGCAAAACAGCCATGGCAAAATTAACGTAGGTCCGATGAGCGCTCGCGCCAATACCACCACGATTGGCCCAAACCAGTCGGTGACCGTCGACGAAGCGGCCGCGTTTGAGTGGCTTTCACAGCAGGGCCATACGATTGAATTCCGCCTGGTGCCGGATGCCGGTTTTTACCGCTGGCAGGATGCCCGGCAGAAGCTGAAATAAGGAGCAGACCATGATTATTGAAGCTGCATTAATTGGCCTGCTCTGCTATCTGGGGGCGCTAAGCAGCCCGTGGCTACTCGGGCTGACCGGCGGCTGGTATCTGATCAGCCGCCCGCTGGTCTCCGGCATGCTGGTTGGATTGATTCTGGGTGATGTCAAAACCGGGATCATGATTGGCGTCGCGGTACAGGCGGTCTATATCGCCATGGTCACACCCGGCGGCTCAATGCCTGCCGATCTTAACTTTGTCGCCTATCCGGCGATAGCGCTGGGCATTCTTTCCGGCAAAGGGCCTGAGGTCGCCGTCGCGCTGGCCGCCACGATTGGTATTGCCGGCACGCTGCTGTTCAACGCCATGATGGTGCTGAACTCCTTCTGGAATCATCGTGCCGATGTGGCGCTGGAGCAGGACGACGAGCGCGGGATCTATCTGAACAGCGCCATCTGGCCGCAGGCAATGAACTTTGTCTTACGCTTCGTCCCGACCTTCATTGCCGTCTACTTCGGCGCACAGTACATCAGCAGCTTTATGGACAGCCTGCCGAGGGTGGTCCTGTCGACCATGAATGTGCTGGGCGGGATCCTTCCGGCGGTGGGAATCGCCATCCTGCTCAAGCAGATCATCAAAAGCTACACCATGCTGATTTATTTTCTCGTCGGCTTCATCTGCATCGTTTTCCTGAAGCTGAACATGGTCGCACTGGTGATCGTCGGCGCCCTGCTGGCGTTAATCCACTACAACTATAAACCGGAAGCGCCGCAAACCGTGGGCGCGAAGCCGGTCAACGACGATGAGGATGAGTTCTGATGGAAGCGCGTAAACTGACCCGCAACGATCTGCGCCGCTGCTGGCGCGCATGGATGATGCATAACCTGTCGTCGATGAGCTTCGAGCGACTTCAGTCGTTTGGCTTTTGCCTGAGCATGCTGCCCGTCGCCAAAAAACTCTATCCCGACCCTACCCAGCGCAAAGAGATGCTGCGCCGTCATGCTTCGTTCTATAACACCGAGCCTCAAATCGGGGCGATGGTGAACGGCATGGTGCTGGGGCTGGAAGAGAAAAAAGCCAACGGAGAGCCCATCGACGGCGAAACCATTAACACCCTGAAGGTGGGGCTGATGGGACCGATCGCCGGGATCGGCGACTCCATGATCCCCGGTATGCTGATCCCCATTTTACTCAGTATCGGCATGGCGCTGGCGGCGGGAGGCAATATTCTTGGCCCGCTGTTTTACACCGTTGCCTGGCTGGCGATTATCATTCCGGGATCGTGGTTTTTGTTCCTGAAGGGCTATCAGATGGGATCGGGTTCCGTGGAGATGCTGGTGAGCAGCAAATCGACACGGCTACGAGAAGCGCTGTCCCTTCTGGGCGTGTTTGTGATGGGCGGCGTGGCGGCAAGCTACGTGAAGCTCGGGACCGGTCTGGAATTTATCACCAAAGAGGGGGTGAACATTCATGTCCAGCAGATGCTAGACGGCATTTTCCCCCAGCTCTTACCGCTGTTAGTGGTGCTCGGGACCTGGTATCTGATGGCAAAACGTGGCGTCTCGCCGGTGAAAGCGATGGTGCTGTTGCTGGTGCTCGCCGCGCTTGGCGTGGCCTCAGGTTTATTTGCAGGCTAATCTGTCCGGGGCCGCGACCCCGGTGGGTTAAGGATGGAAGTTAAGCCATAACGCCGCCACTCTGTCCGGCCGCGATATAAATTGCAGCCGGTCAGGGTCCTCAATAAATTGCTGGTAGGCGGGTGCATCCGTAATGCCAAACTCACTGTAGCGGCGCGGGGTGATAACCTGTAATCGCCCCGGCTGATAGTGATTGTTATGCTGCCAGACAATATGCTTCCCCTGTACCAGCGGATACCAGGCCAGCCCTTTTCGCGCGCGCACCGCGTCATACTCAAAACCATATTCCCGATCGCACCACGCCCCAAACGTGAGCGGTTCGTCAGGGGATGCGGAGATGGTCGCGTGACCCCATCCAGGCGGGACGAGCACTTTCTCCCCCGGGCCGGCAAGCACTGCAAAGCAGCGCCCCGGATCGTCGTCGACAAACTCCTGCATATAGACGATCGCGTTGCCCTGCCAGATTTCATACAGCTCCGGTGGCGACCAGCCGCTGTGCTGGCTGATGCGATGCACGTGCCCCTGGCTACGTACCGGCTCATTGCCGAGTGTCCCGGCGGCATAGGTCACCACCCCGAACAACAACATGCGTTTTTCCAGCTCCGGGCGATCGGGCATTCGCGCCACGTCCATGGCAATCGCATAAACCTGCTCTGGCCCCTCGCAATTCGGATCGCGCAGCGAGGCCCGAATCTGATCCAGCGTACGGATCTCCGGCATCGGTCCTGTCACCTCGCCGCCGTAGCAAAAACCCAGCGGCTGGTGAGTAATGGTCATATCCAGTCCATAATCAGGCATGGCACACCTCATATCCGTTTTCAGACGCGAATACCCGAACCGCAAAACCGCCCGCCAGCGCAGCGTAGTCATGCCCCGCAACGGTTGGCCAGACCGCCAGCGCACAGAGTGTCACGTCACCCGTATTGATAAGCCGGTGCGCTGTCTCACCGGGAATAATATGCACGGAACCGGCAAACACAGCCTCCAGCCTCGTCTCACCCTGCTCATTTTGCAGCAGCAACAGGCCGTTACCGCTTAACCCAAAATAGACCTCGCCCTGCTCACGACGCTGATGAAAATGCCCCCGGGTAAGATAAAACTCGCCGCCGGACGTTCCCGCCCGCAGGCGCGTTACGCCAACGAAGAGTGCCCCCTCCGGTGTGGGCGTATCGAGCATCTCAACGGTATATATCACCTGCTGGGGATCGTGGCATTGCCACGCGGCAGTATCGGCAAAGACGCCGCGTAAATCACTCATCCGTGTCGTTTTAGCAATAACCGGGCCATGGGTAAGCAGGCCGGTCGCCCATGCCACCTGAGGCGGCATAATGATGTCAGCATTCATTTCTGTCTCCAGCCCGAGGAGAACAACAGGAAAAGCCTATCAGATTAAACGATTAACCTGCGGGGAAGATGCGAAGGATTGTCGGGTTAATCACAGGTAACCAAAAAAAATGCCAGCTACTTGCGTGGCTGGCATTTTCTGAAGAGGAGACGGTTATTGCACTTCGCGGGCGTCGATACGCAGCTCTTTCGGGACTTCAAAGACGATGTTCTCTTCGCGTCCTTCCAGTGGCACCGCTTCGCCACCGCCCAGCTCCTGGAGACGAGCAATGACGTTTTGCACCAGAATATCAGGCGCAGAAGCACCGGCGGTGACGCCGACACAGGAGGCATTTTTCACCCACGCTTCCTGTATATCGCCAGCATCATCAATCAGGAATGCCGTTTTCCCCATCCGCTGCGCCAGTTCGGCCAGGCGGTTGGAGTTAGAGGAGTTTCTGGAGCCGACCACCAGCACCACATCCGCCTGTTCAGCCAGCGCACGTACCGCTTCCTGACGATTAGTGGTGGCGTAGCAAATGTCGTCCTTACGCGGGCCGACGATTTTAGGGAAGCGCTGGCGCAGGGCGTCGATAACGTCAGAGGTGTCATCCACAGAGAGCGTGGTCTGCGTCATAAACGACAGTTTTGCCTCGTTTTTCACGTTAAGCGTGAGCACATCTTCCGGCGATTCGACCAGGTACATTCCCCCTTCAGGGTTGCTGTACTGACCCATGGTGCCTTCCACTTCCGGATGGCCTGCGTGGCCAATTAAAATGGACTCTTCACCCCGACGGCTGGCGCGAGCGACTTCCATATGCACTTTGGTCACTAACGGGCAGGTCGCATCGAAGACGGTCAGATCACGACTTTTGGCTTCGTTACGCACCGCCTGAGAGACGCCGTGCGCCGAGAAGATCAGGATCGCACCGTCCGGCACTTCATCAATCTGCTCAATAAAGATTGCGCCGCGCTCGCGCAGGCTCTCCACCACATAGCGGTTATGCACCACTTCATGGCGGACATAAATCGGCGCGCCGTAAAGCTCCAGCGCGTTTTCAACAATGCTGATAGCGCGGTCTACTCCGGCACAAAAACCGCGCGGGTTAGCCAACAGGATCTGCATTTACATCCTCCAGCGCCGGATCGATCTCCAGCACTTCAACATCAAAATGGACGGTACGCCCGGCAAGCGGATGGTTGAAATCAACGGTAATGGAATCGCCGTTAATTTCGCGGATCACGCCAGGCATTTCGCTGCCATCCATTGCGGTAAAGAGCATAATCGCGCCGATCTCCGGCTCGCCCGCATCCATAAATTCACGACGCGAGAAATACTGCACCAGATCCGGGCTTGGTACGCCAAACGCCGCATCAGGCTCCAGCGAAAACGCTTTTTTCTCACCCTCTCTCAGGCCAAGCAGTTGTTGCTCCAGACCTTCCGACAGCGAGGTGTCGCCCAGGCGAAACAGTGCAGGTTTGCCGTTATTGCGCGTGGATTCAGCCGTTGAACCATCGTCCAGCTTAAGCGTGAAGTGAACCAGAACCGCACTATTACTCTGTATGGATTTCGACATGCCTATTGCTCGCTTGTTTTGCCCGGTGACGCCGCGCGTGCAGCGACACCGGTCAGGGATAATTACGCCTGCTCTTTCGCCGCCGGTTTCGGCAGGAAGCCTTCCAGCACGATTAACGCGGCACCCACACAGATTGCACTGTCGGCCAGGTTAAAGGTGGCGAAATGCCAGTCGCCGACGTAGAAGTCGATCATATCGACCACAAAGCCGTGCCAAAGACGATCGAACAAATTGCCCAGCGCACCGCCAATAATCATCGCGTAAGCGATGTTATTCAGCTTCTGCGTCGCTTTCGAGCGATACATCAGCACCGTTAGCACCACGCAGATACCCAGCGCGATACCGGCAAAGAACCAACGCTGCCAGCCGCCGCTGTCGGCGAGGAAGCTAAACGCTGCGCCATAGTTGCGCGCATAATGCAGATTAAGCGACGGGAACAGCGAGACCGTCTCCCCCAGAGCAAAGTTCTGGAGGATCAGGAATTTGCTGCCCAAATCAATAATCAGCACGACCACCACCAGCCACAGCCAGCGCAGTCCTGTTGAACTGAACGATTTAGTCATCAGGCAAACTTACGTTTTTCGCCATCACCGGCGATGTTACTGACACAGCGTCCACAGATATCTGCATGTTCCGCCACCTGACCGACATCGGTGGTGTAATGCCAGCAACGCGGGCATTTCTCACCGTCGGCTTTGCTCAACGCCACTTTCAGCCCTTTGAGCAGTTCGCTCTGCTGAGCGTCAGCGGAGGCCTGTGCATAATCGGCAACCTGAGCACCCGAGGTCAACAGGACAAATCGTAATTCATCGCCCAGTGCCGTCAGTTTTGCCGCCAGTTCAGGTTCTGCGTAGAGCGTCACTGCCGCTTCCAGAGAACCCCCCACTTTCTTGTCAGCACGCGCCTGCTCGATAACCTTGTTCACTTCCCCACGCACTTTCAGCAGGTCATTCCAGAAGGTATCGTTCATGGCTTCGGTATCTGCAAGACCAAACAGGCCTTCGTACCATTCACCCGTAAAGACATACTGCTCGCGTTCACCCGGCAGGTAACCCCAGATTTCATCGGCCGTGAAGGACATGATCGGAGCCATCCAGCGAACCAGTGCTTCTGCAATGTGATACAGCGCAGTCTGGCAGCTACGACGCGCGACGCTGTCGGCCTTCGCGGTGTACTGACGGTCTTTAATGATGTCGAGGTAGAACGAGCCCATCTCGATGGAGCAGAAGCGCATCAGGCGCTGCACCACTTCATGGAAATCGTAAGATTCGTAAGCCTTCAGGATATCGTCCTGTGCCGCTTGCGCGCAGCCTACCGCCCAGCGATCCAGCACCACCATCTCTTCCGGTTTCACCATATCTTTTACCGGATCGAACCCGTTCAGGTTCGCCAGCAGGAAGCGCGCGGTGTTACGGATACGACGATAGCTGTCGGCTGCACGTTTCAGGATCTCATCCGACACCGCCATTTCACCGGTATAGTCGGTCGAGGCGACCCACAGACGCAGAATGTCCGCGCCCAGTTTGTTCATCACATCCTGCGGTGAAACGGTGTTACCGATCGATTTGGACATCTTACGACCCTGACCATCTACGGTGAAACCGTGGGTCAGAACCTGGCGATACGGTGCTTTACCTTTCATGGCGGTCGAGATCATCAGGGATGACATAAACCAGCCACGGTGTTGGTCAGAACCTTCCAGATACATATCGGCAGCGTGACCCGCGAATTCCGGACGCACGTCTACCACGGAGGAGTGCGTTGAACCGGAGTCGAACCACACGTCCAGGGTATCCGGCACTTTCTCGTAACTGTCAGCGTCCGCGCCCAGGATGTCGCGGGAATCGAGATCCCACCATGCCTGAATGCCGTCCACCTCAACACGTTTCGCGACTTCTTCCATCAGCTCCAGCGTGTTCGGGTGCAGTTCCTGCGTCTCTTTATGCACAAACAGAGACATCGGCACGCCCCAGGTACGCTGACGGGAGATACACCAGTCAGGACGGTTGGCGACCATTGATTCAATACGCGCCTGGCCCCAGTCCGGGATCCACTGCACGCCTTTGATCTCTTTCAGAGACTGCGCGCGCAGGCCTTTCTGATCCATGCTGATGAACCACTGCGGAGTAGCACGGAAGATGATCGGCGTTTTGTGACGCCAGCAGCACGGATAGCTGTGCTGCATTTTTTCTACGTGCAGCAGCGCGCCGCTGGTGCGCAGCATATCAACGATGATGTCGTTGGCTTTGAAGACGTTGACACCGTCCAGCGTTGGGTAAGTGCCAGGCAGATAAGCGCCGTCTGGACCCACCGGGTTCGCGATTTCCAGACCGTATTTCAGGCTGATGTTGTAGTCGTCAGGGCCGTGACCACCGGCGGTATGAACCGCACCGGTACCGGCTTCCAGGGTGACGTGATCGCCCAGAATCGCAGGCACATCGAAATCCAGGAACGGGTGTTTGAAGCGCATCAGCTCAAGCTCAGCGCCGTTCACGGTGCCCAGCACGGTGAAGTTATCGATGTGGGCACGTTTCAGAACGCTTTCCACCAGATCTTTCGCCAGGATCAGCGCCTGACCCTCTACCTGCACCAGCGCATATTCGAAATCAGCAGAGAGCGAGATCGCGCGGTCTGCTGGCAGCGTCCACGGGGTGGTGGTCCAGATAACCAGCGAGATTGGGCCATTTACCGACGTCACGCCAAATTTGGCTTTCACCGCATCCTGATCGACGGCATTGAACGCCACGTCGATAGACGGAGAGGTTTTGTCGTAATACTCCACTTCCGCTTCTGCCAGCGCAGAACGGCAGTCAACGCACCAGTGCACCGGCTTCGCGCCTTTATGCAGGTGACCGTTGCCAATGATCTTGCCCAGGGCACGGATGATGTTAGCTTCCGTTTTGAAATCCATGGTCAGGTAAGGACGAGACCAGTCGCCCAGCACGCCCAGGCGGATAAAATCTTTACGCTGACCGTCAACCTGTGCAGCAGCATATTCACGGCATTTGGCGCGGAATTCAGCCGCGGTGAATTTTTCACCCGGCTTACCGTATTCCTGCTCCACCTTCAGCTCGATCGGCAGACCATGACAGTCCCAACCCGGCACATACGGCGAGTCGAAGCCCGTGAGTCCTTTGGACTTCACGATAATGTCTTTCAGAATCTTGTTTACAGAGTGACCAATATGAATGCTGCCATTCGCATATGGAGGGCCATCATGCAGAATGAAGGTTTTTTTGCCTTTTTTAGCTGCACGAATGATGCCGTACAGGTCATCATCGGTCCAACGCGCCAGCATTCCCGGTTCACGCTTGGCGAGATCGCCGCGCATCGGGAACCCTGTTTCCGGCAAATTCAGGGTCGATTTATAGTCACTCATCAGATTCTCGGTTCCGTATTTAAAACTCGTTCAGGCATTAAGCCGGGTTCGATAGCCCAAAAAAATCGCGGGCCGTTAACTCATCGCGGGCGATTTGCGCTTTCAGCTCATCAAGCGAAGCAAATCGCTGCTCATTGCGTATCTTTTTACGCAGGATTACATCTATATGGCGACCATACAGGTCCATTACAACGTCCAGCAGATGCACTTCGAGTTGTTGACGTACACCTGCCACGGTTGGACGGGTGCCAATATTAGCCACCCCCGGTAAAGGTTTATCACCCAGCCCGGTTACTTCTACCGCATAAACCCCTTTCACCGGGGACACCTGACGACGGAGCGGGACATTCGCCGTCGGGAAACCTATTGTGCGACCTAATTCGTCGCCATGAACCACACGGCCGGAAATGGAAAACGGATGCCCTAGCAGGTTCTCCGCGACGTCCAGTCGATCTTCGGCCAGCGCCTGGCGTACCGCCGTGCTGCTTACCCGTACGCCGCCTTCGCAGAAGGTCAGCGTGCTGGTGACATCAAAACCGTATTCCAGCCCTGCTTTCTGTAATAACAAGAAATCGCCCTGACGACCAGCGCCAAAGCGGAAATCATCGCCTACGGCCAGAAACTGCACGCCCAGGCGTTTCACCAGCAGATCGCCGACAAAGTTTTGTGCAGTCAGTGCGGCAAAGCGGCGGTCGAACCGCACGCACAGCACGTAGTCCACACCGCTCTGTGCCAGATAGCGCAGCTTATCGCGCAGGCGCGTTAAGCGTGCTGGCGCTTTGTCACCCGCAAACAACTCCAGCGGCTGCGGTTCGAAGATCATGACCACCACGGGCAGCCCGCGGGCCTGGCCCTCTTTACGCAGTCCCTGCAACAGCGCCTGATGCCCACGATGCACGCCGTCGAAATTACCAATGGTCAGTACGCACCCGTGCGGGGCGTGACTGAGATTATGTATGCCGCGTATCAGCTTCATGACAGGCTCAAAACAG